>Ga0209577_10003508_pt1 | contig 14780 bp, 13 predicted proteins | sample GraSoiAngelo_109_FD_185874 | JGI IMG/M metagenome (GOLD analysis project Ga0209577, IMG submission 185874) | Grasslands soil microbial communities from the Angelo Coastal Reserve, California, USA - 14_0903_12_20cm (SPAdes) (version 2) | ecosystem: Environmental > Terrestrial > Soil > Grasslands...
CGCGAGGCGTGTGCTGCTGGAAAGTGGCGAAGCTGTTTAACGGACCGCCTGCCATGCGGTTCGCCGAGTCGATGATGGTGCGACCGTCAAGTAAACCAGCATACTGCGCGATCGTCGCATCCATGGCCGTGCCGGGTATGGCCATGTCTACGACATCGGGATCGCTGTTCAGCGCGTCCGCAAGCGAGCCAATAGTCGTCTTGTCACCTAGCTCGGTGCGCAGCGTCTGCGCATGCTTTCCGTTGGGATCATTGACACCGAAGGCAACCTGGTGCCCGGCGGCGACCCACTTCCGTCCGAGTGTGCTGCCAATATTGCCGGCACCGAGAACGGCTATCGTCAGTTTTCCTGCCGTCATGCTTTCTTCTCCTTGTCCTTGAAAAAGTTACAAGTGGAGATGTGCGAGCACTTCAGTTTGAAATGCTGCTCCATCCCCATTATCTCAATAGCATTCCAAACTGGAGCTATCTTCATTTTTCCAACACGTAGGTGCCTGGCGCGGGCGTGATTGGCGGATGCGCTTTGCTGCCGAGCGATGGTGGTTCTTTTAGTTCGCCGGAGCGCGGCTTTAACCACTCCAGCCAGTTCGTCCACCAACTACCCTGCTGATTCTTAGCGCCCTCCAGCCACTCGTCAGCGCTCACCGCAGGCTTATCACTCATCCAGTACGCTCCTTTACCCTTGCTCGGTGGATTGATAATGCCGGCAATATGGCCGCTGCCGCCCAGCACGAAGCGCACTTTTCCACTGACAAGCTGGGAGATTTGCCACGCTGCCTTCCAGGGCACGATATGATCCTGCTGCGCACCAACCGCGTAGATATCCTGGCGAATGCGCTTGAGATCGATAGGAACATCTTTCAGGACAATCTTCCCCGGCTTGACGAGATTGTTCTCAAGGTATGTATTACGCAGGTAGAAGGAGTGCGCCTCGCGCGCCATGCGCGTGCCATCATTGTTCCAGTACAACAGATCGAAGGCAGCTGGTTCTTTACCCAACAAATAGTTATTGACCACGTTGCTCCAGATCAAGTCGTTGGCACGCATCATGTTGAACATTGACGCCATCGAGCGGCTATCGAGGTAGCCCCGTTCCATCATCTGCCCCTCAATATAGGTTACCTGCGGCTCATCAATGAATACCGCTGTATCGCCCACTTCACGGAAGTCGAGCAAAGAGACGAAGAAGGTCGCAGAGTTCGCGGTTTTATCTCCCAGCGCGGTAAGATAAGACAGGACCATGGCGAGCAGCGTCCCGCCAATGCAATAGCCCACGATATTGACTTTCTGCGAACCGCTGATCTCTTTGACAACATCCAGCGCGGTGAGTGGTCCCAATGTCATGTAGTCCTCGAAGGTGATTTCTTCCATCGAGGCATCGGGGTTCTTCCAACTGATGATAAAGACGGTGAAACCAGAATCCACCAGGAACTTGATGAAGCTATTCTGTGGCTGCATATCCAGAATGTAGTACTTGTTGATCCAGGGTGGGATAAACAGGAGGGGGATGGTGTAGACCTGTTCAGTCGCTGGAGCATACTGGATCAGCTCGATCAGCTTATTGCGATAGATCACCTGGCCAGGCGTTAGCGCGAGATTTCGTCCAGGGGCAAAAGCATCGGTATCAGTCATCTTGATCTGCCCGCTTTTGAAGTCGCGCAGCAGGTGCTCCATCCCCTTCACCATGTTCTGGCCACCAGTCGAAATGGTCTCATGAATAACTTGCGGGTTGGTGAACATCAAGTTTGTCGGGCTGATGGCATCCAGGAACTGGCGCAGATAAAACATCAGCTTATGCTGCTGGTGTTCATCCAAACGCTCGATCCCCCTGGCGGTCTTCAGCAGAGTGGTGGCGGCAAGCAGATAGCTCTGCTTGAGAGCGTCGAAGACGGCATTCTGCTGCCAGTCAGGGGCGCTGAAGCGTTTATCGCCTTTCTCTGGTTCAACAACCGGGTTGACTTGCAGATCACCTCCCCAAAACTTCAGAGCAGTCTCGGTCATCAATTGTGTATATTGCTGAACGAAATCATTGTAGTTATTCCAGGCCCGGACCGGGTTTTTGAGAGCATCGAGCCATATTTGCTGGAAGGCGCGCGTAATCTCGGCAGGATCAATGGGCAGCAATTTGCTGTATGGATTGGCCTGCCAGAGCTGGTCAATCAAGGCAATCCATGGATCTTTCTCGCCTTCCCCTGCCTGTCCGGCAGGCATGAACATGGGTGGTGGCACCTTCATGGTACTCTCAACCAATTCGCTCCAGGCTTCGAAAGGATTCTGCTTGCTCGACATTGTATCCGACATAGAGGTAGCCCTCCTTCCTTACATAATAGACTCCCACTCCCCCATCGCTCCTTGATTATATATTAACCCAGCAGGCTGTAGGGGTCATGCAGCAAGCGCTTGACCTCCTGGAGAAAGCGTGCCACCGTTGCCCCATAGATGATACGATGGTCGGCCGAGATGGTCATTGTCATCATATCGCGGATAACTGGCTGGCCGTCAACTGGTACGAATTGCTTGCGCGCAGACGCCACAGCCAGGATCGCGGCCTGCGGCGGGTTGATGACCGCGATAAAGTTCGAGGCGTCCATCATGCCAAGGTTCGAGACCGAGAAGGTGCCACCCTCAAGATCGGCAGTCGAGAGCTTGTTTGCGCGGGCCTTCGCGATGAGTTCTTTGGCTTCGCGGGCAATAGAGCGCACTCCCTTGATATTCGTATCGCGGATCACCGGAACCACTAACCCGCTTGGAACGTCTACGGCAATGCCAACGTTGACGCGCTTGTACTTTATGAGTTGATCGTCCTTGAGAGAGCTATTGACCTCGGGAAACTTTTCCAGCGCCAGGGCGCAGGCCTTGACGATCAAATCGTTGACCGTGACCTTCACGCCGTCTTCACCCGCGCTCGCGTTAAACGTCTGGCGCATAGCTAGAACGTCGGTCATATCCACCTCGCTGCTGACATAAAAGTGCGGGATGGTCTGTTTCGACTCGGTCAGGCGGCGCGCAATAAGCACCTGCACGCGTGAGAGTTTGACGACTTCTGCATCCGGCGGGGGAGCGCCTGCTTCTGGCTGAGCTGTGGGCGCTGCCGCTTGTGCAGGCGCGGGAGCCTCCTGCGGAGGAGCCGCAGGGGCAGTCTCGGGCGTCGCAGTGGAAGGGGTAGGGCCCCGCTGCTCAAGATAATCCTCGATATCGTCGCGCACAATGCGGCCACCGGGTCCTGTACCCTGCAACTGGTGCAGGTCGATGTTATGCTCTTCAGCCATCCGGCGTGCCAGTGGTGACACTTTGATCGACGCGCCGTCACTTCTCTCAGCTGTCTCAGGAACCTTTTGCTGGACGTTCGTACTCTCCGCTGCCGGTGCCTGGTTCTTACTGTCAGCGGCTGGTTCCGGGGCGGCAGGTGCCTCTTCGGTAGCGGTCCTGGCAGTAGCAGGTGCGGGCGACGGTTCTTGAGCGGGCTGCTGGGCTGGTTCTGCCCCTGCATTTTGGGCGCCTGAGCCACTGCCAATGACTGCCACTGCCTGGCCAATGGGGACGGTTTCCCCCCCCTGTACCAGGATCTTTTCAAGCGTGCCAGACTCGTAGGCTTCCAGGTCCATAGTGGCCTTGTCCGTCTCGATCTCGGCCAGGACATCGCCTTTCTTGACTTCATCGCCAGGCTGCTTGAGCCAACGGGAAATGGTGCCCTCCTGCATGGTATCACTAAGGCGGGGCATGCTGATTTCACTCATCGTGTAGCTCTCCTCTCATGAGTATGTAGGGTCGTTCACGCGGGTCTACGATTGCGATCTCCTCCGGCGCGGCGCGATTTCGTTGATCGATTCCACCAGCTGCTTGGCGCCTGTGAGCGTCGCCAGTTCCAGCGGTTTGGAGTAGGGCAGCGGCACTTCCAGGCTCGCCACGCGTTTGATCGGCGCATCCAGGTCATCGAACGCATATTCCTGTATGAGGGCAGCAATTTCCGCACCAACGCCGTACGAACGCCAATCTTCCTCAAAGACGATTACCCGATTCGTTTTCCTGACCGAGTTGAGGATAGTTTCATAATCGAGCGGTCGCAGCGAGCGCAGATCTACTACCTCGATGCTCAGTTTGTTTTCCTCTTCCATACGACGGGCAACATCCAGCGCAACTGCCGACATACGCGAGTAGCTAATCACTGTCAGGTCGCTGCCCTCCTTAGTCACCTGAGCCTTGCCAATGGGCACCATGTAGTCACCATCGGGCACCCCACCCTTAATGTTATAGAGGGCAAGGTTCTCGAGAAAGATCACCGGGTTGTTGTCACGCACAGAGGTACGAAGCAATCCCTTCGCGTCGGCGGGGGACGATGGCGCAACAACTTTGAGGCCGGGTACATGAGCAAACCAGACTTCCAGGTTCTGCGAATGGGTAGCCGCAAGCTGCTGGCCACCGCCTCCTGGTGTACGGATCACCAGCGGGATGGGACACTGCCCACCAAACATGGAGTAGATTTTTGCAGCGTGATTGACAATCTGGTCCATGGCCAGCACGATGAAATTGATCGTCATAATCTCCACGATCGGGCGCAACCCGAGCATGGCAGCTCCTGTGGCCATACCGACAAAGCCATTTTCGACAATCGGTGTATCCACCACGCGTTTAGGACCAAATTCCTTCAAGAGCCCGGCCGTGATTTTATACGATCCCTCGAAGACACCAATCTCCTCACCCACCAGGAACACGTTTTCATCGCGCAAGAGTTCCTCGCGCAGCGTATCATGCAGCGCCTGTCGATAAGTAATCTCTGCCATCGTTAGTTCCCTTTCTGCTCCGCAGTGTCAGGAGCATAGACATACTCCTCGAGTCCCTGCATGAATTGCTCTACCGGCGGATCGGGGCTCTCGTCAGCAAACTTGACAGCTTCATCTACCTCTCGCTGTACCTGCGCATCGATCTCCTGGAGGCTTTGCTCATCCAGCACCCCTGCCGCGAGAAGCCGTGATGCGAAAGCTCTGACGGGATCCTCGTCGCGTCCATGCTGGACTTCCTCTTTATCCCGGTAGCGGTCCGGGTCCACGACAGAGTGGCCTCTGAAGCGATAGCTGACGGCTTCAAGGAGGCTGGGTTCGTGCTGATCGCGAGCAAGCTCCGCCGCTTTGCGCACCGCATCGCGGACGGCCAGAACATCGTTGCCATCTACGCGCCAGCTCTGCATGTTATAGGCGCACGCTTTGCGGTAAAGTTCGCTCACGGCAGACCCCTGTTCGACACGAAGACCCATGCCATACAAATTATTTACCACAAAATAGACGACGGGCAGGTTATAGATCCTGGCAAGATTGAGTGATTCGTGAAAGGCCCCTGTATTGGTGGTGCCATCGCCCATTTGACAGGCCACGATCTCAGAGGAGCCACGATAGGCGAGGGCAAAGCCGGCGCCGGTTGCCAGCGGCAACTGGCCACCCACGATGCCATAGCCACCCATAAAGTGACGTTTAAGGTCAAAGAGGTGCATTGACCCACCACGCCCATGTGAGACTCCCGTTTCCTTACCAAATAACTCGGCCATGACGGCTTTGGGCGGGATACCACGGCCAATGGCATAGCCGTGCTCACGGTAGTTCGTGTAGACGTAATCCTCTGGTTCCAGGCCAGCGCAGAAGCCGACCACCGTGGCCTCTTCACCGAGATTGAGATGGCAATAGCCACCTATGCGAGCCCGGGTGTACATCTCTCCGCTTTTTTCTTCAAAGCGGCGGATCAGCAACATCTGGTGATAATAGTTAATGAGGGTGTTTCGATCTTCCCCTTGAGGCAACGCCGCGGAGGTGCGATCACGCACGGATGAAGCAGACTGCCCATCCGATTGCTTTTGCTTTCTTGTATCCATAATAGTTCCTGATTCTTTCTGCCATATTAGCAACAAACTTGAACGAACACAAAATCGAGAGAACGAGCATCACCGACTCATCAGGAGCCTGGAGCCATGGGCTCAACCATGGCGACGACTCCTTCTGCCCCACAGCGGGGGCAACTCTCGGGCAGTCGCTCGTTATGAACCACTTCCCCACACACGTTGCACACCCAGCGCAGAGCGATCTCTTTGACCAGGTCGGCGCGGCTCACGATACCCACCAGCTTCCCCTGCTCCAGCACAAGCAGGCGCTTGATGCGCTGATTCACGAGGATGCGGCCTGCTTCCTCCAGGTCGGTATCAGCAGTCACGCTGATGATGCCGCGAGTCATGATCTCCCGGACCGTGTTTCCCTCGCGAGCAATGATATCAAATTCGGTCACCACCCCGACTACCGCTTGCCCATTGTTGACTACGGGCAAGCCACTGATACGATGCTGGGACAGCAAACGAGCTGCTTGCTGCTTCGACTGATCTTCGGTGACGGTAATCACCGAGGTCGTCATAACATCTTTGACTTTCATTGTAAATTCCATCCTCCTGATAAGATACCTGACTAATACTTATAACCGGTGAGAGGGATAGCGCTTCTCAACAAGGTCACTTTTGTTCTTTTGTCCCTGGAGCAAAGCAAAATTCTATGACGTTCTTACTATATCACGTACTTCACGTACGTAAGGATGCCAAAAGTTACAGAATGTCCCCTTCAAATACAATTTTGACTTTTGTTTCTCAAATTTGCTCCGAGGAACGCTTCAATAAATGGGAAACCAGAGCTCGAAAACTGGCCAGCATAGATAGAGCAACAAATACGCTTTAAGCGAGCGTTCTTTTTTAACGACAAATAGTTGGAAAAGGAGTTATTTCGTATGTTGTTCCTCTCACACCCTCGCTTTCGCTGGCTTATTTTTGCCACATTGGCACTGACACTGGCATTTTCCATTGCGCTGAGATCAACAGTAACTGCGGCCACGCCAGGGGTTGCCCTTTTGCAGTTGAGCAGCGATCCCTACACCAATACAACAAGCCAGCATCAGACGGAGGTCGAGCCGGATAGCTATTCCAATGGCGCGACCATTGTTGCGGCCACCCAGGTTGGTCGTTTTAATGACGGCGGCGCCTCCAATATCGGCTGGGCAACCTCCACCGACAATGGCGCGACATGGCAAAAAGGCTTTTTGCCTGGCACGACAGTCTTCGCAACGCCCGCGGGCCAGTTTGATCGTGTCAGCGATCCCTCGGTGTCCTATGATGCTGCTCACAAGCTGTGGATGATCTCCTCTCTTGCCATTTCGAGCGGAAGTGGTACAGCGGTTGGTGCCGCTGTAATCGTGAATACCTCTTCCAATGGTGGACTTACCTGGAATCCCCCCGTAGTGGTGGCAAATGCGAACGGCGGCTTTTTTGACAAGGATTGGCTTGTGTGTGACGACACATCCACCAGCGCGTATTATGGGCATTGCTATGTTGAATGGGACATCAACTCCAGTGGCAACCTGGTACAGATGAGTACTTCGAGCGATGGAGGAGCCACGTGGAGCGCCGGACAGGCAACTCAGGATAACGTCTCCGGCCTGGGAGGACAACCCCTTGTCCAACCGAACGGTACCGTGATCGTTCCTTTCCTGAGTTCGAATTCAAGCATCGCGGCCTTCACTTCTACCAATGGCGGCGCCAGTTGGAACAGCAGTGTTACTATCGCATCTCAAACGGACCACCAGGTAGCTGGTATACGTACCGAGCCGCTTCCTTCGGCCGAGATCGATGGCGCGGGGAAAGCCTATGTTGCCTGGCAAGACTGCCGTTTTGAAAACGGTTGTAGCGCCAATGATATTGTGATCAGTACCTCAACCGATGGCGCAACATGGTCAGCGCCTCAGCGCGTACCCATCGATGCCGTTGGCAGCAATATCGACCATTTTATCCCCGGTATCGCTGTCGATAAAGCCACGTCAGGTAGTTCCGCTCACGTGGCCCTGGCGTTCTACTATTATCCAGACGCGAACTGCACTAGCGCGACCTGCCAGCTGGAGGTTGGTTACGTTTCATCAACCGATGGTGGCGCTACCTGGTCAACTGAGACCACGCTTACATCTTCTGCGATGAACCTGGCATGGTTGGCCACTACAACGAGTGGGAACATGGTTGGCGACTACATCTCGACCTCTTTCACCAACGGCAAAGCCTTCCCCGTGTTTGTGGTGGCCAGCGCTCCCGGCAGTGGCGGACAGTTGAACGAGGCCCTGTTCACGACGAAAAATGGACTGGCTATCGCAGGTGGCACGCTCACTGCGGCCGGTGAACACGGGAATGTTGTGCATCCGGCATCGCCGATGCTACGCACCGCGTTCTAAAGCGCGCTATGAAGGTGCCAAGATGAAGTTTAGCTTTTTCGCTTGTTGGCGGAGGGATCAGCAGGCTCGGCTGGTGGATTCCAGAGTGGATATGGGATGCCGGCGAGGCGGTTGATGACGAAAGCTTGTATGGTAAGTAGTATGACGGCTGCCATGAGCAGGAGGAGCTGCCAGGGTTTAGTCAAAATGCCGAGAGAGATGATGAGCGTTGTTGCTCCAGCAGGCGGATGCGGCGACTTGAGCAGGACCATTAAACCGGAGGTGAGTCCCAACGAGAGCGCGGCGGCGATGACGCGAGGCCATGTCACACCGACGGCCAGAGCTGGACCCGCCATAGTTAATCCCGTCACGACGAGGCTGAAGTAGCCGGCAGCAACTCCGATCGCATGGCCAATGATGGTGTTGCGTGGAGAGGCGCTGGGCGCGGTCGGCGTGTAGAAAAAGAGAAAGGCGGTCGGTCCAAGCGAGGGAAAGATGAAAGGCGAATGTGTGACGACGGCAAGGGCGGCCATTATCCCGATGCTGATACAACCATTAATGAAGCTAAAAAGCGCGAGAACGGGGATGCGCGCGTGATGCTCAAGAAGCCAGGGAAGGCGCGTACGCAGGAAAAGGCCGCGCACGATATCGGACATCTGACCACCAATGGGGTGCTCGCGATCGATATACGAATGTGAGACGCCCTCCCTGGTAGTCGACGGCTTTTCTTGCTCCTCTTTTTGGGCTGCCGTGCCGCTGGACCGGGTCTCTGGTTCCATATTTCTTTCCTCCTACCGAAGGTGTGGATGCCTACCGAGCAGGCGCAACACGAACAAGCCGCCCAGGAAGATCAGGCCGGATATGAGCGTGAGAACCAGGATATCGGGCCCCCCTCCGGACAGGTAGAGATCGAGGGAAATGGTTAAAAGCCAGAGCTGGATGCCCATCAGGAGGATACCGATCGCGAGGCCAGTAAGTACGACCGCTACCCTGCCAGGTGGGGGCGTACGTTCAACATCAGCCGTGTTCTCGCTGTGCAAGTAATATCCATTACCCATACTCATTGGGGAACCTCCTCGACAGCGTAGATGTTACTGCCCTCCTGGCTAAGGGTGATTCTGGGCAATGGGCGCTGCGGTGGACCCGCAATCGGCGCACCTGTACGGGAATCAAACGCGCCGTCATGACATGGGCAGAGCAGATTCCCACTCTGTTGATCATGGTAGACTGCACAGGAAAGATGCGTACATTTCCCGCTATAGGCGACAAAGCGTCCATCCGGTAGATGGAGTAAGATAGCGGAGTCTTCGGCCGTGGGATACTTGAAATAGTGCACACCACCAGGGGGCACGGCTGACGCTGGCGCGATGAACTGCCTGATTGCAGTACGCAGCGGCTTCAGGTAGTTGAGGGCCGCTATTCCGGCCGTGGCAGCGAAGAGGGCTCCCGAGGTCATCACAGCCAGGCGCAGCAGTTCGCGGCGCGAGACAAACTCTTCAGCATCCCAATGATACGGAAATTCAGCGCGCCAACGCCCCAATCTCCGCCGACCACGGGCAAACTCTTGTTCCGCCGGTGCAGGACGACTTTTCTGCATCATAGCACCCATGCCTCCTCTCGTGGCTGATTTCCGGCCCCGCGTTCTCCCTTAGCGCGGGCCTCATCCAGTAAAGCTGCCAGGTCCAGAAGCGGCGTCTCCTCGGGCAGGACCTGGTAGACCTTTGTGCGCACTGACTGCGTGCCAAAGGCAGTGAGGTTCACCGCGTGTCCCTCGCGCTGGTTAATAAATTCCTCGTAGTTCCCATACCACAGCGCCTGCGTCGGACAAACCTGGGCACACCATGGCTTCAGGTCCTGGCTGGTGCGGTCGTAACACAGGTTGCACTTCTTCATCAGGCGCGCCTTTACGTCGAACTTTGGCACCCCAAAGGGGCAGGCATAGACACAGTTGCGACAGCCTATGCAGCGGGAGGGGTCGGCCTGCTGTACAACACCATCGGGGGTAATCAGGATCGCCATAACCGGGCAAACCTGGGCGCAGGGTGCGAGAGGATCTTCGCAATGCATGCAAACGGTTGGCTGCGTGGCTACGCTCATCCCGCGGTTCACAAAGTCAACCATGACCATACTTTCGCCTTTGTGCGAATCGCATTCCCGGCAAGCCGCCTCACAGGCACGGCAGCCTATGCAACGGGAGGGATCAACGAACAGGGTCTTGACAGGCAATGTAGTTCTCCTTTCGGCTCAGAAGGTCTTCGATTCCTTTTCTGGCTGTTCCTTCGTTTCCCCCACTTCGTATGGGAACATCTTTGGGGCGTTCTCGGGGGTAAAGTTGATGGTGACGTCACCCGGGCCTGAAGGCGCGGCGGGAGCGGAGAGCTTCTCCACGGTGGCAGCGCAGGCCTTATATTCGGGAATTTTCACATTTGGCTCGACCGCCGGATTCGTGAGCTGGTTGACCGAGTGCTCGTGACCATAGTGGTACGGGATGAAGAGTGTATCCGGTCGAATAGTCGGCACCACCAGCGCTTTGAGTTCCATAGAGTGACGCGGCGTGCGTACGCGCACGACCTCGTCGGTGACGATGCCCAGGCGAGCCGCCGCCTGCGGGTGAATCTCTACCCATGGCTCGGGAGCCTGCGAGTTGAGAAAGCCCAGCCTGCGCGTCTGATTGCCGGTCAGATAGTGGTAGACCACGCGCCCGCTGGTCAGGCGGAAGGGATAGTCCTTGCCGGGTTCTTCAGCAGGCGGCTTGTATGGGATGGGGAACATCTTCGCCTTGCCATCCGGGTGGCCGAAATGCTCGGTGAACAACCTGGGCGAACCAGGGTGGTCCAACGATGGGCAAGGCCAGAAGACACCACCCTGTTCGTCAATCTTCTCCCACGTGATACCGTAGTAATCCGACTTACCTCCCCTGGAGGCATTGCGTAGTTCATCCCAGATTTCTCGCGCAGACTGGTAGGGGAAGAACTGGCCGCGACCCAGGCGCTGGGCAAGTTCGGTGACGATGCGCCAATCTTCGCGTGACTCGCCGGGGGGATCAGCCGCCCGGTTGATCTTGATCACACGGCCCTCCAGGTTGGTGGTGGTGCCTTCGTCCTCGCACCAGACAGTGCCAGGAAGTACAACGTCGGCAAGTTCGGCGGTCTCCGAAAGGAAGAAGTCGACCACGATAAGTGGGTCAACCCGCTGCAGCGCTCGCTTTACTACCTCGTTCTCAGGCAGTGATACCATCAGGTTCGAGCAGGCGATCAGGCAGCTCTTGATCTCGCCATCGTTCATCAGGTGAATCATCTCCGGCGCGGCAGCCCCTTCCCACGGCAACTCCTCGACGGGGATGCCCCAGAAATCGGCGATGTACTGGCGCTCCTCAGGGACGTCAATGTGGCGATAGCCGGGAAGCTGGTTCGCCTTCTGACCGACCTCGCGCCCACCCTGTCCATTGCCCTGACCGGTAATCATCATGGTACCGCCGCCGGGTTTGCCCACCTGGCCGCGTGCCAGGGCGAGATTGATGCAGGCCAGGCAGCTATCCACACCGTGGGAGCTGTGCTCGATACCCTTGCCGTGCATGATAAGGGAGGTTGCGGCGCGACCGTAGAGGCGCGCGGCAGCCACGATGCGCTCAGCCGGCACGCCGGAGAGCCATTGAGCCTCCTCGGGGGTAAATGGCTCAACCGCCGCACGCACCTCCTCCCAGCCATTGGTGCGTTCTTTGAGATACACCTCGTCCACCAGGCCGTCGACGATAACCTGGCGAAGCATCGCATTGATCACGGCTTCGTCAGTACCGGGGCGCACCGGCAGCCACAGATCGGCTGTACGCGCCAGGGGTGTTTCGCGCGGATCGATGACTATCAAGTGCGCGCCCTTATCGCGAGCGCGCCAGACCCACTGCATGACGATAGGAAAACATTCCGCTATATTCACGCCGACTGCAAGCATGCAATGAGTGAGCGGGATATCGGTCATGGGCAAAGGAGCGCGGTCGATGCCGAAGGCCCTGGCATATGCCACAGCGGAGGATGACATGCACAAGCGGCCATTGTAGTCTATGTTACGCGAACGCAGAGCCACGCGGGCAAACTTCCCCATCACATAGCATTTCTCATTGGTCATTGAGGAACCACTGTAAACGGCGACGGCATCGTTGCCATGCTCCGCCTGAATCTGTTTCCAACGGCTCACGATGTAGTCCATCGCCTCATCCCAGGTGGCACGCTCCAGTTCCCCCGTCTTGCCGCCGCGGCGAATCATGGGGTACCTTAAACGGTCGGGGTGGTCCACCTGCTGGTAGGCCACGACGCCTTTGGGACAGAGCGAGCCACGATTATGCGGGAAGTCGCGCGCTTCGACGCCGATGACTTTGCCATTGGCTACTCTGAGGAACATCCCACACTGCACGCCACAGAAACAACAGTGCGTCGGCACGAGCGTCTCGGGTACGCGAGCCGCCTCACTCCAACCTGTAGGTGGTTTCCCAGTGGATTGAAAATCGTAGTTGAAATCACGCTCTGGTTGAAAGAAATCCTTATTGACTGACATCGCGCATGTCCTTCCTGAAATAAATGCGGAGAAACCCTAGAGAAATTGCTTGCCCATCAACTGGTAGTATGCCTCACCGCGCAGCACACGCTTGCACGTCGGGCAGTACTCCTGCAGGATGCCACGCTCACTACCCAGGTCGTAATTCTGGCCAACGTCACTGAGGACCCCTTCGAGGTCCTGGATAAATTGTTGTGAAGGAAACTCCTGATTGCAGCGCTTGCAGCGGCCTATCTGGGCCTGGGATTGCGGGGAGTAGTGCTTCAAGTCCTGGTTTACCGTCTGATACAATGTGACCCCAATGCTGGCCGGCCGCTCGACAATATGGAAGAACTTGCCAAAAGGTATCGAGAGCAGCCAGACGACGACGACCACCTGGTGCGTGAGCGAGATAAACCAGTAAAACTTCCCACCCCACAAGGTTGACGAAGCGGTGAGCGCCAGCCCGGTGATGGCAATCGCCACCAGGAGTACGATCGGCACCAGGTCGAAGCTGAAGCGCTGGATGGCGAGCAGTCCGGCGTCCGTAACACGCCGCCAGAGGGCGATGGTGAGTCCTACCAGCAGCAGGAGCGCGGTAAAATCGAGCCCATGATAGGTGGCAAAAGCGATCCACGATGCGATAGGAAAGGAAAATACTGGCAAGCCGAAAAACCAGGCCTGGTAGTTCCCGGGCGGGATCAATGTGAAGTGGAGCCAGCCGAACGAAAGGGGCAGGGTGATAAGCAGCGAGAGGATCACCCCCCAGAAGATGCACAGATGCATGATCCAGCGCTGTGTGCTGCGCTGGCGGATGAAAGTCTGGGCGAAAATGTCGGTCCACCAGGCTTTCGGGATAAGCAAGGTGTAGCGCCGGAAGTTGCGCCACGAGAAAAAGTTGACCCAACCAGCGCGGAAGTAACGCCACGTCGGCGGCCGGCCGATCCAGAGCGTGTAGCGATAGACCAGGGCCGCAAAGGCAAAAATCGTCGCTACGGCGTAGCCGATCAGGGCGGAGTCGAAGTCACGCAGTCCACGGGACCCAATGACAATGAGTACAATGAGCACTACCGAAGCCAGGATAGCCAGGATGATAGCCTGCTTTGTGGGACGCTTCTCCACAAGTTGCCTGTCGCTTTTCATAGCCCACCCTCTTTTTATCTCTGCATACGCTTAAATACAGCAATAATGCCCCACACTTCTTACATTTTTTTCACGTTAAGGGGGGGAGAAAGGTTGCAGCATGCGAGAGATTTTGAGCAAAATGTGTCCGATTTTGCGACAGATTTTTTTTCGGCCTGGCGAATGGTTGGGATGATGTTCTGTAGGGAGCGAAGGATTGGCATGCGATGGATTTTGAGCAAAATGTGTCCGATTTTGCGACAGATTTTTTTCTTAGTTCAGGAAGAGGATAGGGTGATGCGGGGGAAGTGGGATGGTGTTGGTTAAGGGGTGAGTTTGGAGTGTCATGGGTGGCCCTCTCTATTTGAGTGTGCTTGTGTCGATGAGATGACGAATGGGGTGAGTGAGACTTCTCATGTACCAATTCTTTTGGGGGGAGGAGAATGTGGTCAGTGCTTCAACTAGCTGAGATTGTCGCAGACCATCAGGTTGCTGTACCGAAAAGACTGCGCCGCATGTCGATGATGAAAAGGCGTGCGGCGCAGCTTCGATCTCCATCTAGAGATACGTTTTGAAAAACCCGGCGATGGTGGTGTAGCAGGTGACGCGGTTGGCGTACTTGAGCACATCGTGGCCCTCATCCTCAAAGACCAGATAGTCGGCCCGCTTTCCGGCTGCCTGAAGCTGCTCAACCACATCCCGCGACTCGCGCTCAATAATGCGGGGATCGTTCTTGCCCTGAATCACCAGCAGCGGGCATCTGATCTGCTGCATGTAGGTGCGTGGTGAGCGTTCCAGGAGGAACTCCCGGTCGCTCTCTGGGTGGCCGATGACCAGTTCAAAGTAGGGCTTCCAGCTTTCGGGATACGCTGGCTGAAGGTGATCAAATCATAGGGTCCAAACATATCCACCGCG
>Ga0209577_10003509_pt1 | contig 14778 bp, 14 predicted proteins | sample GraSoiAngelo_109_FD_185874 | JGI IMG/M metagenome (GOLD analysis project Ga0209577, IMG submission 185874) | Grasslands soil microbial communities from the Angelo Coastal Reserve, California, USA - 14_0903_12_20cm (SPAdes) (version 2) | ecosystem: Environmental > Terrestrial > Soil > Grasslands...
CTGCTTGATGCCGTAGTTGGTGCCGATGCCCAGCTCGCCCAGAACCCGGGACCCGTGGTCGGTGTCGAGCATCTGGGTCAGGAAGTCCTGGTTGGTGCGGGCGGTCGCCGACACCACGCGACCCTCTTCGAACACCAGCTGGATCCCCTCCACCGACTTCCCGTTGTAGATGGCGGGGTAGCTGAAGGTGACCGTGCCGCGGGTGCGGTCCTCGATCGGCGCCGTGAAGCATTCGCCATCCGGGAAGTTGTAGTTGCCGTTGGCAGGCTCGAAGACCCGGTCTGCGACCTCGAGGTGGAGATCGGTGCCTTCGCCCTCGATGTGCACGAGGTTGCGGCCCTTCAGCCACTCGACCAGGCGCTGGTGGCGGACGGCAATCGCCTTCCACTCCGCGATCGGGTCGGCCTGGTCCAGCAGGCAGGCGCCGTAGTAGAAGTCCTCGTAGTCGGCCAGGCTCATGCCGGCGTCCATCGCGTAGGCCTCGGTCGGCAGGAGGGTGCCGACCCAGAGCAGCTCCTTCGCCGCCGATCGGCGCATGAAGGTGTCCAGGATCGGCTTGCGGGCCCTCGCAGCCGCGGCCTGCTTGGCGGAGTCGATCTTGGAGAGCTGCTTCGTGTTGGGCTCGGCGATCACCACGTAGCGGGCGTCGATCTCCTGCATCACCCAGAGGTCGGGCTCCCAGACATAGGCCAGCTGGGCGTCGTTGGCGCGCTCGTAGAAGATCCGCTCGGCGTGAGGGAAGCTGGGGCGGAGGTAGGGGTGCACGCCGCGCCTCAGCAGCCGCTCGTAGATCGCCAGCAGCAGCGGCTCGGCGAGGGTGGAGCCCTGGACGACCGCGGTCTTGCCCGGCTCGAGTGGGATCGAGTACTCGGTCAGGATCTCGGCCACCTTCTCGACCCGCTCGTCCCCCATCCCGGTCACTACCATAGCCCGGTGCCGCTTCCGATCGCCCCGGACCTGGAGCCGATGCTGGCCGCCGTCCAGCCCCGGATCCCGGATGGTCCGGGCTGGTCCTACGAGCCGAAGTGGGACGGCTTCCGAACCCTCGTCTTCCGGGACGGCGAGCGGGTCGACCTGGTCAGCCGGGGCGCCCGGCCCATGACGCGCTACTTCCCCGAATTGCTGCCGGGCATCCGTTCGCTCCCCGAGGAGCGGGTGGTGCTCGACGGCGAGATCGTGATCGTGGGTCCAGACGGGCTCGACTTCGACTCTCTGCAGCTGCGGCTGCACCCGGCCGAGTCCAGGGTGCGGATGCTGGCCGGCAAGATCCCCAGCGACTTCATCGCCTTCGACGTCCTGGCGATCGGGGACGAGGACTTGAGGCCACTGCCCCTCTCGGCCCGCCGCGGTCGCCTGGAGGGACTGCTGAAGGGGGTGAAGCCGCCGATCCACCTCACGCCCTACACCCGGGACGCCGCGGTGGGCCAGGAGTGGTTGGACGTTTTTGAGGGCGCCGGCCTCGATGGCATCATCGCCAAGGCCTGGGAGCAGCCCTATCTCCCGGGCAAGCGAGGTTGGGTGAAGGTCAAGCACGAGCGGACCGCCGACTGTGTCGTCATCGGCTACCGGCTCTCCAAGGAGGGCAGCTCGCTGGGCTCGCTGCTTCTTGGCCTCTACGACGACCAGGCCCGCCTGCATTACGTCGGCCACACCTCGTCCTTCGACGCGGCGACCCGCCGCAAGCTGCTGGCCGAGCTGCAGCCGCTGCGCGAGGGCGCGGTCGAGTGGCCGGGCTGGAGCGAAGCCGAGGTCGAGCAGTGGCGAAGCGGGGGGGTAGGCCGCGCGCAGGCTGAGCCGAGCACGGCCGACGGGGGGGAGCCCCCCCCTCGAAGACAGCCGGGGGGCCAGAGCCGTTGGTCACGAGGGAAAGAAACGGAGTGGGTGGGGCTGCGGCCGGAGCTGGTCTGCGAGGTCAGCTACGACAAGCTGCAGAGCGGGCAGCGCTTCCGCCACGCCACCGGCTTCCGGCGCTGGCGCCCGGACAAGCCCCCGGCCGAGTGCCGGTTCGACCAGATCGAGTCAGTTGCCCAGTTCGACGTGGCCTCGATCCTGGGGCAGGGGGGAGGCCGCGCGCAGGCCTAGCCGAGCACGGCCGGTGGGGGGGACGCCCCCCCACCAGCGGCTAGGCGGGGCAGCTTGGCCGCGGGCCCGCCGGGCCCGTAGTAGCGCATGGCGGCCCTGCCCAGGGCGCTGACGGTGACCCAGTCGAAGGTCGCGCCGACCGCCATCCCGATCGCTAGAGGCACCAGCCTCCCGATCGTGGAAAGCGCCCTCGAGCCCACCACCCGGGCCAGGATCCGAGCTAATACGTGTCCGCCGGCCCGGCCCAGCCACTCCTTGGGAACGGCTCTGAAAGCCGCGACCGAGATCCGCTCGCCGCCGGCGACCAGCACGTTCTCGCGCAGCTTCACCGAACCGCCCGCGATCCCGACCACCACCAGCGCCTCCAGGACCCGCTCGTCGGAATCGAGCAGCTCGTGCCCGTAGAGGATGGCGATCGCCATCACCAGCTCGGTCTCCTGCTCCAGCGCGTAGAGCGCCTGGCTGGTCGCGGCGCCCAGCGAGAGCAAGGTGCCGAGGCCCGGGGCGATCGCGGCTGCGCCGCTGGCGGCCCCGGTCGCGGCGACGCGGACCCGGGTGTCGCGGATCAACTTCCGGGCGAGCTGGTCGCTGTTCAGCCCGGGGTTGGCCATGCGCACCGCCTCGACCTTCGCGCGCAGCGCCGGCTCGCGCGAGCGAAGTGCGCCGGCCAGGGCGTTGAGGATGTCCCGAAGCTGCGGCGGAAGCCGGTCCAGGTCCATACCGCCCAGCCTAAGGGTGAACGGCCTAGAGGGCCACGCCCCGGTTCACCCAGTCCGGCAGGAGCTGGGTGACCTGCAGGGTGACCCAGCTCAGGTGGTTGGTCAGCAGCAGCAGGCCCATGACGGTCAGGATCCCCGCGCTCGCGTAGTCGATCAGGTGCCGGCGGCGGTTGAGCGCCCGCACGGCCGGCGCCGCCCACTCGAAGCCGGCGGCCAGGACCAGGAAGGGAAGACCCAGGCCGAGGCTGTAGAAGAGGATCAGGAGGAGGCCGGTCGCGGTCGTCCCCTGGTCCAGCCCGGAGGTCAGGATGGCGCCCAAGGTGGGGCCGACGCAGGGCGTCCAGCCGGTCGCGAAGCCAAGGCCGAGCAGCAACCCGCCGGTCGCGCCGCCCCCGCCGGGCGCCGTCTTCAGCAGCCGGAGCTCCCGGTTCAGGAAGGCCGGGCGCGCGATTCCCAGGAACTGCAGCGCGACCAGGATGACCAGGATCCCGGCGATCGGCTCGAGGACGAGCAGGTAGCGCGAGAGCACGGCCTGGAAGGCATAGAAGAAGAGCACGAAGACCGCGGTCAGGCCGGCCACGAAGGCGACTCCGGCCAGCACCAGCCGCGCCCGGTTGGGCGACTCCTCGTCACCGGCGCGGCCGCCGAGGTAGGCGACGTAGGCGGGCACCAGCGGCAGCACGCAGGGGCTGAGGAAGGAGACCAGGCCGGCGAGGAAGGCCAGCGAAGGGCTGATGTGACTGAGCACGTCCGCTCAGCAGAATACGGCGCTTACGGCTTCCGACCCTGCAGCCAGAGCACCTGGTAGGGGGCCAAACGCAGCCTTGACAGGTCGCTGAAACCTTCGCCGCTGATCAGGTCCTCCCACTCACCCGGATAGGCGAGCTCCCAATCGCCGGAGGCGGCTGACGGCGAGTCGGTGACGTTGTGAAGGGTCAGCACGAGCTGGCCCTGGCGCGGTCCGCGGGCGAGGGCGAAGATGTTCGCGCCGGCCTGCAGGACCCGCTGCGCGGAGTGGGTTTGGAAGGCCGGCTGCCGGCGGCGGACGTCGAGCAGCCGGCCGTAGCGCGCGAAGACCTGAGCTTGCCGCGTGGCCGGGTCGGAAAGTGCGGCCTCGACCTCACCCAGCTTGAGCCGCTGGTGGTTCAGGTCTCTCTTCCACCCTGACCGTGCCAGCCCCGCCTGGTCGTTGGAAGAGCCGAAGAGGCTGTGGATGTAGATGCCGGGAACACCCGCCAGGGCCAGCATGATGGCCTGCGACGCCATGAAGCGATCGAGCTTCGTCGACCAGGCCTCGGTCTCGTCAGCGGGGTCGGAGAGGGCGTCGAAGAAGGTCGTGTTGAGCTCGTAGGGGCTCACGCTGCCGTCGGGGTTGGCCTTGTCCGACACCTGCCCGCCGTGGGCGAGAACCCGTCGGGCCAGGTTCTCGAGCTCCGCCCCGGAGAGGAGGTCGCGGGCCGGCACCACGCCGATGCCGTCATGGGAGGCCAGGAAGTTGAAGAAGGCCGTTCGCTCGGAGGGCGGGGAGAGGTTGCTCGCCCAGGCTGTCAAGCGGGTGGCGTCGCCGCCTGCGAAGGCGTCCAGGACCAGAGGCGCAAGGGGGAACTGATACACCATCTGCGCCTCGTCGAGCCCATCACCGAAGTAGCTGACGTTGTCGCGCTGCGGCACGTTGGTCTCCGTCACGATCTGGACCCACGGCGCCACCTCGTCGAGCACGTCGCGGAAGAGCTTGACCAGCTGGTGGGTCTGCGGGAGGTGGACGCAGGAGGTGCCGGGCCGCTTCCAGAGGTAGGCCACGGCGTCCATCCGGAGCAGGTCGGCGCCGCGCTCGACGTAGGTCAGCATGACCTCCAGCATCCGGAGCAGAACCTCCGGGTTGCGGTAGTCGAGGTCCACCTGGTCGGGACCGAACGTGGTCCAGACCCAGCGCGGTCCCGACGCGGTCTCGAACCGGGTCAGCAGCGGGCTCGTCCGGGGGCGCGTCACCGTCGACAGGTCTGTCGCCGGGTCGACCGTGATGAAGAAATCGCGGTAGGGAGGCTCCCCTCGCAGGAAGGCCTGGAACCAGGCGCTCTCGGCCGACACGTGGTTGAGGACGAAGTCGAACATGAGCTGGAACTCCGAGTGCAGGGCTTCGACGTCCTCCCAGCTGCCGAGGTCCGGCCGCACCGCCAGGTAGTCCTTGACCGCGAAGCCGTAGTCGCTGGAGTAGGGGAAGAAGGGAAGCAGGTGCAGCCCGGAGAGGCGTTCTTTGAGGTGCCCCTCCGCGAACTCGCGCAGCGCCGCCAGCGGGGTTGAATGGTCGCCCAGCAGCGTGTCCCCATAGGTGATCAGGAGGGCATCGTTAGTGGCGAGGTTGCGCTCTCCCGGCGCGCGGCTGGCAAGCCGCGGGTGGAAGCGTGTCAGGAGGTCGTCGACCTCGGTCGCCGTCCGCCCACCCAGCTCGGACCCGTAGAGGTCATGGAGTCGGTCGTGGCGCATCCCGTTAGAAGTATTCCTCGATGCCTTCCTGCGAAGGCCCCTCCGAAGATTTCTCCACAGAGTGTCGATATCTTGTGCATATCCAGGATAGGTGCTACCATATGTCCGCGCCAACCAGCGCCTCACAACGAATTTCACGCCCCACCCCAGCCCCGGAAAGCTCGCGCAAGCGGGCTTTCCCTTCTTTTGTGGTCGTTTCAGAAGCGGGGCTGCGGTTCCGCCAGCGCCAGCAGCCGTTCCGAGAGCTGGTCGGCCAGCTCGCCGGAAAGGCCGCCGAAGAGACGGGAGCGCAGCGAGCGCCGGACCCCGTACCAACGGACCCGTTCCGGCACCCCTGCGGCGCTCGCGGCCAGCCGGACCGCGTCGTCGAGCGTCCCGACCTCGTCGGCCAGCCCGGCCTCGACGGCCGAGCGGCCGGTGAAGACCTCGCCGGTGGCCAGCTGCCGCAGCCGCTGGGGATCGATCTTCCGGCCTGCCTCGATCCGCTCCAGGAAGAGCGCGAAGTACTCGTCGACCAGTGCCTGCTCCTTCTCCAGCTCCTTCTTGGTCGGCTGGCGCCAGAAGGCGCCCGCATCCTTCAGCTCGCCGCTCTTGCTCACGTTGACGGCCAGGCCGTAGCGGCGCAGGAAGTCCTCGGCCAGCGGGCGGACCGAGATGACGCCGATGGAGCCGATGACCGCCGCGGGCTGGACCACCAGGGATCGGGCCGCGGCGGCGATCAGGTAGCCCCCCGACGCGCAGACGTTGCCGGCGAAGGCGAAGACGGGCTTCTCGGCGGCGACCCGAGCGAGCGCGCCGTAGATGTAGTCGGAGGCCGCCACCGTGCCGCCCGGCGAATCGATCTCGATGACGACTGCCTTCACCGCCCGCCGCCGCCGGAGGCCGTCGAGGAGCGGCACCCACTGCTCGGGACGGACTGCCAGCCCGATGGTGCCGCGGAGGGCAACCGCCGCGATCGGGCGCGACCAGGGCAGGATCAAGGCTTCGGGCTCCGGCTGTCGAACTGGCGCGGAAAGGCGGTCGGTGTGAAGGCGACGAAGGCCGGGGCGATGCCGACCGAGGCGGTCGAGCCGGGCAGCGAGCCGCCGTTGTACCTGCCGCCAAGCGCTCCCGCCCGGGCGTCCAGAGCCGCCGGGTCGGTCGCCGGCCAGGTCCCATGGTCGATGCGGTCGAAGAGGACCTGGAAGGCCGCGATCTGCTCGGCGGGCGTGAAGATGCAGTGGTTGGCCCGGTGCACGAAGAGCTGCCGGAGCTGGTCCTGGCTGCCGGCGCTGGCCACCACGTCCGCGTAGGCCGCTTCGTTGGCCGGGTTCACCAGGCCGTCGCCGGTGGTGTGCAGCGTCAGCACCGGCAGCCTTCCCAGCTTGCCGTCGAAGGTCAGGTTGTGATCCAGGTAGTCGACGGCAGCGGGGTCGGCCGTGACGCGCGGGGCGCCGTCGAGGCGGGCCAGGTCGGCCTGCAGGTCGAGGCCCGCCGCGCGGTAGAGCGCCTCCGTCTCGGCACGGTCGGTGGAGCCGGCGAACGCCTTGGCGTAGTCGACCCCGGTGTTCCAGGAGGGGTTGCCGCCGGCGCGCTGCTCGAGCTCGGCGCGGAAGGCGAAGACGTAGGTGAAGTCCGTCCCTTCCCAGCTGACCTGGTTGGCGACCTGGGCGCCGAAGTCGCTCGGCGCGGGCTCGGGCGCCAGGGGGTTGAACCAGCCAGGCAGGTCGCCGAGGGCGGCGATCAGCGAGAGCCGCGCCAGGCCTTGGGGCGCGGCCTTGGCCGCGGCGACGTCAGCACGGGCCCGGGACAGGTTGGCTCCGGGGTCGGCGATGTGGACGACCTGCAGCTGGGGGTCGAGCAGCACCTGGGTCGCGAAGCCGAGGTCGAGGGCGCCGTTCCAGTTGGCGATGCCGCCGGCCAGCACCCCGCACATCGGGAGAGCGCCGCTGAAGAGCTCGGGGTGGAGCTGGACCAGCCCGGCGCTGATGATCCCCCCCAGGGAGTGGCCCCAGGCGATCGTCTGCTTGGGTTTTCCGAACTTCCTTCCGAAGAGGTCGAGGAGCGCGACCTGGTCCTTGAAGGCGTCCGCCAGCGCCCAGCCGGTGCTGCTGTAAGAGGAACCGGCAAGTGCGTAGCCCTGCTCGAGCAGCCAGCCCTTGGTGGTGGCGTCGCCGCTGTCGCCGGCCGGGTTGCCGCCGGTGGGCGCCGCGTAACCGTGGCTGTAGAGGAGGAGGGTGCCGTTCCAGCTCTTGGGGATGTCCACCAGGTAGGAGGCGGCGCCGATGCTGCCCGTGTAGGTGCCCGCCTTGGGCCCCTTTGGAGCCGGCGCGGCCGCCTGGCTGCAGGCGACCAGCCCCAGCGCGAGAACGACCAGCGCGGCCAATACCCTCACGGCTTGGTGACCACTCACGGGGGAAGCACCGCGACGCTGCGGCGTGTGACCGCTCACGCCAGCGAGACCATCTCCAGGAATTCGTCGTCCCAGAAGTCGTTGATGCCCTCTGGCATGAGGAGGATCCGCTCCGGCTCCAGGCGCTCGACGAACTCCGCGTCATGGCTGACGACGACCAGCGCGCCCGGCCAGGCCTGCAGCGCCCGGGCGAAGGCGTCTCGCGAGGGTGGGTCGAGGTTGTTGGTCGGCTCGTCGAGGACCAGCAGGTTGTGCCGCCCGGCGCAGATCTGGGCCAGGGCCAGCTTCGTCTTCTCTCCGCCGGAGAGGCTGCCGGCGAGCTGGAAGGCCGCGTCGCCGTGGAGGCCGAACATGCCCAGCAGCTGTCGAAGCACCGGGTCGTCCGCCTCCGACGCGTCGCGCATGTGGTCGAGGACACTGCGCGCGGGCTCCAGGCCCTCGTGCTCCTGCGCGTAGTAGCCGAGCGAAACGCCGACGCCGGTCCGGAATCCGCCCGCGTCGGCGCGGGTCTTGCCCGCCAGGATCCGGAGGAGGCTGGACTTGCCGGCGCCGTTGTAACCCATGATCAGCAGTCGCTGGCCCTTCTCGACCTGGAAGCTCACGTCGGTGAAGACGGCGGGGCCGCCGTAGCCCTTGGAGACGCCGTCGACGCGCAGGACGATCCGGCCCGAGTGGGGAGGGGGAGGGAAGCGGAAATTGATCTTCCGCTGGCGGCGCTGCACGGTGACCGCGCTCTCCTTCATCCGCGCGATCCGCTTGTCCAGCGACTTGGCGGTCCGGGCTCGCTTCTCCGTCTGCCGGCGCATCACGTCGGCCAGCGTTTGCAGGCGCGTGATCTCCGCCTGCTGGCGCTCCGCCGTCGCCGCCAGCCGGAGCGCGTCGGCGCGCCGAGCCTTCTGGTACTCGCTGTAGGTACCGCGGTACTCGGTCAGCTTCGCCGCCTCCAGGTGCAGCACCCGGGTGATCGCGCTGTCCAGCAGGTCGAGGTCGTGGCTGACCACCAGCAGCGCTCCCCGGTAGCCGCGGAGGAAGCCCATCAGCCACTCTTTGGCGTCCTTGTCGAGGTGGTTGGTGGGTTCGTCGAGCAGGAGCACCGACGCCTCCGCGAAGAGGGCTCGCCCGAGCTCGATCCGGCGCCGCTCACCACCGGAGAGCACCCGCAGCGGGAAATCGACGCGGTCGGCCTTGACGCCCAGGCCGGCGGCGATCCGGCGCGCGTCCGACTCGCCCGAGTAGCCGCCTGCGTGGCGGAACGACTCCTCGGCGTGGGAGAAGCGCTCCACGGCCTCCGCGGAGTGGTCGCTCTCCAGGGCCAGCGCGGTCTCCTCCAGGAGCTGCGCTTTCAGGTCCAGGTCGCGGCCGCCGAGGAGCCGCGTCAGGGCGGTCGCATCGATGGCTTTGGCGTCCGGCTTCGGGTCCTGTGGGACGTAGCCCAGAGAGCCGCGGTGCAGGACGACGCCGCCCGCGGCCTGCAGCTCACCCGCGAGGACCTTCAGGAGGCTGGTCTTGCCGGCGCCGTTGCGGCCGACCAGGCCGACCTTGTCGCCGTCGCCCAGGCGGAAGCCTCCCCCTTTGAGGACCACCTTGGCGGCGACTTCCACGCTGAGATCGCTGGCTTGGAGCACGGCACTCGGTATTGTGCCCCGCCGGAGCTTTTGCTAATAGCCGGCTTCGTAGTCGACCAAGTTCCGGAGCGGCCGTCCGGTGCGAAAGCGGTCCAGGTTGTCCCGGAAGAGCTCGACCGCCCGCCGCTCGAACTCGGTCGAAGAGGACGATGCGTGCGGCGTCAGGAACAGGTTCGGCAGCGACCACAGCTCCGATTCGGCCGGCAGCGGCTCGACCTCCGTCACGTCCAGGTAGGCGCCCGAGATCGTGCCCGACCTGAGGGCGGCGACCAGGGCGGTCTGGTCCACGAGCGCGCCGCGGGCGATGTTGACCAGGCAGGCGGTGCTCTTCATCGCGGCCAGCTCCGGGGCCCCGATCAGCGCCCGGGTCCCGTCCGTCAGCGGCGCCGAGAGGATGACGAAGTCAGCGTCGGAAAGCTGTTCGCGCCAGCCGCCGACCCCGATCACGCCCGCCTCCTGCCCCGGGTGCCGGCGAACGCCCGTGACCTCCATCCCGAAGCCGCGCAGGCGGGCGGCGATCTCCCTCCCGATCAGCCCGTAGCCGTAGATCAGGACCCGCTTCCCGAAGAGCTCCGGGCAGGAGCCGGTGTCGATCCACTCCCTCCGGTCCTGGCCGTGGACCAGGTCGGGAAGCCTCTTGGCCAGGGCCAGAATCCCCATCACCACGTACTCGGCGATCGGCACCGCGTGCAGGCCGGCGCCGTTGCTGAGCTGGATGTCCCGGCGGGCCAGCAGCTCCAGCGGCCAGCCGTCGACGCCGGCGCTGACCACGCTCCACCAGCGAAGGTCGGGACCGGCGCCCAGCACTCGTTCCACCTCCTCGATCGGCAGGTGGTACCAGATGGCCTCGCAACCGGCGACTGCTTCCAGCGCCGCGGCGGGGTCGTTGTACCAGGCCGTTTCGACACCGAGCTCGCCGGCGGCCTCCAGCTGTTCCCGGAACCGTTCCGGCAGGGCGACTTTCAAGAATCCCCAGAATAAAAGGCGAAGCGATGTGCCATCCCGAGGTGCCCGCCGGCCGGTCCGCCCCGGACGTCGAGCGGGTCGAGGTCGAGATTCCCCTGATCGGCAAGCAGGGCGAGCTGCCGGCCCTGCTGGCGCGGCCACGGCTGAACGCTGGCGCCGGCGTCCTGGTCGTCGCCGACGTCTTCGGCCGCAGCCCGTTCTACGAGGATCTGGCCGGCCGCCTTGCGCTGGCCGGCTACACCGCCCTGCTGCCCGACTTCTTCTTCCGCGAGGGCGCGCTCTCGGAGCGGACTCGCGAGGCGGCGTTCGAGCGCAGGGGGCGGCTCGACGATGCGCGCGCCCTGGTCGACCTGGGGCAGGCGATCGACTGGCTGAAGCTGCAGCCCAACGCCGGCGGCCCCGTCGGAACTGTCGGCTTTTGCATGGGCGGCAACTTCGTGCTCCTGCTGGCGGCCGAACGTGAGGACCTGGCCTCGGTCTGCTACTACGGCTTCCCCGCCGGCGGGCCGCTGCCGATGAAGGTGCCGGCCCCGCTCGCGGTCGCCGATCGGATCCACGGCCCGCTGCTGGGCTTCTGGGGCGACCAGGACACCGGCGTCGGCATGGAGAACGTGGAGCGGCTGGCGACGGCGCTCCGGGCCCGGGGCGTCGACTTCGAGCACACCGTCTATCCGGGGCTCGGCCACGGCTTCCTGGCCGCGTCCGGGCTCGACCCTGGCCATGAGGCGTACCGGGCCGCCTGCGAGTCCTGGACGAGGACGATCGAGTTCTACCGCCGGCACCTGGAGGAACCTGCATGAGCGAAAGCACCAATGAGCTGCGGAAGGCGGCGCGGGCCGCGGCCAAGGACGTGAGGAAGCTGGCCGACCGCCACCTGCCGGAGCTTCGCAAGTCGACCAAGGCCATCATCGACAAGGATCTTCCGCGTGTCCGCGCCACCGTCCGCAAGGAGCTGCCGAAGGCCATCGAGGCGGTCCGCGAGGAACTTCCGAAGGCCGTCGAGGCCTTCAAGAAAGAGCTTCGCCGGCGGAAGGGACGCTAGGCGCGCCTGGGCTTGCGCGGCAGTAGGACCTTCAGGCCCCCGACCTCGGCGGTGATCGCAGCCGGCGTGCTTCCAACTCGTTTGCTGTCGGCGTAGACGGGCACCCGGGGCCGGGTCTCGACCGTCAGCCGGGTGAAGCGAAGGCCCATGTCCAGACCCGGCTCCGGCTCCCGCCGGCCCAACCGGCCGGTGACGAGCCGCGTCAGGATGTCGGTTCGGGACCGACCGGCGTGCACGGAGAGCTCGAGGAAGGGGTCGATGGGCGTAACCCCCGACACGGCCAGGCCGGCCCCGATCGAGGGCGTGTTCGCGAAGACCAGGGAGAGGGCGCGGCCGTGGCCCTGGATGTCGCCGGTCAGCTCGTAGTGGAAGGGCTTCGCGCCGGTCACCGCGCTGAGCTTCCTGCCCAGCCGGCCGAAGACGCGCTCCTTGGCCGCCTCGCCGAGCTCGATCGCGGCGCCGAACATGCCGATCGCCGCGGCTTCCAAGAAGGCCTTTCCGTTGACTCGGCCGATCTTGATCGGGCGCGGGTGTCCGCTCCTGACCGCGCGGATGGCGTCGTCGACGTCCTCCGGCAGGCCCAGCGACCTGGCGAAGTTGTTGAAGGTGCCCAGCGAGACGATGCCGAGCGTGTGGTCGCTGTCGGCCAGCGCCCGAGCCACGAACTCGATGGTCCCGTCACCGCCGGCAACGACCACCCGGGCGCGAGGAGTCAGCAGTTTTCGGAAGTCCCGCCGGGGGTTGAAGGCGATGACCCGGTGATCCGGAAAGGCGTCGCGCAGCTTCTGCTCGATCTCGGGCGTCATCGAACCCGCTTTGGAGCTGACCAGCAGGACGCGGCTGAGTAGCTGCTTCCGCTGGCTCGCCACCACCACTTTGCATCCTAGACGTACTCTTGGCAGCTTGGATTTCAGGTTTGGTGAGAGGCATGATGTAAGGAAGCCCGGGTTTCACCCGAACCGGCCCCGGGTAACAAATGAGGCATCGGCTCACGCCCTCATTTGACTATCTGCGTGGCCGGGAATCGAGGTGAAGGGAAACGGCAATACGGCGTCGAAAGGCCGGGCCGGTAGCCAGGCGCCGGTTCCGCACGTTTCATCGAGGAGTATCGACGAGAAGACCGTGGCACTGAGGATCGAGGAGTACGACGGCCGGGACGCTGATGAGCGTCTGATGGCGCGCGCCGAGACGCTGGTCCTCGCCGGCATGGAAGAGGGCCGCCTCGATCCCGCCGACATCCTGGTCGCCTTCCCCGAGCTCGACCCGGCCACGGCCGAGCCCATCTTCGAGGCTTTCCGGGCGCTTGGCATCGTGGTCGGCGCCGACGAGGAAGAGGAAGAGGACGAGCTGGCCTCGGTTGCCATCGAAACCGCCGAGCTCGAGGACGGGCGCGCGCTCGACGACCCCGTGCGGATGTACCTCAAGGAGATCGGCCACGTGGCCCTGCTGACCGCGGCGCAGGAGGTCGAGCTGGCAAAGCGGATCGAGGTCGGCTCGCTGGAAGCCAAGAGCCACATGATCGAGGCCAACCTTCGGTTGGTGGTCTCCATCGCCAAGAAATACCTGGGCAGCGGCATGCCCCTGCTCGACCTCATCCAGGAGGGCAACCTGGGACTGATCCGCGCCGTCGAGAAGTTCGACCACCGGCGCGGCTACAAGTTCTCGACCTACGCCACCTGGTGGATCCGGCAGGCGATCACCCGTGGCATCGCCGACAAGTCGCGGACCATCCGCGTACCGGTCCACGTCGTCGACAACCTCAACAAGCTCAGCCGCTCGACGGCCCGCCTCAACCAGGCACTGGGCCGCAAGCCGACGGCGGCGGAGATCGCGGACGAGATGGGGATCAGCGTCGAGATGGTCGCAGCCTTCACCCGCGCCGCCCAGCAGCCGGTTTCCCTCGAGACCCCGATCGGCGACGACGAGGAGAACGAGCTCGGCGAGCTGATCGCCGACCCTGACGCGTTGGTGCCTGGCCACGAGGCGGCCCGCGCGCTGATGAAAGACGACCTCGACGATCTCCTCTCCGAGCTGACCCCGCGCGAGCGGCGGATCATCCAGCTCCGCTTCGGCCTCTCCGACGGCCACCAGCGAACGCTGGAAGAGATCGGCAAGCGGCTCGGGATCTCGCGCGAGCGCGTCCGCGAGGTCGAGCGCTCGGCGCTGGTCCGGCTGCGTCGGGGCCGGCTCGCCGACCGCCTCCGCGCCTACCTCGACTAGCCTGCTCCGCCTCTAGGGCTCGAGGTTGGCGTTCAGCCTCAGCTCGACGTTTCCCTTCAGGGCCTGGGAGACCGGGCAGCCGTCCTTGGCGGCCTCCGCCTCCTGCCGGAACTCGGCCTCGGTGATGCCGCGGACGCGGCCGTTCACGGTCAGCGTCGAGCTGGTGATGCCCGTGCCGGGGACGAACTCCACCTCGGCGCTGACGTCCAGGCGCTGGACGTCGTGGCCGGCCTTCGATAGCCCATTCGAGAAGGCCATGCAGTAGCAGGCCGCGTGGGCGGCCGCGATCAGCTCCTCGGGGCTGGTCTTGCCGGCCGTGTGCTCGGTCCGCGCCGACCAGGAGACCGGCACCTCGGGAAAGGCGCCGGTGGCCGGCTTGACGCTTCCGCCGCCGTGGGTCAGGTCCCCTTCCCAGGTCGCATCCGCCCGGCTCACTGCCGCCATGCCAGCACCTCCACTTGAAAACGTCTCGGTAGCGCTTCCGTCAATCTTGCAGGTTAGGAGGCGAGAGCCATGAAATGGATCACGCGCAAGAACGCCAAGGTCGACCGGGTGGCCTGTCCCTGGCTGATCCGGCGCTTCGTAGACGACCGGCCGGAGTTCCTCTACGTCGACGCGGAGAAGGTGATGGCGGTCGCCGAGGGTGAGGGGGCCATCCCGTATGACGTCCCGGGCGTCGAGCTCGGCCACGTGGACGGCCGCTGCAGCTTCGAGTCGATCATGGTCAAATACGGCCTGGAAGACCCCGCCCTGAGGCTCCTGGCGCGCATCGTCCACGGCGCCGACGTCGACGCCGACCGGGAGCTGGCGCCCGAAGCCGCCGGGCTCAACGCCATCGCGCATGGCTTTTCGCTGGTCCATGGCGACGACGACTTGCACAAGCTGGAGTTGGAGACGCCGATGTACGACGCGCTCTACGCCTGGTGCCAGGCACGTGCACCGGCGGGCTGAGCTTCTTCAGACCGAGCGCGTGGTCAGGACCCGGGTCAGGCTTCGGCTGGTGTAGACGATCAGGCACCAACCGTTGCCGAAGTAGCCCGAGGCGAGCTGGATCGAGCCGGACCCGGACCCGTTGACGACCAGGGTCTGGACGGTCGCGATGTGGAAGCTCTGGCCGCCATTGCAGATGGAGTGCACGTGGGTCGGGTAGGCCCCCGGCGATAGGCCGGCGAAGGTGACGGTGTAAGCCGCCGGCGGGGGCGGTGCCGGCTGCGCCGGCGGCTCGGGCGTAGAGGCGGCCGGAACCGG
>Ga0209577_10003512_pt1 | contig 14772 bp, 9 predicted proteins | sample GraSoiAngelo_109_FD_185874 | JGI IMG/M metagenome (GOLD analysis project Ga0209577, IMG submission 185874) | Grasslands soil microbial communities from the Angelo Coastal Reserve, California, USA - 14_0903_12_20cm (SPAdes) (version 2) | ecosystem: Environmental > Terrestrial > Soil > Grasslands ...
GGCGTCCAGGTGGCAGATAGCGTTCGCCCATGGACCGTGAGAAACGCCGCAAGTAGCAAGATAGTGATGCTGCTGGATTGCCCCGTAGAGCTGACCGACCGGCCGCGACAGCCAGCCGGGACGAAGTCGGGAGAAATCGTCGCGAAACAGATCGGTACCGAATGCTTCTTCCGCTAGAGCGGGATCGGTTATTTCGGCGTGCGGCGGGTTGGGGATTATGCCGTCAGATAAGGCCGCCCCAGCGGCGGCGGAAGTCATTTTCAGAAATGTTCGCCGGTTCATGAGTCCGCTTAAAAACAGAAATCGCGGGTGACCTTAATCGGATTTCAGTCACTATCGTTTACAGCGAACGGCAGCCGCTAGAAAGTCAATTTCAATCCAAGTTGCCCGATGCGTGGATCCAAAGCGGTTCGAAGCGCCCCGAAGTTGCCTTTTGAGCTTAGCTTCACGAAGTTGTTGTTACACGAGGCACCCGTAAGAGAAGTTCCCCCCGTGATAGCACACTCATCAAAATTGACGCGGTTGAAAACATTGAAGAACTCTGCGCGGAATTGCAGGCCAACACGTTCGGTGAACTTAAAGTTCTTGCCGAGTCCCATGTCCCAATCAAAGTAGCCAGGATAGCGCAGACTGCCCTTGCCGAGGTTTCCGAATGTGCCGCTTGGGTTGACAACGAAAGCTGCGGGATTGATCCAATCGCGGCACGCAAGGGTGCTGTTTGCCGGACAAGCTCCCGCTCCGTAGGGATTGTCAATAATATTCGGCCTGTCCTGTCCCAGACCAGTGCGAGATCCTCCACTGCTACTGCTGGCCCCCGAGAGGAGAGTGATGGGCCTTCCCGTTTGTGCTGAAACTAGTCCGCTTAATTCCCAACCACCTAGCACGGTGCGGACGAACCCGGTTGTGTGATCGAGCACAGCAAACGCGTAGACAAAGGAACCAACAAAGCGGTGCTGGTGGTCGAACTCAGAAGGACCATTATCGAAGGCGTGACGAAGCGGATCGTCCCACGGACGAGCGGAATAAGTGGTATCGAAACCATAGAGTCCCTGGCCGGGCGGCAGATCGTCAATGCTCCTGGACCAGGTGTAGCTGCCGCTCCAGGTCAGAACTTTGCCGCGTCGTTCGGCTGATAGCTGGAGCGAGTGATAACTCGAATTAATGTCATACGGAACCACCTGCAAGTCGCCAAACAAGACATCCGTCGCAGGCTTAAGCAGATTCAGTCTTCTCAGAGCTCCGGTGCAGGTGGTATTGGCGGAAGGCTGACAGGGATCCTGATTGATGGTCTCACCCAAGTGGTTGGTATGGGATCCAACGTATCCGGCACGCGCCAGGAACCCGGCGGGCAGTTGACGCTCCACTACTAGATTCCAGTTGTAGATCGTCGGTACTTGCCACTTGTGATTCGGATCCCAGCTCAGATAGAGGTCGCTATTTCGGAATGCTGCGGTTGTCGGGGGAGGAAAGCTGGCCGGGAAAGGGTAGTTGGCCGTCTGGTCGGTGCAGTTCTGCAGCTCCCGGGTCGCCGCCTGCGTACAAAGCGGATCACTGAAAGTCCCCGGATTGAAGATATTGGTCTGCAGGAAAAGCTGGGGACTGAAAGGCGTGGAATCGACGAAGCGATTATTGTTCATGCCCGATTGTCGCGTGTCGTAGAAGATACCAGCACCGCCGCGGAGGCTGGTCTTGCTGTCGCCGAAAATGTCCCAGGCCAAGCCGAGCCTCGGCGCAAAGTTATTCAGGCTGCTGCGCAGGCCGTTTGCCGGGAAGCCCGCGTCGCCGGGGAAGAAGAGTCCGGCGGGGGCATTGGGAAAGATCGTGGAATGCACCCCGGCAATCAGGTCGGGGATACGAAACTGAGACCATCTGTTCTGAAGTTCACGCCACGTGAGGCCTGGCTCCCAGCGAAGGCCGAGGTTAACAGTTAGACGACGGTTCACGCGGAGATCGTCTTGGATGTAGAGGCCAGCGAAAACGTTTCGATTGTTCTTGAATTCTCCTGCGCCTTGACGAAAAGCTGGGTTGCCGCCGTAGTCCGTCAGCTTGCCCGCCATGAGGCTGGAAAAGCCGTCGAAGCTGAACTCAGCGGGCTGGAAGAATTTATTATTCAAGTCCACCCTGCTGCGTTCCAGAGCGCCTCCGAAATGGAGATCGTGCCTCCCCATCACCCAGCCAACGTCATCGCTCCATGTGAAGTTGTTGCGCACGAACGAAGCCGGCGGATTGTCCCCAAAATTGAAACCATTTTGAACCCTGATTTGCTGGATGGCCTTTACCGGCTGAAAGGGAAGATGAACCCCCAAGTCACGTACGCTGATTGCGTTAGCCGCAGGGCCCCGGCTGGCTTTTTCGCGGGAATAGCTAAATCGGGCTTCGTTGAGTAGGTGCGCACCAAAGAGGTGAGTTTCGTGCAGAAGTACGTTCTGCGACGTGATAGTCGATCCGTCTGTGTAAGTCAGGAAATTCGCGGGATCGAAAATCGCCAGTTTGCTGAACCGGTCATAACTGTAGCGAACAGAGAATCGGTCGTTCGCAGTGAGAAGCTGGTCTACCTTGCCCAGCAGATCGTGAAAATCCTGATGGTCGGGCTTGGCGAAAGTGACCTTGTTATTGACATCACCGACCGGGATTCCCTGAAGCAGATTAATTACGGCTGGGTCGGTAGCAGTTGCCCTAAGTGCTGCGCTCGGCACCGTGGTTTGACTGGGCAAACCTAAATTGCGAAGGCGAGTGCCCTGGTAGGATGCGAAAAAAAAGCCTTTGTTTTTGATGATCGGGCCGCCAATTGTGCCCCCAAATTGGTTCCGCTTGAGTTGGTCCCGGCCCTTGTCTTTGGTCGGCCGACCGTTGGGCGTCGAGAGGACAGCTCCCCAGTTCCTGGCGTTGAACACGGCATTGCGGGAAAACTCGAAGGCATCGCCATGGAAGGCGTTGGTCCCCGACTTAGTGACCACGTTGACCACCGCGCCGGCGTTCTGTCCATACTCAGCGCTATAGTTACTGGTTTGAACACTGAATTCCTGGAGGGCGTCGGGATTAGGAAACGGTTGGTTGACATTGGTGTACTCGTCAACGTAATTCCCGCCGTCTAATTGGTAGCTAATCTGGTTCTGACGTGACCCGTTCACCGACAGGGTTACTGCACCCGGGAAAGTCTTGGTTGTGCCTTGATCAGCCCCGCTGCTGGGCGCTTGGACCGAGCCCGCAGTAGTGAGCGTTAGGGTGGCGGCATTGCGTCCGTTCAAGGGAAGTTCGGTGAGTCGTGTTTGCTCGACTACCTGTCTCAGAGTTGAAGTACTGGTATCTACCTGCACTTGGCTTTCGCTAACTTCAACCACTTCGCTCGGCGCGCCCAGTACCATATGAGCATTGACTGTGAGAGCTTGATCCGCAAGTAAAGTTACGGTTTGCTTGGTGATACGGAAACCGGGAGATTCGATGCTGATCGCGTACTCCGCCGGCTTCAGCGAGGACAGGACGAAATACCCTTGGTCGTTGGCTGCAGTAGTTCGTGGCAGACCCGTGTCCACTTGGACGGCGGTGATCCTTGCTCCGGGGAGAATCGCCCCCGAAGGGTCTGTGACGGTTCCCACTATGCTGCCCAACCCTTGCGCAAGGGAAGAGATGCAGAGCCATAACAGACTGAAAAGGAGCAAACCGAATTTCTTCATGCCACCCCCCTGGTCCGACCACGCAAGGAGACCCCATATGACCGCTGGCGGCTCTGATGAATTGGCAGACGCTCCGGAGCCCCATGCGCCGTAGCCTTTGCGGCTGACCGGCCGCTTGTGACCTCAGCGGAGCGCATCATATGCGCTCGTAACCTAGCGTCAAGCCCAAATAATATAAAGCTAACGTTGAGAAACTCTAAATCGTCCAAAAACTGGTTTGCTGCCAAACATTCGTTACTTCATGAGAGTCGGCTGACGAGAACGCGGCTATCCATTTCCGCGTGGATCTCCTGCTATATCAGGGCATAGAAGGAAAAAGTAGGTTTTCCCATCGCGGCGTTCAATCGTTTACCCTCGGAGATCGGGGCACGTTTGGATCAGGAAGACATCGGTGAGCAGCGCGCGGAAATGCACAGCAGGGTTGAGGTTGTCGATCCGTTGCGAGCTGATCGCAGGTTGAGCCAGTACTAGCTCGATGGCGGCAACCGAGTCGCGGGCGTCGCGATCCAGAACGGCGAGAAAGGCGCGGTATTTTTCGGTGGGTCGGAGTCCTCGCCCTTCCTGGCCCGTACGCTGGCCGGGGCCAGGGGGTCTAGCCAAGGCAGTCGTGACTGCCTACAACCTGCGGTCGAAGCACTCAGGAAAAAACGCCCACCGAACCGCGGCTGAGCTTCGATCAGCCGCCCATTGTAATCGCAAATGGGCAGCTTTCAAATCAAGGTCAATAGCGTAATATCGCCCGACGGTTCGCGCGCGACGTGGAGGGGTGTGGAAGCTGATGTCAACTTCCTTCACCCGCGCAATCGCCCTGCAGTCGTCTTGCCGTTCACCTCATCCAAGTCACGGATCTCTTGGTTGCTGAGGCGCAACGCTCGGGCCGCAATATTCTCCTCCAGATGCGCCACCGACGAGGTGCCCGGAATCGGCAGCATGATCGGAGAACGCTGTAAAAGCCACGCAACTGCAATCTGGACCGGTTTTGCCCGGTGCGCTTGTGCGATCCCGGACAAAATGTCGTGTCCAACTCCGCCAGAACCCAACGGAAACCACGGAATGAATGCCATTCGGTTCTTTTCGCAGTGGTCAACCACATGCTCCCACTCGCGATCAAAGACGCTGTAACGATTCTGCACCGAGACGATGGGCGCAATCTTTCGGGCGCGCTCAATATGCTCCTGCGTAACATTGGACAATCCGATCAGGTGGATTTTCCCTTGCGACTGCAGTTCGGCGAGCGTTTCCACGGACGCGTCGAAATCAATCGCCGGATCCGGGGTATGCAATTGGTAGACCTCAATGCGGTCTAGTCGCAGTCTTTTCAGACTTCCTTCGATGGCTTGCCTGAGATGCCTCGGGCTCGAGTCATGTGTCCACTGATTAGGACCGGGGCGGTTCCATCCACCCTTCGTGGCGATCACCAAACCTTTGGGATAGGGAAACAGAGCTTCCGCGATCAATTCTTCACTGACCGCTGGTCCGTAAGAGTCGGCGGTATCGATAAAGTTGACCCCAAGTTCCACGGCGCGGCGGAGAACTCGAATGGCACCGTCCCGATCTTTAGGCGGGCCCCAGATTCCTGGACCGGTAATGCGCATCGCCCCAAACCCCAGTCGATTCACCGTGACCTTGTCGCCCAGTGAAACCGTTCCTGCTTCTGCTGCGGTAATGCTTTGAACTTCGGAGCTCAAGTCGACCTCCTGCCAAAAATCTCAACCAGGCTTCGCGCCTTACAAAATAGATGAACCCTGGCCATGCCGGTTGCACGAATTGCATTCATAAATTCCTGCCAGGCAGCACATTTAGTGAATCTCGGGTTCAGGGATGGGTGCCGTTCCCTCGAGGAAATCGAAATCGCAGCCTTCATCGGCTTGTCTAATATGTTGCAGGAACAGCTTTCCGTATCCGCGCGGATAAACTCCTTCCCGCGGACGCCAGGCCGCGCGACGGTGGGAAAGCTCCTCTTCGCTGACCTGCATGTTCAACTGTCGTTGGCGGACGTCGAGTTCAACCATGTCACCTTCTTGCAGCAATGAGAGTGGGCCGCCGATAAACGATTCCGGGGACACGTGGAGGACACATGTGCCGTAGTTCGTGCCGCTCATCCTCGCATCGGAAATACGTACCATGTCCCGCACACCAGCCTTGAGCAATTTCTGCGGAATCGGGAGGTTGCCCCACTCCGGCATACCAGGAGCGCCTTTCGGACCCGCATTGCGCAGCACCAGCACACTATTGGCATCAACGTCGAGGGCAGGATCATCGATTCGCGCATTCATCTCGTTGTGGCTGTCGAAGACGATTGCCCGGCCGGAGTGTTTAAGCAGCGCCGGATCGGCCGCTACGGCTTTGATTACCGCTCCGTTGGGAGCAAGATTGCCTCGCAAAATCGTCAAGCCCCCGGACGAAAAAGCTGGGTTGTCCACGCTACGAATCACGTCAGAGTTGTAGATCTCGGCAGGGCTGATATTTTCGCCCAAGGTCTTCCCGGTTATGGTCAAACAGCTCAGCTCTAAATGAGATGCCAGCGCCTTCAAAAGTGCCGAAAGTCCACCGGCGTAATAAAAATCCTCCATTAGGTACTTGCCACTGGGCCGCAGATTCGCCAACACCGGCGTTGTGCTCGACAGTTCATCAAAGTCATCGAGGCCCAGCTTAATGCCTGCTCGACCGGCCAGCGCCAGCATATGGATCACGGCATTGGTCGAACCGCTCAACGCCAGTACCGTGGTAATAGCATTCCTGAAAGACGCGCGGCTCAAGAAATCGCGCGGCTTCAGATCCTCCCACACCATTTCGACAATGCGACGGCCGGACCTGTTAGCCATCTTAGGATGATTCGCGTCTACTGCCGGGATCGAGCTAGCCCCCGGGAGAGAAAATCCCAGGACTTCGGCGACGCTGGTCATCGTGGAGGCGGTTCCCATCGTCATGCAGGTGCCCGCGGATCGTGCAATGCCTTCTTCGATCTGCATCCAAGCCTCGCGGTCGATGGTTCCAGCTCGACGTTCCGCCCAGTACTTCATCACATCCGCTCCGCTGCCGAGGATCTGCCCGCGCCAATTTCCGCGCAGCATCGGACCTGCAGGGACGAAGATCGCAGGCAAATTCATGCTGATCGCGCCCATCAAGAGTGCCGGCGTGGTCTTGTCGCAACCTCCCAGTAGCACACATCCATCAACCGGATACGACCGCAACAGCTCCTCCGTCTCCATCGCCAGGAGGTTGCGATACATCATCGTGGTGGGCTTTTGAAATGTTTCCCCCAGAGTGATTGCCGGCATTTCCACGGGGAAACCACCGGCCTGCCAAACACCACGTTTTACGTCTTCCGCGCGTTGTCGCAAGTGGCTGTGGCAAGGGTTGATCTCGCTCCAGGTATTAATGATGGCAATAACGGGCTTACCCTCGTAATCGGCATGAATACAACCCATCGATGCCGCCCGTGAGCGATGGCCGAATGAGCGCAGATCATCTGGGCCATACCAGCGATAACTTCTCAGAGACTTGGTGCGTATTGTTGACATACGAGCAATTTGATTCAAACGTTCCCGGGGACTCGGAACTCAGGTGCGGCGGATTGTTTAGCGTTCCTCTAGGTTCCTCGAGCTGTACGAGACCAGAGAATGCGTATATGCAAGTGCCATCGCCTATATTACGCCCCAGCAAATATAGGGGAAGTTGTGAGGTTGGGGCGTTGAGGCTTTCTAAAACTACTGTTTACCAGTCTTGATTTGACAGAACACAGGGGCGATCGTAAAAACATTCGGCGTCTAGCAACAAGGGCTGGCACTGACGATGGTCTCTCGCTCGTGGCTTCCCGATAATGCCTGGACCGGGGCAAGCGGCACCTCAGCGCCATTGCAAAAGACCTCCAGCTTGACACCAGGATTTGTGCTAGGGCACCGGATACAGATCATAGCCGCAGGGTCCACATAATTTTCATAGTGAGGTGGATATGTCTTTGACTAGAAGAGAGCTGTGTTGCCTGTTTCCCGCGCTGGTGGCGGCAGGGACGGCTGGAACGGCAATCCCCGCGTTCGCAGTCGAGGACGAATTGCTGCCCTCGGCCACTTTTGCCTTTGACAAGATGCCCGTACAGGCGCTGGATCACGCCGAGGTCCGCAGAATTATGAAGGGTAAGCTGGCTACCGGCGAGCGTGTCGAAGCTCACGAGACGACTTTGCCGGTTAATGGATATCCGCACGCACCGCACCACCATGCGCACTCCGAGATGTGGCTTATTCGCGAAGGGACGGTAGAACTCACCATCAATGGAACGAGCCATCGACTCGGTCCTGGGGGTCTTGGCTTCGTCACTTCCAATGAGGAGCACGGGATTAAGAACGTTGGCGCTGGACCAGCGAGCTACTTTGTCATCGCCATCGGTCCCGGGGCGGATACCTAGCCGTGGCCTAGCCAGCTATGGTTCCACGCAAGCCGTAACCGCCTGGTTCTTCGCGACGCGCTGGGAAAGTTATTGATTGGGTCAGCCCCTGGCTTCATCGCTGGTTGAGCTGTCGATAAGCTTGGCCCCATGCTCGAGGCGCAGTCGCGGGACTCGGTCCGGGTTGGTTTAGCGGAGCTGAATCGAGACTTTAAAAGTTCTGGGTTGACTGCTCTCGTCGTCGGGAGCCAACTTCGAGGTTCGACCGTGCGTCTCTCGTTTGGCGGTAAGTGCGCCAACCTGAGCCCGTTGTTCATTTGACCGATAACAACAGTGATCAAACCCTCCCTACTGGCATCGCATGAATACTGATGAGCTCCGCGCCAAGCTGCGGGGCGTAATCGCTTTTCCGGTCACCCCATTCAACGCGGATTTCTCTCTCGACATTCCAGGGCTGCGCAGGAACCTTCGCGCTCTTCTCCAGCACCCGCTGGCGGCGGTCGTTGCCGCAGGCGGCACCGGCGAGATGTATTCGCTCACTCCAGCAGAGCACGGCGAAGTGGTGAAAGCAACCGTCGAGGAAGTTCGCGGCCGAATTCCGGTCATCAGCGGTACTGGACTTAATCGCCAAATCGCCATCGATCTAGCGCGGCAGGCAGCAACCACGGGATCTGATGCAATCCTCGCTCTGCCACCTTACTATCCGAACTCCGATGAGCAGGGGCTTGCCGAGTACTATGCCGCGATCGGCTCCGCCACAACCCTTCCGCTATTCGTGTACAGCCGCGATTGGGTGAACCCAACGCCTGCCTGGGTCGAAAACCTAGCCGCCAAGGTACCGACGCTGTTCGCATGGAAGGATGGACAGGGTGACATCCGGCGTTACCAGCAAATCATCAACCATGTTGGCGACCGTCTGTTTTGGATCGGTGGCGTTGGCGATGATTGTGTTCCCGGATACTACAGCATTGGTATCCGTACCTACACTTCGAGCATCGCCACAGTTGCGCCCAAGCTCTCTCTTCAATTGCACCAAGCAGCTTCCGCCCCCGATTCGGCCAGACTCGCTCAACTGATGCGCGACTATGTTATTCCTTTGTACGCTCTGCGTACCCGAAGGAGGGGTTACGAGGTCGCGGTGATGAAAGAGATGATGAACCAGCTCGGACTTGCCGGAGGCCCGGTGCGCCCTCCTCTTGCTCAGGTATCGCCGGGGGACAAAGAAGAAGTGAGAGGACTGTTGGAGAAGTGGAGAGAGGTACTGTCCTGAGCGCGCCATTGATGGGGTAGATCAGGCCGATAGTTCCTGGACGAGCTGCCACACCGTAGGCTCGACCGGCACTCCCTTCTCCATGTTCTCCCGGCGACTCTCGAGGACGCGCTCACCTGGATATCGCACCTGCTCTTCCTCCGAGTTTGGTGGGGGCAGGAAGTGTCGAATGACTTCGTCGGCAAGATCTTGACCGCCTGTTGGCGGGCTCAAGGCGCTGCGCATCGAATGCTACAAAAATCTGCGAGAGTCGCGTCTCACGCGCCGGCTCGGGCGCGATTTGATAGGTTGTCCATCCGCCCGACAGAGTTCCCGCCACGAGGTCCAGCATCAGGGCGAGCCCCGAGCCTTTCCAGTAACCGATGGGCAGCGGGCGTTTCGAGGCCTCGATTGCGCCAGGCACGCGAGTCAGCTGCCCTTCGGTATCGAACCCTCCCTCAACCGGTAATAGCTCACCCCGCATTCGATATGCTGCTAGCGTACCGTAGGAAAACTGAGACATCGCCATATCCAAGACGACGTGCCCATCACTCCGGGGCACAGCGATTACGAGCGGATTGTTTCCGACCCGGGGCTGCCTCGCGCCCCAGGGCGGAAGATTCGGACAGGTATTCGTCCAGCAGATTGCGATGACGCCAGCCTCGGCCGCTTGCCAGCCATAGGTTCCGCCGCGCATCCAGTGGTTTGTGTTGGCGAGAGCGACGCAACCCACACCATGCAGGCGAGCCAACGCGATCGCCCGGTCCATGCAGTGATAAGCGTTCAGGTTGCCGACGCCAACTCTTCCATCCCAGCGCTCCAAGGCGCCTGAACTACTAACAAGTTCCGGTTGGGCGTGGATATCGACGATGCCGCTCTGGGCCATCGAAACGAAAAGTGGAAAGCGGTTCAAGCCATGAGAATACACACCATCCCGGCTGGACTCGGCAAATAGCTGAGCACATCGAGCCGCGCGCTCGTTGTCAAACCCGATCTTCAACAACACGCGAACCAGGGTAGCGAGCAGGTCGGTATAGGAAACGCGCAGCATAGGAGCTGTTCTGGAGGGCGAAGCCTGCTTGCAATGACAAGCAGGACTTGTACGCCTTCACCTTAATTACAAAGTAGGTGATGCTCTTTGATCCTCGAGCAAGAATGCTGGGGGACTTCCCACGGGTCTGATGCGGAACTCGGGCCGCAATGCGGGTCACATCTCCCACAGAAAGCTTCCACCGCCTTCGATCATGCCATCCCGATTTTAAGTCTCGACTTCTTGTCCACCGACCCTTGTGCCGCCAAACGAGGAGCATGGCCGATCCCGATTGCACAGAAATATCAGCCTGACTTTCATGGCACTCGACATCGGCCTCTCTATCCGACAGCATACACAAGTCGTTTGGAAAATCGGCCGTTCATTTGGTACCGATGTGCCGTGTGCCCATCCTATGGGGCCAGCAGCGTACCAACTAACAGACACCCGAGTTTCACCACCATGACTTCCCTCTGACCCTCTGACCCTCTGACCTGTGCAATTCCCCCGGGCACTTGAGATGGCTCCTGGGCGACAACAAGGTACAGTGCGGGATCGCAGCACGCACGCTAGGCAGCAAGGCAAATCGCGTCAAGTAGAAAATACTAAACGTGCGGTTTAGCCGGGCTAAAGAACCAGCTTGTTGAGGACGGCGGCTACGCCCCATCTACGCCGCAATCGATCAAAGCGAAATCGGCATGCTAACCGCATGTTGCCACGTACATGTTGAATCAAAGCTCAGTTGACGGCTCCGCGGATCGAGAATGGAAAAGGACTGAATCGAGAAAAGGAGACCGAGGAGACCTCTGAAACTCAGTTCGTCGGAGAACCTTTGGTATCATGGCCACCGGTTTGGACCATCGAGCTTAGCGGAAACGGCCAAACCTATCCTCTCGGACCGGGGTTCGGTCGGGTTGCACACTCCAAGGATGAATATGGAATCCGCAACACGGGCGATGCCGACGCTATCCACCTTTTTATTGCAGTCGGGGGGGCTAACTTCACAGCTGGCCCTCGCCGGCATCGAGGGGCGTCCGACTCATGTGCAGAGGCGAACCATCACCGCTACCCTCGTGCTTCTCCTGGCTGCCGCCCATGCTTTGTACGGGCAGTCGCCTGAGCTGGCAGGCATCGCACATGTTGCCTTTCGGGTTGCCGACCTTGAGAAATCGCGGCAGTTCTACGAGCAGCTAGGTTTCGAAAAAGCCTTTGAGTTTGACGATGCCGGCAAGGTCACCCAGCAGTTCATCAAGGTCAATAATCACCAGTTCATCGAGCTGTACCCACGCACACAGGAATCGCAGCTTCTTGGGTTGATGCACGTTTGCTTTGAGGTTGCCGACATCGGCTCCCTGCGCGGGGCCTACATCAAGCAGCGACTGGCTCCCACCGAGACAAGGAAGTTCAGGGCGGGAAATCTATTGTTTGTGCTTCACGATCCGGAAGGGCAGCTGATGGAGTACACGCAATACTTGCCGGGTTCGCTGCATGCCAGCGACCGCGGCAAGCATCTAGGAGAGAATCGTGTGTCTGAGCACTTGCAGGCAGCAGCCATACCCATTAAGGATCTTGCTCTCGAGCGCACGTTCTATGTCAACAAGCTAGGATTCTCGGATCGCGGTTCTACTGGAACGGAGCTCCGGCTGCCGGGCAACTCGGGCGAAGAGATCGAGTTGCGGTTGGCTGCGCCCTCGGCAAAGTCGCAGATTGTTTTCTCGGTTTCCGACGTGAAGATCACAGCAGAGGCTTTGCGCCGGAGCGGATTGGCGCCCTACGTTGAGCAAGGTGAAGTGAGAGTCAGAGATCCCGACCGGACTCTTGTGGTCTTTCGGTCCCGTCGCAACGACCAGAAGCCCTGACTGGAGCAGGGTACAACGCGAAACTGAATCTCTAGGCAGGTAAAGAACGCAATCGACGGAGGACTCGGGTGCAAAAATGCGTTTTATTGCTGCCATTGGCTTTTTCCTGGACGCCGCACACGAACTTTGGCCGGAGCTTGGGCTCAGGCACGAGCTTGGCGTATGAGCCGTCGCACTAGGCTTGCACTCAGCCCGGCTGGGATCTTCTTCCGTTTCGCGCTCCGCCGAGTCGGATTGGATCGCAACCGCAGATTTCGTGTCGAACCCGTGATTGAAGAGCAGGCTCATGAGATTTCTGATTTTGGCGCAATTCGCCTCAACTCGCGCTTGTTCACAGAACGGTGATAGGGTAGACTGCAGCTTTTCCGCAGGTCTCCGAATTGGCCCTTTCTCGAGTGTCTCCTCGTCTGCACTTGTTCCGCTTCGTGTTACATCTGCTGGTTGTTCTTTGTTTTTCCCTAGTATCCGCGACCTTGTCCGCCCAGACGGTGCAAAAGGAGTTTCCCACTAACAAACGGCCGGAAAGTTTTGTCGATCTCACTGCAACCAGTGGAGTTCATTTCCGGCACCTGGCGTCGCGTACTTCCCGGAAATATTTATTGGAGACGATGGGCTCGGGAGTGGCATTGTTCGACTATGACAACGACGCTCGCCTCGACATTTTTCTGGTAAACGGCGCCCCTCTTTCCGATCCGACCGCGAAGGGAACGACTCCGCAAAAAACCGATCCCAAATACTGGAACCGGCTTTATCACCAGAAGCAGGATGGCACCTTCGAAGACGTGACCGAGAAGGCGGGATTACAAGGTACCGATTACGACATGGGTGTGGCCGTGGGCGATTACGACAATGATGGCTATGAAGACCTCTATGTCACCGGTTATGGAACCAATCGCCTCTATCACAATAACGGCAACGGAACTTTTACCGACGTAACCGAGAAAGCTGGGGTGGCGGGCAGTGGCTGGTCGAGCAGCGCGGCATGGGTTGACCTGGACAATGACGGACGGCTGGACCTGGTTGTGCTGCGCTACCTGTCCTGGGACTTTGACGACATCTGGTGCGGAGAGCACCGGGAAGGCTATCGCTCCTACTGCCATCCGGATTATTTCCAGCCAGTCGCCCCCCTCGTGTTTCACAACGATGGCGATGGCCGCTTCACCGAAGTCTCACAGAAAATTGGACTGGCAAAAGCCGGCAAGGGCCTAGGTATTGCCCTTGCCGATTATGACCACGACGGTCTAATCGACCTGTTCGTGGCCAATGACTCGATGCCGGAGTTTCTTTACCACAACAAGGGAAATGGAACATTCGAGGAAGTGGGGCTGATGTCGGGAGTTGCAGTGGATGGCAACGGACGAACTTTCGCCGGGATGGGCGTGGACTTTGCCGATTACAACAATGACGGCCTGGCGGACGTGTTCGTCGATGATCTGGCCAATCAAATGTACGCACTGTTTCAGAACAATGGAGATTCCACTTTTACTTACAGCACGTATACCTCGGATATTGGGCGCCTCACGCTTCTGCATTCCGGTTGGGGAGTTCGCTTTTTTGATTACGACAACGATGGCTGGAAGGACCTGCTCATCGCACAAGGTCACGATCTGGACACCATCGAACTGAACTATCCCCAGCTTCATTACCGGGAGCCCATGCTCTTGCTGCGCAACACCGGGACGAAATTTCTGGACGTTTCAGCGGAATCGGGCAGCGTATTTCAGCAGAAATGGGTAGGACGCGGCTTGGTAATTGGCGACCTCGATAACGACGGCCGCCTCGACGCGGTGGTCACGACCAATGATGGTCCCGCTTACATTTTGCGTAATGAAACCAACCCGCAAAACCATTGGCTTATGTTGAAGCTTGTGGGCCACAAGAGCAATCGTGACGCCATCGGCGCGGAAGTAAAGATCGTGACCGCAAAAGGCCAGCAGTTCGAGACCGTTACCACAGCGAGCAGTTATCTTTCGTCGAGCGATAAGCGAGTTCATTTTGGGCTCGGCCCGGAGAAGGTGGTAGAGACTGTTAAGATTCGTTGGCCAAGCGGGATCGTGCAGAAGCTGAACAACGTCGTGGGCGATCAGATCCTGCAGGTAGATGAGCCGGCGCCGGCAACCTCTGAACCAACACCGACGAAACAATGAGGAAGCAGGCACTGTTCTTCATGATCGCGCTCTTGCTGGCGGCTGCGGGTGGCCAACAGCGGCCGAAACGACCTGTCTCGTCTGGAGTGATGACCGGTGTTGCCCACCCGCCGGTCAAAGATGCCGAGCGCTGTCCGATCACGGCTGGCGGATGTGGGGGAAGCGCCGGTAATTTTTTCTGACATTACCGACAAGGCCGGACTCGACAAGTTTCATCATCGTTCTAGAAGAGCTTGATCATGGATGTCTCGTCTCACTCCTTGACTACCACAATGATGGTTGGCTCGATGCCTACCTGCTAGATGGTTATACATTTGAAGCTCTCGATCGCAGGGAACCGCCGCCGCGAGCCACGCCTACACAACAATCACGACGGAACATTCACAGATGTGACCGATAAGGCAGGTGTGGCGAACGAGCGTTGGGGAT
>Ga0209577_10003513_pt1 | contig 14770 bp, 20 predicted proteins | sample GraSoiAngelo_109_FD_185874 | JGI IMG/M metagenome (GOLD analysis project Ga0209577, IMG submission 185874) | Grasslands soil microbial communities from the Angelo Coastal Reserve, California, USA - 14_0903_12_20cm (SPAdes) (version 2) | ecosystem: Environmental > Terrestrial > Soil > Grasslands...
TGTCGCCGAAGCGGCCGACCGAGAGTGTGTAGCGATCCCCCGCCCGCTCGAGCTGAATCACGTCCGCTCCGGTCACGGGCGATCGGACCTCCTCGGTCGCGCCTCCGGGCGTGCGACGAAACTGCAGCGCCACGAGGCCGTCCCCGTGTACCGCCGCCGTTACGTGTGGCGCACCGGTCGCGAGGGTGGAGCGCACCGTCCAGCCGAGCTTGCGATGGGGCTCGACACCGGTGCCCCAGAACTGCGCCCGCGCCGCGAGGATGAAGTTTCCCCTGAGGCGCTTCCACACGAAATGGAACTCGTCACGGTCGAGCCACATGTTGGCGCCGGAGCCGGCGATGGTGTACTGGTCCCGGGCGGCGTCGTACACCGCCGAGCCTGGTTTTCCGGTCCGGCCGACGTCGGTTTGGCCGTCGAACAGACCGAGCGCTGGCTGCTGGGCGAGGGCCGCGACGGGCGTCGCGAGTAGCAGCACGGTCCAGGCCTTCATACCGCGACGCCACCCGATCGCAGCCTCAGCATCCAGCTCGTGCCGACCGCGCACCAGTTCGCGATGCCCGCGACCAGTCGTCCCAAGTCCCCGATCGCGTCCCCCCGTAACCCCAGTGGCCTCTCCCCCACATCCCACATGTAGACCGGCACGCGGCCGAGACCGAGCGGTGATCCGTTCGCCCGGACGCCGGCGAACCCGACGTCGTACCCTGCGGCGCGCGCCAGGCGTTCGATCCGCGCGTCGCGCGCGCCGAAGGGGTACGCCACGGCGCGGCCGGCGTCGGGCCCCAGTCGCGCGAGCAACGTCTCGCGTGAGCGGCCGAGCTCGTCCACGATCCGCTCGTCCGGGAGCCAGGTGAGCCGCGCGTGCGAGGCGGTGTGCGACGCGAACTCGAGTCCCCGCCCGCGCCAGCGCTCGATGGCATCCCAGTCGAGGTGCGGCAGCCGGCGCCAGGTGTAGCGCACGTCCCAGGTGTTGGTACGACCGACGAAGTCGGTGACGAGAAACGTCGTGGCGGTGAACCCGACGTCGGCCAGCACCGGGTACGCGTTGTCGACCAGGCTCGCGTAGCCGTCGTCGAAACTGAGGAGGAACTCCCGATCCGAAGCCGCGCCTCCACGTTGCAGGCGCGTGACGAACTCGCCCAGTGTCACGGTCCGCCAGCCCGATCGTGCCAGCGCGTGCATCTGGCGCGCGAACACCACGCGAGCGACGCGGGTCACACCCAGCTCGGGCGGGCCACCGATACGGTGGTAGCAGAGAACCGGTGGAATCGCAGGAGAGGAGCGCATCGCCGCCGGGAATGTGCGCGCGGCGTCGCCACGGTGCAACATGTGGGCGCCCCGACTCCCCGCCCCGCTGCCTGAGTTCGGTGCAGGCCTGGTGTGGCCGGGTCAAGAAGGAGGCGGTCGCGTCTTGCCGCGTTTTGGTGCCGCGGCAAGGGGATGGGCCATGCTCCCGGAGGGCATGCCGTTTGCGCGGGTCCCCACCGAAGCCGGAAGGCAGGCTTCACATGACGGTCCTTTCATGGAGGTGACATCATGAAACACTTGTACCCTTCCCTCGAGAAACTCGAGGAGCGCATCGCGCCCGACCTCGTCGGTGGCATTTCCATCGGCATCTCCGTGGGCGACGATGAAGACCACGACCACCATCACCACCACGACGACGATTAACACCGCCGTGGTTGATAGGCAGTGACGTGGTGGGCAGTAACAAGAAGGCCGCCGGAGAACCTCCGGCGGCCTTCGTGGTCCCGGTCGCGGCGTGATCTCGGCTCCGCCGCTGCTGCGACGCGATCTGCTGGTCCGCGAGCAAACCACGACCGAAGGGACCGTTGCGATCGTGAAGGACCCCCGCACGGGAGATTTCTTTCGTCTCGGGGAGGTCGAACGATTCATCACACAGCAGTGCGACGGCGAGACGTCGGTCGAGGGAATCCGGCAGCGGACGGAGGCGCGCTTCGGGGCGGCGCTGGCGCCGGAGGGCCTGGCGACGTTCTTGCGCCATCTCGGCAGGGCGGGCCTGCTCGAGTCCGCGCCGGCGGCGGTCGCCGCCAACCAGCGCCGGCGCCGCATTCGGGGAAGCCTCCTCTACCTCCGCTTCCCCGTCGCCGATCCGAACCGCCTGCTCGACCGACTCGCGAGCGCGCTGCGGTGGTGCTACACGCCGCAGTTTCTGGCCGCCTCCGGCGCGGTCGTCGTCGCTGCGCTGGCCACCGCCGGTGCGAACTGGAGCGACATCGCCCAGGACCTGGCGCGGCTGTACCACCTGACGGCGATCGTGCCGTTTCTGGCGGTCACATTTCTCGCGGCGTCGGCGCATGAATTCGCCCATGGCGTCACGTGCAAGCACTTCGGTGGGGAGGTACACGAAGTCGGCTTCATGTTGATCTACTTTCAGCCCGCCTTCTACTGTAACGTGAGCGACGCCTGGCTCTTCCCGGAGAAGGCGAAGCGGCTGTGGGTCGGGTTCGCCGGCCCCTACTTCGAGCTCGTGCTGTGGGCCCTCGCGGTGTTTACCTGGCGGCTGACCGACCTCGACATGGGCGTGAACTACATCGCGTTGATCGTGATGGCGGGGTCCGGCGTCAAGACGCTCCTCAATCTCAGCCCCATCCTCAAGCTCGACGGCTATTACCTGCTCAGCGACTACCTCGACGTGCCCAATCTCCGGAGGCGGTCGTTTCGCTACGTGGGCGGACTCGTCCGCCGCGCGTGGGGCCGGGCGGGCTCGCCCGCGGCCGATCTGTCTCCGCGCGAACGACGCATTTACCTGGGGTACGGTCTGCTCGCGGCCGTGCCGTCCCTGGGGTTGCTGGCCGTGGGGAGCGTGAAAACACTGGGGTTGCTGATGGCGGGGAGTCAGCCCCTCGCCCTTGCGCTGTTCGTCGGGCTGCTGGTCACCAACGTCCGCGGCCGGATCGGCACGCTCTTTGGCACGGCATCGCATGATGGACGCCCGGCTGAGCCGCCGTCGCCGGAGCACCGGCGGAAGCGAACGCGGGCCCTCCGTGGCCTGGCGGTCGCCGCAGGCGTCCTGGCCGGCGGTATCCTGGGGCACGCCCGCCTCCGCGTCGCCGGGGCGTTCACGATCGAGCCGCTCCACAACGCGGATGTGCGCACCGAGACCGACGGGCTCGTCGAGCGGGTCTACGTCGCAGAGGGCGACGCCGTCCGGGCGGGCGACGTGGTCGCCCGCCTCTCCGATCGCGCGCACCGGGCCGATCTCGCGAAAACCGATGCCCGGCTGCGCGAGACGCGGGCCCACGTGCGGATGCTCGAGGCCGGTCCCACCGCCGATTCGATCGGGCTGGCCCGCACCGCGCTGGAGCAGGCCAGCACCCGCCTCCAATACGCGCGCGCGCGGCTGAGCCGCAACCGGCAGCTCGCCGACAGCGGCGTCCTGACCCGCGTGGACCTCGAGAGCAGCGAAGAGCAGGCCGCGACCGCCGCACAGGACGAGCTGGAAGCGCGTCGTCGGCTGGAGGCGCTGCTTCACGGATCCCGCGTCGAGGAGGTCGAAGCCGCCAGGGCGGAGGCCGGAGGGCTCGAGGCGCAGCACCGCTACCTCGAAGGCGAGCTGCGCCAGGTCGCGGTGCGAAGCCCCGTCGCCGGCATCGTCGCCACGCCGACCAGGGAGTTGGCCGAGCTGGTGGGTCAAAACGTGCGGCAGGGCGACCTGCTCGCGAAGGTCTACGAGCTGAGACGAGTCAGCGCCGAGCTCAGCGTTGCCGAGCGGGAAATCGCCGCCGTCCGCGTGGGGCAGCCCGTCGCATTGCGGGCGCGGGCGTATCCCGATCGCACCTTCCGGGGCGTCGTGACTGCGATCGCGACGAGCGCGGACGCCGGGCCGCCCTCCGGGGAAGGCGTGTCGGCGGCGGGGGCGGGGAGAGCCCCGCGTACGATTCGCGTCACCACCGAAATCGACAACGACTCGCTCCTCCTCAAGCCCGGCATGAGCGGTCAGGCGAAGGTGTTCGGCGACCGGCTGCGGATTCTCGACATCGTCTTCCGTCGGCTGGCGCTCACGCTGGGCGTGAACCTCTGGTCATGGTGGTGAGCGCCGGCCTCGACCGGCGCGCCCGTGACGTCCGTCACGCGCGGTCACTGTCGCTGTAGCGCGCCGCTGTCTCGCCGTCGCCATCGCTGCGGCACCGCGGCCACGGCGCGGAACGTCTCCGCCGTAACAAAACGTGACCGACGGACCGAGACGTGACCAAAGTGATCGGCCGCGCCATGCCACCGCGCTGACCGCGCACGGCCTGGTACTTTTTTTGCCCGCGCCCTCGGCCGCCCTCCACGTCGGGAGCGTTCGATGGCGAAGAGTCTGCGCGAGTGGGTGGACAATGACGTGACCCCCGTGAAGGAGAAGCCGCTCCGCTGGCTTGCCGAAGAGTACTTCTTTCGGGATCCCACGCGACCGGCCCTCACCGACACGAGCTATTTCTTCTCGCCCGCCGACGGCATCGTCGTCTATCAGCAGACGGTCATGCCCGACGAGCCCATCGTGGACATCAAGGGGAAGAGCTACTCCCTGCGCGACGCCATCCGCGATCCGTCGTACGATCGCGAGAGTCTGGTAATCGGCGTGTTCATGACGTTCGTGGACGTCCACATCAACCGCGTCCCGTTCCCCGGACGCCTCTCGTACAAGGAGCTCGACGAGATCGGCACGTACAACCAGCCGACGCTCGGCGTCGAGAAGGGCCTGTTCCAGGATCTCCGCCTCGACACGGGCGCCGCCGGCTACCTGCACACCAATCAGCGGATGCTCAACCGCGTGTACGCCCCGGCTCTCGGACAGTCGTATTTCGTGCTGCAGATCGCGGACTACGACGTCAATGCGATCATGCCGTTCCAACTCAAGCAGAACCGCCCCGTCGCACAGAACCAGCGGTTTTCGCAGATCCGCTACGGATCCCAGGTCGATCTCATCGTGCCGTTGTCGCGGCGGTTCGAGTTCATCCCGCTGCAGCAACCGGGCGTGCACGTCGAGGCCGGGATCGACCCGCTGGTTCGCATCGCCGACAGGTCACCAGAGGAGGCACCGTGATACGCGCACAGGCCGCAGACACCATGACCGGCGTCGCACCGGCTCCCGCCGCGGTCGCCGAGCCGCACAGCCGGCCCCTGAACCCGACGCAGCTCGGCAAGCCGGCGTTCCTGCTGGCCGTGCCGTTTTCGCTCTCCACCCAGGTCGCCGACAATCACTGGATGGAGGACCTGCCGACCGAGCGCCGCGGGCCAGACGCGCGCAAGGCGATGCGGCAATGGCTCGACCTCTACCACTTCGTGGCCTCCGAAGCGGTGGTGTACCTGTTGCCCAGCCGGGGAGACCGCAAGCTCCAGGACCTGGTCTTCACGGCGAGCCTCGGCGCGGTGCTCGAACACCTGCCTGACAAGAACACCGCGCTCGTCTCCAACTTCTGCGCTCCGCCGCGCGTGGGCGAGGCTCCGCCGGGAGTGGCGTTCTTCGAGTCGCTCGGTTACAGCACCGCCCGACCGCCCCACAAGTTCGAGGGCGAGGCCGAGCTGAAGCACCTGTGCGACAACGTGTACGCGGGTGGCTACGGCATCCGCTCGGAGAGCGCAGCGTACGAGTGGATGGAGCGGCGCTACGACATGCAGGTCGTCAAGCTCGAGGAAACGGACCGCTACCTGTACCATCTCGATTGCACCGTCTTCCCCGTGACCCGCGACGATACCATGGTGTGCACGGAGCTGTACGGGCGCGAAGAGCTGGGAGCGCTCGAGCGGCACACCAACATCATCGACGTGTCCGTGGACGACTGCTACGCTGGGATCTGCAACTCGGCGCGGTTGTCGAACACGATCCTCAACGCCTCGCACGTGAGCGAGCTCCAAGCCGGCACGGACGACTACGCCGCGGAGGTCGCGAAGAACCGCCGACTGGAGGACATCGCCGTCAGTTTGGGATTCGACCTGAGCTTCTTCAACCTGAGCGAGTACCACAAGTCCGGCGCGCTCCTGTCCTGCATGCTGCTGCATCTCAACCGTCACTCTTATGAATTCGTGCTGACCTAGGCGCCTCAGGCTCGCGGCGCCCCGACCGGCTCGACGCGGAATCCCCGGACCGCGGCCCGGCCGAGCCACCCGAACAGTGCCAGGACGAGGAGCTGCGTCACCAGAAATGGCGGCTCCTGCTGCTTCGGCGCGGCGACGATCAGCGCCGGCAGCCGCCGAAACAGCTGCACCAGCAGCACAAAGACGTTGAGGTACAGGGCGAGGACCGTTCCCACCACGTAGATCCTGCGCCAGGCGCCGGCGAGATGCTTGGCGTATCGCGCCACGATCACGGCGGCCAACACGACGAGCGAGACGATGCCCACGGCGTGCGACGGGAGGAAGGTCACGAACGGAAAGCCGAACCCGGTGGCGCTCGTCGCGACCGTCGTCGCGAGAAAAACGCCGGTCCAGCCGTCGAGCCGCTTGCCGGCCACCAGCCCTCCCGCAACGACGAACCCCGCGAAGATGCCGACGAGACTCAGCAGCACGTGAACCAGCGTGAACGTCGTAAGCCCGCCGATCATGGGACGTCCTTTCGAGAAGAGGGCGTGCTGGAGGGCCGCGGTGCCTCGGGCCAGTGCTCATCAGGGCTGACCGGCCGTGGCTGTGCGGGTCCCACGTTTGCCGCGTCGATCGCGGCCTCAATGAAGTTCTCGGGCGACACCGGCGACCCGCTGAGACGCCGCAGCATGGCGAGTTGTCCTGCATGCGTCATGGCGTCGGCGAACGGGCCTTGCAGCAGCCGTTCCTCGCTGGTGTCGCGCAGCGGCGTGCCGGCGGCCAGGTGGTGGGACAGGTCGAGGAGCATCTGATGAAAGCGCGCAGCCTCCGCCGCGATGTCGGGCAGCGGCTCCGGTCGATACCGGCCGCCCACGAAGAAGGTGCGCGCGTAGCCCAGCACGCTGGTCATGTGCCGCACCAGTTCCATGGGAGTGCGCACCTGCTGACCTGCCTGGAACGTCCCGAACGAAACTGGCGCGTCGCGCAGCGCCTTTTGCGTGCGATAAGCGAGGGCGGCGAGGAAATGCCGCAAGATGGCGCGCTTGTGGTCGGGCACGCTGCTTAAGCTGAACGATTACTCGGCCGGCGCAAGACCACGTCAGCCGGCACCTTTCCGCGACAGACGCCACGCCCACACGCTGAGCCCGGCGCTCACGGCGAGCACGAGGATGTCACTCGCAAAAACGCGTCGCCGGTCGAGGACCTCCCAAACGTGCGCGACGACGATGACGGCGAACAGAATGCCGGTGACCAGCAGGTAGGCTTTCATCGGTTTCTCCCTCGGGTCAGACGAGCTGCCGTGCCGCGAACGGCCAGGTGCGTCCTGTCCACGACCATGCGACGAAACACACGACGCCCAGCAGCAGCGCGCCCAGTCCAAACGCGATCACCGCGGGCGGCGTGGTGGCAAAGATGAAGATCCATCCCAGCAACGCGACGAGGCTTGGCACGGGATAGAGCCACATCCGATACGGCCTCGGCAGGTCCGGCGCTCGCCGGCGCAGCAACGTCACCGCCCCGATCTGCCCGATGAACTGAACCAGAATCCTGGTTGTGATCAACGCATCGATCACCATGCCCAGCGACACGAACCCGGCGACGATCGAGAGGACGCCCAGTACCACGAGCGAGACGTTGGGAAATCCCTGGGACGGGTGCAGCCGGGCGAACACCTTGAAGAAGTAGCCGTCCTTCGCCGCCGCATACGGCACGCGCGAGTACCCCAGCAACAGGGCGAACACCGAGCCGAATGCCGTCCACAGGATCATAGCCGTGAACAGCGTCGCGACGCCCGGACCGTATGTCCGTTCCATGAAGACGGACACCACGAAGCCGGACTGCGCGTGTGACGCCGCCGGGACAAAGTCCCGCCATGGGACGACGCCGATGATCGACAGATTGATCGCGAGGTAGATCGCCGCCACCAGGGCGGTGCTGAGGAGAATCGACCGCGGGATCACCCGGCCGGGATTCTGGACTTCGTCGCCGATGTAGCAGACATCATAGTAGCCCAGGTAGTCGTACACGCCGATGCGCGACGCGGCACCCAGGCCCAGGAGAAAGCCCAAAGAGAACGTGAACGCGCCCGGCGGAAAGTCGAAGGCCACCCGCGGATCGAAGTGCCGGGCTCCGGTCACGACGACCACGATCACGGTGACGAGCGTGCCCATCCACAGTGTGACGGTGATGGTCGCGATCGACGTGATCCGCCGGTACAGGAGTGCCAAGTTCGCGAGCCCGATCATCGTCACGACGAGCATCGTCTGGCGCTGCGTGATCCCCTTCCAGAGGTAGCCGAGGTATTGCGAAAAGCCGATGTATCCCGACGCGATCTCGAGAGGGCCACTGAGCACGAACTGCCAGACGAAGAGAAACCCCATCAGGCGGCCGACCTTGTCCGCGCCGTAGCCCTGGCGCAGATACCCGAACGAGCCGCCCGATCCCGGCAGCGCCGCCCCCAGCTCGCTCCAGACCATGCCGTCGCACACGACGATCACCAGCGCCACGACCCAGCCGAGCATGGCCTGCGGACCGCCCAGCGCCGACATGAGGAGCGGGATCGTGATGAACGGTCCGATCCCGATCATGTTCGTCATGTTGAGCGCCGTGGCGTGCAGCAGGCCGAACCGGCGCAGCATCGGAGACGGCCCGGGGGTTCGTGTCAGAGCGCGGCCTGGGCGCGTTCCGGCATCTTCCAGAGGTCGATCGGCTTCGCGATGCCTTGCGGGCGGAACGGCAGCATGACTTTTCGCCCCAGGCCGGCGGACGCGTACGCGGCATAGAGGACCTCCTGCACCACGCGCCCGGTCTCGCCGTCCGAAATCGGCGTCTCCTTGCCGCGCACACACCGGGCGAAGTGGCGCATCTCCTGCGGGAAGCCGTAGTTCCAGTGCTCCTCGAACACGGGATAGGTCCAGCCCCTGGTCGTCGCGGCCTTCTCGACGGCATACCCGAACCCTGTTTCCGAGTACGTCGGGAGCGCGTTCCCCATGAGCAGGTCGGCGTACGTCTGCCCCTTGTCGCCGAACACCTCGATGCAGTCGTCCATGCCGCCGGGCCGGTTCCAGCTGCTCTCGACCACACCGACGGCGCCGTGTTCGAATTCGATGATCGTGACGGCCTCATCCTCGCCCTGGGTGCGCCCGTGGTGTACCTGCGTCGTCATGTGAGAGTAGACGCTCTTGACCTTCCGCTTGCCGAGGAACCACCAGCAGAACGCAATGCCGTGGCACCCCAGGTCCATGACCGCGCCGCCGCCCGACTGCTCCACGTCCCAGAACCAGTCCGAGTGCGGACCCGAATGCTTCTCACCCTGCTTCACCAGGTGCACGCGCCCGAATGCACCTTCGTCCGCCAGCTGTTTCGCCTTCGCGTATTTCGGCGCGAAGAACAGCTCTTCGGCATAGAGCAGCAGTACGCCCGCCCGGCGGCACGCCTCGATCATCCCGTCGGCTTCCTCGAGCGTCAGGCACAGGGGCTTCTCGCACACCACGTGCTTCCCTGCCCTGGCAGCGTCGATCGCGATCTGCGCGTGCAGACGATTGGGGGCCGTGATCGAGATCATTTCGACGGCGGGATCGCGCAGCAGCTCCCGGTAATCCGTATAGGGGTGAGGGATACCGTGCCGCTGCGCGAAGCTTGCGGCGTGTCCGGGCGTGGGCGACGCCACGGCGACGACCTCCGCGTCGTCCGCCGTGGCTTTGACGGCCCCCGCGATGCAATCCGCCTGAAAGCGGGAGCCGATGATCCCGATTTTCACCGCGGCCATGGGACGGCCGCCGTTCACTGCTCCAACCGGACGTAGTACCCGGCAACCCGCCACCCCCGCGTCCCGTCGAGGGTCGGGATCACCGTCTCCACCACCTGGCGACCGCCCGAGACGTCCGTCTTGTATTGCAGCAGGACATACCGGCCGGGTGGCGCATTGGGAGGATCCGTCGTGTATCGCGCCATGATCTGATGCCGTGCCCCGAACGGCTCGAAGGGCGCGCGCGCGCTCACGACGAGCTGCGTCCACTTGGTCTTGGTGACGCCGAGCTGAAAGGAGAGGGCCGCTTCGTCCCAGCTCTTGGCGATCTCGCCCTTGTCGACGAGGGCGAGCCAGGCGTGCGCGACCGTGTCGGCGGTCCGGAGGGTCGCCGCGGTATCGACGGGCGCTTGAGCGGCGAGCGCCGCGGCAACGCACGCCGCCAGCGACGAGGTCACGAGCGAAACACGGAGCAACGGTACGGTCATGCGATCCTCCCGGGGAAGAGCACGTGCCTCACGGACCGCACCTAAGCTAATGCCTTTTCGAACCAGTGCTGCGCGTATGGCTCGTCGTTGAACGCCGGGACTTCGCGGAAGCCATGCCGCCGGTAGAGGGCCTGCGCCTCGGTGAGAGCCTTGTTGGTTTCCAGTCGGAGCAGCGGAAGGCGCCGTTGTCGCGCGAGGTCTTCCAGATGAAGCAGGATCCGGGCTCCGAGGCCGAGACCACGGGCCGACTTTGCGACCCACATGCGCTTGATCTCGCCATGGGCCGCGTGACACTTCAGTGCGCCGCACCCGATTGGCTCTTCGTCCAGCGTGGCCACCACGAAGTAGCCCTGCGGCGGCGTCAGCTCCGCGGGCGTGGCCGATATGCCGAGCGCGGGATCGTAGCCGGATTCGAACCGGGCCGCGAGTTCCTCGAAGTAGCGTTCGAGACAATACTGCGCCGCCGGACTGTCGGGACTCACCACGGAGAGGCGCACGCCGCTGGCGCGGAACTGGCTGTGCTTCACACGCTACCGGTGTGGTGCCGGAACGAGGTAATCGTGCGCCGCGACGATCTGCCATCGCCCGCCCCGCCTGACCCACGTATCCGTGAACCGGTACCGGCGATCGAAGGGTCCACTGGGCCCAAGGCCCGCGACCACCAGCCAGCCCGTGACGACGGCCGTCGCTCCAAAGCGGTGGACGCGCATGTCTTCGTTGTGCGCCGTCTTGACCGTATCCGCTCCGGCGACGATCTCGTGCAACACATCGTCCCGACTCATGGTGCGGTCGTCCTCGGTGTAGATGAACCGATCCGCCAGGAGGCGTCGAAACACCCCGGCGTCACGATGAATCAGCGCGAGCGCCCACTCATCCTCCAACCGCAGGAGAACGCGGGGCTCGGTATCTTGCGGTGCGGCGGTCGCGAACAGCACCACGGCGAAAGCAACGATCATGAGTGGCCTCCTGCGCCCCGCGTAACCCGCCGCCGGATGAGAGCAAGCCCGCTGCCTGCAGCCAGCGCGACGACAAACGCCGGCAATCCGGACAGGGCGGGCCAAGCCACCAGGGCGAGGGCGAGGCCGCGCTGGTTGTGGGAGGCGGCCGCGTGTCCGTGGACGTTCGCCGCGACCGCAAGAGCGAAGGCCCCGAGCGCGACCGCCATGGCGGCGTGCACGGCTGTCCTACGAGGCGAGTGACGTAATCGAACGTGCTCGTAGCCTATGTGAGCCGCGAACGCGGCCGCGCTCACAACCCAGGCGGCGAGCCGCCACGCGACTCGCATCTGACCGGACCCAGATCGACCGGCGAGCGTCGCGAAGGTGGCGCCGACGACGAGGTACAGGACACCCAGGAGGAGCACCGCCCGCAGCCACCGTTGATCTGGTCTGTCCATCACCGAGAAGCGCGGCAGCCATCGCCGCACGCTCGCCTGGTACGCCCGGTACTGCTCCCCGAACAGCCGCGTCAGGGTCGGCTCCTCATAGAGGACGACGAACGCGTGCGCAGCGAGGAGGAACAAGCCCACGTAGCCGAGCAGCGGCAGCGAGCCGTAGACCATCGCCGCTCCGGCCAGCCCGAGCCCCGCCCCGATGTACATCGGATTGCGAACGTAGCGATAGGGTCCGGCGACCACGAGCCGACGCGGCGGATCGAACGGGGCGGGCGTGCCCTTGCCGACAAGCACGAACGTCAGGATGCACCAGAGCGCGAGGGCGGCACCGGCGGTGCCGAGCAGAACTCCGACGACCTCCAGGAGGCCCAGCGTGGTGGGCGGGACCATGCCGGACGATTGGAGGATGCGCCTCGGGAAGAAGACCAGCAGCAGGCCGACAAACAGCATGGCGTAGGTCACGGCGCGGGCAAGAACGAACGTAGGAACCCTCCTATCGCACCAGACGTCGCAGCAGCCGGACTGCACTAGCCAGGCTGAAGATGATCAGCGTCCACACCAGCGCGGACACCCCGACCATGGTCACCTGATAGCCGAACCCGCCAAGCGCTCGGTGGGTCTCGAACAGCCACGCCTGGACCATGTAGCCGGGCGCAATCACGACGAACGCGGGGAGAGTGTTCAAATGCGTGACGGCCACCGCGGCGGCGATGCCGCAGGGGAAAAAAACCGCTGTTGGCGCGACCAGGCGGACGATCATGCAGGGCGGCGCGCCTCTATGGTCCCCCGGTCTCCAGCTCACGGTTGATTCGGAGATATGCCAACACGCGAGCGCGGAGGGAGTCCGGGCTGACCGGACCGTACACAGCGACCGGGCGGCGTCCGGGCACGATGATGACATAGCCGAGTACAAGGTCGCTGGAAACGAAATAGATGGCGTGATGTGCCTGGTCCACCACCTGCCGTGCCGGTCGCGCGAACGCCTGAAGAGCGAAGCCGAGGCTGTCGACGGCAGCGCGGATCGCGCCAAACTGCGGCGCCAGCTGCGCCGTGTCGCCGACGGCGATGACCGTGCGAGTGCGAATGACGGCCACCACGGGCCGAGCGAGGCGGGCACGGACCGTGTCGCGCGCTTGTGCGCTACTCGAGCGTGCGACGGTGGGGATGATGCAGGCTGAGAGAGCGAGAGCGATCCCGGAATGTGATATCATGGTGCCTCCTGATCAGACCCTAGCGCTCCGGGCCCAGTCGATCCGTTTCCCGTGCCTGCGCCAGCACCCGTTCGGTGAAGTCCAGGCGCTCCTGCACCTCGCTCAGCTCCTGCCCGAGCCTGCCCACATCGGCTTCGAGGGCCTCGAGCCGGGCCTGAACCTGGACCTCGCTCCCGCCGCGACGCTGCCGCAGGCCCCGAGCCCACAACACGAACGCCAGCGCCAGCGACGCGTGGACCGCGGCATGCGAAGGCTCGGCTCGCCCGACCGCGAACGCGGCTCCGAGCAGGTTGATGACGCTCAGCACAACGGCGATCGGGTACCACGTCGAGGCCTTGAAGGTCATGGGACGGCCCGGTGATCTACCCGCTAGCTGCCGATCCGCCGCTCTTCCCGCGCCTTGCTGAGCAAACGCTCGGCGAAGTCGAGTCGCTCGTGTGTTTCCGCCAGCTCCTGTTGGAGGCCCTCGACACCACGTTCCAGTGCCTCGAGCCGCGCGGCGACGTCGGCCGATGCTGATTCGGGACGGGTGGCACGCAGCCGAGCGATCCTGACCACCGCGAACGCAACGATCGCTACGATGGGTATGAGTGGGACAAGAAAGTCAGGGTTCATGTCGCCTTCCTCCTGAATCGCTGTGACACCGCCCTTAAGCTGCGCACGCTCATCGCACCGTCAATGCTACCCCGGTCTGCACGAACCACGGCGGGCTGGAGCGTGGCGCGGGTTCGTGGCGCGCGGTGGCGAGCAGCTCGAGCAGCGGCGTCGCGTATACATGATTCGTGAGGCGCGCGTCCCAGCCGACGGCGGCAAGGAGCGTGAACGGCCAGGAACGCGCCTCGTGGATGACGGTCCCTTGGGCCTCGCGCTCGCGCAGCCACGAGATCCCCCCGGCTGCGCGAAAGAAGAGAAGGCGTTTCCTGAAAGGATACAGATCCGCGTGAGCCAGGAAGGCCAGCCCGGTCGTCTCCTGCTGCCAGAAGCAGTCGCCACCGAGGCTGCAAGGTTGCGCGCCGACATCGCCCAGCCACGAGCGAATCGTGATCCCCGCAGCTGCGGTGGCTGAGGTTCGGACCGAGAGCGACACACCGGTGGTGAGGCCGAGCCCCCGAGACCCCTCAGCCCATCCGACGAGCACGGGGAGGCTGACGGAGACCGGCAGCCTGTCGAGCCGGGCATCGCGAGGGCTATCCTGCCCCGACGCGAGCCCGCCTGCTGCCGGGAGCGGACAGAGGGTCATCGCGAGGCGGGCCACCCAACGGATGGCGCGTAAGCTCATTCGCGCTTGTCCCCGGCCCCCAACGCCGAGCGATCTCGGCCTTGGGCCAACAGTCGCTCGGCAAAGTCAAGGCGTTCTTGCAGCTCCGCGACCTGCGTCGACTGATTGGTCAACGTGGTCTGGGCGTCTTCCAGCGCGGCGGCGTGCTGGTCCAATTGCTGCCTGATCTGGGCCAGGTCGGATCGCGAGGGTCCACGTGCGGCGACTGCCCCGGCGATCGTCTTCGCAACCAGTACGATCGTGGCGGCGGCGATCGTCAGCGCCAGTATGAAGACAGGTTCACTCATGGTCCGAGCTGCCTCCAGCGGTTGCGGGATGTTTCTGTCTTAAGCTGCCGGGCGCACACCGACGAGCGCAAGCCGCCACCCCTCTGCCCGAGAGCTGACACGGACGCTTGATGTGCTTCCACGCTGTCCCACACCTCGATGATGGCCAGGCGCGTCCCGCGCCAAAGTCATGGCCGTGTTGAGCGCGGCCGAGTCGAGTCCTCGAAGCCGAAGAAGCGGTCCATCCGCCAGCGGCCGTCCTCCTGGCGGAGCAGGAAGGCGACGTACCTGCCGAACTCCGTCATGCGTCTGCCGCTCGAGTCGCGCCAGGACTGCTGGAACGCGCCAAACTCTGTCGCGTGGT
>Ga0209577_10003514_pt1 | contig 14770 bp, 7 predicted proteins | sample GraSoiAngelo_109_FD_185874 | JGI IMG/M metagenome (GOLD analysis project Ga0209577, IMG submission 185874) | Grasslands soil microbial communities from the Angelo Coastal Reserve, California, USA - 14_0903_12_20cm (SPAdes) (version 2) | ecosystem: Environmental > Terrestrial > Soil > Grasslands ...
ACCGGCAATTATTCTGACAGCTTCACGTTGACGCACGCCGATATCACGGCGCCGGCAACCATTAGCGCGTTTTATTTCGACAACGATGGCAGCGGAACAGTCAACGCCGGCGATACTCAAGTCCGTCTGGATGAAACCGTCTCGCCCCAATCGACGCCCGGTGGCTGTCTCGGTTTGCTCGCTGTAATCGATACCAACGACGCGGCTTCGCAAAGCACGATCACGATCAGGATTACCGCACGCTCGAACGGGGCGAATGCTACCAACGGTCGCGCGGAAGACACGGGTACGATTATCAATGTCGTCGGTCAGGGCGCATTTCTGTCTAGTCCCGACAATCCGAATCTCGTTCCCAGCAAGTTGGTTAATGGCCTCGCCCAGATCCCGGTAAGCTTCGGTGCACAGTTCACTTACACCATCGCTTTTAAGAACGGCGGTGACGATCCGGCGCTTAACGTCGTCGTCGACGATCAGTTGCCGGCCGCAATCGATTATGTCAGCGGCTCGCTAAAATTAAACGATCGCAGTCTTGCTGACGAGGGTAGTGAATCTTCGGTTCGCGACAATCACATTCGAGTCTTCATAGCTCGCGTAAATCCGGGCGAGAGCTTTCGCATCTCTTTTGTGGCGCGTCTCGCTCGTGCGGTCGCCGATGGAAGCGGACTCGTGAACACCGCGAGCTTTACCGCCGACAATACTCCTCCTGTCAAGAGCAGTCCGGCTATAGTGGTGATCGATCCTTTCGGCTTTGTCTTTGCCGGTCGCGCCGGCAGGTCTGCGCCGATCGCCGGCGCGCGCGTTGAGGTATTACAAGACCAGGGTGGCGAGAACCTCTTGCGTCTGCCGGCGGACACCGGTTTCACTCCAAACGAAAAAAATCAAAATCCATTTTCGAGCGATGGCCAGGGACACTTCAGTTTTACACCTGGCGCCGATGAAATGGGCAGTGCGAACGCCACGGCCAATTACTTCCTGCGGGTGACCGCGCAGAATTACATGACGCGACTGATGCAGTTAAGTCTACGCCCGACTCAGCCTGGACTTTTTAATCTGACGATTCATGCGATCGACAATCAGCCGCTGGCTGTAGCCGGCGGCTTCGACTTGGTGCGTGACGACGTTCGCCTCGCCGATCTCGCTACGCTGGCGCTGAATGTGCCGATGTTCGAACCGGGTGGGCTGCAAATCGTCAAATCGGCCGATCGTGCGCGGGCAGAGATTGGCGACACGATCACTTATCGAATCGAAGTTCACAATCCGACCGCGACTTCGGTAAATGATGTCACCGTCGAGGATCATCTGCCACCTTCGTTCAATTATGCTGAGGGGAGCGCGTTGTTCGGTTTAGGTTCAAGTCCGGATCAGCCAATCGCGCCGGAAGTTCAATCCGATGTCTTAAGGTTTCATCTCGGTGAGATTCCGCATGGCGCGACGGCGCACGTGCTCTATCGAGTGAGAGTGGGCGCCAATGCGCACGAGGGCGAGCAGGAGAATCTGGCCGTTGCGTCGGGCGGTTTTGCTTCCGGGGAAAAAGTCTCGACAGCCCCCGCCCGCGCCGTCGTCGTCATCTCCAACGGAGTGTTCTCGACGCGCCAAGTCCTGATTGGCCGCGTCTTCGTTGACACGAATGGCGACGGACAGTTCGATCAAAGTGATCGACCGATGCCGGGAGTGCGACTGTATCTGAGCAATGGCCAATCAGTAATTACCGATTCGGCGGGACTATACAGCTTTCCTTCGCTTAGCGATGGTTCGCAGGTCATCTCGCTGGATCCGGTCACGGTGCCGACCGGCTATGCACTGTCTGACAGCGGCAGAAAATCCGGAAATAGCTGGACACGTCTGTTGCGCACGCCGATTGGCGGCGGGGCCTTACTACGACAAAACTTCGCTCTGGTTGGGTCAGCACCACCTTCTCTAGCGGGTGGGCCAACCTCGCCCTCGGTACTACCCGCGCCGCTTAGTAACTCCGGCGACAAACTGAAGTTTGTCGGACAACCGGGAACTTACGAAGTTGCGGCCACAGACAATGTCGAAGCGGTCCCACCAGGTGCGGTGCGCGTGATTTCGCCGGCGCCTAACTCAGTATCGATGTCGCCCGGTTTGCAAATCGAGGCCCGTGTGGCTTTGGACTGGTCAGTCAAGCTGGAAGTCAATGGCGAGCAAGTTTCTGACAAGAACATAGGCGTCCGCAGCTTGGACCACAAGAACCAAGTGGCGACGTTCACTTTCGTCGGCATCAGCGTTAAGCCCGGATCAAATCGAATTCGTTGCACCTCGATTGGTCCCAACGGCGTAGTTGGTCGTACGGAGGAGTTAATCGTCATGGGCCGCGGGCCGGCGCGTCGTCTCGAGATCGTCTCTGAAAAATCTGAAATTCACTCCGGTGGTAATGATTCCACGATCGTGCGCGTCAAAGCTTTCGATCAGTGGGGCAATCCAGCGCTCGATGGCGAGATCGGTATTGAGACCTCGCTCGGGCAACTGCGGCGGCTCAATGAAAAGGCGAGTGAGGTGCAAACTTCTTCAGTGCCCGTCGCGCAAAAACTCGTCGACACGGTTGGGCCGGCAAGCTCACAGGTTGTGGTCCAGCTCGAAGGCGGCGAAGCAACGCTCAGGCTGTTCAGTTCCGGCGCAGCGGGAGACGCCCGACTGCGCGCCCAGACCGGACAGATCGAAGCGCAAGGCGAAGTTCACATCAACTCCGAAATGCGCAAGAGCATTCTGGTCGGCTTCGCCGAGATGAGTTTCGGTAACAGCATTCCCGAAGTCGGCCTGCGCGGCGAGCAGGGCAACTTCCGCAAGCGCGTCAGCCTTTTTTACAGCGGTACCGTCCTTGGCAACAACATGCTCACGCTCTCGTACGATTCGCAACGCCCCATCAACCGCACCGCTGGCCGCGATCGGATTTTTCAGCTAGATCCGCTGGATCGCGTCTATCCGCTGTTCGGCGATTCGTCCACGCGTTATGAAGCGGCGCAATCGAATTCAAAACTTTACCTGCGTGTGGATCATAAACGCTCGTACGCAATGTTCGGCGACTTTGAAACGGACATGAACGCACCGCTGATGGGCTACGCACGCAAGCTGACTGGCGTCAAAGCGCATCTTGAGAATTCTCGCGGCGACTTTGTCACGATCACGGGCGCGCGTCCCGACACAACGTTCGCTCGCGACGTCTTCCCCGCGGGCAGTCTGGGAATCATGCAGCTTTCCAATGAAGAGATTCTGCCGGGCTCGGAAGTTGTCTTGCTCGAAGTGCGCGACAGACGCAATCCGGAAGTGATCATCTCGCGCGAGACTCTGACGCGGTCGGTTGATTACAATCTCGACGCGCTCACCGGGCGCCTGTTTCTGCTTCGTTACATCTCGACGTTCGATTCAGTGTTGAATCTCACGCAGATAGTCGTCAGCTATGAACATCGCGCAACCAGCTTGAACTCAGCGGTCTACACCGCACGCGCGCGCAGAAATTTCAAAGGAATTGGATTAAAACTGGGACTTTCGGCTGTGCTCCAACGGCAACCTGACCAAGCAGACTTTGCGCTCGGCGGAGTTGACGCAGAAAAGACCTTGCCTCGGGGCGGCTCGCTGCAACTTGCATGGGCGCGCAGCGAGGGTGAGATTCTGGGAACCGGCAACGTGCTGAGTACGACCGCAGACAACAAGCATGACGGCGATGCGTACCAACTAACGCTGGCACAGCCACTACCGTTCCTCAGTGCCACCGTGCGGGCGCGTTACCTGAATGCCTCATCGGGTTTCTTTAATCCGTTCGGCGGCACGATCACGCCCGGCTCGCGTCGTGGCGAAGTGACACTGGAAATGAAACCCCTCAAGAATTCGACCCTTCGTTTCGGCGCCACGAGTGAACGTAACAAGACGGCCAACGTTGACAACGACCGTCTGACTTTTTCCGCTGCCTGGGACCAGGTTCTGAACGACCGCATTCGTTTTCATTTCGGCTTCGATCATCGCGCCTTTAGTGACAACCTGAACGACAAGACGACCGATTCAAATCTGATCACCGCGGGCGCGGAGGTGCAGGCGACGGCCAAACTGCAATTCTCGGTGAAGCGCGAACAGAATTTGAATGAGGCCGATCCAACCTATCCGACGCAGACGACACTTGGCGCGACTTATCAGGTCAATGCCTTGACCAAACTTTTCTTCACGCAAAGACTAGCCGCCGCGCCCATCAGCCCAATCGGCGATTTCACGGCCAACGGTTTCGCAGCGTCTTCGTCTCGGCGAGAGACCGCCTTCGGTGTCGAGACGCGTTTCGGCAAACACACCTCGATGACCGGTCGTTATCAACTCGAAAACGGAATCAACGGAACCGACAGCTTTGCGGTGATCGGTTTACAGGATCGTCTGCCACTCTCAAAGAAGCTTTCTCTTGATCTAGGCTTTGAACGCGGTTTCCATCTGCTGGGTCCAAATCAGAGTTTTGATAGTGCTACGTTTGGTTTTGGCTGGCAGCCGAATTCCGATCTCCGCGCCACGGCGCGTTACGAGTACCGCGATCGCGGCGGCCTCGGACAACTATTCGCCGCGGGCGTTGCGGGCAAACTGAGCGAAGGCATAACTGCACTCTCACGTTTTCAATTTTCCCGTGGCGCGTTCAGCGGCAAATCAAACTCTGCTCTCGAAGGTACCGCGGCACTGGCGATACGCCCGCTTGATTCCGATCGTACTGGCATCCTTTTCAGCTACACGCATCGTTCGCTGATTCAAGATGCAACCTCGTCAACTCCTACCCGTGCTCGCGTCGATTCGCTAGCGAGCGACGGTTACCGTCAAGTCACCAAGCGACTCGAACTATACGGACGATTCGCGCTGCGCTTCAGCGCCGACGGTCAACCTCAGCTACCTTATGTTTCGACGCTGAGCCTATTGACGCAAGCACGCGCCCAATATCTGCTGGCGCGCCGATTGGATTGGGCGGTCGAAACGCGCATGATGTTTCAGCCTTCGTCGCACACGACACGCCACACCTATGCAACTGAACTCGGATTCTGGCTGCTGCCGGACATGAGACTGGCCACCGGCTATAATTTCACCTCGGCGCAAGAACCCGCCGGCGCGGTGATTCTCCCAACCCGACGTGGCTTTTATTTCACCATCTCTTCAAAGCTGTCGAATCTTTTCGATCTGTTCGGAACTTCAAAAGCCGGACTCGCGAGCTCGACAGATAATCCGAGCAGCATAGAAAAGGAAAAGTAGTTCGACCGTCAATCGAAGAACGTTGTGATGAGATCCAGACTTTCCAAACTATCTCGCGCTAGCTTGAGGGTGCTATTCCTGCGAGTGTTTCCCCTGACCCTGTTCTTAGGGGTATGCAGCGTTCAGGGCGCTTATGCCGGGCTCGCCGTTACGCCGATTTCGTGGAACGTCGTCGGTCTTGACAGCAATAACCCCACGATAGGACCCGACACATACCAAGTTGGCGCGCGCGTCTGTAACACCGGGGGAACCGCCGTCAACAGTATCGCGGGCACTTTCATTTGGGATAGCACCAACGCCTTTATCAATCTGAGCGGCGCGAGCACCCTTAACGTTAGCTCGTTGAATGCCGGCGCCTGCGTGGACTTCTACTATCCCGTAACCATCACTCGAAGCTCACTAGCTTACAACGCAACTCGAAGCTACCACATCGACGTGAGCGCCACGGGCATCTCGACGATGACCACGCCGACACCGCGCGAGATTTACGTCGAGAAAATCATTTCGCAAAACCGCAATTCAGTACAGTCAATCGTCGGGCCTACTACCGTCTATGTCGGACAGACTTATACCTACACAGTTAATGCGACCACCGCAACTCAGGGCTACGAACAACTCGAAGCTTTTCTTAATCTCTCTAATGTGATTTTTCAGGTTCAGGCAATCGCGACCACGTATACGTCGCCGCCGGCCGCAACCAACGATAAGTTTTACGCGGATGCTTGCGGTTGGGACAACAACCCATTGAGCGCAACCTACCGCAGCTGCATTGGCCCAGCGAACTATTCCGGTGGGAAAGCCGGTGGCACCATTAGTTCAACCTATACGGTGAAAATTCTATCGACCGGCGTAACCACGGCTTCGGCATTGATTATGGACTTCTCAGGCAGCAGCTATCACTACAATAACGACTTTGGCGTGGGAGTCAACGCCATCACTATTACAGCTCTACCAGCACTGGTGCCTAACGTTTCGCTTCAGAAATCTGTCACGCCAAACACTGCCGCGCAACTGATACCCGGCGCCGATCTCGTTTATACGATCGCCTTCACGAACAGCGGTACGGCGAGCGCTTCCAGTCTCATCGTGACAGATCCCATTCCCGCGAATACCGATTTCAAAGTTGGATCTGTGACCAGTTCATTAGGGACGACCGGCTTGACCGTGACGGCGGCGTATTCGATAGACAACGGGAGCACCTGGACCTATACGCCGGTAAGTGGCGGTGGCAGCGCACCTTCCGGGTACGATCGGAATGTGACAAACATTAAGTGGACGTTTACTGGCAATCTAAGCCAAATCTCGCCGAACAACACGGGTAACGTTAGGTTCACGTCACGGATTAGATGAACGAATCCTACTGAATCGCGAATACGTCATCACTTACTGGCTGATTGAGCTTTACGTCTTTCACTTTGTATTCGGCGAAGAATGCGCCCTGCGGCATCTCAAGTCGCTGGGAAAAACTCATCGCAACCAGCACGCCGTCGAAATCCTTGAATTTTGAATTCTCAATTCCGAACATGTATCCGTTGTAAGGAATCTTGTATTTCATCACCCGTGCCGTCGCCGGGTCGACGTAAAAATCAGTGGTGTTACCGTCTGCATCGACAATGCGAAAGCCGAGGAACTTCTTATCGCTGGGCAACGCCGAAACCGTATAGCCCGGCTGATCGAATTTCGTGAGCACGGGCAAGCCGAACTTATTCGCCGGCGGCATTTGCACCCCCGGAATCGAGCTGTATGACTGCTGTCCATCGTAGATCTGTTTGAACTTAAACATCGGACTCGCATCCACCTCGAGCCGCATGCGCTCACCGACGGTCACCAGCGCAAACTTTCCTGGGATCGATTGCGCACTGGTCGGGCCATACAGATCGACGGTGCCGAAGAGCACCATACTCTTCAGTTTCTTAAATTTGTCGCCGCCTTGTGCAGCCAGGGCCGCGCGAGCGAGTTCGAGCGGCGTGCTCTTAGCCGTAATCGCAGGGGCAGCGGTAATAGTACTGGTTGAGGTGGTTGGGGTTGGCTTTGCCGCATTTGGCCCTTGAGCCATTACGGCACTAAGCAAGAATATCAGGACGGCAAGCGTCGATGCGCTTCTTTTCATGGCGGACTCCTTTTCGGTTTAAGAAGCGCGAGCGGTAGCAACCGGATCACATAAAGACAATTCCCTGAAAAGAGCCTGGTCGCTACCGCTCGCGGTTCTGTAACAAATACGCGTCAACGCCGCGAAAGTTCAGAAAGTAAATCTGAGATTGACAAAGATGCGCCGATTAGGAGCACCGGGGCCTTCACCTCCACCGAATCCGCCAAACATTCCGAATCTGCCTGCAACGCCGGTTGATTGACCGAACAGTGGCGACGAAAGATTGCCGACCGGCAGACCAAGGTTGGTGTGATTCAGAATGTTTTGGAAGTTAAGCGCCACCGTCAAATTGTATTTAGCTGCGCCGCCACCTCCGCCGAGACCTCCCATCATGCCGCCGCGCATGCCTTCGCCACCACCGCCTGGACCACCGGGGCCTTTGCCACCGCTGATGCCACCGCCGATCATCGGGCCGCCGCGACTATCAGCCCCACCACCACCGCGTTTGCTTGTCGCTGTCTTATCGCCCTCTTTTTGTGACGCTGAAGCACGACTTCTGGTAGCCTCGCCACCAAAGCCAAACGTGCGACTGACGGTCAGGTTGACGGAAAGTGAACCCGGACCCCGCCCGTAATTCCGCGGAATGATTTGCTCGCCCGGATTGGGAACCAGATTGAAGTTTCCAAATCGCGTGCAGCGGATGTTGACGCTGGTGCAGTCAGCGTTGGCGCCAGCGAAGCTCGGGCGCTCGTTATATATTCGATCCAGATTCGTATCTCGGCCCGTGGTGATGTTGAAGGGAGGTCCCGAACTGGCGGTGATGAAGGGACTGAAAACCAGCTTCCACCACGGCGCGTTTATGGTTCCGACCAGATTGAACGAATGCCGAATGTCGAAAGACGCACGTGACCACTCGCCGGTAAAATCATACGAACTAACTGGGAACCCGCCATCCGCGTCACTCATCGTTTTGCTGAAACTATACGAGCCCTGCAACGAGAGACCTGGATTGAGGCGGCTATTGAACCCTACAAAAATCCGGCTTTGATGCATCTTTCCGCTCGACTCAAATTCATCAATATCACCCAAGGCGGGATTTGGTCTGACGCCGTTCGGTGTTGCCGTCGTGATTGTTTGTGGCAGTGGCGCATTGATGTCGCGCTGGCGAATCACGTGAAGCATTCGCACGTTGTACAGACCAACAAATGCGGTGATGTTCTTTGGCAACTGGCGTTCGACTTGCACACCCGCAAGATAGACCGAAGGCGCCTGAAGATTTGGGGCCACGCGCCAGATTGTTTGCTGAGTGGGCGCCACAACTCCGGTTATGTTGGGCACGTTCGGAAACAGGTTCAGCAAGTTGTAGATTGGTCGAGCGGACGGCACGTCAAGATCCGCTTGCGTAGGCGCGTTCAGAATCTTTGATACAGGTTCCGCCACAACGAATTGCAGCTCGCTGACGCCGTTGAAACGGTCGGCCGTCAAGACGTTGCCCTCGCCAAAGCGATTATAAAAAATACCTGCGCCGCCCCGAATTACAGTCTTCGGAGGTTTGGTTGCGTTCGCGGCCCCCGGTGACCAGGCAAAACCAAAACGCGGAGCGAAATTGAATTTACTGCTGATGTTGGTTTGATCCTCGTAACGCAGCCCATAGCTCAAAGTGAGATTAGGTCGCACGCGCCAATCGTCTTGCCAATAAACACCGATGTCCGTTTGAGAAACAGAAGCGTCGGGATTGCCGGTATTGATGCTGAACTGGGAGGCGCCCCCTCCGAACGTGCGAATCTGATCGGGCGTCTTGCCCAATTGGGTGAAAAGCACCGTGCGACGGTAGCGCTCAATGCTGCTCAATTGAATAGTCGTGCCGGCAATGGGATTGTTGTTGGCATCCAGTTGCGGCCCGAATCCTCCGGTAAAAACCCATTGACCACCAAAATTATTAGGACTGATGTCATTGATGTGCACGCCGCGAATACGTCCGCCAAACTTAAAGGTGTGCATGCCCTTTTGAATCTGGGTGAAGTTATTCAATTCCCAGTTATTTCTTTCGTTGATGGCATGTCCAACTTGCGAGCAACCCGTGGCTGAACCCACGCAGCCATTGAAAGCTCCGCTGACGTTCAATGTTGGTATGGTGCTGTTACCCAGCGATTCGCTGCGCCCATGAGAAAACTGGAAACGCGTTTCGTTGATAGTGAAGGCATTGATCACCGCAGTCTCAGTCAACTGCACATTCTGATTTGTAGACGCCACATCGTAACCGCGAGTTGGCAAGGAAAAGCCATTCACACCGTTGTTCTTGATGGTCGAGTGAAAATAGTTGTAACGAGCGATAAGCGTGTTCCGCGAATTGATCGCATAGTCAACGCGCGGGCCGAAGTTAGTATTTCGGCGCGGCACCAGAAAACCCTCACCTAACTGAACGATATTTAGCGCCGGGTCGAGAATCGTGGCGCGAACGAGTTCGTTATCGTCAGTCTCGTTACGGTTGAGTTCTAAAAAGAAAGAAGCCTTCTTTTTCACAATTGGGCCGCTGAGGTTGCCGCCAAATCGCCGAACTTGATAAGGCGCCCGCTTGCTCGAACTGATGGCGAAAGGATTGCGCGAATCAAGGCTCTCGTCCGTGAAGCTCAAGTTCGCACCGCCGCGCAGCTTGTCGGTTCCGGGTCTGGTGAGAATGTCTATACGGGCGGACGGCTGATCATTTTCGGGGGAAAACGGATTCTGATTGATCCGAATCTCGCGGATCGATTCCTTTGGCGGCATATTACTGCCGGAAAATCCATCGATAAAAATCTGTCCGCCGCTCGGGCCTACTGATGGACCAGCGAGGGCTTGCAGCGCGGCGGCAAGCTCATCAGGATCGTCCGGCAGAGCGTCCAGGTCCTTGCCCGAGAGCACTTGCTGATTGGCGTTATTGTTGGTGTCGGTGCTGAGCGGTGTATCCGCGTTGACCTTTACCTGCGTTTCGATAGCCGCGATTTTTAGCGTGATGTTCACTGGCTCGCGCCGCGCCGCGGTCACGTCAACTTCCGTGTCTTCGGAAGCCGCAAATCCGGTTGCAGCCGCGTGCACTTTGTATTTTCCCGGCGCGAGTCCGGCGAATGAATACGTGCCATCAGCCGTTGTCGTCGCGGCTTTTTGTGTGCCGGCGGCATCAGTCAGCGTTACGGTCGCCCCAACAATCGAAGCGCCGAACTCGTCACTAACTACACCGCGCAAGCTCGCTCTGCCCTGCGCAAAAACTGTGGCTGACAGCCCGACCACTAAAAGCAAAGTCGCCAAACAAGGAAATAGCTTTCGAATATTCATGATCAAATTCTTCTTCGTTTAGAAAAACACCCGCCGGCGATTTAAGGAAGGACTGTTTCGCCGAAGGCGGTTGTCTCTGACTTCAAAACTGCGAGATCAGAGAAAAGGTTTACGGCACGCCGACGCCGCCGAACATGCCACCAAAACTTCCGTTGAGATCTACGCCCTGAGGGCGACCCTGGCCGCCACCGGTTTGCTGGCGCGCCGCGACCATTGTCAAGAGCGGCTCGACGCCGGTGACCAGAGAGATTGCGGTGAACTGAGTCGGGTCTGAGCCCGGCAGGCTCGACATGATAATCATGTCGCCGACTTTGACTTCATTAAGCGAGATCGTCGGCAGGCGTTCAAGTATGTCAGCGACATTTCCGCCGCCGCCCATGCGCATGCCGCCACCTTGTGGACCACCGCCTCCGGCACCTTGCGGTCGCTGAGGTGCTTGTCCCTGGTTTTGTCCCTGTCCCGGGCCTGCGCCGACTTTGCCGGGCCCGCTGGCTCCCGGCCCCATTCCGCCACCGAACATAGCGGTCATATTTTCAGGCCATCGCCGGAGAACTGAATCCGGCTTTAGCATAATCGTAATCGGTTTCTTGGTTTTCAAATCATTAATCTTGATCTGATTTGCCGCCGCGTCGATGGCGGTGACTGTCCCGCCCACGACCTTAAAAGTTCCAAACACAACTTCCTCGGCGGTAAGACGCGTCCCGTCAGCGCTCTTGTCTCCGAGGGCGCGCAATTGATCTTCAACCTTCACCTCTTCAAACGTGCTGGGCTTGGCTTCGCTGTACTTGGGAATCGTGTCGGGCGGATAGCGCCGCATCAACACTTTGTCGGTGATCGGAATAATGACCGCTTGCGGGGCACCCATCAGGCTGCGGCTCGAAACTGTGATCTCCTTCGTGCTCGGATTGACCGAGGTGACGATGCCACTGACGCCCCGTTTACGCCACTCGGCCCTCTCCTGCTCCTGTCTCTTCGCGACATCGGCCTTGCTCATTACGACCACCTGAGTCGTGGGCACTGTCTTTTGATCCGAACCCGCTCTCCAGCGAGCCCAAACACGATCACCCTGACCAACGTCTGCAAGCGTGATGTCCGTGGCGCTGGCCAATGTCCTCTCGCCGGGCGCCATGCGCTTGTACTGCGTCTTATCACTAAAATTGACGGTGAAGATTACGCCCTTGTCGTCGCGGACGACCATTTGTTTGGCTGTCGCATCAATCGCTTTGACTTCGCCGATTACACCACTGACCGCTGAAGTTGCCGGAGACGCGCTCGGCGTCTGCCCATAGGCCGCGCATTCCAAACTAATCGTAGCCATCACCAAGAAGCTCAATATCAATAGTCTTCGCACAATCCTACCCTTATTCATTTCAAAAATATGCATTATCTACGCCCCACTAAACCTGTTAGTTGCAAAAATATGAGTTTAGTTTCACAAAATTGAAGCGCCCACATACAAAGACGCTTGAAACCGCTCAGTAATTAACTCAGCGCCGGGATTTTTGTTCTTCTTCGCGGTGCGCGTCCCGCTGAGCCACCATCGCGTCAAATTTCTGCTGCTGTTCGGCTGAAAGCAGCGCGCGAATTTTAGCGCGAGCTTTCTGGCGTGGCTCGTCGAAGCGCGGCTTCAATTCCGTATGTAGCGCCCGGTACTCGTTACGCGTTTCGTCCAGGATGTTGCTTACGGCTTTTGTCTGCTCGTCAGTTAGGTTAAGTTCGCGGCGCATCTTTTCGAAACGATCATGCATCGCTTTCTCAGGTCTCTCGCTGCTTGCGCGCGAACGATATAAACCGCCAAGCGCCGCTCCGGTAACTCCGCCAAGCACAAACACTATCAAGAGCACCAACCAGATTTTAAGTTTAGTGTGACCCTGCATACTCATTTAGCGGCCTTCCCCGTAGTTACGATCCACGACAATGTTGAAGACCTCATCTTTAGACGGACCGTTTCTGCTGGCGAGGACTGTTTGTTCAACTCCGGCTCCCGGCGTCCCGAAAAGCGCTTCTTCGTCAGATTGAACCGCCGCTGAAGGGGCGCTGAGTTGCGCCGACCACACTGTCAAGATTGCAGCCAACACCGCGACCAGCGCCATCACTGGCACCGCGCGCCGAGCGACAAGAAACAATGACAGCCAGCCACCTGTTTCATCCAGGCGACGATGCTCTTCACCAATCGCCGCGCGCGTGCGCGTAAAAACAAATGGCGAAGAAGCAGCCGCTTCGATCTCAGCTTCGCTTCCAATGGCGCCCAGCAAAACCAGCCGACCGGCGCGGTCGAGTTGTTCATTTGTCTGTCGATTTGCCATGAACACCTCCGAAGTTAAGGGAGCCGAAAGTTTACCGCTCCCACCGACAAAAGACGATATAAAAGCATGAGAAGTTACAACAAATCTGCCCTCCGTATGACAGGCTGCCAGCCTGTTGAAGCAATTCATTAAGGCCAACAGGCTGGCAGCCTGTTGTACGCCACATCACAAATATCTCCGCAAAACTCTGCGCAGATGAGCGCGAGCCCGGTGGGCGCGGACCTTAACTTTCGATACGGACCAGTTGGTCATTTCCGCAATCTCTACCACCGAGAAGCCCTCGACATCCAGCAGCGTCAGCACCAGGCGATCCTCCGCGCTCAAGCGTGCCAGCAGCTTGACGGCCAGGTCTCGTGAAACAAGCGCGCTTTCGATATCTTTTGCCGCGGAGCGTAATTGCAGCGCTATTTCATGATTCTCGGTATCGTTGATATCGCTCAGGGTTTGCTCTGGCCGGCGGCGCGCGCGACGTAGTTCATCGTAACTTGAGTTAACCGCGATCTGGGTTAGCCACGCCTTGAACGACTTCTCATGCGTGCCATGATAACTGTTGAGTGCAAAATAAGCCTTGGTAAAAGTGTCCTGGATGATTTCTTCAATCTGTTCGCGGTGAGCAAAGAAGCGACTGGCAATGTAGGCCACATGACGGCGGTAGCGTTTGAATAATTCTTCAAACGCTAATTCATCGCCTGCGTTGACGCCGGCGACCAGCACGTCATCTGTCTGTTGTTCCACAATTTTCTATTGTCTTTCGGCGATCGGTTCAAGACAACCTCGAGGCTAGCGATCAAGCTTCAAGGAACGACCGTTTTTTCCAACTGATGCGGTAGCGCGCAGTCAGCGCCAAACCCAGACTAATAACCAGCAAGCCGGCAATAATGAACGGCCAGATATAAGGCAGGGAAGCGAGAGCGACCCAAAACGCCACGCCCAGCAATAACATTATCGATTCGGATCGCACGCGCGGCAAGAATCGACGCTGCAGCCATCGTCCAGTCGCTACAAAAATGACGACGCGTCCGAAAAGTGTCGCGACCAACACCAGCAGCAATCCCAGGATGGAAATCACTGCGCCGACAATTTCGGGAAATACCAACAGGCAACCAACCACTCCAATAGTTATTGCGATCGAGCCCAGCAGGCCAATCAGCGCCACTCGTAAACTCGTTAATTGCAAACGGGCGACTGCGCGGCTAACTGTACTAGGCATGACCGCAGTGAGGGCAAGCGAGATGATCAACCAGAAGAGTACTGCCAGCAAACGCATGCCCAGAAACGCCGGTGTCAGTCTCGGATGCAGTAAGCTGAAGGGCTCGCGCATGACGTGGCGCAATTCATTTTCATACCCCGCATACATGATCGTCACGCTTTGCGGATCGCGGCCCGGCGCCGCCTTACCGTGATGATATATGCCGCCGAGCACGATCACATCGCCTCCGATCCGCGAACCTTCGCGCTGAATTACGGAGCCGCCAATCGCCGCCACGTCTCCATTGACAGAGCCTTCGACAATGACGTCACCACCAAAAGCTATGGCGCCTTCCTTCACTGTACCCGTAATTTTTATTGATTGTCCGAGACCGAAAACAGTGGTGTTGCTAACGCCTTCAATCACCCGCGCGTCGGGATCGCCTGGATGTTCGTCGGATGGGGGCTGGGCTTGGATAGCGACAAAGAGGAGAGGCAAAACGCCCAACAATCCGACTCGTTTCAGAACCGCGAGCGGTAGCGACCGGATCTTTTTTTTCCTTTTGTCATTTATCACTCGAAACATCCTCGCGTTTAGAACGGGGACTTGTTCCCTACGCGCAGAGCGGACAAGTCCGCTATCTAAACG
>Ga0209577_10003515_pt1 | contig 14768 bp, 16 predicted proteins | sample GraSoiAngelo_109_FD_185874 | JGI IMG/M metagenome (GOLD analysis project Ga0209577, IMG submission 185874) | Grasslands soil microbial communities from the Angelo Coastal Reserve, California, USA - 14_0903_12_20cm (SPAdes) (version 2) | ecosystem: Environmental > Terrestrial > Soil > Grasslands...
GCAAAGAGGATTACACTCAGCGTTGCTCTCATCATCGTGTGGGAAGATTTTAAGTCACTCTCATCATTTTATGGGAGGGCCGCGGCGTTGCCCCCGACACTTCGCCAAGGCGTCGCGGCCCCGTCAACTAGGGCGACCGAGTCAGGGCTGCGTGCGCAGGAACTGTTGCGCCTCGTTGAGCCAGCGCTGGTCGGCGCGGTACTTGTAAGCGGGCGCGGTGCGGACGGCCTCGACGCAGCGCTGCATCCACTCGACGGCCTCGCGCGTGCGCCCCATCCCGGCGTGCGCGCGCCCCATCAGGTAGAGTCCTTCGGGGTCTGACGTTCGCCTGTCTAAGAAACGCTGCAAGGCTTCGCGCGCGTCCGCGAACTGCCCCGCCGCCAGATAAGTCGCGCCGACCTCGCGCCAGACCTCGTGCTGCGAGTGCGCCTCGTCGCGCGCGACCACCTGCCCGAAGTGCTCGATGGCTTCGGGCAACTTTCCTTGAATGCGCGCGATGCGCCCCAGTTGGTAATGCGCGTCCGTCTCTTCCGCGTCAATCTCGACGGCGCGCAGGAAGCGCGCGCGCGCCTCTTCGTACTCCTTGCGCTGCATGTGGAGGAGTCCGAGGTTGTAGTGGGCCGAGGCGTCCGCCGGGTTGAGCGTCGCGGCTTCGAGGTTCTGCCGGAAAGAGGCGCGCGCCTGCTGCCCGCGCATCAACTCGCCGACGTAGCCGCGCAGCACGAAGAAGACGAGCAGCACGAGGAAGGGCGCTCCGAGCAGCGCGCTGAAGATGAGGAACAGAACCGGCGAGAGGACGGACATCAAGACCGTGCTCAGCACGACCACCGCCAGAGACTTCCACCACGACAGGCGGAAGACCTCGCGCACCGCGGCCACGGCCCACAGGCTGAAGAGTATCAGCGGCTGGATCAAAAGGAGCAGCAGCGCGTTCGTCAGCACGCCCGTCATCTGATTCATCTGCTCCTGCGTCGGGCCGTCCGGCGTCGGGTTGCGGAGCACCTGTTGCGCGGTCTGCTGCGCGGCCACGAGCGATTTCATCACCGCCGCCTCGTTAATCCCCGCGGCGTTCGCGGCGTAAACCAGCGGGAGCGCCAGCAGGCTCGCCGCGGCCAGCGCGTAGAAGGCGGTCGAGGTCGTCGGCGCGTACTCCTGTCGCAGCACTACTCCGAAGCTCGCGCGCCGCTCGAACAGGTTCGCCAAAAGGATTGCCACGGGCACGAAGACGAGCGCGACGAGGAGCAGGTAGCCGGCGGAGGCCAGGACGGCGCTCACAGCCGCCCACGCGCCGGAGTGCAAGGCGACGCCCGCCAGCTCGCGCCACTGCGCGTAAACCGTGTGCGCCACCTGCAAGAGCAGCGCCAGCAGCGCGGCCTGGCCGAGCGGCACGCGGTCGCGCACCTCCGCCATCCCGCGCGCGGGCGCGTAGAACATCAACAGGAGCGGGCGCAGCCAGTCGGCCATAAGAACAGAAGGCAGAATGCAGGAGGCGGTAACAGTTTGCAACCTCGGATTTGAAATTTCAAATTCAAAACGCCGGGCATGAAACCCGGCGTCCGAAAACCGAAAACTCAAAACTGAAAACCGAGAAACGTATGACTGCTTTCTCTCCTCCGGCCATCCGCCTTCCGAACCTACTCCTCGCTATCCTCCACCCTCTCGGCGCGGCGGCTGGGGACGCCGGGGTATTCGGTCTCGTGGCGGATGAAGCTGGCCTTCGAGAGCGGCCAGTAGCGGAAGAGGGCCTTGCCGTAGATGTATTTTTCGGGCACGAGTCCCCACGAGCGCGAGTCGCTGGAGTTGTCGCGGTTGTCGCCCATGACGAAGTAGTAGTGCGGCTTGACGTATGTGGGCGGGCGGTCGTCGTTCGAGACGTTCAAGGTCGGGTCGAGGTAAGGCTCCTGTAGCTCCTTGCCGTTGACGTAGATTCGACCGGCGCGCATCTGCACGGTCTCGCCGGGCAGGCCGATGACGCGCTTGATGTAACTCTTCGAGGGGTCGTCGGGGAACCAGAAGACAATGATGTCGCCGCGCTCGATGTCGGGCAGGCCGTAGTAGATGAGCTTGTTGACGAAGATGCGCTCGCCGTCGTGCAGGCGCGGCAGCATCGAAGTGCCTTCGACCTTGACGGGCTGCGCGACGAAAACCAGCACGAGCGCCATGATCATCAGCGCGAAGACCAGGTCGCGGAAGAGGAGCCTCGCCTCGCCCCAGAAGTGCGTGCGCGACTCCTCGCGCAGGCTCCGCACCTCTATGTCGCGGTCGTCGTCCGCGTGTACGTCGCCGAACGCGGGCGCGCGTTGGCTCTTGTGTCCGAAGAAGAGCATAGGTCAGTCTTTTGATGCGCGGCGCGTGCCAGTCGTCGCCGCGCCTTCACGCGTCCGAGGTTAGCCGCCGCGCGCGCGCGTTGTCAACGCGAGTCAGAAGTCAGTAGTCAGTAGCCAGTAGAAAAGCTTCCTCTTCTTGGAGCGCGTTGGTTGTCGAGGAGGCTCGACCGCCGGAGGAGACAAAACTACTGGCTACTGGCTACTCCCCGAATGCTTGACAGCCGTCGCGAGCCGTCTCTATTATCGCCACGCAAAGTGTTGGCATCCCTGGACAAAACCACGACCTGGGCTTGCCGGAAGCGGAGGCCGAAGAGAAGTGATTAAACTCGACATCGTGAATCGTGTGGCGGAGCGGACGGGCGTGCCGAAGATGAAGGCCGAGCAGGCCGTGGACGCGCTCTTTCATTCGATGAAGGAGGCGCTGGCGCGCGGCGAGCGCATAGAGCTGCGCGGCTTCGGCGTCTTCGTCGTCAAGCCGCGCAAGCGCGGCGTGGGCCGCAACCCGCGCACCGGCGAGGAGGTCGCCATCCCCTCCGGCAAGACCATCCGCTTCAAGGCCGGCAAGGAGCTACAGGCCCACGGCTTCTCCGCCGAGCACGACATCCACGACACGGAGGCCCCTTCGGGCGACGCCTCCGACGACGCGGCAACCCGCCCCCCCGTCACAGGATTCTAAAAGCCGTGAACCGTGAACCGTAAACCGTGACAAGAGAAAAGCTGTCTTCCGTCTTGTCACGGTTTACGGTTCACGGTTCACGGCTTTTCCCTTATGTCTGAATCCATCCAGAGCATCCCGACTTTCGTGGCGCGCGCCGCCGGACTGACGAGGCGCGCGGCGCGACCGACCGCGCGCGAGTGGGCGCGTCACACCCTGTTCTTCCTTCTGACGGCGCTGACGACGACGTGGGCGGGCATGAGCCTCATCCTCCCGCTCGACGGCCTCGAACCGAACGTGCCCGCGCCCGCCGCGCCGCTCGACTACCTGCTCTACGTCCCGAAGTATTACGTGCTCGCGCTGGCGGCGGTCGGCTCGTTCGTCCTCGCGCACCCGGCCTACGTCGTCGAGGGCTTGAAGTTCTCGGCGGCGCTGCTCTCGATCCTGCTCGCGCACGAGTCGGGGCACTACGTCGCGTGCAGGCTCTACGGCGTTGACGCGACACTCCCCTTCTTCATCCCCATGCCGCCACCGTTCATGGCGGGCACGCTCGGCGCGTTCATCAAGATCAAGTCGCCGATACCTTCGCGCCGCGCGCTCTTCGACATCGGCGTGGCTGGGCCGCTCGCGGGCTTCCTCGTCATCATCCCCGTCGCCGTCGCCGCGCTGCTGACGGCCAGCCCTGCGCCGCCGCTCCCGTCCGAGGGCGTGCTCATCTTCAACGACCCGCCGCTGCTCAGACTGCTCGCCGCGCCGCTCGGCGTGCGCGACCTGGCGAACATCGCGCCGAACCCCTTCTACTTCGCGGCGTGGATCGGGCTGCTGGTGACGAGCCTGAACCTCCTGCCCGTCGGCCAGCTCGACGGCGGGCACGCGACCTACTCGGTCTTCGGCGCGCGTCTGCACAAACACGCGGGCCGCCTCGCCTTCCTTGTGATGCTCGCGCTCGCCCCGCTCGGCTGGCTCTGGCACGGGGTGCCGAGCGGCTTCCTCTACGTCGTCCTGCTCTTCATCATGCTGAGAGTGCCGCACCCGCAGCCCTTGGACGAGCGCGACCCGCTCGGCAAGGCGCGCGAGCTGGTCGCCCTGCTTACGCTCGCCGTCTTCACCCTCTCCTTCACACCGTTCCCTCTGACGCTCAAGTGAAAGCCGCCGTCAGGGGCGACTGAAAGCGGCCCGGCGCTTCAGTGCCTGGAACAGGTCGAGATTAAAGAAGAGAGTCCCGCAGGAGCGGCTGAGCAGGATGGTCATTATCCTTCAGCCGCCCCTGCGGGACTCTGATTATTAACTCCGTCTTGTTACCCGGCGCTGAAGCGCCGGGCTACTTTCAAACGTCCCTCCGGGACTTCGCTGTCGTTTTTCCTACTGCTCCGCGTCCTTCTCGGTCTTTATCTCGACCTCCTTGACCGTGCCGTCGGCGGCGCGGACGCGGACGCGCATACTCTTCTCGAACTTCGGCGGCTCAGGCGCGGCGGGCGGCGCGGGGATGTCGAAGCGGTGCATCGGACAACTGTGATGCTCCGCGGGCATCGGAGGCGTGGCGACGTAGGTATCGAGGCCGACGCCGACGCAACGGTGCTGCGCGCGCGGGCCGAAGAGGCCGCCGAAGGTGGACGCGGCGGTCACGCCGACGATGAAGGCGACGAGGGCGATTGTCAGGCGAATCAGGAAGCGACGCATCTCTGTAAGAACTCCTTCCGCTAAACTTTTCGGGCGCTGTCGGTGGAAACGCTGTTGACAGCAGAAACGCCGCCGCGCACGTGCAGGTTCACTTTCTTTGTCAACCGCTTGTAAAAACTTACGCGCCGGCAGCCGCGGGCAGCAGGCCCTTCAACTCGCGCACGATGCGCGCCGCGTCCTCCTGGTCACGGAGTGCGATCATGAAGAACTTGTAGCCCTGCTGGAAACAGATCACGCCGTTGGCGAAGAGCCAGATGCCGTCAAGCACCGGGTTGCCGCCGAGGAGCCAGCTAACGGGTGCGCCGACGATGGGGCCGGGCCGGAGTATCTGCGCCCACATGGCGACACCCGCGGCGCAACTGAACGCGCCGAGCAGGGGTGCGCCGACGTAGCGAACCATCTTGCGCTCGAACTCGACGCGCTTGCGCTCGGCTTCGTCCAGCCCGCCCGCGGCGACCAGGCGCTCGCGCTCGCGCAGGTAGCCGTCGAACTTCTTGCCGAGCCGGCGCACGGCCCAGACGGGCAGGGCCGAGTGCGTGAGCCAGTGCGGGTGCGCGCCCAGGAGGACGGCGTCGAGTCCGGGGAAGGCCGCGCCCGCGCGCACGCCCGCGGCCAGCGAGAGCGTGACGACGATGGCCTGCTTCGGGTTCTGCCGCGCCCAGTCGTAGGCGCGGAAGAGTCCGACCGAGGAGGCCGTGGTCAGGCGCGTGGCGCGCGCGCCGATGTCCGCCGCGCGCGCGGCGCTCCGATAATACTTCTTCGCGTCGCCCAAAACTTCGCCGGCCTTCTCACCGGCCTTCTGCCCGGCGTCGCGCACGCGACCTCCGACCTCGCGCGCGACGCGCGCCGCCTCTTCAGCCGCGCGCGCGGCGTGCTCGCGCGCCTCCTGCGCACGCTCGCGCACATCCTCGGCGTGCTCTTTCAGGTCGTAGTCCTCGCCCACGCGCTCGGCCTCGGAGCGCGCGCGCCCCGCGCCTTCCTTGACGGCCCCCGCGCCGCGCCGCGCCGCCTCGCCCGCCGCGCGCGCACCCTCCTCGACGCGCTCGCGTATGTTGTACTTCTCGTCCAGCTCGCGCGCCTTGCGCTGCGCGGCCTCGCGCCACTCGTCAAGCTTGTCACGGTAGTCAGCCATAATTGATTCCTTCGGAATAGATGCTAGATGTCAGATGCTAGATGTCGGTAAAAGACGCCTACTAGCATCTAGCATCTGACATCTAGCATCTGCCTTTAGGATACGCCGAGCGTGGGCGCACGGTTCGCCTCGTCGCGCGCGGGCGCGACGCAGACGCGGTCGCGCCCCCCCCGCTTGGCCTCGTAGAGCGCGGCGTCTGCCGCCGCGCGCAGTTCATCGCCGCCGGCGGCGCAGGAGGGTAGCTCCGCGACGCCGACGCTGGCCGCCAGTTGGCCTGCGTGCGGGAGTTCGAGCGCGCTGATCGAGGCGCGCAGGCGCTCGGCCACTTCGAGGCCGCGCTCCAGGTTCGTCTCCGGCAGGATGACGGCGAACTCGTCGCCGCCGATGCGCGCGCCCGTGTCAATGCCGCGCGTGCCCGACTGGATGGCGTTGGCGACCAGGCGCAGCGCCTCGTCGCCCGCGTCGTGGCCGTGCGCGTCGTTGACCTCCTTGAAGCGGTCAATGTCAACGAGCAGGAGGCAGAAGGGGTGGCCGTAGCGTGCGGTGCGCGCCACCTCGCGCTCCAACTGCCGCTCGAAGCGTCGGCGGTTGGCTAGTCCCGTCAGGTCGTCTGTGAAGGCGGCCTCCTGGCACGAGTCGAGGTACTGCTTGAATTCGAGGAGCGTGCGGGCGCGCGCGCGCAGGAGGTCTAAGTCGGTCGGGTCTGTGAGGTAGCCGAGCGCGCCGATCTCGGAGCCGAGCCGCACGTCCTTCTCCTGGACGCGCGCGGCGCTCTGGATGATGACGGGGATGAAGCGCGTGCGCGGGTTGGCGCGCACGCGGCGGATCATCTCGTAGCCGTCCATGCGCGGCATCATCACGTCGGTGACGATGAGGTCGGGCTGGTGCTCTTCGATGGCGACCAGCCCTTCGGCGCCGTCCTCCGCGGTATAGACCTCGTAGCCCTCGTTCCGCATGGCGAAGGCGAGCAGAAGCCGCTTGTCCGGCTCGTCGTCAACGACGAGCACACTGAAATTACTTGACATGCTTTTTGCAGCGAAAACAGGTCTTGCGCCCGCCCGCCCTTCGTGCTATTGTGCCCGCTAATTCAAGGGACGGTTTACGCGCTTCGTTTCGCAGTTAACCTTTCCTCATCGAATAACGGGATTAAGTTTCTGGTCACCTCGCGGCATTAAAGATTTCCGCGCCAGCTTTAACTCCCATTCCGGCAGAAGACAGTTCCGGGGCACAGGTCGCTCCCTTCTTCGATCAAGGCCCCGGCGGCGCTTGAAGCCGCGCGCGCTTTATAAGAATTCCCCAACTCGTAAAGCTGAGGTTCCCCCGCCATGTCACACCGCCGTGCCAGCGACCTGACGATCCTCGAACGGGAGACGATTATATGCGAGTCCGAGATCGCCGCGAGCCTCGACCCGGCGGCGCTCGCGCTCCTGGCCCGCGACTCGAAGGGCGTTGACTTCCGCCGCCGCCGCTTCATCTACCGCGAGGGCGACGTGGCCGACTCGCTCTACGTCATTGACCGCGGGCGCGTCAAAATCTGCTCCGTCGAGGCCGCGACGGGCCGCGAGGCCGTCATTGACATCGTGGGCCGCGGCGCGCTCTTCGGCGAGTCCTCGCTCTACTCGGCGGGGGTGCGCGAGAAGTGCGCCATCGCTTACGAGAACGTGCGACTGCTGCGGATTCCTGCGGGGGTTTACAGGGAGGGGATGGCTGCGAGCCGCGAGCTTTATGATTACACCTTCCGCATGGTTGGTCAACGCCTCTCGCGCGCCGAGCGCCGCGTCGCCGACTTCGCCTTAGATGCCATCCCCGCCCGTCTCGACAAGCTCCTCGCCGAACTCTCCGAGCGCTACGGTCGCGAGGAGGCGGGCGGCGTCCTCATTGACCTCGCCCTGCCCCACCGCGAGATCGCCTCCATCGTCGGCTCGACGCGCGAGAGCGTGACCGTGCGCTTGAACGCCCTGCGCCGCGCCGGTATTATTGACTTCGTTGACCGAAAAATCCTGATCAAAACTCCCGCGGCCTCGGCTGCGGTTTAGAAGCTTTCAGCACTCGGCACTCAGCTTTTTGAGCGCGGCGGCGGCTGGAAGGTTCAAGCCCCGCCGGGTGTCCTGGCTGATAACTGAACGCTGATAGCTTCTATGAAGTGCCCTACCTGTCACAGGCCGTCCAAGTGGGAAGACAACCCTCACCGCCCGTTCTGCTCCGAGCGCTGCAAGCTGCTTGACTTCGGCGCGTGGGCCAACGAAGAGTTCAGAGTTCCCGCAGAGGAGCCTGCGCCCTCGCTCGAAGACGGCGAGCAAAATCCCGCGCCCTCGAACGACGACTCCGACCGCCTGGCCCGCCCCTGAACCATTCCGGCGTGCCCCGCGCCCGCGCCTTCGTGTAAAATACCGGCGTCTTGCCCGAAGGAGTCTGGCCGACATGCGACTGAGAATCCCCGAAGCACTTAGCGCGCGACGCCCGGCGGCGGCGCTCGCGCTGGCCGCGCTGCTCGCCTGCGCGACCGCCTGCGACCTCGACGGCGCGTCGAAGAAGCAGAGCGCCGCGAAGGATACGACGCCCGCCGCCGCGCAGCCGCCGCGCACCTCCCTGCCGATGCCGCCCGTGGAGCCGGCGCACCGCACCGCGGCCAGCGCCGCCGCGCCGCGCGGCACGTGGACGCAGCTAGACGGTCGGCGCGCCGCGCTCGAAGACTACCGCGGCCAAGTCGTCGTGCTCGACTTCTGGGCGACCTACTGCCCGCCCTGCCGCGAGGAGATTCCGCACCTCGTCAAGCTCCAGCGCCGCTTCGGCCCGCAGGGCTTCAAGGTCATCGGCCTCAACGTCGGCGGCGAGGACGACCGCCCGAAGGTTCCCGACTTCGTCAAGCAGTACGGCATCCAGTATCAACTCGCAGACCCCGACGACGAGACCGTCCAGCTCTTCCTCGCCTCCGACGACCGCATCCCGCAGACCTTCGTCTTCGACCGCCAGGGCCGTCTCATCACACACCTCGTCGGCTACGACGAGGACGCAGCCGCCGACCTCGAACAGGCCGTCACGACAGCGCTTTCGTCGAAGACAGACTGAAAAGCAAGGAGGCAGACGGCAGGGGAAGGAAGCAGGAGCAGGAGGCAGGAGGCAGTCAGAACTTTCAAGGCAGCCGGTCATGTGAGACTCGGCTGCCTTATCGTTTTACCTGCTTCCTGCCCCTGCCGTCTGCCTCCTTGCTTTCGGCGGGCGCGCGGAGTATTACAACGGCAGAAACGTCGCACGAAAAAATTCATCAAGGGGTTGCCGAAGTGAGAAGAGCCAAGATACTTGCCACGCTCGGCCCGGCGTCGCGCGAGCTAGCCGTCCTCGAATCAGTGCTCGCCGCGGGCGCGAACGCCGTGCGCATCAACATGTCGCACGGCACGCAGGAGGAGCATGCCGAGACGATCCGTCGCGCGCGCTCGGCTGCCGAGCGCCTGAAGCGACCGCTCTCGGTGCTCGTTGACCTTTCGGGGCCGAAGATCAGGACGGGGATGCTAAAGGGCGGCCAGCCCGTCTTGCTCGACGCCAACGCCTTGTTCACGCTCACCACGCGTTCGGTCGTCGGCGACTCGCGCGAGGTCTCGACGAACTACGCTGGCCTGGCGCGCGACGTTCGGCCCGGCGCGCGCGTACTGCTCGACGACGGCGCGATTGAACTCCTCGTCGAGCGCACGACCGAAACGGACGTGGTGACGCGCGTCGTCAACGGCGGCACGCTCGCCGAGCGCAAGGGCATCAACCTGCCGGGCGTCACCCTGCCGATTCCCTCGCTCACGGACAAGGACAGGCGCGACTTGCACTGGGCCGTGCGCGAGGGCGCGGACTACATCGCGCTCTCGTTCGTGCGCCGCGCCGAGGACTGCGCCGAGGCCAAGTCGCTCATCAAGGCCGCCGGGGGCCGCCAGCCGCTCGTCGCCAAGATCGAGAAGGCCGAGGCGATTGAAAACCTCGAAGAGATCATCGCGGCGTCGGACGGCGCGATGGTCGCGCGCGGCGATCTCGGAGTGGAGACGAGCGTCGAGCTGGTGCCCGTCTATCAGAAGCGCATCATCGAGACGGCCAACCGGCGCGAGAAGGTCGTCATCACCGCGACGCAGATGCTCCAGTCCATGATCAGCGAGCCGCGACCGACGCGCGCCGAGGCGTCCGACGTTGCCAACGCCGTGTGGGACGGAACCGACGCCGTGATGCTCTCGGCGGAGACCGCCGCGGGCAAGTACCCCGTCCTGGCCGTGGCGACGATGGCGCGCATCATCGAGTCGGCGGAGGACGGCAAGCCGACCTACTCGCGCGACCTGACGCGGCTCGCGGGCCGGCAGTCGGGCCGCGTGAGCCGCGCGCTCTCCGAGGCCGCGGCGTTCGCCGCCGAGGAGGTCGGCGCGCGCACCATCGCCGTCATCACCGCATCGGGCCTGATGGCGCACCGCCTCTCGAACTTGAGGCCCGCGCAGCGCATCGTCGCGCTCACCGAAGACCCGCGCGTGCGCGACGAGCTGTCGCTCGTCTGGGGCGTCGAGACGTTCGTCCACCCGCGCTGCGACAACACAGAGGACATGCTGAAAATCTGCGAGCGCGCGCTCGTCGAGGCGGGCATCGTGCAGCAGGCGGAGACGTTTGTGCTGATGGCCGGCAGGCTTTCCGGCCTCGGCCTCTCAAGCTCCGTCACCATCTACACCGTCGGCGGCCCGCCGCCGCGACGTACCGACGGGTAGCCAAACAGAACTGCGAGTGGAAGCGTATTTACGGAACTTTTAGGCTCGCGGCGAGTGTCAACGGTGATGTCCAGCCGCGAGTTTTATTTTTACTTTCACTACTACTTCGCCACGCTGTGCGTGCCCGCCATCATCATCGTCCTCTTCGTCCCCTACCTGTACCTGAAAGACAGAAACAAGAGACTTTAGTCGTTAGGCTGCCCTGCGTTCCGTTGGACGATGCCTAGTGCCGCTCGCGCGGGCGTGGTTTGGGCGCGGGGTGGTCGGCTATCCCTAAGCCCTTCGTGCAGCGCCCGGTTTCGAGGTCAACCGCGCCAATGTAAACCGGCGCGTTGCCGCCCTCCTCGTCGCCTTCTTCGATCACGCCGGTCTGCGGCAGGTTCTTCTCCTTTTTCACCCTCGCCGCGCTCTCTCGCCCTTCCCTGTCGCGCCCCGCGCGGCCTTCGCGTCGCATGCGCCGCGGGACGGACGTGGCGGTGAAGATGAGCGCGGCACGTTCGGGCGCGCCCGCCGCGCGATAGACGACCGCGCCGCCGTCGAAGCGCCCGATGCAGGCGCGCATGATCCGCTCGGCGCGGCGGCGCGGGATCGTGCGCGTGATGTCGTGCGCCGCGGGGAGCGCGCCCGCGATTGAGTGCGTGTCAACGGCGCGGCCCCGCTCGTCCGTGTAGTAGCCGACGCTGTCGTTGACGAAAGCCTCGTGGCCGTTCACTGTGAAGCGCCAGACAACGCGGCGGTCGCCGGGCGCGTCCACGACCTTGAAAGTTTTGAAGTGCGCGTCGAAGTAAGATTCGGACAGCCCCGCGGCGAGGATCACCGCCTTCGAGTCGCGCACGAGTTTCTCCTCGGCTTCGCTCAGCCGCGCCTCACCCGTCCCTCCGGCCTTCTTCGCCGCCTGCGCCGCATCCGCCTTCGCGTCGGTTGAACGCGCGGGCGTCGCCGCCGGCTTCCGACTCTGGACGCCGCCGCCGCTTACGCGCACCTGGGTCGCGCGTGCGGACGCGCGCGCCTCCGCGCCGGGGCCGAGCGACGCGCACACGGCGACGACGGAGACGAATACAAGTCCTACTCTCCTCATCATCGCTTCATCCGTTTCCGCGATTATAACAAAGGCCCTCAGCCTTTCCTTTCAGAATGACAGGCGGCCTGCCGGGATAACCGAATGACCTTCCTTAAGATGACCGGGACGTTTCGTCGCCCTGTGAACTTAACGTCGCAACGCCGCAACGCCGCGACGATGAGCTGAAGACCACTTGCCTTTCAGCTCATCGTCGCGGCGTTGCGGCGTTCATCATTTCACCCGAACACTCGGCGGAAGAGTTTGAGCATCTCGACGAAGGCCGCGTCGGTCGCTTCGGGGTCGTAGCGCGGCCCCTCGTCGCGCATGAAGGCGTGCTCCGCCGCGTAGAGCTTCACGCCGTAGCTCACGCCCGCCGCGCGCAGGGCGGCGACGATCTTCCCGCGACCGTCTTCGGGCACGTGCGGGTCTGCCGAGCCGAAGACCAGAAGCACCTCGCCCCGAATCTCCCGCGCGCGCCCGAGCGTGCCCGCGTCCGCGTCCGCGCCGAGCTTCCCGTCGTGAACCCCGGTCGGGTAGAAGCAGACGGTCGCGCGCACGTCCTCTTGCAGCGCCGCGCGAAAAGCTAAGTGGCCGCCGATGCAGAAGCCCGCCGCGCCGAGCCTCCCCGCGGCGACGCGCGGGTGGGCGGCGAGGTAGTCGAGCGCCGCGCGACAGTCGGCGTCGAACTCCGCGACCGAAGTTTTCGACGCGTCCTCAAGCCCGCGCGTGCGCCCCTCGTCGTCGAAAGGGATGACCGTGCCCGGCGGTTCCAGGCGGTGATAAATCTCCGGCGCGGCGACGACGAAGCCGTAGCCGGCGAGACGTGCGCACGCGCGCACCGTCGGCCCCGTCAACTGGAAAATGTCCGAGTAGCAGACGACGCCCGGATACTCGCCCCCGCCCCGCGGCGCTGACACCAGCACACGCATCGGACTGCCGCCGACCTCGACCTCAACGTACTCCGTCGTGATAACCATAAAAGCCGTGAACCGTAAACCGTGAACCGTGACAAGAAAGAACCGTGAACCGTAAACCGTGACGAGAGAAAGCCGCGAGATATGAACCGTGAGCCGTGACAGGGCGGAAACCACTCGTCACGGTTTACGGTTCACGGTTCACGGCTTTTCATGCCGCCCCGTACTTCTTGAACCAGGCTTGGAGGCGCTGCCAGCCGTCGGCGGCGGCCTCCTTGTTGTAGGACGGGCGGTAGTCGGCGTTGAAGCCGTGCCCGGCGTCCGGGTAAACGACGAGGTCTGACTCGCGCGCGGCCTTCGACGTTGATTTCTTCAGAGCCTCGCGCATCTGCTCGACCGTCGCGACGGGGATGCCCTGATCCTTGCCGCCGTAGAGTCCGAGCACGGGCGCTTTCAGTTCGTTCACCAGTTCAATCGGCTGCTTCGGCGTCAGAGGGTTCGGCTTGCTGTCGGGCGCGGCGACGAGACGACCGTACCACGCGACGCCCGCGCGGAGTTCCGTGCTGTGCGCCGCATAGAGCCAGACGATACGCCCGCCCCAGCAGAAGCCCGTGATGCCGAGGTGACGCGTGTCGCCCTTGCCCGACGCCCTGGCGTAGCTAGCGGTCGCGTCGAGGTCTGACATCACCTGTTCGTCGGGGACTTTGGCGACGACCTTCATGATGTCCTCCATCTTGAGCTGCGACACGTCGCCCTGCCGCGCGTAGAGCGCCGGAGCAATCGCCATGTAGCCGAGCTTGGCGAAGCGCCGGCAGATGTCCTTGATGTGCTCGTGCACGCCGAAAATCTCCTGCACGACGAGCACGACGGGGAACTTCCCGCCCTTCGAGGGCATCGCGCGGTAGCCGGGAATCTCGCCGTCCCTGACGGGAATCTTCACCTCGCCCGCTTCGAGTCCCTGCGTGTCGGTCGTAATCACGTTCTGCGCCACGACGGGCTGCACGGCCAACGCGAAGCCGGCGGCCAAGCTCGTCAGGATGAAGCCGCGTCGCGTAACTTCTTCGGGCAAAAGTCCGATCAGGTCTTCATGCATCAGTCTTAGTGTTCCTTTCAAGAATGGTGTGGCACAACTCTAGCGCAACCGCGCGATTGTTGGAAGAGTCCGCCGCGTTATTTTATAAAGAGCGGTTGGTGGACGGCGCGCCGGAGCACAGTTATGCTGCTCTGGTGGAAGTGACGAGAATCGCATCCGACCCAGGTCGAGCCTTCGTCCGGGCTAATCAATGAGTGCGAGTAATGGTCTGATTAAGATCGGCTGTTGCGGCTTCCGCTCGTCGCGCGAGTCTTATTACCCTCTGCTCGACGCGGTCGAAGTCCAGCACACCTTCTACCAGCCGCCGCAGGTCTCGACGCTCAGGAAGTGGCGCGCGGAAGCGCCGGAGGGTTTCGAGTTCACTATCAAAGCCTGGCAACTCATCACGCACCAGTCGTCCAGCCCCACCTACAGGCGCGTCAAGCGACAACTCACAGGGGAGGAGAAAGAAGGGGCAGGCTCGTTCCGCCCGACCCCGACGGTCGCGGCGGCCTGGGAGTTGACGCGCGAATGCGCGGCGGCGCTCGAAGCGCGCGCGGTTCTGTTCCAGTGCCCGGCGAGCTTCAAGCCGACGGGGGAGAATCTGGAGAACGTCAGGAAGTTTTTCCGCAGCGCGCAGAGGGGCGGACTCACCTTCTGCTGGGAGCCGCGCGGAGGCTGGCCGCGCGAGACGATCAAGGGGCTGTGCGAAGAGCTTGACCTGTGGCACGTCGTTGACCCGTTCGCGGAGAGGACGACGACGCCCGGCAGATGCTACTTCCGCCTGCACGGGCGGCGCGGCTGGCGCTACAAGTACGAGGACGGCGAGCTTGAGGAGTTGTGCTCGATGCTGCCGAAAGGCGTCGTGTCTTACGTCTTCTTCAACAACGTCGAGATGAGGGACGACGCCGTGCGGTTCAAAGAGATCGTCGAGTCGGGAGGTTGAGACATCCGTTTGGCCGCCGACCCTCGTAAGTGATATTGCCTTGAATCAAACCCCAAAGAGGAGCAGAGCATGAGCGAGCCAGAGAACCTGAGAGTCGTGCAGAAGGCTTACGAGAACTTCAAGACCGGGAGCGTCGAGGCGCTTCTCGGCCAGATGTCGGACGACGTTGACTGGCGGCTGCCGGACATAGAGGGCGTCCCGTTCGCGGGCGCGCGGCGCGGTCGCGGGGCTGTGGCGGAGTTCTTTTCGACCCTG
>Ga0209577_10003517_pt1 | contig 14767 bp, 10 predicted proteins | sample GraSoiAngelo_109_FD_185874 | JGI IMG/M metagenome (GOLD analysis project Ga0209577, IMG submission 185874) | Grasslands soil microbial communities from the Angelo Coastal Reserve, California, USA - 14_0903_12_20cm (SPAdes) (version 2) | ecosystem: Environmental > Terrestrial > Soil > Grasslands...
CGAAGTGGGCTTTTTGGCCAGGATCATCTCGCGAATACGGTCGCTCAAATCCAGTAATTCATGGATCGCAGTGCGCCCGCGGAAACCCGTGCCCGCACATTCAATGCATCCTTGACCTTCATAGAATGGGACCTGCGACCACTGCCCCGGATCCAGTCCGCTCGCTTCCAGTTCCTCTGGCGAGTAATGCACCACGGTGCGGCACGAATCGCAGATCACGCGCACCAGGCGTTGCGCGAGGATGCAGTTCAGGGCGGAAACAAAGTTATACGGCTCCACGCCCATGTTCAGGAAACGCCCGATCACGTCCACGACGTTATTGGCGTGCACCGTGGTGAACACCAGGTGGCCGGTGAGGGCTGATTGAATGGCAATCTGCGCCGTTTCCGTATCGCGGATTTCGCCCACCATGATCTTGTCCGGGTCGTGGCGGAGAATGGAGCGCAAGCCGCGGGCGAATGTCAGCCCCTTTTTTTCGTTAACTGGGATCTGCGTGACGCCGCGAATCTGATATTCGACCGGATCTTCAATGGTGATAATTTTGTCTTCGTCAGTCTTGATTTCATTCACCGCCGCGTAAAGCGTGGTCGTTTTGCCGCTGCCCGTTGGGCCGGTGACCAGCACCATGCCGTATGGTTCTTTGATGTAACGGCGAAACTTTCTTAGATCTTCTTCGTCGAATCCGACCACGTCCAGCACCAGGGTGCGAAATTTCTCGCTCATCGATTCTTTATCGAGCACGCGGAGCACAGCATCCTCGCCGTGAATCGAAGGCATGATGGAAACACGGAAGTCGATCGCGCGTCCGTTGTATTTCACACGGAAGCGGCCGTCCTGGGGCACGCGGCGCTCGGAAATATCCAGTTCGCTCATCACCTTGACGCGCGAAATGATGGTCGAATGATGTTCCTTTCCGATGGGAGGCATGGCCTGGGTGAGCACACCATCAATACGGAACTTGATTCCTACAGAATCGTCCCGGGTTTCGATATGAATATCGCTCGCTCGCCGCTGCAGCGCGGTAAAAATAGTTGTATCTACGAGGCGAATGATCGGGCTGATGTCCCCCGTAGTCGCGGTCAGCTTGTCAATCGAGATGGTCTCGTCCGCTGCTGCTTCATCATCGCGAATCACGTCTAAGGCAAAGCCTTCACTGGCTTCTTCCAGCACGCGTTGCGACTGCTCAGTCTTTTTCAGAATGTCGCTGATCTGCTTAAGCGTCGAAACCTTGGTGACGATCCGCTTGCCCAGCAACAGGCTGATCTCATCGATCATCATGAGTTGGCTGGGATCAGCAATAGCGATGGCCAGTTTCCCGTCCCGCGTTTCCTCGAGCGGAACGAAGTTGTAGCGGAACATCAGGTCTACGGGAACTTTCTTGAAAAGGTCGTGATGGAGCTGAAAGTCATTCAGATCCACGAACTCGCAACGATAGCGCCGGGCCACGTCGCGTGCGCGGTCCAGTTCGTCGACCGCGGCTCCGTCAGCAATGTGGCCGCCGTTGCCGCCGTTCACGAACAATGATTTCTTTTCTGCCATTCCCGCTTTCCAATTCCCAATCTGCAAAATTACCTGATTTCCATCGCCTGTCAGTGCATGTTGGCGCCGATAGTAAAGATGGGTAGATAGAGTGAAATCAGCACGCCGCCCACAAACACCGCCATAACAATGAGAATCACCGGCTCAATCATAGCCATGGCGGCGCCGAGCGCCGTCTGCACATCCTCTTCGTAAAACTCCGCGACCGAGTTCAACATCGCCGGCAATGCGCCGGTGGACTCGCCTACTTCGATCATTTCGACTGCCATGTCGGGAAAGACCTTCTGCTCCTCCAGACTCTTGGCCAGCCCGCGTCCTTCACGCACACGGTGGCTGGCGTGGAGAACACCGTTCAGCACCCGCCGGCTGCTCATCGAACCTCCGGCCGTCTCCATCGCCGGCACCAGGGGCAACCCGCCTTGCAGGAGCACGGAAAGCATACGCGCAAAATTCGCGACCTGGTACTTCATGCGGATGTCACCCAGCAGCGGTAACGAAAAGATGGCGCGATCAAGCCGCTCTGCACCCTTATCCGTACGTTTCCACTGCCAGAGCGCTATCGCCAGAACTATCACTACGCCCAAGGCTATCGGGGCATACTTTTGTGCATTGAGTCCCACCGCGAGCATGAATACCGTGATGACCGGCAGCTTCGCATTCAGGTTATTGAACAAATCCGCAAACTTCGGCACGACGTAGGTGATCAGAAAAATCATCATGCAGGTAACCACTATGACCAGCAGCGCCGGATATACCAGCGAAACCGCAAGCTTTTTGCGGAAGGTAAGGGCCAGCCGCTGGAATGCAATGTAGCGGCTCAGCACCTCTTCCATATTTCCGCTCTTCTCGCCCGCCAGCAACGTGGTCGTATACATCTTCGGAAACACACCCTGCGCGGCAAAGGCCTCCGATAGTGATTCTCCGCTTTTCACCCGGTCGCGCACATTCTCCAGCAGCGCACGAAGATGTGCATCCCTCTGACGCTTTATGAGCAAATCCAGCGAGGTCAAGATAGGCAGCCCCGCTTTGATTAGAGTTAAAAACTGCTGGTTGTATATGAGAAACGAAGTGGTGCGCAGCCGCCGGCCAGGAGAGAGTGCGACCTTGCCGCCCACGAACATTCCTCGCGGCTTAACCCAGTGAACGAGATAACCCTGCTGCAGGAAACGGTCGCGCACCTCGGCCTCGGAGTATCCGTGCTCAACCTGCTGCAGCGTGTGGCCGCGTTCATCCGCCATTTTTACGATAAATTCCGCCATGCTAATTCGCAGTTATCGTCCTCAGTCTAACATTCAAAATTCCGGAAAGTAGTGGCTAATCTGCTGCTGCACAAGGGCTTGTCACTAACCGTGGTAATCCCCTATCGCAAGTGCCAAAGACGAGATCACAAGCCCACAAGCCATCTATTTTCAATGAGATAGATGAATGCCTCCAAGACCTCAAACCTTACTGTCCGAAATCCGCGTCCACAATTTCGACGCCCGGCGGCAACGTAAAATGAAACTGGTGGTCGGCGACCTGAACATTCTCTTTTTGGTCAAGGAAGCGATATTCGGTAACCGAGCCATCCACCTCATCAATTTGGATGCGGGCAATGCGGTTCTCCGGCGTGATCTCCAGTAAAACTTGGTTCACTCGGTCTCCTAAAGCCTCTGGGACCCCCCGCAACACCACATTCCCCGGCGTCGTAGGCGTCTGGTCCGGGGCCAGTGAGAGCCCGTGCAATTCCTTCTCCAGCTTCGTCTTACCTAAGAGAAACGCCAGCGGAGATCGGAGGTCATCCAATTTTCTAACCTGCGTCTTCCGCACCTGCTTGTCGCCGGGCAAGTAGAACCACGCGTCCTTGCCGTCGCTCACGAACAGCTTCTCTCTGGGAGAACGGTACTCCCAGCGCATCTTGCCGGGTTTTTTGAGCCAAAGCGTTCCCGCCTCTTGCCGCTCCACGCCTGAACCGCGGTATGTTTCAGAGAACTCCGCCCGCATGCTACGCAGACGGTTGTAGCGTTCGTCGACCCGCTGAGCAATGGCATGAACGTCAGCACCAGGCGCCGCGGCACGGCCCGCCGCCAGCACCATGCCAACGGCTACCAAGATCAAAGTGAATTTCACAGCTTGGAATTTCATTGTTAATTAATTAGACGCTTTCAACGGCGGGGGAAGAGCCTGAAATTTGCAGGCAAAGACTACTCCGGCCAGATCTCCTGAGCATATTGTAGCCTCTTACGCCGGGTGGAGTCGCCTGACAATGCGGCAGGCTGGTTCGCCGAATGAAAGATCGCCTCATCGCTTCGAATGTTAGCCGATCGCGCATGGCTTTCTCGGGATTACCCCGAGCAATTGCGATCCCCGTACCCTTTTGCGTTTGCGTTTCGTTCTTACGATAGGGACAGCTCGCTGTTCGGGAGGCGGTTATGGCTGTCGTGAAGCGCATTGGTGCCGGTTCGGCGTTTAAGGTAGGATTCGTTGTCTATGGGATCTTGGGTTTAATCGCGGGCGTGTTCTGTAGCGCCGTCGCCCTCGCGGGGGTTGCGTTCGCTCCACATGCGCCACCGTTTTTATCGAGGAAGGCAATAGCTTTTAATCGGATGGCGGCAATTTGGGCTGTGGCGGCGTATATCCCGGAGGTAGGCCTTTTTCGATAAAAGGAAAATCGTCGGGCATACGAACTTCGATTCGCCCGTCCGGCATGAGTTTATAGGCGTGACCATCCGGATCCACGGGAATGCGCGACACAACACCCGCCGCGACCATCGCCGAGAAACTGGGCGGCAGATGGCCGGTTTTCTCGCCGTACTGGGTTACTGCCCTTTGCAGATTCGTGACGTCCTCATCCACCTGCAAAGCGCGCAGATGCGCAATAGCGTTGGCGCGAATCTGCTTGTCCTGAGTGGTCTGGTAAGTGGTGAGCCACAACATGCGCGCGGTCTGCAATTCGCCCGCGTGCTGCGCCATCTGGGCAGCCAGCAGCTTCATGAAAGGGTGGGCATCGGGCACTCGGGAGCCCCTTTCAAACGCCTCCAACGCGCCGGCGTAATCCTTTTTATCCGTGTAATAGATGAACCCTAATTCGTAGTAAAGATGCCAGTCGTTGGGGTTGTTTCGAATGCCGTATTCAATCAGTTGAATCGCCTTCTCGGGCATGCCAGCGCCATTGGGCGGCTGAGGAGCAAGAAAAGTGGCGCCGAATTGGTAAGCCACTAACAGCTGAGGATCGAGCTGGGTGCTGATTTCCAGAAGCGTCGCCAAGAGGTCATAGTGTTTGCTGTGTTGGTGATGCTTTCTCCCAAAGTACTGCACCGCCCGCGTCCAATAGATGTCCGCCATCAGACCCTCATAACCCAGGCTCAGACGCTTCAGGGTCTTCGGCGAAGTGATGTACAGCACTTCATCGAGCGTGGCCATGGTGCGCATCTGGTCCACGCGGCGCAGCAGGACAACCGAAGCCAGCATGCACCCCACCAGCAGCAGGCTAGCGACAATCGTCGTGCGTTGGGAAGCAGTCATTATTTCAAATCCCGATGCTCGAAGATCAGCACGGCACCGCACAGCGCTACCGCCGCATAAGTGAGGGCATAGGCAGTGTTATACAGGATCAGAGGCCCGGCTACGGGCCGTTCATGGGCCACCGAGCTGATCACATTTAACGCCGAGAAATTCGGCACCAGGTAGGCCGCGCCCGTCGCCAGCCATCGGCTGAGACCATGTGCCATGCCGGCAAACCCGCGTAAATCTTCGGCGAAGCTTCCTATCACAAACAGAGAAAATGCAAACACGGCTGATAGCAGCGGCGAAGAAAAGGAAGAGAACAATAGCGCCAAGGCACAGATGATCAGAAACTGCAGAACGATGAAGTAGAGCGCAACCAGAATCCATGCATCCGGCATGTGGAAGCGATGCGCCACATACAGCAAAGCGGCGAAAACGCCGATGGCCATGAAAAACGTATTCACGAGCAAAGTCCCCGCCAACCCGAAAAACTTGCCGACGATGAACTCCCACCGCCGCACCGGCCGTGATAATACCGTGTACAGCGTGCGCCTTTCGATCTCCTTCGAAACCAAACCAATGCCGATAAAAATTGCGATTACTATGCCGAATAGCGACACGGCTGTGAGTCCCAGATTGATGACGACAAGCTTTTCAATGTCAATGGAGATCTCCCCTACCAGAATTGCCGCTCCGGAAAGTAGCAGCGCAAAGGCGATCAGGTTATAAAGCACCCGGTCGCGAACCGCTTCGCGAAACGTATTCGACGCAATATGCACGATGCGGCCGCTCATGCGATCACCCCTTGCATCTTGTCCACCTGCTTCAACTTCTGCACGAAGTAGTCTTCTAACGAGGCGCGGACCGGAACCAGGGAAACCAATCGCAACTTCTCGCGCCGCAATGCTTCAACGGCAACCTCCTGATTTTCTTCTGTAATGACGGCGCGCACCGTATCGCCGGTTACATGGCATTCGCCGAGGTTCTTAAGCGATTCCGGCACATGCGTTCCCTGCCATACGATTTCAACTTTGCCGTGAATGCTGGAGGTGAGTTCCGCCACCGCTCCCACTCCCCGCAGTTCTCCCAAATGGATGATCGCGACTCGATCGCAAAGCGCTTCCGCATCCGACAAAATATGCGTCGAGAAGAAAACCGTCTTGCCCTCTCGCTTGAGTTGCTCAATCAGATCACGTACTTCACGCCGTCCCATCGGATCCAGCCCTGACATCGGCTCATCCAGAAACACCACTTTGGGGTCATGCAGAATGGCCTGCGCAATTCCCACCCGCTGCAGCATGCCCTTGGAGAACTTGCGCAGCTGTACTCCACCAACATCATGCAGTCCTACCCGGCCCAGCATGGCTTCCACCTTTGGACCGCGCTCTTTCTCCGGCATGCCAGAAAGCTGCCCGTAATATTCCAGCAATTCCCGCGCGGTCAGGTAGTCGTAGAAATAAGGTTGCTCGGGAAGAAAACCGATCTGGGCTTTCACCGCCGGGTCGGTCCATTCTTTCCCCAGAATGCGGGCCGATCCAGAAGTCGGGAACACAAGTCCCATGAGTAACTTCAACGTAGTCGTCTTGCCGGCACCGTTGGGTCCGAGGAAGCCGAAAATTTCGCCCTCTTCCACCGCCAGGCGCAAAGGACGCAAGGCATGCTTCGGCCTTTTCCTCCAGAAACCCACTGAATATGTTTTTTCCAACCCCAGGATTTCAATGGCAAGCATTAGCTGCTGACCCGTCCATATGCTCTCTTGATAAAACAATTATATGCAGATTGGAAATTCTTAGGGCTAGCGATAAGGTTACGCAGGTCACGAGGCGCCCCCAGAAGGGAAACGGGGCTGCCCAACCCCAAATTCTAGGGTGCGATCGGATAGGCGGCACAAGCGACCAGCGTGCTCACCGGCGGGCCACCCCCACTGTTTTGTGCCCGCAGAATCTGCTCTGAACTGGAGCAGAAGTCCCGATTGCCGCTGGATCCTAAGATGACCGGGGTTGCTCCGGCCACGTAGTTGGCATTGAGAGTGCCCCCGGCGATGCCGGTCGCCTGAAATTGGTATCCGCTTTTTCCCGTGCTGCCAGGCACCGCACTAGACAGAGAACTGTCGAGCAGACAAGCCGAACCGGGACCCGGCGTGCAGGGTGCTGGCCCGCCGAGGTCTGGAAGTGTCGCCGCGTATCCAATCGTCGGGTACGCATTAAAATAAGTAATCTCGGCAGAAGCGATTGTGCGAAGCGAAGCAGCTGCTGAGGATTCGTTGGCGGCCATTCTTGAGTGGAGCACGTTCGGAATAGCGATAGCCGCAATGACGAGTATGATCGCAACCACGATCAGCAACTCGATCAGCGAAAAGCCTTTCGCTCTTCCCATGTCCGCCATTCTCCAGCCTTGGCTCCTAAAAAGAATCGGAACCTACTCACAAATTAGCACCTGGAGGGCCATCCCGAGGTGCCCTTCGGGGTACAGCCTCACCCTGCCGCTCGCGTGCTGGGTCCTTGCCGTTAGTGCATCTCGCCTGTCTAAAAGGTAAGTCGGCCTAAAAAACAATAGGGAGCAGCGGTTTCCCGCTGCTCCCTTCCCGTCCCGAAAGGGGACAAGATCATGTAGCGTTAGTTGCCCAGCGAAGGCATACCACCGCAACCGGCATGGGTGTCTTTCGCGCCGGCCGCATCCTTGTGGATGACGGCATCTTCGACCGAGCAGAAGCTGTTCACGCCTGTGCTGCCGATCGCAATCGGGACTTCCGTCGCGGTGTATTGGCCAGCTGCCGGCGTCAGCACGTCGGCGTGGTAACCACTCTTGCCGGCTCCGCCGTTATCGGTAGCCAGGGTGTTGTCAATCAGACAGGCAGAAGCTGCCGCCGGTACGCAGGGCGCCGCTCCACCCAGAACCGCCAATAAGCCATAGTTCGAAGCCGGGTAGGCTGTAATGTAGCTTACTTCGGCCGTGTTGAGAGTACGAAGCGTGCTGGCTGCCGCAGACTCGTTGGCCGCAATGCGCGCGCGCAGCAGGTTCGGAATAGCAATGGCAGCGATGATCAGGATGATCGCCACCACAATCAGCAACTCAATCAGTGAGAAACCCTTTTGTTTCCGCATCTCGTTTGTCCTCGTCTCTGTTCTCTGTATTAGGCGTTTCCGCCTTGCTTGCAATAGGTGATCGCACCCGATGTGCCATTCGCGCCAAACTTAGAGCGTAACCGTTACCTTCGAGCAAGTGCAAGCCGCGCAAGAGCTTACGGTGACCATTCCCGCCCCCAGCCGCATTACCTCCACCCGCTCCCTGAGTTGGAATGGTAACCCTGACACTTTTTGTCTCTTTCGAGCCAGAATTGGTCAGCACTCCAAAAAGCAAAGGGAGCAGCGGTTTCCCGCTGCTCCCTTCCTGTCCCCGAAAGGGGACAAGATCATGTAGCGTTAGTTGCCCAGCGAAGGCATACCACCGCAAGCGCCATAGGCATCCTTCGCGCCAGCCGCATCCTTGTGGATGACGGCATCTTCGACCGAGCAGAAGCTGTTCACGCCTGTGCTGCCGATCGCAATCGGGACTTCCGTCGCGACATATTGGCCGGCTGCCGGCGTCAGCACGTCGGAGTGGTAACCACTCTTGCCGGCTCCGGCGTTGTCGGTAGCCAGGGTGTTGTCAATCAGACAGGCAGAAGCTGCCGCCGGTACGCAGGGCGCCGCTCCACCCAGAACCGCCAATAAGCCATAGTTCGAAGCCGGGTAGGCTGTAATGTAGCTTACTTCGGCCGTGTTGAGAGTACGAAGCGTGCTGGCTGCCGCAGACTCGTTGGCCGCAATGCGCGCGCGCAGCAGGTTCGGAATAGCAATGGCAGCGATGATCAGGATGATCGCCACCACAATCAGCAACTCAATCAGTGAGAAACCCTTCTGTTTCCGCATCTATTTATCCCTCTTCTCCTAATTTAGCAAAATGGTCCAGAGCTACCGACTCTGGCTGATATGATGGCACTTTGTTTGCCACGGTTATAGGTTACTAAGGGTAGGGCCCAAGCCTCACATTTTCATTTATCACGCACACCTTGGTCACCTCGGTTGAACCTTGACGGCCTGACGTAAATTGTTCACCTTGACAAAATTCGTCGCTCGCACTGCCACTATGTGCCTCCGATTTAGAACGACGGCCCGCACACTTTTTGCAAATTTTAGAGCCAGAATTGGCCAGCGCTAAACGGACGTTCAGGCAGCCCATGGCCTTCGCTCACGCCGCGAAGCCATTCCTCACGGGGTCGTTCGAAGGTAATTTTATATAGATTACACCAATTTGGCGTGGCGTGGCCCAGGTGAGAATTGTTGCGACTGGCTGGAACCCCCCTTCTACCTTCCTCCCGGAAACAGCTTGTTCATGAATTCCTTGTCTTCCAAGATGGGAGCGAAGTCTTTTTCGTAGCTGACCTCAGCCTCCCATTGCTTGCGGAAGTTCGGATCGAGTTCCTTGGCTTTCTGAAATTCCTCGAGGGCGGTTTTCTTGTCGCCCGCCAGATAATCGAGAAACGCCAGGCCCATATGGCTGTCGGGGTTATTCGGGGAGTAGCGAACCGCCTTTTCGGCCGCTTCGCGCGCTTCGGGAAGTTTCTTGGCCTCAAGGAGCTTATAGGAACGGTCACCCCAGTTGTAAGCCAACGCAGCATCGAGCAGACGGCGCAGTTCCTTGAACGGATCCGGATTGTCGTCCACATTGATGTAGAGGTAACGATCGTTGTTGGTGTTGCGGCCACACTCTTTGCAGACGATCAGCATGGAGGCCGATTGGCGCCCGCGCTTGTCTCCGCCCTGCGCGTCACCCGCTTTCAGTGCGGCGTAAAGTTTCTCCGCCAGCTCACCTTGCCCCGACTCAAAGGCTTTGCCCATCGCTTCCGGCACTTGTGGGCCGACCAGGATATTTCCCTGCGCCGCCCAGTTCGCGCCTTTCTGGCCACCTGCCCAGTTCGGCGCGTGTGGCGCGGTATAGGTGACGACGTTGCCTTTGGCATCGACAATGGCAAACTGCCGGCCATCTTTCCCGGGGAATGTATCTTCTGCCAGCATGCGGTCGGCTACCTGCTGGGCCGTCAGGCCCTGTCGCAATAATTCCAGACCCTTGGGACCGTATCCCACGTTGACGTCAGCCTGGGTTGCCACAGCTCCCACGTTGGCTTCGGCCCAGGGCACCACCGAGCCGACCGAGAAATAGCGGGAGGCGACTGCGATTCCCATTTGGCCGGTGGCTCCGTCGCGCGCGACGATGGAAAAGGTGGAGACGTCTTCATGCAACACTGCCGGGCGATCACCGGCCAGTGCGCTGGTGAGGAGAAGAAGCAGTGTGCCGATCGTGAATAAGCTCTTCATGTAAGCACTCCAGAAAATGAGCGTGGATTTTTAAGCCTTAAAAAAGGTGGGCCGGCTTTTGCACCGGCCCTGGTGCTGAGACGTTTAGAACGTCACCCGCAATCCGAATTTTGCAACAAAGGGATGCAACACATCCGATGGTTGCCGCAAACTACCGAAAGAATTGGACTCAGAAACCACGGTATTGGCGTTGGTCAGGTTATCTAAGTCAATGATGGGCTCGACGTTCAGCTTGCCTTCCCGGAAACTCGTAGGCCGCGAGATTCGCAGGTTAAGCAAATTTACGCTGGGCAGCCGCGTTTGTCCGGCGGGAGCAAGAATCACGGTCTCGGAGAACTGCTTCAGGTCAGTTTGCGATGAGTCCTGAAACGTCTCCACCGGTTGAAATGGGTAGCCAGTGTAGTGCTGGAAGTTCACACTCGAGGTGATGTGGTAAGGAAATTCGTAGGTGCCGGCCAGCTTGAACACATAAGTGGCATCGTAGTTCAGATAGCTGTTCCGGCGATTAATCTCCTTGTTGGGATTATTGAAGTCATCGGTAGCCGAACCATTGAGGAACGCCGGTGAAAAGACTCCCTTGTTGCGCTGGATGGTAAAGCCGCCCAGCACTTGCCAACGCTTGGTGAGTCTTTTGATCGCGGTGAACTCGACTCCATGATAGGAGTTGTCATCGAGTTCAGAGATATTGGTCACTACTAGATCGCTCTGGCCGACTTTAGCGGGATCCGTAATGGTGAATAGTGTCATCGGCTGTCCGGTGACCCCATTCGTAATCGGCGCTCCTCCGATCGTGGTGATCGGGGAATAGTCAGACGGCAAGATGGCCGCATTGCGCTGCGCGATCAGATTTTTGTTGGTACGGTAGTAGTAATTGACCCCAACGTGCAGATCTTCGAAGACCTGCTGGTCCCAGCCCACGGAGAACTGGTCGGAATAGGGCCGTTGTATCTTGGGATCTATACGGGTAGCAATTCCGCCGAACTGAAACAGCCTGTTCTGGGCCGGAATCGCTGGATTCAGGAATTCGCTGATTTGAGGAATGCCGTCACCATTCGGATCCGTCCAACCATAACCTGCACCACCCAACCCGTTTGCATTGACCGCCTCTGCCAGTTCCGTTCCTTCGATACGGAAAAAGCGGCTGTAGGAAGCGCGCAGAACGGATCGTCCTTTCCCCTTCAGGTCGTAGGCAACACCCAGGCGGGGAGCGACGTTGTTCCAACTGGCGACGTCTGGGGATTGCGCAAATGATCGAGTCGCAAAAAGGTTTACAAAAGGTCCGCTGCTGGGACTGCTCTGCGCCGGGTTGAAAGTGCGGAAGTGCTCATAACGGAGCCCGAGATTGAGTGTAAGCCGCTGCTTCACCGTCCACGCGTCCTGCACGAAGATCGCCGCGTCATGGAAGATCGCTTCTTCGCGCACCGGCGTGTTGAAGATAGTCACCTGCAACGGCGTGGTATACGGAGGCAGGTTAGGATCGGTTGTGTTGAACTGCGCCGTGAGGCCTTGATTGACGTCGTAGAAGTTTCCGTTCTTGCTCCTGCCAAACTCGTAACCGAATTTAAAGTTGTGGCTGCCCGACAGGAATGCGCCCTTGTAATATGAGGCGCTCACCGCAAACCGGGTGGTCTGCGCCGGATTCAGATAATTGAACGGTGCTGCCCCAGTCTCCGTGGACTTCCCCTGATCTGTCTTATTGATATCGTTGGGACCGACCGTCCGCTGGTAGCCCAAAGGAAACAGCAGATGCATGTAGCCAATACGAGCATCCAGGAGGAAATTGTTACTGATCTGGCTGGTCCATTGCGCCTGGAGGAGGTAAGCCGGCTCAATCTGTAACCAGCTAGCCTGCTCATCCACAAACTGAAAGCTCGTATCGCGGCGGAAAAAGCGGTTCTGTTCGTTGTACAACCATTGAAAATTCACCCGATTCTTGTTGTTGATCTGCCAATCGCTGCGCAAGATCGTGTTCGATTGATGATTGGTATCGGCGATTGGACCACCACCTTCGGACGGCGGCCTGTTGATGGCCAGAATGCTCTCCTTGATGTCGTAGCGGCGATAGCCGCCGAAAATCCACCAGCGGTTCTTGATAATCGGCGCTCCCAGATTAGTGGTCGCATCAAGGAGCATGGTCATTGGGCTACCCACTTTGACCGGGCTGCCGTTGTAAATTGGCTCGGTAACGTCCTTTCGCGTTGCTGCGGTGTTGTAATAAACGGCACTGGTGCCGTGTATCTGATTGGATCCCGACTTCGTCACCATATTCATGTACACGCCGCCTACGCTGACTTCGGCCGGAGCGGAGTCGGTGACTACCTGGAACTCCTGCAGCGAATCGTGATCGATGTAGAAGGCGGTGAAACCGCCCGTAAAGCCCGGCCAGTTCATGCGCAGGCCGTTGAAGCTGTACACCTGCTCGCCCGGAATGCTGCCGTGCACCTCCATAGTGGCTTGTTGGTAGCTCTGGTTGCCGCCCACATCGAAGTTGCTCATCATGGCTCCAGGAGCCTGGGCGACAGTAGACCAGGGATCCCGCCCACTGGGGATGTTCTGGAGCAGGCTGTTGTCAAAAGTGGTTGGCGTCGCCACACTCTTCACGTCCACCACTGGACCTTCCGCTGGAACTTCCACAACCTCTTGACTGCCCCCCACCCGTAAGTGCGGGCTGACCGTAGCCACGAATCCGGAGCTGATCTGAACATCTTTTTGCACGAAGCTCCGGAAGCCCTTTGCATCGATCGTTAGCTGGTATGTGCCAATGGGAACGAAGTCAAAAAGGTAGCTCCCGTCGGTTTGTGTAGTAGTTGTGCGAGCAGCCATCAAGGCGGGGCCTTCCAGCGTGACGGTGGCGCTGTTAACGGCGGCGCCGGAAGGGTCTTCCACCACACCTGTGATTTTGCCGGTAATCGCGACTTGTCCGAATGCAGCGGAAACTAACAGCAGGCACACTACAGCAACGACCCAGTGAGACTTGCTGACCATGGTTCACCCCCTCAGGACTTTGTACTGCGTATGACTGCGGGCACGGCTCAAACGCTGCTGGGAGCGCTGCTAGTATTGCCCTGAAAGAGTGGCGTGGAAAACGGGCGATTCTACAACAAAGCCCCGCCCCGTCAACACAAATTTTTAGATTGCCATCCATGTGAGTTCTGAATCGGGACAAGCTGTACTGTGCGAGAAGGTCAGCGCGGCTGATTGATGAAAACACGGGGCCGCGAACGCTTTGAACAGGCGCTGTATTGTTGTGGAAGCCTTTCCATGCGAAGATTTAAGACGGACGCGAAAGTGGCGGAATTGGCAGACGCACCAGACTTAGGATCTGGCGGGGAAACCCGTGGGGGTTCGAGTCCCCCCTTTCGCACCAGCGACTTGCAGCGGATCGAGTCGGCCAGCACCCATCGATATTCTTACCGAAGGCTAAACTTCGCCAAGACGCATCTCAGCGGCCACGAGTGTTCCTGCAGCATCGCACCACGGCGCGACATCCCCGAAGGTAGTATCTGAAAATTAAGCGAGATTCACTGCGTTTGAAGAGAAGTCAAGCCCAATCATTACCGAGGCGCAAGGCCTAAAACCCCAGGCCTTATCACCTCGGCATGTGGTCGTTCGTCTCTATCGCAGCTTTACTGCGTCGTGAAAGTAGTAGTTGAGAATACGTTTAGGTTGTTGCCGGCCAAATCCGTCCGAACTGCTTATGGTTACGGTGTAGGTCTTTCCGCCGCCGGTCAGCGCGGCACTGGGAGTCAGCGTGAACGTCTTCAGATCAGACGACGCGCGCTGATCGTGGCCGGAACAATCGCGCCATTAAAGTCTGTCAATTTGAAAGTCGTGGTTGGATCGAACGAAGCGGCATCCATGGCTTTGGTGAAAACCGCTTTGACGGTCGTGCTGGTCGGAACAGATGTCGCCAGATTTGCAGGCGTCACAGAAACCAGTCCAGGCGTGACCAAATCGATGCCGGCGCCGGTGGTAAAGGAGCTGCTGACACTGCTGGCAATGGTATTGCCTGCCAGGTCCTTCACTCCGACAATGGAGATCGTGTGCGCGGTATTGGGAGCGAGCGGGACTGACGGGGTCAGTTGCAATCCGCGATCGCCATTGATAAGCGAACGAGTAATCGGGATGGGCGAACCGCTAACCTGCAAGGTCACCTGGCCGGTGGAGACCAACGAGATGGGCCCATCAAACATCATCTGCACCAATGTGTTAGTGGGCACATTAAGAAAACTGTTCGGGGGGCTGATGAGTTTCACCTGCGGCGCCGTCGTATCGGTCGAAGCTCCGGTGGTGAAGCATACTTCGAAGAACTGCTCGGCATTGCCGTCGAGATCTAGCGCGTTTTGGGTAAATGCGCAATATGTTGTATTGGCGGTCACGGCTGG
>Ga0209577_10003518_pt1 | contig 14766 bp, 10 predicted proteins | sample GraSoiAngelo_109_FD_185874 | JGI IMG/M metagenome (GOLD analysis project Ga0209577, IMG submission 185874) | Grasslands soil microbial communities from the Angelo Coastal Reserve, California, USA - 14_0903_12_20cm (SPAdes) (version 2) | ecosystem: Environmental > Terrestrial > Soil > Grasslands...
TACTCTATCTATAAGAGGTACAATTCCAATGCGGCCTGTCAAAGAGACGCAAACACCTGAAGATACAGATACAACCGGTATTGCTCCTCAGCAAAAGCGCTCCGGTGTTGTTTCAAAGTGGACCGTGCTACTCGGAATACTAGCGATTGGTCTTCTCTATTTTGCTCTTCCCGAGAAACTGACGATTGGTCCAAGCTGGTTATTGCTGGCAATTGAAGGAATAGTGATCATACCGCTGATCTTTATCAGGAGGAGCGGCCATCCACTGGCCCCTAAAACGATACGTATTCTCGCGCTGGTACTTCTCGGGGCTGTGACGATAGGCCTGATTGGCAGTGTTGCACAGTTGATTCTCAACCTGCCTACTGAAAAGGGAACCTCATTACTGCGCGACGCGGCTCTGATCTGGGGCACCAATATCCTTGTTTTCGCTCTGTGGTATTGGGAGATCGATTGTGGAGGTCCACAAAAGCGGCACCTGTCTGGTCATAAAGCGATCGATTTTATGTTTCCCCAGCAGGCGGATGGCAATACCACTGGTTGGGTTGCGCATTTTGTTGATTACCTCTTCCTGGCGTTCACTGGCGCTACGGCTTTCAGCCCGGCCGATACCTATCCTTTGACGCGGCGAGCAAAAATGTTGATGATGATCGAGGCGTTACTTTCGATGATGGTTATCTTGTTACTGGCTGCTCGCGCTGTCAATATTTATGGGCAATAAATATTCAGCTCGTTGTAGGTTATGGTTTCAGGCGGAAAGTGACTTTTTCTCCTTCCTGGTCGGTTTGTCTCTTGATCACGCTTTTCCCTGGTGTCGTGTATGCCACTTCGCGACCACTCTTGAAGACGTGAAGACGCGCGGGGACCAGGCGCAGGGCTTCGAAGGCTGATGGCGCATCCAGGACGAGGAAATCAGCGGGCTTTCCCTCTTCAATGCCGTAGCTGTCCTGGACGCGGAGGGTCCTGGCGGCATTGGTGGTAATCAGGTCGAGGACAGCGTTGATCTCATCATACCCGCTCATGTGACAGAGGAAGAGAGCTAGCTGGGCGGCAGCGAGCATGTCGCCCTTCCCCAGTGGAAACCAGGGATCCATAATGGAGTCGTGGCCAAGAGCAACGTTGACACCAGCCACCAGCAGTTCTTTCACGCGAGTGATGCCCCTGCGTTTGGGGTAGGTATCGAAGCGACCCTGCAAGACGACATTATCAAAGGGGTTGGCAATGACATTCACCTGGGCGCGGGCCAGCAGGCGAATAAGTTTGAAGGCATAGGCATTGTCGTAAGAGTGCATCGCGGTACAATGGCTGGCCGTCACACGTCCTTGCCAGCCCTGCTGGATGGTATCCGCTGCCATTACTTCGGTGAAGCGCGAAATGGGATCATCGGTCTCGTCGCAATGGCAGTCAATATCGCGGTTGAACTCTCTGGCAAGCGCGAAGGCATAATGGACATCCTCAACGCCCATGTCGCGCGTCCACTCGTAGTGGGGAATGCCTCCAACGACATCGCAGCCAAGTTCCATGGCCTGGCGCATCAACTCGCGCCCATTGGGAAAAGACAGGATGCCATCCTGGGGAAAGGCAACCAGTTGCAGGTTGCAGATATCGCGCACTTCTTCACGGACTTCAAGCAGCGCTCTTAGCGCTGTCAGGTTGGGATCACAGACATCGACATGGCTGCGTATGTGTAGAGTACCCTGCGCGACCTCCCAGCGTATCTCCTCAAGAGCTCGTTTTTTGACATCTTCACGGGACAGGCCCGGCTTGAGTTCGCTCCAGATCTGGATGCCTTCGAGCAGGGTGCCCGTCGTATTATAGCGTGGCCGTCCCACCGTGAGTACGGCGTCTAGATGAACGTGTGCATCGATGAAAGGGGGCACCACCAGCCGACCGGCGGCATCGATTTCACGAGGCGCGCTGCTGTCAGAAGGAAGTTCGCCGACGATGCTGGCAAAGTGGCCGTCCTTCATGGCGATATCCACCAGCCCATCATGACGGTGAAGTTGAGCATGACGGATGATAAGATCATACTGCATATGAGGTTCCTCAACTGAGCGAGGCTAAGCCCGCTTCCACAAATTCAAAGTGAGAAGCAGGCGGTTGTGACCGCCTGCTTCTATAAATTGGTACATTGATGGTAGTTACCGGCTACCAGCCTCTAATTCACGACGCTTGCTGCTGTTCAATTCAATACGTCGAAAAATCAGGTAGGCGATACCGGCGAAGATAACGCCCAGCTCGAAGCCAATATCCATGCCGAAAGGAGGATTGACTAGTTTGGCGATAGGCCCGACGTAGTATACCTGTGCAGCGCCAAGCAAGACACCTACCAGGCCGAACGCCATAGATACGATGGCGGCCCAGCCCACTGGGAGCCGGCTGGGATTATTCCAATCATCGACATTGTACTGTCCGTGACGGAAGACAAAGTGTTCCTCAATGAGGATAATCGACCAGGGGCCTAGCCAGTACGCAATGATCAGCAAGAAGTCGGTCAGTGTGTGCGCAAAGTTGGCTGAGGCAGGAAGCGCGATCGCCACGTAGATCACTGCACCGATGAGCGTCCAGACATAGCGCTTGACGCGTTGGAAGGGACGGCCAAACACCTGGACGGACAGGCCAAGGCTATAGTCGTTCGGGATGTTGTTTGCCACGACACTCAGAGCAAGCAACGCCAGGATAAACGTGCCAAAACCTCCCAAGGGCTTGACGACTGCGGCAAGTAGATCACCGACAAGTCCATTCGCAAATGTAGCCGCCCAGGGAGAATAGGTGGTAAAGGCCATGCCGAGCGTTTCTAACAGCACACATGGTATGAAGACGCCCAGGAAGGTCAGCCAGAAGACGCGACTCGCGGGAGTTTCCTCGGGCTGATTGACGTTGTAGTCAGCAGCATAGGAACTCCACCCAGTAGCGAAACCATAAACGGCGCCGCCAAAGGATAGCAAGCTAGCAATTTCGGCGGCAGTCGTTGTATTAGATGGAGGTATAATGTGAAAATGTGGAAGGGCCACAAAGAACATGATAGCGAATATGATAGCCATGGGGATCCAGGCATAGCGCTCATAGCGATGCACGTACCTATAGCCATAAATACTGACCAAAGTAGTGAGAACCGCTAAGATGAGTATACCTGCCCAGCTTGGAATTACTCCACCGCTTAGTGCCGAGACCAGTTGACCACCAATAATGACGTTGACAACAGACCAGCCAATACACGCAGCAACGTTGAAAAGTGCCATGATGATACCACCCACCCAGCCAAAGGCGAAGCGTGAGATGGTCATCTGGCGTAGACCCAACTTCGGGCCAAGTGTGGAGAAAAAGGCAACGGGTAGAACGCCCAAAACATTGAAAATGATGATAACAGCCACACTGTCCCAAAAACCAAGGCCAAAGATTGGAACAGCCAGAGCGCCAAGGCCGATGGTAGAGATCACGAGATTGGCGGAAAGCCACATGGTGAAATTGTCGATAACACGAACATGGGTACGGGTTTTAGGGGAGACACGTTCAATACCATGCGTCTCAACTCCCTGTTCTTCTGGGATGGTTACGACATCGGAAGCCATTCTTCATCCTCCTGGAGAAAAAACTGCTGTACACTTCCTGGTGAGGGCTGTCAGTCGAGCCCTATCTCATCGGAGATAGCTGACGCTCAGAAGTACTCCGCTGCTCCTGAGTCTAATAGGAAAAATACTTAACCTATTGTGCGTATGACAAGTCGCGCTGCATGAGAGCTACCTTTGAGAATATACAGCGTCACATACTTATCACTATTGAGATACGTCCAGTATACCAGAAACACAACAAACTAGCCAGGGGTTTTACTACCAATTGATAAACGTAAAAATTGGCTTGATTTATTGCGTTTTTCTTAGCAATGTGAGGAATAAACGGCAATTTTCGTACTGTATATGTTGTCATTGGTACTAATTAGAAAAACATAAGTCCAAGAGGCTGGACTACGGAACAAAAAGTATGTACAATAACACATATATGCACATTATACATAAAAATGCGGCTTGAGTAGTGATTATTGGGTCAATATGACTTCTCTATTTGAGCGCGGGCATACTACCTGGCTTTAGAAAACACCGTTTCATCAGGCACTCCATCCTCCGGGCAGTAGGGAGAAGGTGGGAATACCCTCAAAGCGACGCGTGCAGGGGATACTCACCAGAAACCTGGATTGCTCCTTCAAGGATGGAGTCTGTTTCATCAGGAGGTTGGCATGTCTTCCTCACATTCACACAAAGCAGTTCCAGTCAGTCCCAGCATAGGAGACGAGGCTGGTATCGAGCAGTATCGTAAAGAGAATAGCGAATTGCGAGCAGCTTTTTCAACCAGTCGAGAAGAAAATGCATTACTGAATGAGGTTATTTCAACGATAGGCTCGACGCTCAAACTTGATGAAGTACTCAGCCACCTGGTAGATATCATTGCTCGCGCTATTTCTTGCCATGCAGCCTTCATTTACCTCTATAACAAGGACAAAGAGCGATTGGTGCTGGCGAGCACCAGTGAACAGTATCAACTCCTGGTAGGAAAGATTGAATTGGGTCTGGGGGAGGGGATAACAGGCTGGGTAGGTCTGACGCTTAAGCCTGTGATCTTGAAAGACGAGGCAATGGAAGATCCGCGCTTTTACTACTTCCCCGAACTGGAAGAGGAAAAGTTCCAGTCCATCATGACGGTGCCAATCATCGGGAAAGGGCGCAACCTGATTGGTGTGATCACCATGCACACGGTCGCTCCCTATGAATTTACAGAGAATCACCAGGCGTTCGTCAGTAATACGGCCACGCTGGTAGCCTCCGCGATCGAGAATGCCCAGCTTTTTGAGGGCACGCAGCGCAAGCTCAGCATCCTCACATCGCTGGCAATCCTGAGCCAAACAATCAGTTCTGGCCTCTATCTCGATGATTTGTTGCGCTCGCTAACGACGTTGACAGTGCAAATCATGGAGGTTGATCTGTGCGTCATTATGCTGATGGATCAAACGCGGGGCCGTTTAAGCATACGTGCCTCCTCACCTAACCTGAATGATCGCGCCTTGAACTTTCAGCCCATTGAAGTTGACCGGCATGTATGGGAAAAACTGCGTGAAACAAATGAAGCCTCCTTCTATGCAGACAATGCGCGTGGGCAGCTTCCTGATTTGAGCCTGCATACGCTCGAGCGATTGAACCCTCTCAAAGACTCGCAGTATAAGGCGCTACTCTCTGTTCCACTTATCGCCGGAACCGAACATCTTGGACTGATAAGCTGCTACGCGACCAAAACTCGTCGCTATACCTCCGAGGATCACAGCCTGCTGAGCACCATTGCTAACCAGGCGGCAATAGCGATCAAGAATAGCCAACTGGTAGATCTGTTGGCGCAGAAAAACCTGGTGAAAGGTTTCTTTGATGATCTCATGCTTGGTTCGTATGATACGGAAGATGCGCTGCGCCAACGCGCGAACTTCCTGGGCTGCGACCTCAGCAGGCCTCACCTGGCGGTGCTGATTGAAATTTCACAGCTAGATGAGGAGCGCGACGACAAAAATAACAACCAGGTGGAAGGGATAGTGGCAGGCAGTCCATCAACCCTGCAAACAGAAGAGGAGCGCCTGGCAGTTCATAAACGCATTTATGGTTTGATACGGCGCCGTATTCAGGACAGTTACCCCGGCTCGATCCTCTACGAGCACGAAAATATTCTCACCTGTTTGTTCTCTTTGAGCAAAGATCCAGCCGCGGCGCGTCTCAAAACATGGCTGCGTGATCTCTCTCGCCAGATGCGCAGCGAGCAGAATGCCCGGCTCTCTATGGGAGTGGGAAATCCCTGTCAGAGCATTAGCGACTACCGGCGTGGCTTTGCCGAGGCAAGAGAGGCCCTGCAAATGGGGCAAAGCCTCAACAGGGAAGGGGGAGTCACTCATTTTAATGACCTGGGTGTTTATCGCTATCTGTATAAGATTGCGCGCATGGATGACCTGCGCGACATGTACCAGGACCAGGTAGCACACATCGCAAACTACGATCGTCGTAAAGGGACCGACCTGCTGGATACGCTGGAGACATACCTCGAATGCGCGGGGAATCTGACCAAGACCTCTAACCGGCTCTTTGTGCACCGCAATACATTGATTCAGCGTCTAGAGCGGTTACAGTCGCTGTGTGACATCGATCTCCAGGAACGGAGCAACTGGCTGACGCTCCAGGTAGCGATTAAAGTGTACAAGCTGCGCTCAAACGGAGCTTAGCAGAAAGAACCAAAGAAACATCTATGAAAAAGTGCCGAGAAAATAGCCGGCAGTGGCTATTTTCTCGGCACTTTTTCATGTTTTCGCTAAGGATTGTGTTTAGATAGTAGTGTTTCGTGCTTGTGGCTGTGTCCGTTACTTTTCTCCTGGGCATTCTCCATGCGACAATAGAGGCCGTCCATTTCGCAGCACGCTGTGCGGTGGTCATTACACTCAAATTGGATGGTGGCGTGATCGATATGGTATTTTTCGCTGAGCATGCTGTTAAGGGATTGCAGGATGGGCGAACTGCAACTGGGACGATGGTCGTTGATGCGCGTATGGCAGGAGAGAGCATACATGCCGCTGGCAATACACCAGACGTGGAGGTCGTGTACGTCTTTCACGCCCTCGATCTTTTTCATATCACCGACAAGATCAGAGAGAGAGATGTCCCTGGGCGTGGATTCCAGGAGAATATCGGTGGTCTCGCGGAGGATGCCCCAGGCTCCAAACGCGATAAGCACGGCTATGCCGACCGACAGCAAGGGGTCAACCAGCGTCCAACCGGTCAGGAGGATGATGATGCCAGCCACAATGACGCCGACCGAGACGATCACGTCGCCAAATACGTGCATGGTCGCAGCCCGCACATTGAGACTATGGCCCTCTTTTTGCAAGCCTAAACCGATGAAGAGGTTAACGGCTATGCCAATCCCTGCTGAAAGGAACATAATGAACGGCTGTACTGGTTCTGGATGTTGGAAACGCTGAAAGGCTTCCAGGGAGATGACAATGGCGATGATGATCAAGGTAACGGCGTTAACAAGGGCGGCCAGGATACCTACGCGGTGATAACCAAAGGTTTTGCGCGCATTGGCAGGCCTCTCAGCCTGTACTGCAGCAAACCAGGCCAGGCCAAGCGCGAAAATGTCGGTTACGACATGACCGGCGTCAGAGAATAGAGCCAGTGAATTAGAAACAATACCACCGACCAGTTCCGCCACCAGGATAACGATTGTTAAGAAGAAGGCCAGGCGTAACGCCTGTTTTGCCATGCCATGGGTATGATTATGATTATGCCCAATGTGCTGATCACTCATGCGGGCACCTGCGTCTCTCTTTTAAAAGGGAGGAGGGAGAGTTCGTTGGCATGGGTGAGACCAATTTCGAGCAGCAGCCGAATATGTTCATCTACAAGCCGGTAATAGACGATCCGCCCTACTTTACGCATGGCGACAACCTGTTGGTAACGCAAAACACGCAGCTGATGGGAGATGGTGGTATCGTCTCGATCGAGACCGGTAGCCAGGTCACCCACACATAATTCACCTGTGGGAGCGTTCAACAAAGCATAGAGAACCTGGAGACGTGTCGGGTCGCTCAGAACGGAGAAGAGCTTTGCGATACGCTCCGCGCTCTCGTTGGCTACCAGGTTGCGCCGTACTGCCAACGCAAGTTCCGCGTGGGTATTACGCTCCTGGGACATATATCCTGCATCGCTATCACCAGTGGTCGATGCTTTGACAGGTTGAGAAACCATACAACCTTCCTTTTATCTTTTCATATCTGCACATGTATGCAACTATTCTGTTGTAATTATACCTCATAGACAGTATTTCGGCAAGGTGAGGTGTTGCGGAAAAACAGAAAAACCATGGATGGCTTGCAGACAGGTTCACTCACATGTTAGACTAAAGTGTGTTTATTTCATCTATACACAAAACAAATGATCCATGGTGGCAACGGTTACGGCCTCGCCTCACAATAACCTATCTACTGGTTGCCCTGGCCCTGCTCATCATCAGTGTAATCGGCCATGTTCGCCTACTTGGTGAGATAGGAAAAACTTTTGGTGGTTTTTTTTGGGCGATCGATACTGATGACCAGGTGGTTATTGCCTCTACACTGCCTCAAACCGGCCAATTCGGGGCCTCGGCAAGTTCGCTGACCAATACGGACCATTTCATTGGGGTGGAAGTCAAAAATAAGAACGGGGTGACGGCCTACTCGTGGCAACAGAATCAGCTTCACCCCGAGATTGTGCCGCTGACGGCCGCCTATATGCATGCCAGTCCAGGTGATGGCGTTACTTACACCATCAAGCACTCGGACAACACGACGGGTCAAACAACGCTCCAGGCTGTCAGCTTTACCTGGGATATGTGGTTTGAAAACTATGGTCTGACGCTGCTCGCCGGTATCAGCTGGCTGCTGGTCGGCACCCTCTTGCTTGTCACCGCCCGCGACTGGACGGGAGCCGTCGAGGGTATTACGCTGCTGCCGCCAGCGATGCTCTTCCTGCTCTACAGCCACTGGGGCAACGTGCAACAGGCCTATCCCGCGGATATAGTATTTCAACTGCTGTGGGTCCCATCATTTGCCCTGCTTGGCGCAGCCTTTATCCATCTCAGTTTGACATACCGGCCAGAAGCATTGAGTGCGCCGCGCCGACCGCGCTTGATGGTGGATGGCTTGCCGTACCTGCCGCTAATCGCGCTGGTGGCCTTTGAATGGAGTTCTTTTCTCATCTTTGGCAAAGTAGCCGGGCGTCCACATTTTATTGTTGCGCTTAGCTATGGAGTATTCGGGGGTGTCCTGAGTCTCGTGATCGGCGTCATTTCGTTGTTGCGGGTCACTCGCATTATTCCAGGGGCGCGCATACCCGATAACGTACGCCGTCGCCTGGGGGATCTCTTAACACTGTGGATCGGCGGAGTAGGATTGGGTTTCTGCTTTGGTATTTTGCCCATCCTGCTGACGGGTCACCCGTTTTTACCTATACAGATTTTTACCGTACTGGCAATCGTCTATCCACTGTTGCTGCTCTACGCAATTCGTTCTCTGCGCCTGATCGATCAGTTACAACTTACGCTCGAGCAGCGCGAAGAGGCATTGCGCGAACTGCAGCAGACGGCGGTGGCACTACAGCAGTCGAACAGCGAGCTGCAACAGGCAACCTCGCTTCTGCTACACGCGGATGCCCACCTGCGCTCTGTACTTTCGCAGCGCATTCACGATCAGCCCAAACAGCAGGCACTGCGCATCCGCTCGCTGCTGGGACACTGGCAACACAAGCTGAAAGTGGAGTCTGAACGAGACCCGGACGGAAAGGTTGCGGTACAGCCCATTTCCGAGGCGTTAGGCAAGGTGCGAAAAATCAGCGAGGAGCTGGAGGGAGACCTGCGAGGGCTGCAATTGCTGGTCGAAGATGCTTACCAGAGACGCAGCCTGGGCTTGAAACTCCACCTGGAGAAATTGATCCGTGAAGATCTTCCCGCGCTGCACCCCGAATCGCCGCTCAAGGTACAGCCGGACCTGTGGGCTCTGGATGCATTAAGTCATGACCTTGAGCAGACGGAGGAAGGAACGAAGATAGCAGAGGCCATTTCATACACCGTCACCCAGGCGCTGCTGAACGTCTATAATCATGCCGGAGCGAGCTTCGCCACGGTGCAAACGGTGCGCAGGAATGGCTATATCGATGTGTACATCACCGATGATGGACGCGGCTTTGATACGAGCTCGATCTCACGCGAAAAAACGAGCCTGTTCAAGGCACGGCTGAAGGCCCGGGAGGCCGGCGGTATACTGTCGATCAAGTCGGTAACCCGCCCAAAGGTCGAGCATGGTACAACGGTTATGCTGCGCCTGCCTATTCCTTATACCGAGCGAAGTAACGAGCGAAAATTTATTACGGTGCCACTGTCAGAGTCGCAGGTGTATGGGAAGAATGTGGAGCGGGCTTAGGCAAGGAGAATCCAATGCTACTATCCCAAGTTCAATTCGCAGACTCATATGCCCCAATGTCACACAAGGACTCATTTTCATCTGGTCGTCGCACGCCCCGTTGGTCAGTGGTGATGCCATCCACCGAGCAGGCGCTCGATGGGATTCTGTCGCTAGCTGGACTGCCCAAAAGGAGGGCCAGAGTCTGGGTAGAACCTTCATTGTCTCGGAGTTTGGAATCGACCTGTAAATTTGCGGCAGTTATCCCTACAAGGTCGGTGGAATGTTTATGACCTGGATCATTGACAGTTGCGCCAGAGAGATTCTGGATCAGGTTATAGCCTCCCGAGATAAATGAACCCAGAATGTCCGGGCCGGTAGAAGAGAAATTGTCAGCGATAATACTGCTCGTGATATGTAAGTAAGCAGGGATCGTTCGAACCCCCCGACCTTCGCTGCCCGGTTCACTAGCGATACCACCACCCCTGGCTACCTTTCTATCGCTGCCCAGTTCACTAGCAATACCGCCACCCCTGGCTGCCCTGTTTCCGAAGACTGTACAAAAGGTCAAGGAAGACTGGTCTTTACCCGGGCTGCCTAGAATCTCGATGCCACCTCCGCTGGTTTGGGCGATATTGTTCGCCACTGTGCTATTGACCATATTCAATGGACCAATGTTAAAGATGCCACCACCGCCTCCCTTTCCACCCGAATTATTCGACACCGTGCTGTTGGTCAGGGTCAATATTCCATTGTTAGATATGCCGCCACCGTCTCCCTTCCTAACCGAATTGTTCGATACCGTGCTGTTGGTCAGTGTCAACGTCCCATCGTTGGAGATGCCACCACCGTCTCCATTTCCAACCGAATTATATGACACTGTGCTGTTGGTCAGTGTCAACGTCCCATCGTTGGAGATGCCACCACCGAAGATGGGGCCTATGGGAGCTTCAGCCGAATTATATGACACTGTGCTGCTGGTCAGTGTCAATATCCCATCGTTAAAGATGCCACCACCTCCACCGTTGGCAGAATGATTGTGAAAGATTGCACAACTGCTCAGGTTGAGCACTCCCTCATTCGTAACAAAGCTCTGACTCAGAATGCCTTCCTTGATTACGCTGTCTTTGAAGGAAAGACCTGATATGGAAATGGAAGCACTATGAGCCACATGGACGATATAGCTCCTACCACTGCTAATAGCAAGAACATTGGCACCCGGGCCCTTTATTTTGAGGTTCCTGACAAACTGAAGATCGCCATCTGTGAGCATGATCACACCCCGCAGACCTGGGGCAAAGGCAATTGTGCTTCCTGGCGGCGCATTCTCAATCGACGAGCGTAGCGATCCTGGCCCACCATCGTGAAGCGTTGTGACAAGAGTCGGTTCGGTCGATTGAGGTTGGTGCAGCAGGAACCATCCTGCTACTGAGGTCATTGATAGTAGCAGCAGAACGACCATGATTGCATACATAAGAGAACGAAGACGCTGTGCGGCACTAGCTCGCAGGAAGGCTATCTCCCTCTCGCCTGGCGAGTTACTCCTGGCCCATTCCTGCACTTCTTTGAGTTGGGTACCACGATAAAGGCGATCTCGAGACTTGCCCCGCCGTTCCCACTCAGTAACGTCCTCACTCAGCATCTTTTGCAGACGTACCTCATCACGCCCCTCGTGCAGCCAGTCAGCATTGAGGCCCTTAAATGGGTTGCGCGGCTCGATAAGGAGTTCAGCAAGCTCCTCTGTCGTACTCCTGGTCAGTCGGTCCCCTCCCAGCGCCACTATGATTTCATCAAACACCTGATCATCGTTTTTCTTCCGTGCATCAATCATGGCGAAGAACTCACCACTATCTTTAGGGACGCACTCCTGCCAATCCTCGCCATCGATCAATACCGTACAAACTCGGCTCCTGTAGATTCTGGCAATCTGGAGTGTCTCCTGAACATGCCGGGATGAACGAGCTTCAGGAGAAGCAATCAGAAGAACAGCTCGTGCTGCGCGTATAGCCTCTTGCAGTGCCTTTCTCTTGTTTTCGGCTCCTTGCCTCTTTATCGAGCGGGCGCTCAAAATGATAATGCCTCTTGCCTGGAAGGACACTTTGAGGCGCGCTATGAACTTGCTCTCGGCATCAGCATAGGAAGAAGAAAGAAACACATAGGAAGACGCGGACGGGATCAGAGGCTCTTTTAGATCCAGAATCAGCCCAAGCTCTTCTGCTGATTTGTCCAGGATCGTACATAGTTTCTCACGAAAGTAGGCACTTGGCACAGAGATGCCACGCTCCCATCGACTCACTGTTTCGAAATCAGTGTCTAACATCTCAGCCAGTGTACACTGCGTCCATCCTTTGCGGTGACGGGCACGCCGTAAGTGCTCATTGGGAACATGTTCTTCGAAGGACATGACGGCCACCTCCTGGGTACCTGCTCCACCAGGGTCGCAGGCCAATGGATCTTATGCCAATCTGGAATGGGATAATTGCGCCGTTGCCTGAACGGGAGCAACATCTGTTGTCTGACTCTTGTAAGCAACATCAAGAGGTAGCCTGAAGCCGGGAATACCTATTCGCCTGATAGAAGAACGTCGAGAGAAACACTTTTTAGCAAACAGGGTTGTGCGGATGAGTTTCACTCTTGAAAAGTATACAAAAAAGGGCTCAACATGTCAAATAAAGTCTAGAACTCGTCAAAGCAAATCCTGGTAGAAGCACGAGTTTTCTGGCACAGTTGTGATAGAGAAACCGTTCTCAACCGATTCATACCAGCGGGGTAACAAACACAGAAGCATCCCTTTTTCGATATGAGACTTTTCAAGCGGCTTCAAGATAGTTTTCACACAACATATAAATGATGAAGCGGCAGCGCGGGATACCCTCTGGAGTATAAGGAGCATTGGCATGATAATTGATCCACAGAGCACTTCTTCTGAAAGATTGTCTCACATTTCCCCAAGAAGAGATTCCGCTCTTGCTCTGATGAGCGCCCGGGAGCTAGCAGAGCATTGTAAGCAGGAAATGAGCCACTATCGTTGTGGAGATTCGTCCAGCGGTCAGTATAGCCTCGAATTGTTACGCCGCGCAACAAAGCACGACGACCAGGAGGCCCGGGCATGGATGCAACACTGCTTCAGTGGGCTGGTGCACAGCTGGCTTCACCGTCATCTCGGAAAAAATGCTGAGTGTCACCTGGAGAGCGAAGAGAACTACATCGCGCAGGCATTTGAGCGCTTCTGGCAGGCTACCGTCTTGACCCAGAGAGTGGAATTCAATACGCTTGCCGCCGTGTTGCAGTACCTGCGCGCGAGTCTGAACGGGGCTATTCTGGATACATTGAGGTCCCACGCGCAGCCAAAGGAAACGTTGTTGCTGGATCCAGGGGAACCGGGAGAACCTCACGTGGAAGATGCTACCAAGAGTAGTGAGGTGTGGGAGACTCTCCAAACGATGCTTGCCGACGGACCTGAGCAGCGATTGGCCTACTTGCTCTTTCATTGTGGTCTCAAGCCGCGAGAGATTGTGCATTTCTATCCACAGGAGTGGAATGATGTACAAGAAATCTATCATTTGCGGTGCAGCATCATGGAGCGATTGCTCCGCAATGCGGATTACCTGCATCCTCGGCCAGGGATGAGTCGAGCAACGGAGTGAAAGTGGTCGGCCATATCGAAGCCACTGACGAATCCGAAATTCTGCGCCACGACCTCTACGATCGCAAGCACGTCAACCGCTGGGGCGCAGGTCGTGTCACCCTCATGGGCGATGCCGCCCACCCCACAACTCCCACGCCAGGACAGGGCGCAGGCATGGCCGTCGAGGACGCAGTGATCCTGGCCAAGGAACTCGCCCTCGCCAGCAACCTCAGCGACTACCCATCCGTCGACAATGCCCTGCGCGCCTACGAACGCGAGCGCATACCCCGCACGGCCGACATTATCAACGAATCGTGGGAAATCAGTCGTCTCATTATGTGGAAGAACTTCCCCCGCTGCTCCATTCGCGACCTCTTCCTGCGCCTCACCCCCAACAAAGTCTGACGCAAGAGTGCCGAAGCCGCCGTCTCGTACGAGCCATAATTGGCTTCGCATGGATACGACCCCGTAATCTGTAGGGGGCGGTGTGCCAGCTTTCACCAGCAGGTTTTTTTTGAAACGAGTAGGGAAGAGGATTCGTCTCGTAGGAGCTGGGGTGGCAGGGATGAAGGGAAGTCATACAAGAAGGGACGCTTGGGTCGCCCATGGTGTGAGGTACAATATGGTTAGGAAACTGCTGTTCATTTCGCCATGCGATGGTGACGCTTGTCAGACGAGCGATGCATCCTTCACTGACCAGATTTGAAGGGGAGAGCTGTTTGAACTATGATATAAGAATAGGAAAGCATTGTTCGGAAAGGAGCGTTACAGAATGACAATGATGACCGGGGTCGTATTTCTGGGAGATAGGCAAATCGAACTGCGGGATTTTCCCGTGCCAGAGCCAGGCCATGGACAGGTGTTGGTCCGTATGAAGGCGTCATCGCTCTGTGGGAGCGATCTGCGTGCCATCTACCGGAGCAGCAACTGGGGGACGGGCCCCGAAGCGTACCAGGGCGTAATTGGCGGTCATGAGCCCTGTGGCATCATTGAGCGCGTTGGCCCTGGGGTGCGACGCTTCCAGGAGGGCGACAGAGTGATCATGTATCATATCGCGGGCTGCGGTTTATGCCATGATTGCCGTGGTGGTTGGATGATCAGCTGCTCCAGCCCTGAACGCGCCGCCTATGGGTGGCAGCGTGATGGGGGACACGCTGACTTTCTGCTGGCTGAAGAGCGG
>Ga0209577_10003520_pt1 | contig 14764 bp, 12 predicted proteins | sample GraSoiAngelo_109_FD_185874 | JGI IMG/M metagenome (GOLD analysis project Ga0209577, IMG submission 185874) | Grasslands soil microbial communities from the Angelo Coastal Reserve, California, USA - 14_0903_12_20cm (SPAdes) (version 2) | ecosystem: Environmental > Terrestrial > Soil > Grasslands...
GTCGGCGGCCAACATCTCGGGCAGGAACGACCGCGGGTGGGTGAGCCCGCCGACGATCACGCGCGCGTCCGGTTGGACCGCCGCGATCTCTTCCCTCGCGCGCGCGTACAAGCGGGCGTACCCCGCGGCGTCCGGCGCGCGCGACCAGAACGCCGGGTTGTCCGGCTCGTTCCAGATCTCATACGTGTCGACGGGCTCGGGACGAAGCCCGGGGTGCTCGGCCCAGAAGGATCCGCCCGGCCCGTACCTGGCGGCGAGCGCGGAGGCGTAGTCCGCGTACGCGCCGTCCGAGGAGGGCGGAGAGTGATCCTGGCCGGGGATCGACTGTGCCCAGGGAGCCGAGTAGTCGACGATCGGCAGCCAGCGAAGCCCATGCGCCGCCAGGGCCCCGGCGATCCGGTCGGCGAAGCTCCAGTCATAGTGGTGAGTCGCGCCCGCCGCGGGCCGGGGCTCGGCGGCCTCCCACAGCGCGTCGCTGCGCGCGATCGTCGCGCCGGCCCCCGCCAGCGCGGCGAGTTGAGCGTCGATCTGCGAAGCCGTGTAGGTCGAGGAGTTGAACAGGCGGTTCACGCTGGCCCCGAGCTGCACCCCACTCGGCGTGGGGGCCGGGCCGGTTGTTGTAGCCGGCGCGATCGTCGAGACCGCGGTGGAGCGGCGCCCGGCGGGCCCGCCGCCGCCCGACAGAACGATCGCGAGGATCGCGGCCGCGATCAGCACAGCCGCCGCCGCGATGGCGACCGTCCGCCGGCGGCGCCCCTCAGTCACCTCGCCGCGCGGCGAGCAGCGCCTCCAGCTGCCGCCGCTCGCGGTCGGTCGACCGTCCGAGCGCTCCCTTCACGGCGATCCTGGAGGCGAAGGTCAGCGCCTGTGCGCGATCGTCGACCGCCGCTCGGGTGCGGCCCAGGCGGCGAGCCACGACCTGGTGGCGCGCGCGCGCGAGCAACTCGAACGGCTCGCCGCCGAACGCCCGAACCGACGAGTGGGCACGGTGATGGACGACGCGAGCCGCCGGCCAGAACCACGTCTCGACACCTTCGCGCCGCGCCCGCAGGCAGAGATCGAGATCCTCGCTGTACATGAACAGCCGCTCGTCGAACGGCCCCAGCCGGCGGAGCGTGTCCGTCCGCGCCAACAGCGCGCATCCGACCGCCCACCCGACCCGCCGCGGACTCGACGATAGCCACGGGGCCACCGGCTTGGCCGCCCAAGCGGGCACCGAGGACGGAGAGACGAGCGCCATCAGCACCTCCGCCAGCGACCCTGGCTCGGGGTGGACGCTGTCCTGTCTCGTACCGTCCGGGTTGAGCACCAGCGGCGCGAGCAGCCGCTCCGGCCCGCCGGTCCGCTGGAGCTCGCCGACGATCTCGAGCAGGGAGCCGTCGATCAGCTCCACGTCGGGGTTGAGCAGCGCGACCACGGGCGCCTTCACCTCTGCCAGGCCTCGGTTGCAGCCTGCCCCGAAGCCGAGGTTGCGGCCGAAGGAGGTCAGGCGGGCCGAGGGCGAGCTCCGGGCCACAGCAGCGCTGTGATCCGTCGAGCCACAGTCGACGATGCGCACCGGCGTCCCGGGCAGGTGCCGCTCCACGGAGGCCAGCAATCCGGCGAGCATCGCGGCGGAGTTGTGCGTCACGGTCACGATCTCGAGTGCGCCGGCGGGGACCGCCGCCGTCCGTCGGCGGGCGGGCCGGACGCTCTCGAGCGCCGCCGCCCATCGGCGGCGGGCGTCGCTGCGCCCGAATTGCTCGACGGCGCGCTCGCGCCCAACGGCGCCCATGCGCGCGGCGAGATCCGCATCCGAGGTGAGCACCGTCAGCGCGTGGGCCGCGGCCCGCACATCCCCAGGGGGATACAGGATCCCGCACGAGGAATTCACGATCTCCGCCGGCCCGCCCGCGTCCGGCACGATCGCCGGGCGTCCCGCCGCAAGCGCCTCCAGCACCGCCAGGCCGAATGCCTCTCGCGGGGCGCAATGCAGCAAGCACGTGGCGCGGCTCAGCTCAGGCCGGGGATCGTCGACCGCTCCCAGCAGCTCGACGGAGCCCTCCAGGTCCGGCCTCGCCGCGCGGGCGCGCAGCGAGGCGGCTAGCCGTTCGTCGCCGTCGGTCACGGGTGCCCCCGCGAGCCGCAGGCGGAGCTCCGGTCGCGAGCGGCGCGCAAGCGCGAACGCTTCCAGCGCGAGGTCCGGGCGCTTGTACTCCGTGATCGACCCCAGCACCAGCACCTCGGCGGGTTCGGCCGGCGGCCCAGCGGCGTCGAACTGCGAGGCGTCGACCCCCGGACGGACGATCCGGAGTCGCTCGTGCAAAGCGCTCCGTGGGTCGAGGTCGTCCGCGACCACGCGCGAGGGGACGACCACGAGGTCGCTGCGGCGCGCGGCGTCGCGCACCAGCCACGCGATCGCGCGGCCCGGGAGCCGGTCGCTGTGCTGAAACACAACCCCGGGCCGGCTGGCGACGGGCCCTCCCAGCGTCAACCCCGCGATCGCGCTGCGCATCCCGCACAGCACGAGGATGTCCGGATCGAGCCTCTCGAGCAACCCGCGGAGCTCGCGGCGATGGCTTACCAGCCGCAAGGGCGCAAGGAGCCGCTCGCGGAGGCTCGAGCGCACCTCGAGCGAGCGCCTGCGGATCGTGAACACCCGAATTCCGGCGGCTTGCGCCGCCGCCGCGAACGGGCCGTCGGGGCAGGCGATGCACCGCTCGTCTTCCAGCGCCGAGGCCCAGTCGACCATCAACATCTCGGCTCCGCCGAACGTGCCCGAGTAGCTCACCAGCAGGACCACGTCGCCGAGGCTATCTCTAGACGCCGTCCGGACCGAACACTTAGACTCAGGGAGTGGGGCATCCTTCGAACAGCGGGATGTGGCAGACGGCGAGCACTTCCGGCACGCGCGTGGCGCTGGTGCACGACTTCCTGCTCGACGTGCGCGGAGCCGAGCGGGTGTTCATCGAGCTGTGCGAGATGTGGCCCGAGGCCGACATCTACACGGCGATCTACGACGAGCAGGGGACCGAAGGCCGGTTCGCCGGACGGCAGGTTCACAGCTCGTTCCTGCAGCGCCTGCGCCCGTCGGCCCGCACGTTCCGGGCCCTGCTGCCGTTCTATCCCGCGGCGATCGAGTCGTTCGACCTACGCGGATACGACCTGGTCGTGTCGAGTTCGTCGGCTTGGGCCCACGCGGTCCTGTGCGATGAGCGATCCGTCCACGTGAGCTACTGCCACAACCCCTTCCGGTACGCGTGGAACGATCGCGACCGGACACTCTCGCGGCGCAGGGATCCGGTCTCGAAGGCGTTTCTGCGCGGGCTGTTCAGGCGCTGGCGTCAGTGGGACTGGATCGCGGCCCAGCGCACGGACCGCTACGTGGCGAACTCCCGCACCACGCAGGCCCGGATCAGCGCCTACTTCGGGCGGGAGTCGGCGATCGTGCATCCTCCGGTCGACGTGGGCCGCTTCGCCCCCGGCACCGTGGGCAGCCATTACGCGATCGTCTCGGAGCTGATGCCCCACAAGGAGATCGACGTTGCGATCGAGGCTTTCAACGAGCTCCGGCTGCCGCTGATCGTGATCGGGGACGGTCCCGACTACAGGCGGCTGCGGAAGCTGGCCGGTCCGAGCGTGCAGTTCGCGGGCCGTCTTCCCGACGCCGAGGTCGCCAACGTGCTGAGCGGGGCTCGGGCGCTGATCATGACCGCAGTAGAGGAGTTCGGGATCGTCTCCATCGAGGCCCAGGCGTCGGGCCGTCCGGTGATCGCCAGGAGGGGAGGCGGGGCGCTGGAGACAGTGGTGGAGGGTGTGACGGGGTGCTTCTGGTCGGGCGGTGCCGGCCAGCTCGCTGCCGCGGTGCTGGCGTTCGATGCCGCCGGCGTGGATCAGCAGGCATGCACCGGAAACGCCGCGCGGTTCTCGGCCGAGGTGTTCCGCCGGCGGATGCTCGCCGAGGTCCAGGCGGCCTGCGCGAGCGACACGCGGCTGTCGCTGGAGGAGCGCCAGCCGCTGCCCTCGACCCGTCTGGTGAGGCGCGCCGCGAGGGACGCGAACCGCTGATCGGTACGGTGAGGTGATGCGCGCCGGTGTGCTCACCGTCGCGCGCCTGGTCCTGCTGGCGGGACCCACGGCGCTGGCGTTCTTCACCGGCGGCTACTTTCCCGAGGCCCAGGCGTGGGCGGGCGTGGCCGTGTGGGCGCTGGTCGCCGTGGCACTGGTGGCGCTGCCGTGGCCGCCTCGGCTCAGCCGTCCATTCTGGATCGCGGCGGGCGGGCTGTTCCTGCTCGCCGCGTGGAGCCTCTTGTCGATCACCTGGGCGCCGATCGCCGGTAACGCGTACCACGCGGGGCAGCTCGTGATGGTGTACCTCGGGGCGCTGGTGGCGTCGGTCCTGCTGCTCGCCCACTCCGGTATCAGGAGGTGGGTCGAGCCGGCGCTCGCCGCCGGCGCGGTGATCGTGATCGCCTACGGGCTGTCCGGCCGGCTGCTCCCCGGCGTGCTCCACTTCGCGCGGTCGCTCAGCGCGCTGGGGAGGCTCGAGCAGCCGCTCACGTACTGGAACGCGATGGGGGAGCTCGCGGCGCTCGGGTTCGTGCTCGCCGCGGCCGTCGCCGGCGATCGCTCGCGGCCAGGGTGGCTGCGGGTCGTGGCTGCGGCAGCCGCGGCGCCGCTCGGGATGGGGCTCTACGTCTCGTTCTCCCGCGGCGCGCTGTTCGCCTGCGCGGCAGGGCTGATCGCGCTCGTGGTGATGGTTCACCGCCGCGAAGCGCTGTGGGCGGCCGTGCGGTCGATCTGCTTCGGCGGACTGGCCGCGATCGCGGCGGCACCGTTCAAGAGCGTCACCGCGCTCGTGGGCAGCGGCTCGACGCAGCAGCGCCAGGGCGCGATCGTCCTCGGGCTGCTCGTGCTCATCACCGTGGCCGCTGGGCTGGCCCAGTACCTCCTCGAGCGCCGTGAGCGCGGCGGCGAGCTCCCGCTGCCACGGCGTTCGCCGGTGATCGCAACCGCGGTGATCGTCGCCGGACTGGCGCTGGCGATCGTGGTGGGGGCGCACGAGACCAGCGGCAGGAACACGCCCCGGCTCTCCGGCGGGGCGACGCGGCTGGCATCGCTGCGCAGCGACCGCTACGACTACTGGTCGGTCGCGTTGCGGGCGTTCGGCACCGAGCCCTTCCACGGGGTCGGGGCCGGCGGCTGGAGCGTGTACTGGCTGCGATGGCGCTCGATCCCGGAGGGCGCTCAGGACGCCCACTCGCTCGAACTTCAGACGCTCGCGGAGCTCGGGGTGGTTGGTCTCGGGCTGCTGCTCGTGTTCCTCGGCGGCGTCGCGCTCGGGGCCGCCGGCGCGGTGCGGACCGGGGCGCCTTCGTTCGGGGCGGTCGCCGGGCTGGTCGCCTATGTGGCTCACTCACCGCTCGACTGGGACTGGCAGATGCCGGCGGTGACCCTGGTCGCGATCCTGCTCGCCGGGAAGGTGCTCGCGCTCGCGAGCGAGGGCTACAGCTCCTCGGCGATCCTCGGCGCCTCGCGCCGGAAGATCCAGACCGCCAGCGCGCACACCGCGGCGTAGATCAAGATCGAGATGGCCAGGCGAACCGGCCCGCCCAGCGCGGCCGAGCCGGGCCACGGCGTCGAGGGCTCGGTGATCCACCGCTGGGCCAGCGTGAGCACCGGAGTCAGCGGATTGAGCGCGATCACGTTGCGAAGCAAGTTCGAGCTCACCAGCGACAGCGGGTACAGCACGGGGGTGGCGTAGAACAGCGCCAGGGCCAGCACCGACCAGATGAGCGACACGTCGCGGAAGCGCGGGTACAGCGCCGAGACGAGCATCGACACCGCGGCCGTGAACACGAACAAGGCCAGCAGGACGGGGATCAGCCCGAACCACGTCCAGGACGGCGCGATTCCGAACGCGAGCACGAACACGAACGCCACGACCAGGTTCAGCGCCAGGTTGAAGACGGCGGTGGCCACGACCGCCATCGGGATCACCAGGCGCGGGAACTGGGTCTTCCGGACGACGGCCTCGTGCCCCACGATCGACCCGACCGCGATCATCGTGGACTCCTGGAAGAACCCGAACAGGACCACGTTGAAGAGCAGGAACACGGGGTAGTGGGGGACCTTCGCGGCGAAGTGGAAGACGTGGGTGAAGACCGCGAGCAGCACCCCGAACGTGAGCAGCGGCCGCGCCAGCGACCACAGGTAGCCGAGCGCGGTGCCGAAGTAGGTCTGCTTGAAATCGTTGACCGCGATCACGTACAGCAGCTCGAGCGCGCGGCGGGTGCCGCCGCCAAGCGCCGAGGGCCCAGGGACCTCCCGGAGCTCGAGCGACTGGTCGGTCACGGTGCGGTCTCCTCGGCGGCCGCCGGGCTCACGATGGAAGCCTCGACCTCGGCCGCGACGGTCACGACGCCCTCGCGCGGAGCGGTTCCGTACACCACGAACGCGAGCAGCCTCAGGCCCTGGACCGCGACCACCGTCTGGCTCTCGGTCTGGCGGACCCAGCAGTCCAGGTAGTAGCGGCCCGGCACGAGCCGGTTCTCGATCGTCCCCCGCAGGCGCATGTGCCCCCCGGCCGGGACCCGATCTTCGAGCGAGGTGCTGAACGCGAACACCACCTGGCCGTCGTCGCCCCGCACATGGAAGGCGAAGTTAGGGCCTTCGAGTCCGCGGACGGCCTCGAGCTCGACGTCGATCGTGATCGGCGCGCCCTGCTCGACGTTGTCGACCGCCGCTCCCGACCGGTCGCGGAGCGTGGCGCTGAGCACCTTCGCGTTGAAGTCGACCATCGGCTCGCGCTCGTCGATCCGCGGGCGCGTGCCCGCGAAGTTGAGCCGGTAGTAGCGGAGCGCGGTCGCGTCGGGCTCGCCGATGTAGGACACCTCGCCCTCCTCGAGCAACATCGCGCGGTGGCACATCGACTGGACGGTGGCCATGTCGTGGGTCACCAGCACGATCGTCTTCCCCGCGGCCCTGCGCGCGTGGAACACGTCCATGCATTTCTGCGCGAAGGCGGCGTCGCCGACGGCCAGCACCTCGTCGATCAGCATGATGTCGGCGTCCGCCTGCACCATCACGGCGAACGCGAACCGGACCATCATTCCGCTCGAGTAGTTCTTCAGCTTGAGGTCGGCAAATTCGTGGAGCTCGGCGAAATCGATCACCGCGCCCAGCCGGCGCTGGGCCTCGCGGCGCGTCAGTCCCATCATCACCCCGTTGAGGACGGCGTTCTCCCGGGCGGTCAACTCCGGGTTGACCCCCACGCCGAGCTCGATGAACGGGGCCACCCGCCCGGCCATCCGTACCCTGCCCGAGTCCGCTCGGTAGATGCTCGCCATGATCTTCAGCAAGGTGCTCTTGCCGGAGCCGTTGCGCCCGACGATCCCGAAGAACTCTCCCCGGTGGATGTTGAACGACACGTCGCGCAGCGCGTGGAGCTCGCGGTGCTCGATCCGGGTCAGGGGATGCACCGCGCGCTCCTTGAGCGTGTCGACCTTGTGCTCGGGGATGCGGAAGGTCTTATTGATCCCACGGGCCTCGATCACGACCGGCCCGTGCGGCTGGGGCGCCTCCCGCAGCGAGTGCGTCGGCTCGTCCAATCCGTCGACGATGGTTGGGCTTCTATCGGACATCTACACTCGTCCGCGATGCGGCGAAGGGGCTCACCATGATCGCATTCGGGTCCTCGATCACCGAGCCCGACGTCTACAGCCGGTGCGCCGAGGTGGGGATCAGGCGGGCCGCCGAGCCCGATTCGGAAGTCCGCGCGATGCCGGCGGTCGGCTCGATCTTCCGCTCCTACAACGCCCTGCTCGAGGAGTTTTCCGGCCGGGAGAACGTGGAGGCGCTGGTGCTCGTCCACCAGGACGCCGAGATCGTCGAGCCCGGCTTCTGCGAGATCATCCGCAGCGCGCTCGCCGACCCGAAGGTCGGCCTGGTGGGCTGCGTCGGGGCGATCGGCGTGCGCAGCATCGCCTGGTGGGAGGCCTCGGTGACCTGCGCCTCGTTCATCAACCGCTACGAGGAGCACGGAGGCGGGGACCTGCCATCGTTCTCCTGGGCGTGGAACGAGGCTCCGGCGTACGCGCGCGTGGGGGAGGTCGAGACGCTCGACGGATTCGTGCTCGCGCTCTCGCCGTGGGTGGTCCGGAACCTCCGCTTCGACGAGCGCCTGGGCGAGTTCCACGGCTACGACCTCGACTTCTGCCTTCAGGCCCGTGAGGCGGGACTGAAGGTGGTGACGGCCGATTTCCGGGCGATCCACTACCGGCAGCTCGAAATGGTGCCCGACCCCGAGCAGTGGATCGAGGCCCACGTCAGGCTCGCGGACAAGTGGGACGGGCGGATGGGCATCGGGGCCGGCGCCGGCAGCTGGCGGGATCGGGCGCTGCGGGCCGAAGCGGCGGCGGACGCCGCGCGCCTGAAGGACCACATGAACGAGCTCGAGATGCAGGCGCGCGTGAGGGAGCTCGAGCGCGCGCTGGCGATCACTACCGGCAGCATCTCCTGGCGGCTCACCGCCCCCTTCCGGCGACTGCGCCGGCCGCGGCCGGCGGCGCCGGCGCACCTCACGCGTCGCAGCGCACTCCAAGCATCGCGGTGATCGCGTTCGGCGCATCGATCCAGGGCGCCGAGGCGTACCGGCGCTACGCCGAGCCGGGGATCGAGTTGGCTCGCGAGCCCGACTCCCTCGTCTACGCGTTCGCCGCCGTCGAGCCGCTGGCCCGCACGTACAACCTGATCCTGGACGCCGCGGCGGGTCGCGACGATCTCGAGGCACTGGCCCTCGTGCACGCCCACACCGAGCTCACCGATCCCCGGTTCTGCTCGAAGGTGCGGGAGGCGTTACGGGATCCGGAGGTGGCAATCGTCGGCTGCGCGGGGGCCTGGAGCGTGCGCGGGATCGCGTGGTGGGAGGGTGAGGTGACCGCCGGAGCGCTCGTCCAGCGCTACGAGGAGCACGGAGGCGGCGAGCTTCCGGCGTACTCGTGGACGCGTCGCGGCTCGCCGCCCGCCGAAGTCGAGGCGGTCGACGGCCAGCTGCTCGTCCTGTCGCCTTGGGCGGTGCGCAACCTTCGCTTCGACGAGGGGCTGATGCTCAACTACGGGTTCGACGTGGACTTTTGCCTGCAGGCGCGGGGGGCGGGTCGTCGAGTGGTGGTCGCCGACCTGCGCGCGGTCTACCACCGCTCGATCGAGCTCGTGAACGATCTCGACGTGTGGATCGCGGCCCACGTCCAGCTTGCGGAGAAGTGGGACGGGACCCTGCGGGGCGCGGTCGAGGACGAGCACGGCTGGAAGCGCCGCGCGCGCCGGGCGGAGGCCGATCGCGAGGCCGCGCGGGCGATCGCGTTCTCGACCTCGCTGAAGCTCGATGCGCGGGTGCTCGAGCTGGAGCGCGATCTGGAGGAGAAGACCTCGAGTCTGTCATGGCGCTTGACGGCGCCGTTGCGCGCGCTGAATCGGTGGCGGCGGGGCTAGCGAATGATGCTGCCGCAGTTGACGTATCCGCAACTAGATCAGCAAAGTTCGCGCAGCCGGCCGCGCAGGGGCTAGTCGTCCAGCACCCTGCGGATCTCCTCCTTGGAGACGACCGACTGCTCGGTTGCGATCCCCAGCCGCGCGCGCAGGCGGGACAGGCGCTCGGCCAGGGCGAACGCGCTCGAGTCGAGCAGCCGTTCGAGCACCGCGCGCTGGCGGGCCAACCGGCTCTGCAGCGCCCACATCTCGGTTTGCAGCTGATACGCGCGCGCGAGGTGCTCGACGCGGTTGGTCTCAAGCCGCGTCAGCATCGGATGTCGGTCGAACGGGTCGAGGATCCGCGCCAGCTCGTCCGCCCCCGGAGCGCCGCCGTCCCATGCGACCGCGAACCCGAAGAACGCCGGTACGACCGCGAGCCTGATCCGGTCACGCCCCGCGACGAAGTCCTCGACCGCGGTCAGCACCCCGTTGCGCGGGCCCCCCTCGCGGGCGGCGGAGCGCGGATACGGCAATCCGCCCGGGCGCGTCCCGGGATCGCCCGGGAAGATGCCCGCGCCCTTGCCGGCGATCGGGTGGCGTGACTCGGGCGGGATCGCCGAGGCGTCGAAGTAGTCGTCGCGCCGCCCGTGCGGCCACAGCACGTCGTGGAACAGCAGCAGCGGCAACGCCGCACCGGCAGCGCGCTCGCCGATGATCCGGAGCTCCTCTGACACCGTGTAGTAGTTGTGGTCGCCGTCGATCACGATCGCGTCGGGCAGCGGAATCGACGGAAGCGCCCCGAGGCTGGTCTGGCGAATCAGCTCGAGCTCCGGGTGTCCCTCCGCGAGCCGCACGAGCTCCGGCTGTGGCGCCGGGTCGATTGCCTGAACCCGCGCGCCCGTTCCGGTCGCCCACCCGATCAGCACCCTGGTCAGGTCGCCGGCGAACGCCCCCACCTCGGCGACCGACGTCACGCCGGCGGCGGCGAGGCAGGCCAGCATGATCTCCGCCACCTGTGCCATCGAGACGCCCCATCGTGCGGGGTCGTTGAGGTAGGGATCGAACTCGAATCCGGGATCGTTCACGGGGCGGCGAGTCTAGTGTTGCCTTCGTGGTGATCACCGAGCAGTTCGCGTGGGCGCACCTGCCGAAGACCGGGGGCGATGCCACCCACCAGATGCTGTGTGCGGTCCCGGGGCTTGTCCGGTTCGCCGATCCGCCGGACTCCAACGACAAGCACATGCCGTTCTTCGGCCGCGAGGATCAGATCGCCGGGAAGCTGCTCGTGATGAACATCCGCCGGCTGCCGGCGTGGACGCTCTCAGGCGCTCACCACCGGGCGAAGTACGGCGAATATCCGGACTACCGGCCGCAGCCGCTCGGGACCCCGGAGGAGATGACGAGCAGCACCGACGCGGAGGGCTTGTTGCGGTGGATGACTGACCAGGGCCGCTTCGAGGTCGACCGATGGCTGCGCGCCGAGGCGCTCGCCGACGACCTGCTGGCGCTCTTGGCCGAGCTCGGCGTCGAGGGCCCCGAGGTGCGCGATGCGGTGCTCGCGGTGGGGCGGGTCAACGAGGGGTCCTACGACCACGATCTGGTCGGCCGCTTCACGGACGAGCAAATCCGCCGGCTGTACGAGCTCAACCCGACCTGGGCGTCGATCGAGCGCCGTGTCTACGGCAGCCTGCCGCACCGATCAGCGGGGGTTGCGGGCGAAGGCCCACACCTGGACCGGTAGGCCCGGCTCGTCGCGCAGCGAGTGCCACCGCCGGTAGGCCGGCCAGCGGTCGAAGTTCCCGCTCACGCACCGTCGATTGCCCCACGAGCCGACCGAGTCGACTTCCAGGCCGGCCCGCTCGAGCAGCGTCCGCAGGCCACGGGGAGTGAACCGCCAGTAGTCCTGCATCCCCCACTCCTCGTGGACGCGGATCAAGAAGGGCGTAGAGACGACCACGTGCCCGCCCGGTTTGCACAGGGCGCGGAGGTTCGCCACCGCGACGCAAGGGTCCACCACGTGCTCGATCACCTGCTCGCAGATGACGACGTCGAACGGTCCCTGGCCGGCGAGCGGGGCACACAGGTCGAACTCCGGGTAATTGAGGCTGACGTAGTCCTTCCACCCCTTGCCGGCGTGGGCGCCGCCGCTGATCTCGGCGGCGGTCAGCCGCTCCGGCCCCAGCGAGGCCAGGTGCTCGTCCACGGCGCGGTTGAGCGTGATCCGCTGCCATTGATCGGCACCCGAACCGGCGTCCGGGGACAGCAGCCGCCTCAAAACACCTCGCGCCATCGCTCCGGGATCCGCTCGGGCTTGACCTCGAACCGCTCGAAGTACGCGTCCTCGTAGAACCAGCGCTCGAACTCGTCCTCGTCGACGATCCGGTTGTGAGAGGCCCATCCGCGCCGGGCATCGCGCCGGTCCCAGCGCCGGCGGCTGCGAATGCGGTGGCGCTCAAGACAGATGTCGTAGTCCATCCGGTGCAGGTGGATCATCCGTAGATCCGGGTCGAGGTTGTAGCTGCCGTCGGTACGGCCGTGGAACCCGGGGGTCCAGTCCATCGGGGCCGAGGCGAGCGCGGCCTTGTTGTAGGCGTCGTTGAAGTACCACCATCGGCGCTGCGAGAGGATCGGCTGCTCGAGCCGCAGCGGTGGTTCCTCGTCGCGGATGTGGAGCAGCTCATAGCCCAGGCAGTTGACCCACTCCTCGTCGAACCGGTCCAGGTAATCCCCGAGGGTCCCCCAGCGCGGATCGGGCGCGACGATCTCGTCGACGTCGGTTACCAGCACCATGTCGTAGCGGTCCAGCAGCTCGTGCTGGAGGTCCTGGACCCTCCGGAGCATCCAGGTGTGATCGACCCGGTTGTGGCGCACGGGGAGGCGCACGAATCCCTGGCGCTCGGTCGAGTGGTCGTCGGACTCGTTGTCGAACACGTAGATGTCCCCGGGCCCGAAGAAGCGTGAGTAGTAGCTCAGCCAGATCGGCAGGAACACCGGCTCGTTGTGGACCATCGTGATCAGCGCGCGCGTCCGGGATCCGGGCTCGTGCCTCGGCCGCGACTCGTAATGCCTGCGGCGAGTCCGGCGGATGTCGTCGAACCACGCGGCCATCGGATGCCCGGGGCTGTCGCCGGGTTCCAGTACGAGTTCCTGCTTTGTGACGCTAGACCGCAATCGGGGCGTACTCGCCCGGGAACGCCGAGCCGCCGAAGAACCAGTTCTCGATCGCGTAGCGGGGCTTTCGCATCGACTCCTCCGAGCCGGTCTGATGCAAGAAGAGCTCGTCGAAGAACAGCGCGTCGCCGGGCTCGAAGATGGGGCGGATGATCGGGACCGATCCCCTCGCCTCGTCGACCTTGCGCTGCGAGATCGTGTAGTCGAGCGGAGACCCGTCGGTGTTGGTGGCGAGGTAGTAGTCCAGGCGCTTGGGCAGGAGGTCGAGGCTAGGCGCCTCGTCGCCACACCGCGACAGGGACAGCCACATGTTGAGCGACCTGACCGGCCCCATGAAGAACCCGTCCTGGTGCCATGCGCCCGGGACGGATGGATCGGCCTCGCGCAGCGTGGTCTTGTGGACGGAGATCAGCGCCGGCTCGCCGAGGTAGCCGCCGACCAGCTCGCGGAGCCTGGCCGCGGCGAACATCTCCATCATCTCGAAGTGGAGCATCGGGGCGTCGGCTGCGAGCAGGCCGCCTCCCTGCTTGATCCAGCCCCGGACCACCGGCTCGCCGGCGTCTGGCTCAGGCTCGAACTCCTCGTAGTACCCCTCCTCCGCCACGCGCCCGGCGTCGTGACGCTCGCGCTGCTTGAAGGCCTTGTCGATCTGCTTGGCCATCGCCTGGGCGCGCTTGCGGGGAACGAGCCCCCGGACGAGGAGGCAGCCGTCTCGGAGGATCCCGGCGCGGATCAGGCCCGGCTCGAGCTCGGCCGCCGACATCTCCGGGACGGGGTCTCCCTGCGGCAGCCGGCCGGAGGCGGGCGAGACGAACTCAGGGCCGGGGGCGGCCGAGTCGACCATCCGCATGCCGGCGAGATGGCGGAGCCGCACCAGGCGGCGCTCGGCCTCGCGGCTCCGAGCGTCGCGGTTGGCCTGGGCGAGGCGCTCGATCTCGGCCAGCAGCTCGTCGAGGCTCGACTCGGAGGCCGTCGGTGGCCCTCCGTGCTCGATCGTCGCGGTCGCGCCCCCGGACACCACCCTGCGTCTGGGCCACCTCACGCGCGGGACGTTACATGAAGGCCGATATGGGGTCTAAGGTCTCGCGCTGATGGGTGCCACGAACGTTGCGTCGCCCGCGGTGGCCCCCGCGGACGGCCGGGGGGCAGCGGAGCGGCCGGTGGCTCGGCGGCCCTCAGCCGCCGCGCTGGCGGTTGCCGCGCTGACCGTCGCCGGGGCCGTGGTCCGGGTGATCGTGGCCCACCAGTCCGTGTTCGCCGATGAGCTCTCGACGTATTGGATCTCGGCCACACACAGCCTCGGCGATGTGCTGTCGCTGCTCTACTCGACCGGCCGCATCCACCACGCAGAGATCACGCCGCCGCTGTCGTTTCTGGCCTCGTGGCTGACCACTCAGGCCGGCAGGAGCCCGGAGCTCCTGCGCCTGGCGGCGCTGGTGGCGGGCACCGCCACGATCCCGCTGGTGTACCTGCTGGGGCTGCGGACGGTGACCCGCCGAGCGGCGGCGCTGGCGGCGGCGCTGACGGCGCTGTCCCCGTTCATGATCTATTACTCTGCCGAGGCCAGGGCCTACGGGCTGCTGATGTTCCTGGTGGCGGCGTCGACGCTGTCGATGCTGGTGGCGATCGACACCGGGCGTCGCCGCTGGTGGGTCGTGTACGCCGTCTGCTCGGCGCTCGCGTTCTACACGCACTACACGTGCCTGTTCGTGCTCGGGGTGCAGCTCGTGTGGGTGCTGTGGACCGAGCCCGCCGCGCGCCGTCCGGCGCTGCTCGCGAGCGGCGCGGCGGTGGTGCTGGTTCTCCCGTGGGCTCCGGGGCTGATCGAGGACCTGCGCTCGCCGACCGTCAAGATCCTCTCCGCGCTGTCCGCGTTCACCCCGAACGCGATCAGGGTCGATGTCCAGCACTGGGCGCTCGGATACCCCTACACGGTCGCCGGGGGCCTGCGCGAGCTACCCGGCGTCCCGGCACTCGTCCTGCTCGGCGCATCGGGCCTGCTCGTCGCGGCAGGCGTGGCAAGAGCGGCACTCCGCGGGGGGACGGGCTGGAGCAGCCCGTCTCGGAGGGTCGTGCTGGTGGTGGCGCTGATGCTCGCGACCCCGGTGGGGGAGATCATCGCCAGCGCGGTTGGCAACCACAT
>Ga0209577_10003521_pt1 | contig 14759 bp, 4 predicted proteins | sample GraSoiAngelo_109_FD_185874 | JGI IMG/M metagenome (GOLD analysis project Ga0209577, IMG submission 185874) | Grasslands soil microbial communities from the Angelo Coastal Reserve, California, USA - 14_0903_12_20cm (SPAdes) (version 2) | ecosystem: Environmental > Terrestrial > Soil > Grasslands ...
CGGGGCTGTCGCCCGAGGTGCTGGTGGTGACGTTCAGCGTGCCGGTGAGCGCCGTGCAGCTGATCGTGAACGCCGCCGTCGCGGTCCCACCGGCCGTCACGGTGACGGTCTTCGAGGCGCCGCCGCTCACCGCGCAGTTCGCCGGGACGTCGGTGAGGGCGACGGTATGATCCGTGGCCGAGAGGCCGCTGTAGGTGGTGCTGCCACCGTTCGCCGGGATCGTACGGCTCGAGCCGCCGTCCACGGTGACGGTGTAGCTCGTCGGCTGGCTCGAGCCGGTGGTGGCCGTAGTCACCGTGAGACTCCCGGTGAGCGGCGGCGGCGTCGGGCAGTCGATGGTGAAGGTGACGCCCACCGGCGGTCCCGTGGCCACCGTAACCGTGCGCGAGGCCCCGCCGGTCACCGAGCAGTTCGACGCGATCCCGCCCAACGTCACCGTGTGGTTCCCGATGGCGAGGTCAGCGAAGGTCACGGTGCCGTTGCGGTCGATGTGTTGACTCGGTGCACCGGTCACCGACACGGTGTAGCCGTCGGGATCGGGTGTGCCACCCGACGTGCTCGTAGTGACGGTGACACTCCCGGTGAGCGCGGTGCAGGTGATCGTGAAGCTGGCCTGAGCCGTGCTGCTGGCGGAGACGGTGACGGTCTGCGGGTTCGCTTCGCTGACGGTGCAGTTACTCGGCACGCCGTTGAGCTGCACCGCGTGATCGCCCGTCGCAACGCCCGTGTATGTCACGTTATCGCTCGGCCCGATGCTCCTGCTCTGGCTGCCATCCACGGTGACCGTGTAACCACTCGGCGCGTTGGGGCCCGAGGTCGTCGTACTGACCCTGAGGCTGCCAGTGAGGGCCGTGCAGCTGATCGTGAATGCCGCGGTCGTGGTCCCGCCGGCCGGCACGGTGACGGTTTTCGAAGCCCCGCCGCTCGCCGTGCAGTTCGCCGGCACGTCGGTGAGCACGACGGTGTGGGTGGTGGCCATGAGCCCGCTGTAGGTTGTGGTGCCACCGTTCGCCGGGATGGTGCGGCTCTGGCCTCCGTCCACGGTGACGGTGTAGCTCGCCGGCGGGTTCGAGCCCGAAGTGGACGTGGTCACCGTGAGGTCGCCCGTCGTCGGCGGCGCGGCCGTGATGTCGAACGGATCGCTCGTCGCGCCGGCGAGCGGGCCCGCGCTGGCCGTGAGCCGGTAGCCGGTTCCCGCGCGATTCACGCTCAGGTCAGCGAACGTGGCGACGCCGCTCGCCGCCGCCACGGTAGTCGTGCCGCCCAGCGTCCCTCCGCTCGCGTTCGCCGCCAGACCGATCGTGACGTTCCCCGCAAAGCTCGTCGCCACGTTGCCGAGCGTGTCGAACGCGGTCACCTGGACGGGCGGCTTGAGCACGCTGTCGACGAGGGTGTCGCGGGGCTGCGCCGTGAAGGCGAGCCGGGCCGCCGCGGCGGGTGCGACGTCGAACTGGGCGCTCGTCGCTCCCCGCACACCGGGCGACGTCGCGACCAGCGTGTAGCCCGTCCCCGTCCGATTGATCGAGAGATCGGCGAAGCTCGCGACGCCGCGCACCGCATCGACGGTGCGCGTCCCTCGCAGCGTCGCTCCCCCCGGGTGCTCGCCGAGCGTCACCGTCACCGCGCCGTGGAACGTGGTGTCGACGCTGCCGGCGCTGTCGATCGCGCTGACTCGGACGGCGGGGGACAGCGGCTCGCCCGCGGTCGCGTTGGCGGGCGGCGTGAACTCGAGCCGCGCGGGCGCCGGATCCGACGCCCCCCCGTCCCGTAACAGCTTGTCGATCTGGCAGCTCACGAGCCAGCCGAGCGCCAGAACGCCTGCGCCGAGGCGCACCCAGGTCGGGTTACGGGACGGCGAGGACACTGAAGGCACGGCTGGTCGCGTCGGTCAGGCCCGCCAGCACGCTCGCTTTGAGCGTGTAATCCACGCCCGTCTTGTCGATGCTCAAGTTCGAGAAGGTCGCGATCCCGTTCACCAGGGTCACGCGCGTGGTGCCCCGGAGCTTGGCGTTCTTGGTCAGGCTGCCGTCGGTCCCGATCGCGATCGTCACCTGACCGGCGAAGCCCGGGACGACCCCGCCGGACGCGTCTTCGGCGGCGACTTCGACCTGGAACGTGTCCGACACCACCGCGATCGTGGACGGGGGCTCGATGGTGAATCCGAGATGCGTCGCCGGGGGGGTGCAGGCGACGCTGAACGCCGTTCGCGCCGTGTCGTTCGCCGGCACGGTCACGGTGCGCGGGTTCGCGCCGCTCACGCTGCAGTTGTTCGGCACGCCGTCCAGCGCGGCGGTATGGTTGCCGGCGGGCATGCCCGTGGCGGTGATGCTGTCGTTGATGCCGATGGAGGCTCGCTGGCTGCTGTCGAGCGTCACGGTGTAGCCGGTCGGCAGGTTCGAGCCCGTCGTCGTCGCCGCCGCCCGCAGCGCGCCGGTGGCGCGGGGCGGCGCTCCGCCGCCCGAGCCGCCACTCAGGAGTTTGTCGAGATGACAGCCAGCGGCCAGAACTCCCAGCGCCAGCAGGTAGACAGTCCTCTTCACCAGGCTCACCGGGAATTGCGATCTGCAATCGCCGCGCCTGCACTACGCCGCGTGTCGCGCCGCTGCCGCCCCCCGGCCCCCGCGGCCACCCGACGGCCTGCCGAGTCTGGGCCACACGGGTGTCGCGCCGGCTCAGCGGGTGGGGTACGGCCTTACGGGGTGATGTCGAAAGGCTGGCTGTACTTCTCGTTCAGGGGCCAGTGGGTGGCGTGCAGCACGTAGCCCCTGCCGGGCTTGTCGATGCGCAGATCGGTGAAGTCGGCATACCCGTTCACCACCTGGACCCGGCGGGTGCCGGACAGCACGGCGCCGCTGGGGTTGGACGAGAGGGTGATCCACACCGCGCCGTTGAAGCTCGTGTTGAGGCTGCCGCCGGTCTGCACGCCGACGCGGACGCGTGGGATCACGGCCCCCGCGCTGGTCGTGGTCGGTTCCGCGTAGTACGCCAACCCGGTCGCGCCGGCGGGCGACGGGGCAGGGTCGACGGTGACGTCGAACGGATCGCTCAGCCCACTCACCAGCCCGGGCGAGGTGGCGCGCAGGATATAGCCGTTCCCCGGCCGGTCGATGCTCAGATCGGTCCATTGGGCAACCGGGTTGTTCATGATTATGGTCTTCCTGGCGGTCGACAGGGTGCCATTGCCGGGGTTGGAGTCGATCTCGATGGTGACCGTGCCGCTGAAGTCGGCTACCTCGTGCTCGGACGCGTCGTACACGGTAGCCCGCACCGGCGTCATGACCTGGCCGACCTGCACGGTCTGGGGATCGTCGGTGAAGACGAGGTGGGTCGCGCCGCCGGGCGGCGGGGCCACGCAGGTGATCGCGAAGCTCGCCTGCGCCGTCGCGCCGGAAGGAACGGTCACTGTCAGCGGATCGGCGCCGCTCACGGCGCAATTCGGCGCCACGCCGCCCAGCGCGACCGAGTGGTCGCCGGCGGCGACCCCGTTCAGCGTGATCGTCGTGTTGACACCGATCCGGCTGCTCGTGCCACCGTCGAGCGTGACGGTGTAGCCGTCGGGGTCGAGGTTCGCGCCCGTGGTTCTCGTGGTGATCGAGAGGTTGCCCGTCGGCGGCGGCGGCGGCGGAACCGGTGTGACGTTGAACGGGTCGCTCTCGGCGATCGGCGTCGCTGCGCCGAACGCGGCGCTCAGCGTGTAGCCGACTCCCGTCTGGGCGATGCGCAGGTCGTCGAACGTCGCGACACCCGCGACCGCGGCCCTGCGCGTGGCTCCGGTCAACCGCGCCTTGATGACGCCCGGGTCCTTCTCCAGCGCGACCCAGATCTCACCCGTGAAGTTCGTCGCGGTGTTGCCGAGTGAGTCAGAGGCGGTCACCTCGACGGGTGGGGTGATCGCCGCGTTTTGCGTGGCATTGCTCGGCTGCACCGTGAACCGCAGCTGGGTGGGGGGCCCGGGGGCGACCGTGAACGTGTCGCTCGTGACCGGCTGGAGCCCGTCGGTCGTGGCCTGCAACTTGTAGCCCGGGCCCGGCTTGTCGAGGCGGAGGTCGCTGAACGTGGCGACGCCCCGCACGGGGTGCGCGCTCGCGTTGCCGGAGAGGGTCGCGCCGCCGGGGTTGGAGGCGAGCGCCACGGTCACCATCGCGGTGTCGACGCCGGCCACAGGCTGCCCTGCGGAATCCGCCACGCTCACGCGCACCGGGCCGATGGGCAGGCCGGCGCGTGCGCCCCGCGGCGCATTGGCGAACACGAGTTGGACGGGGGTACCGTGGGACGTGGGGGGAGCCCCGCCGCCCGCGTTCAGCAGCTTGTCCAGATGGCAGCTGACGACGGCCGCGATCAGCGCCACGATGCCCAGCGTTCTCATTGCGAGACCAGCCTTTGCAATCACCGCACCGGCATCGTAGTTCCCTCTGCGGCGGCCCCGCCCCGTGTCTTTCCCACCCCTCATGCCGAGCCGCGGCAACACCTGTTTCGCGCGCTCGGCGGCGCCGGGTGACACTCACCGCATGAGCCGCTCCCAGGCGCCTGCCACTACGCCTTCCACATCGGGACGGAACCGGCCCGCCAGGCCGAAGGGCTCCATGAAGGTCGAGTCCTCGTAGCCGCGCTCCCCGAGCATGGACGCCGTGGGGAGGTATCCGAACACGCTATCGATGCAGCCGATGGGCAGGACCGCGCCGGGGCAGATCCGACGCAGCGCGGTGCCGTAGGCGGTGACGGGCTCCGCGGAGACGGCGACGAGGTGCAACCCGGGGTCGGGGCTCACTCGCTGCAACGTCACGTCACGTCCGGCGGTCGCGCCCGCGACCAGGGCGGAAAGGGCGATCCGTTCCCGCCGGCACACCGGGGCAATCGGCCGGCGCGTGCGCAGGGCGCCCCGCGCCACGCCGACCACGCGATCGGCGAGGGTGCCGGCCCAGGCCGCGTATTGCGCGGGGGTGAACGCCGCGAACACGGGGCCGATCACCAGCTCGGCCAGCCTCCGGGTGAAGCGGGTCGTCGCCCCGGTCTCGCGGGGACGCACGTCGCCCGCGAACCCCTGGAGGAAGAGCACCGGCAGCTCGGCGCCGTGGGCATCGCGCAGCGCGCGCCGCACCACGCCCGGAAAGTCGGCGCTGACGCGGGTCCGCGCCGGAAATCCGACGGGATGGCAGGCGTACGACCAGAGCACCGCGATGGGCCGGTCGGTGGGATCGCTGAACGTGAGCACGTGCAGCGTCTCGTCGCGCGGGCCGCCGGGGTTCGGGGCGCGCCGCACGCCGCGGTACGGGAGATGACGCAGCGAGACGTGCCACCCGGGCCGGCGGCGATTGATCGCATGATCCGCGGCCCCGGTGCGGTAGTCGACGTGGCACGGCACGGGGTCGATCGCGGCGAGCCGCCCAAGCAGCTCCGCGGCCCGCTCGGTCACCAGGGCGGCGTAGTCCGGATCGCACGGGCCCAGTCTCGGCTTGCCCGGGTCCAGCGCGGGCGCGGTGTGCGTGTGCGAGGCGCCGACGAGCAGCGACGCCTCGTCGAGACCGAGCCGTGCGCCCACGGCCTGGAGCAGCCGCGCCTTCAGCTCCGCCGTGACGAACAGCAGGTCGGCGGTGAGAATCGCGACGGTTTGTCCGGGAGCGCGCAGCAGCAGCGCGTTCAGCTCGAGCGGGTCGGCGACGCCGCTGCTCGGGCGGCGGCGACCCGGGTAGCCCGCCAAGGGCAACGGCCAGTCCGGGGTGATGTCGACCGACCCGGCGGAGACGAAAGCGCTGCTCTCGACTCCCTGTGTTATAGCAGACTCCTGTAGACCTCGGCCGTCCGCTCCGCGGTGCGCTGCCACGTGAACGTGCGCGCCCGCGCGCGGCCCCGCTCGATCAGGTCTTCGCGCTGCACGGCGTCGTCGTTCAACTGCTCGAGCGCCTGCACGTACGCGGCCGGGTCGCGGCCCTCCACCACCACCACCGCGTCGCCGCCCACTTCTTTCAGGCCGCCGGCTCCCGAGGTCACGACCGGCAGTCCCGACGCGAACGCCTCGATCACCGGATAGCCGAACCCCTCGTACAGCGACGGAAACAGCAGCACGTCGGCCGCGCGATAGGCGCGGCGCAGCGTGCTCTCGTCCGCGAACGGGACGGTGCGGACGAAGCGGCGCAGGCCCAGGCGCTCGATCAGCTGCTCCTGATCGCCGCTCAGGCGGCCGCCCACCTGCAGCAGGTACGCGTCCGCTTCGGTGCGGAGCCGCGCCACGGTGTTGATCACCAGGGGCACGTTCTTGCGCTCGACGGTGCTCCCGACGTGCAGCACGACGAAGGCGTCGTCGGGAATGCGCCAATCGGCCCGGCCGCGGACGCGCGCGTTGGGCGCCTCGGAAAAGAACGCGCGGTCCACGCCGAACGGGACGACGCTGATGCGCCGGTCGTCGCCCAGCCAGGTGGCGAGCTCGCGCTTCAACCACTCGGTGCCCACGATGTACGCGCCCGCGAGGCGCAGGGCCTTGAGGGTGCCGCGCAGGAACCGGTTGCGCACGCCTTCGCGCCAGCCATCGGTGGGGGAGCGCAGGATGATCACGGGCATCAGGTCGTGCACGGTCACGACGGCGGGGCGGCGGTGCACGCGCGTCACCATGTGCGCGTAGCTGTGATCCAGGATGTGCACCAGCTGGGCGCGCTTCGCCTCGCGCCGCAGCCACCAGGGGTAAAGGATGTAGCGGGCCACGTAGCGCTGCGGCTCGTGCAGCGGCCCGGGCAGCACGAGCTTGGTCGGGTCGACGTCCTGCGCCCACCAGCGGGGATAGCCCCCCGAGCTGCGGCCGTTGCTCGCATCGCGCGTGAGATCCCCGATCGACGCGGCGAGGCGCACCTCGAACCCCGGGTCGCCGCCCTCCAGCCGGTCGTGCAGCCGGTGCGCGTAGCGGTCCATCGAGGGCCAGCGCTCCAGCGGCAGATCGGGGACGAGGAGGACGCGGGTCATGGAAGGCGTTCCACGTTTCACGTTGCACGTTGCACGTTACGTGAGCGGCAACACGCACCGCGCGACGTGCAACGTGTAACCTGCAACATGCAACGTGTAACGCCGCTCATGCCAGAAGCTCCTTCCAAAAGGACAAGGTCCGTTCTGCAACGGCATCATCCGAGAAGTACTGCATCGCCCGCGCGCGCCCCGCCTGCGCCAGCGGGCGGCGCTGGTCGGGCGAGGCGAGGCGGCGCAGCGCGCCCGACAGCGCCAAGGGGTCGTCGGGCGGCACCACGACGCCCGCGTCACCGATCACTTCGGGAGTCGCACCCGCGCTCGTTCCCACCACCGCCACCTCGTAGGCCATCGCCTCCGCCACCACGTGCGCGGCGGGCTCCGCCCAGGTCGGCAGGGCGCGCGCCGGCAGCACCAGGACGTCGAGCTCGGGCCAGAGCTTGCGCACGTCGTCGGGCGGCAGCGCGCCCGCCCAGCGGACCCGCGCCGCGAGCCGCAGACCGGACGCGAGCCGCTCGAGACGCTCCCGGTCGGGACCGTCGCCCACCACCGTCAGGTGCCAGCGGTGGCTGCGGTTCTCGGCCAGCGCCTGCAGCAAAGTATCGAATCCCTTCTCCGGCACCAAGCGCCCGACGCAACCGATCGCCAGGCCCTCGTGATGCATGTGCTGCGGCTCGGTGGGCACGTGGATGCCGAGCTGGGGGATCGCGGTGACGGGCAGATCCGGCACCACCCGCCGCAACAGCGCGGCGGCGGCGCCGCTCCCCCCGATCGCCCCCGTGAGCCGGCGCAGCATGCGCCGCCGCCGCCGCCGCGCAAACCACGGCAGCGGCAGCTCCACGTTCTGGTGCGTGAACAGGACCGCAGGCAGGCCCAGGTAGCGGGCGGCGCGCACGACCTGCTGGGCGGCGGGCGTGGTGGATTCTTCTTCCACCTGCACCAGGTCGGGTCGCTTGTCGCGCAGCAGCGCGTGCAGCGCGCGGCCGCCGAACTTGACCGCGTCGGCCTCGCCGTGGCGGCGCGCGGGGATGGGAAACACCTCGACCCCGTTCTGGCGCTCCCACGCGATCTCGGTGGTGCCGCCGAGCACCACGTCGCGCCAGCGCTGCGGAACGCCCACCGTGACGTCGACGCCGCGCGAGGCGAGCGCGCGCAGCTTGCCGCGGTTGGCGGACGAGAGGTAGGCGTGTGAGATGATCAGGACGCGGCGCACGACGCTAAAACGCGAAACGCGGAAGGCGGAACGCGGAACAGGCGGGCCGACCCTCGTCATGCTGTTCCGCGTTCCGCGTTTCGCCTTCCGCGTTCCCCATTCTCCGTTCCCCGTTATATTGGTTTCTTCGAGGGCCCTTAGCTCAGGTGGTTAGAGCAGCGGACTCATAATCCGTAGGTCCCAGGTTCAAGTCCTGGAGGGCCCACGGCTGGAAGCGCGTCGCACGACGCTACGACGCCACGTTACACGGCAGCATGCTCGAGCTCCGGATTGGCGTGTCACGTAGCGTCGTGGCGTCGTGTAACGGTTCCCCGGGTGGTTAGCTCAGCTGGTTAGAGCGCCGGTCTCACATACCGGAGGTCACAGGTTCGAGTCCTGTACCGCCCACTAACTTAGCCCGCCGCAGGCCGCCTCGCCCCGGGTTGTGGCAGATCAGCCACACTCCCCACCGTCGCACCACATCGGCACCTCCCAAAGCAGCCGGTATGAGCTTTGCTACACCTGTCGTATCGACGCCACTCGGGCGACAACTTGGGCCCTTTTGGGAACGTGAGCGGGTTGCAGCGAAGCCTCGCCCGCGGCCAACGGGCTGCGGGCGCCGTGGCGCGCGCGCTGCCGTTGTTTCTGGTCGCAACATGTCAGGTCGACAAGCTCACCAACACGCCCCCGCCCATCGCGACGCTCGACGTCGCGCCCGTACAGGTCCGCGACTCCGCGGCTGCCGGGAGCGCGGCCGCCCGGGCCGATAGCGTCGCCGTCACGAACGCGGGGCAAGGCACGCTCTCCTGGAGCGTGCGACTCGCGCTCGGCGGGCAATGGCTCTCGGTGAGTCCCAGCGGCGGCACCGCGCCCGCGAAGCTGCGCCTCTCCTTCAATCCCGTCGGTCTCGCCAGCGGCGTGTATCGCGACACGCTCCTCGTCGTCGCCGAGAATGCCCGCGGCAGTCCGGCGCTGGTGCCGGTCGAGTTCGTCGTGCACCCCTGCCGCATCGTCCCCATCACCCCCGACGTCGAGCTGCGCGACTCCCTCACCACGCGCGACTGCGCGGCGCCGCACAAGCCCACCAGCTTCGCGCACGTGTACGGCTTCACGGGGCGGGCGGGCGACTCGATCTCCGTCGCCATGTCGTCGGCGACGCTCGCGGGCGTCGTGATGCTCGACACGTCGCTGGCCGGACCGGCGATGGCGCAGGGCGACTGCACCAACGCCTGCATCCGCTATCAGCGGCTGCAGGCCTCTGGAAACTACCTGATTGAAACGGCGGCCGGGGCGGGGCAAGTCGGTCCCTTCAGGCTCAGTGTCACGCGGCCGCGCCCGCCCGCGGTGCCCGGGTCGCTGGCGCAGCTGCGTACCGACTCGGTCACGCCCGTCCCCCTCGGCGCCAACACCGATCAGGCCGGCATCGTGCTGCGCGGCGTGCTCAGCGACCCCGACGCGCGTGATACGCTGCGGTTGGAGGTGGAGGTCAAGCCCAGCGGCGCGACGTTCGACGCCACGGCGACCGACACCAGCGGCGGCGTCGCCAGCGGGACGCCCGCGCTCGTCATGCACTCCGGGCTCGCGAACAACACGGACTATCGCTGGCGCGCGCGCACCCTCGACCAAACCGGCCGCGTGAGCGACTGGACGCCGTTCGGTGGCAACACCGAGACCGGCGTCGACTTCAGCACCTCGGTGCCCGTGCCGCCCGCGCTCCCGACGGACCTGGCCCAGTTCCAAAGCGACGGCAATACGGTCATCCCGGTTGGCGGCACCGCGCCGGGCCGGTCGGTGATCTTCAAGGCGACGGTCACGGACCCGAACCCCGGCGACGAGCTGCGCCTCGAGGTCGAGGTCAAGCCTGTCGGCACGGCGTTCACCGGCGTGGTGACCGGCACCGGTCCGACGGTCGCGAGCGGCGCAGTCGCCACCGCCGCCGTCGCCGGGTTGGGCGACAACACCGCCTACCACTGGCGGGCCCGCGCCGTAGATCAGACGTCGCGGGCCAGCGCCTGGCTCGCATTCGGAAACAACGCCGAGTCGGCGACGGACTTCCGCGTGACGGTGGCGGCGACGCAGCTCACGTTCACCGGGCAGCCGACGCCGGCAGTCGCGGGCGTCGCCATCAGCCCCGCCGTGCAGGTCGTGGCCCAGGACGCGCTGGGCAACACGTTGACGAGCTTCAACGGCACCGTCACGGTCGTGCTCGCGTCCAATCCCGGCGGCGACACGCTGTCGGGTACGAAGGCGGTCGCGGCGCAGAACGGGGTCGCCACGTTCGCCGACCTGAGCGTCACGCGCGTGGGGGCCGGCTACACGCTGCAGGCGAGCGCGACGCTCAGCGGCACGACGCTCACCGCGACGAGCAACTCGTTCACGATCTCACCGGCCGTCGCGAAGCGACTCGTCTTCACCGGCCAGCCCGGGAACACGCCCGCCGGCGCGGCGATCCCGGCGATTCAGGTCACGGCGCGGGACAGCTTCGGCAATACGGCCACCGGATTCGCGGGGAACGTGACCCTCGCCATCGGGACCAACCCGGGCGGGGGGACGCTGTCGGGGACGCCCACGCAGGCGGCGGTCGGCGGCGTCGCGAGCTTCTCCGGCCTTACTATTAATAAGGCGGGCACGGGCTACACCCTCACCGCCACTGCCACGGGGCTCGCGGTCGGCACCAGCGCACCCTTCAACATCACCGCGGCCGCCGCCGGCCAGCTCGCCTTCGCTACGCCGCCGTCGAGCGCGGCGCGAAGCGGCGTCCCCATCGCCCAGCAGCCGGTGCTGCGGACCGAGGACGTGAACGGCAACCCCGTGAGCACGCCGGGGGTCACCGTCACGGCCGCGATCGCGACCGGGCCCGCCGGTGGTGGGGGGTCCGTCGCTTCGTTCACGGCGACGACCGATGCCAACGGGGTCGCGACGTTCGGCGGCCTCGCGATCAGCGGTCCGACCGGCGGCTACACCCTCACGTTCACGGCCGCGAATCTCGCCCCCGTCACGTCCGGCACCATCACGCTCGCGGCCGGCGACGCGGTGCAGCTCGTGCTCGTCACCGCTCCGTCCGACACGGCGCGGAGCGGGTTCGCCTTGACGCGCCAACCGGTGGTGCAGCTCGAGGACGGGGCCGGCAATCCGGTGAGCCGCAGCGGCACGCCGGTGACCGCCGCCATCGCCAGCGGCGGTCCGGCGCTCTCCGGCGTCAACCCCGTCGCCAGCGACGCGGGTGGCCGCGCCGCCTTCACGAATCTCACCATCACGGGTGTCGCGGGGCCGCGCACCCTGAGCTTCGCCGCGCCGCAGCTTGCGGTCCTGACCTCGGGACCGGTGACCCTGATCGCGGGCACCGCCACCCAGATCGCGGTGAACGCCGGGAACAATCAGACGGTCGCCGCCGGCAGCGCGGTACCGATCCCTCCCTCGGTGATCGTCAAGGATGCGAGCGGCAATCCCGTGCCGGGCGTGGGTGTGACGTTCGCGGTCGCTCCGGGCAGCGGCAGCATCACGGGTGCGACCCAGACGACCGATGCCGGCGGCATCGCGACCGTGGGGAGCTGGACGCTCGGCACGACGGCGGGCGCGAATAGCCTCACCGCCACGTCCGCCGGTCTGGCGGGCAGTCCGGTGACGTTCACCGCGACGGGCACGGCGGGCACCGCCGGGAGCATCGCGGTCGACGCCGGCGACAACCAGTCGGCGAGCGTGAACACCGCCGTGGCCACACCGCCCGCCGTGATCGTGAAAGACGCGCACGGCAATCCGGTGCAGGGCGTGTCGGTCACGTTCGCGGTCGGCTTGGGCAGCGGGAGCATCACGGGCGCGAGCCAGACGACCAACGCCAGCGGCATCGCCGCGGTGGGCAGCTGGACGCTCGGCACGGCGGCGGGCCAGAACACCCTCACCGCCACCGCCCCTGGCGTGAACGGCAGTCCGATCACGTTCACGGCCAGCGGGACGGCGGGTGCGCCCAGTGCGGCGCGGTCGCTCGTGGTGGCGGCTCCGGGCACGATCACCGCGTCCACCGGCGCGAGCGCCGCGACGATCACCGTGACCGCGAACGACGAGTTCGGAAATCCGGTGAGCGGCGTTACGGTGACCCTCGGTGCGACCGGCACGGGCAACGCGCTCGCCCAGCCTGCCGGACCGACGGGCCCCAACGGCCAGGTCACGGGCACGCTCAGCTCCACCAAGGCCGAGACGAAAACGATCAGCGCGACGCTGAACGGCGTCACACAGGTCGGGGCCACGGCGAGCGTGAGCGTGACGCCCGCGGCCGCGGCCTCCATCGCCGTGAGCACCGGCGACGGGCAGACGGCCACCGTGGGGACGGCGGTGCTGGTGCCGCCCGCGGTGATCGTACGCGACGCTTTCGCCAATCCCGTGGCGGGCGTCTCAGTGACCTTCGCGGCCGGCACGGGCGGCGGCAGCATCACGGGCGCCTCGCAGACGACCAACGCGAGCGGCGTCGCGGCGGTGACGAGCTGGACCCTCGGCAGCGCCGCGGGACCCAACACTTTGACCGCTACGTCTGGGACGCTGCAAGGGAGCCCGGTGACGTTCCGGGCCAACGCCACGGCGGGCGCCGCGACCCAGATCGCCGTCCACGCCGGCAACGGGCAACAGGCACGAGTGGGGACGGCCGTGGCCGTCCCGCCGTCGGTGATCGTGCGGGACCAGGAGGGCAACCCGGTCGCGGGCGTCGCCGTGACGTTCGCTCCCGGCACGGGCGGCGGCAGCGTGACTCCGACGAGCCCCGTCACGACGGGCGCCGACGGCGTCGCCGCCGTGACCGCGTGGACGCTCGGCCCCACGGCGGGATCGAACACGTTGACGGCTGCCTCAGGGTCGCTCGCGGGCAGCCCGGTGACCTTCACGGCGACGGGCACGGCCGGTACGGCCACGCGACTGGCCATCGCCACGCAGCCGTCGGGCACGGTGCAGAGCGGGATTGCCTTCCAGCAGCAGCCGGTGATCCAGCTGCAAGACGCGTCGGGCAATCTCGTGAGCCAAGCGGGGATCGTGGTGGGCCTGCGCATCGCGTCGGGCGGCGGCACGCTCGGTGGGGCGACGTCGGCCACGACCGACACGGCGGGCCAGGCGGTGTTCACCAACGTATCCATCGCGGGCACGGTGGGCCCGCGCACGCTGCGCTTCGGGGCGGCGGGACTCGATAGCGTCACGTCCGCCACCGTCAACGTCACGGCGGGTGCCGCGACTCAGATCGCCATGAGCGGGGGCGATGGTCAGCAGGCGACCACGGGGACGGCGGTCGCCACGCCGCCCTCCGTGATCGTGCGCGACGCGAGCAACAATCCGGTGCAGGGTGTGAGCGTCACGTTCGCGCCGGCGTCGGGCGGCGGCAGCGTCACGGGCGCAGAGCAGACGACGAACTCGAGCGGCATCGCGACGGTGGGGACTTGGACCCTGGGCACCACGGCCGGGGCCAACACTCTCACGGCGAGCGCGGCCGGTCTCACGGGCAGCCCGGTGACGTTCACGGCGACCGGGACCGCGGGCCCGGCGGCGACCCTGGCGAAGTTCTCGGGCGACAACCAGGTGGGTCAGGTCGGCACCACGCTCGCCACGCCGCACACCGTGCTCGTGACCGACGCGCACGGGAACCCCGTTCCCAACGTGACGGTGACCTGGGCCGCTGCGTCGGGCGGCGGCTCGGTGAACCCGACCTCGTCGGCGACCGACGCCGCCGGGCATGCGTCCACGACCCGGACTCTCGGGCCGACCCCCGGCACTCAGACGACGAGTGCGAGTGCCACCGGCCTCACCCCCGTGACGTTCAGCGTCACGGCGCAGGTGGGCGGCGCCACGCGAATGGCGATCAGCGGTGGGCAGGGCCAGACCGACACCGTCGGCCAGACGCTGCCGGTCCCCTTGTCCGTGCGGGTCGCGGACGCGCTCAACAACCCCGTCGCGGGCGTGACCATCAGCTGGTCGGTGGTGGACGGCGGCGGCTCGGTCAATCCGCTCACCTCGAGTACCAACTCGAGCGGCATCGCGTCCACGAGCTGGACGCTCGGGACCGCGATGACACCGATCGACAGCACGCAGACCGCGCAGGCGACGGGCGTGGGATCCGCCCTCAGCTTCACGGCTTTCACCGTGCCGGGGGCGGTGGACGCGGCGCGTACCACCGTGGTGGCCGCGCCGGCGACGATCAGCGCGTCGACCGGGAGTAGCGCGAGCACTATCACCGTTACGGCCCGGGACCAGTACGGCAACGTGATCAAGAACAAGGCGGTGACCCTGGCGGCGACGGGCGACGGCAACACGTTGACGCAGCCCTCCGCCGCGACCGACCCCAATGGGATGGCGACAGGGACGCTCAGCTCGACGGTCGCCGGGGCGAAGTCGGTGTCCGCCACCCTCGGGAGCGTCGCGATCACTCAGCACGCCCCGGTGACGGTCACGTCAGCCGCGGCCGACACGCTCGTCTACCTGGTCCAGCCGAGCGCCGTCGCCGCGGGGGCGCACATCACCCCGGCGATCCAAGTCGAACTGCGCGATCAGTTCGGCAACCGGGTCACTGCCGCGACGGCCGGGATCACGCTCGCGATCGGAACGAACCCGAGCGGCGGCGCGCTCACCGTTACCCCCCGTAACGCGG
>Ga0209577_10003522_pt1 | contig 14756 bp, 9 predicted proteins | sample GraSoiAngelo_109_FD_185874 | JGI IMG/M metagenome (GOLD analysis project Ga0209577, IMG submission 185874) | Grasslands soil microbial communities from the Angelo Coastal Reserve, California, USA - 14_0903_12_20cm (SPAdes) (version 2) | ecosystem: Environmental > Terrestrial > Soil > Grasslands ...
TCATCGCTTTTTCCACAGCGAACCTCGGGGCGGCCGGGTCAAAGGGATTGCAGCAGTTAACTATGCTCCCGAAAGATCAGCTCGATCCGATTTTTCTGGCTACCGTGCAGGCGACAGAGGAAGCCGTAATCAACGCCATGGTGGCGGCCGAAACCATGACCGGAGCGAACAACCGAACGGTCATTGCGTTGCCGCACGACCGGCTCCGCGAGATTTTGAAGAAGTACAATCGCCTGGCGAAGTAGTCCGTGTAGATGACTGGTCTGGAGCTGTTTCGAGGTCAGTGAAGGTGTGGGGCCGGCAATTCCGCCCGCCTGCCCCTAATACAAGGGCGTAAGCCACTAACGATTCCGCTCGATGAAGCCGGACATTCAGATACGACCAGCCGTTGCATCCGATGCCGCGTCAATTGCAGCGCTACTCCATCAATCTTTTATTGAATTTCAATCGTCCTACACGCCGGCTGGATTCGCAGCCACTACGCCCACCAGCGACCAAATTCAACTCCGCATGAAAGAAGGGCCAGTGTGGGTAGCTTTGCACAACGAGGCTATCGTGGGAACGGTTTCAGTCGTGCCGAAAGAGAAAGGCCTATACATTCGAGGCATGGCGGTTGTCCCTTCGGCCCGAGGCTTAGGTGTAGGCAAGGCGCTGCTAGTGTACGTGGAGCGTGCCGCTGCCGCAGAGGGATACCAGCGGTTGTTTCTCAGCACAACGCCTTTTCTGAGTGCCGCTATTCGATTGTATGAGAATTTTGGTTTCCGGCGGAGCAAGGAAGCGCCTCCCGATTTATTTGGGACACCACTGTTTACCATGATCAAGAGCCTGGAAAATCCGCCACAGTGCAGCGGGGTATTCCAGAAGCAGGATTGAAGCCAGTCGAGAAATTATGTTCCGCCAGCTTTTGCCATGCGAATCGAGCGAAGGGCGGTTCCGCCCAAGACTACTACTGCGGCAAGGACCGCAATCCATAGGACTACCGGATGGCGCTCCGACCAGGGGCGGTCATCGGGACGCCCGGTGTACGCCGTGTTGGATGCTTCTGGGCCCAATTGCGCCGCGACCGCAGCTTTGTCCCGCTGAAACAGCTTGGCATAGTCATAGACCGGCAGTTCCAGTTTTTCGTCGCCGTAGTAAAGCGTTAGCTGGCCTTGTGCGGGGGCGCCAAAGTAGAGCCGGCGCTCGAACTGCTGCAGACTTGCAGCCGTCACTTTGAGTGGAGGATCATCGCCGTTATGGATGATGACCTTGACGATCTTAGGTTCGATGTTCTGCCCGTTATCGGGAAAGTCCACATGCTGATCTTCTGAATCTATCTTGTGGCCCCCGCGCACCATGTGAATGCGGTTAATCTCGCCTGACCCCAACCATGCAGCCCTCCCGTTTTGGATTTCGACTTTGCGCCAAAAATTGGCCTGGCTGGGCGAAACCACAAACATCGCCCGCTCCACGGGGGCGTTCTCTGCAACTTCAAAAGTAAAGACGGTATCTTTACCTTTCTGTTCCTGTTTGAGCGCACTGCTTACGTCACGCCACACAGCGGGTCGCTCCTCCACCGTTTCGGAAGTTGCGCCCTGAACTTCATCTGGCTTGACCGCGCCGTCGATGGTGACACGCAGATATTTGTAAGTGGCCCGCGGCAGTCGCAACATGTGGTTTCCGCCCAGGTTCTCCTTGGAAAGGTCATAGAGGATGCTGTCGCCGAGCGACGCCCAGTGCTGCCCGTGAGGATCGTCCTGGCCCTCCACCCGAGCGTGGGCCACAAAATTTGTAGTGGAGAGCTTGAGGTCGACATGGTCGTATTCTGCCAGGCGAGACATGTCGATCAGGAACTGCGTCTTGCCGGCGACGGTGGATTGTTGCAGGACGGGTACGTCGGTGCGCTCGCGTTCCTGGCTGCCACGTTCAGTGGTTAAAGAGTAAGGAATTTCTGTTTCCCCTGCATACAGACGCAGGTCCCCCAAGTCCGCGCGCGCGTGCCTCCAGAGCGTTTGGTCGACAATCACATATTGCTGTCCGGCGCCGGTGAGTCGTATTGGCCTCGCATACTTAAAATAAGAAAGAGAAGGGCTACCCAACAAAACAAAAGCGGCGAGCCATGCGGCATTCTTCATGCCGATGCCCTGTGGGTTGAGTTCTGTTGCGATGGTGGAGAAAGCTTGAGCCAGTCGCGATGATAAACATAGGAGATGGCCATCAAAACAGCTCCCAGAGCCATGAAACTCACGATACGGTAGCCCTGCTGCAGCGCGGAGACGTCAAAAAGGAAAACTTTGCCAATGGTGAAGGCGATGAGCACCAATGCTTGCCAGCGCACAAAGGCTGATCGCTTCCAGAAGCCGAACGTCATCAATCCCGCGCCATAGGCGAGCCAGATTGCGGAATAGCTGAAATTACGGGCAAACTCAATTTGCTGCTGCAACTCGCCGTAGCGGTCACGCGGGGCGACCTGATACAGGTTCGCGAGCTGGCGCCCGAAATAATCGGAGGCTTCAAGAGTAAGCGCATACAGCGCCAGCAAGTTCAGAACGACTCCCGCAAGCTGCAAGAATGGTCTCTCACCCTCCTTCGCAAAGCGATCACCGGCAGCAACGATCCCGGCGAGAATGGCAATGGCAACCAGATAAGTCGCAAAGCGGGCATTGAAGACCAGAGTTTGAACGGAAAAGTTATCGTAAATCAGCAGACGAATAATTCCGAGCGCAAGCGTGGCGACGGCGAAGTAGCGCAGGAAGTCTGTTCTTGTGCGCACCGCGACGAAGAGCAGCACGGCAGACTCAACCAACCAGCCGATGGTGATCCAGTGGGCGTTGAGCTTCAGTGGGATGGCGATAGTGATGAAGGCAATCGCGATGGCAATGTGCAGGAGGTTAATGGTTCGGACTACATCCGGGTCACTGCCGGCGCGCCGCCTGAACTGGCTACTCAGTACCAGATAAGCCGCGGCCAAGCCCAGCGCGTACCAGGTGAGAGTGACACGTTCCGTGCCATACATTGCCAATAAGGCCAGAAAAAGAGCGGCCGCATTGAACAGCGGTAACAGCGTCAAGGTGACAGAAAAACCGGGGTGCCACCGTGACTTCGTCAATGGCGTGAGCAAGGGAATTGTGGCAAAAATAACCGCAAATACCATCACAAAAAATACTGTGATGGGCCGCTGGTCCTTTGTGTAGTAGTCGCTGAACCATCCGATGTAGAGAGTCGCAGTGCCGATAAAGCTACCCACCAGTAAGCGGCGCCAAGGCTTCACTGCGACCATTGCCAGAATGGCGAGATCCAACAGGCTGACGTAAGAGAAGAGCACGATCTCGTGATTCTGTCCGGTGGAGAGAAGAATCGGGGTGCTGAAGCCGCCGATCAGGGCGAACGCGGCCAGAATCTCCGCGTCCTGAGTAAGAGCCAGGATGATGGTGGAAGCCGTAACCACGATCATGGCTGCAAACGCCACCCATCCAGGCAGCAGGTGGTAGACCTGGAATGCACCCCAGAGTGACAAATAGAGCGTCCCAATGCCGACTGCCTTTAAGGAATAGGAAAAGGCAACGTAACCCTTGCTGCGGAAGCGCTCGCTCCAGAGGACCAGACCGATGCCCGCAAACAACCCCAGTGCGACTTTTCCGGTTGGGCCGATCCATCCATTATCGAAGGCATACTTGATGAATCGCAAAAATGCCGATACGGTTCAGCCAAAGTTTCCCAATCTTGCTTTCCAATCGCTCGGCTTCCGGGGCTTGTCCGGGGGCCCACACTGGCTGCCGCTGTTCCTGGGTCGTGGCAGGCGGGGGTGGCGCCGGTGGCGTTGCTTTCTCTACGTAAGAAGGCGTAACCTCGCGCTCGGGTTGCGATTGAACCTCTAAGCCGGCTCTTTGCTCCAGACGGTAGATGCGCGCAGTAAGCCCTGCCAACTGGGCGCGTAATTCCCGCAGTTCATCTTGTGGGGACGCCATGCGCGTAAGCTACCTTACCGAAGTCAGTCAGGAAAAGGACTTTTTCGGGCAGCTCGCACCAATGTAATGCAGCGCTTGCTCTCAATCTCCCATCCGGCCGCTGGACAGAGGCAGGCCGTCTGCGCGAAAAGATTACCTTTCGGCCGATCACTGCCGTTGCGCACTGCCGATTCAAACCGTCGCTGGTTGGGCCACCTCGCTGAGCGCGGCGGCGAACGCGGTTATTGCTTGATCGATCTGCGGGCGGCTGACGATCAGAGGCGGCTGGAAGCGGATGACGTTGCCGTAGATCCCTCCCACGCCCACCAGCACCCCCTGCCGCAGTAAGGAATCGCGGATGGCTTCGGCTTCCACAGTTGCCGGCGTGAGCTTCTCGTCTTTTACCAATTCGACGCCGATCATCAACCCCAAGCCGCGAACCTCCCCGATAATCGGGTTCTGGTTCTGCAATTGGCGCAGCTTTGCCATCGCATAGTTGCCGGTTTCGGTGGCGCGTGCTGGAAGATTTTCCCGCTCGATGTATTCGATATTGGCAAGCGACGCGGCGCAGGAGACGGGGTTTCCGCCAAAAGTGGAGAGGTGGTCCCCAGGCTTAAACGCGTCGGCTATTTCCGGCCGGGTAGTAAATGCGCTCAGTGGGAAACCATCAGCGATGCCTTTGGCTGTGACGAGAATGTCAGGATCAACCCCGTAATGCTCGATGGCGAACATTTTGCCAGTACGCGCGAAGCCAGATTGCACCTCGTCGGCAATGAAGAGAATTCCATACTTGTCGAGAACCTTCTTGACTTCCCTGAAGTAGTTAGGCGGCGGCACAATGATTCCGCCCTCGCCCATGACCGGCTCGGCAATGAATGCCGCTACATCGTTGGAAGTGGCAAAACGCACTACATCATCAACCGCCTTGGCACAATGACGCCCGCATTCTTCCGGATCGCTGCGCCACTGCGAGCGATAGGCGTACGGCGCAGGCGCAAAGGCGATTCCCGGAGCGTACGGTCCTCCGCGCTTCTTGCGCCCCATGTTGCCCGTGATGCTGAGCGTCCCCCAGCTGCGGCCATGGAAGCTGGCGTGCAGAGAAATGTATTCGTGCTTTCCCGTGTAGAGGCGTGCCAGCTTGAGAGCGCCTTCAATTGCCTCGGCGCCGCTGTTGCCGAAAAAAGTCTTAGTCAGCCCGCGAGGAGTGATATGAGCGATTTTCTCCGCAAGATCAGCAACCGGTTGCGCGTGATAAATGTACGAGGCGCAGTGGACCAATTTGTCGATCTGCGATTTGGCGGCGGCAATCACATTGGGATTACCGTGCCCGGCATTGACAACAGAAATTCCGGAAAAGCAGTCGAGGTAGTCCCGGCCATTAACATCGGTGATCGTAGCCCCCTTGGCTTTTTCGATGACGATCGGGACTACTGACTTCATAAAGCCCGTCATGACGTAATCTTTATACTTTTGGATCGTGTCAGACATAAGTGCCTCGTCGATCTTCCTTCGTGAACCTTCGTGTCCTTGGTAGTTAAGGTTCTTCTTTTACAACCAAGGACACGAAGGTTCAGGAAGGCAACGTGGTCAAAATTTTCGGGAGTGCTCTCGAGCCCAGCGCTCGATCACAACTTTCTTCTCCGTGTAGAACTCCACCGCATCGCGACCCTGGGCGTGCATCACGCCGAAGAAGCTGTCTTTCCAGCCGCTGAACGGGAAGTAAGCCATCGGCGCAGCTACCCCGATATTGATTCCGATATTCCCCGCGGGAACTTCATATCGGAACTTGCGTGCAGCTGAGCCGCTCGATGTAAACAGCGACGCTTGATTCCCAAAGGGACTGCGAGCCAGAAACTCGATAGCTTCATCGATGTCATGGGCGTGAATCAAGCTGAGCACGGGCCCAAAGATTTCGGTGTCCGCCAGTTCGCTCGTTGCCGGCAGATTATCGAGAACAGTCGGCCTTACGAAGTTACCCGATTCGTACTTCGGAATTTTCGCGTTTCGGCCGTCAACGACGACTTTCGCACCCTGCTTCTCACCCACCCCAATGATCGACTCAACCCGAGACTTGCTCTCGCGCGTGATCACCGGTCCCATTTGCACGCCTTCTTCCAGACCATTGCCTACGTTAAGTTTGGCAGCAGCTTCGGAGATGGAGTCGCGAAACGTCTTCTGCGCTTCTCCCACCGTCACTGCAACTGAGACCGCGAGGCAACGCTGCCCCGCGCAACCGAACGCGCTGTCGCTGATGATCTGAGTTGCAGAGTTCATGTCAGCATCGGGCAGCACGATTACGTGATTCTTCGCTCCGCCCTGACATTGCGCGCGTTTGCCGTTCACCCCTGCGCGCCCGTAAACGTATTTGGCAACCGGCGTCGAACCGACGAAGCTAATCGCGCGGACCTTGGGATGATCGAGAAGCGCGTCTACCACCGCTTTTCCTCCATTGATCAGATTGACAACGCCTTTGGGCAATCCGCATCGCTCGAGCAGTTCGAACGCAAAGCGCATAGTCAGCGGCACCCGCTCAGAGGGCTTCAGGATGAAGGCATTGCCGGTGGCGATGGCGTAAGGCAGAAACCAGAAGGGGATCATTCCCGGGAAGTTGAACGGCGTGATGGCGGCGACAACTCCCAAGGGCTGGCGAATCATGATCTCGTCGATGCCGCGCGCTACGTCTTCCAGATTGTAGCCTTGCATCATCGTGGGAATGCCGCAGGCAACTTCCACATTCTCGATGGCGCGCCGCATCTCGCCTTTAGCTTCCGCGAATGTCTTGCCGTTTTCCTGCGTGATGATGCGGGCAATGTCATTCAGATGCTCTTCGAGCAACTGTTTCAGTTTGAACAGCGGCTGGATGCGGTCTTCGGCGGGCGTGCGCCGCCATTCAGGGTAAGCTGCTGCAGCGGCTTCGACGGCGGCATTGACTTCAGCGGCATCGGAAAGCGGAACTTTGGCAATCGTCTCGCCAGTCGCGGGATTGACGACGTCTTGCCAGTGCGTCGACTTGGATTCTTTCCAGTCGCCGTTAATGTAGTTAGGAACTTTGGTTTCGGTTACGACAGCAGTACTCATGGATATGCCTCAACGATCGTCAAGAATACATCATAGATCCAACCGGGCTTTGCTCGGCGTGTGGAGGGCAAGACCGGAGTTCCACACAGGACTACTTTTGCAAACCGCGTGTTATACCTGTTGTGCGGCTACTTCTTTCTTGCTAGCGCAGGCAGATTCCAATGCAGATTCGAGGACGTCCAACCCCTCGTCCATCTGCGCATCCGTGATTACGAGCGGCACCAGCAGGCGGATTACGTTGCCGTAGGAGCCAGCCGTAATGGTGACCAGACCGTGCTCGTAGCAATACTGTGCCACCTGCTTAGTTTCTTCGTCAGCCGGTTCGCGAGTCTGACGCGAGCGAACCAACTCGAGCGCTAGCATAGCCCCAAGGCCGCGTACTTCGCCCACGAGCTCCCAACGTTGCTGCCACCCTTTGGCGCGCACGCGGAAGCGCTCTCCCAGCGCATTGGCCCGATCGCACAGCCGCTCTTTCTCGATCGTATCAAGCACCGCCAGCGCCGCTTCGCAGGCGACCGGATTTCCGCCGAAAGTTCCTCCGACCGCGCCTACTCCCGGTGCGTCCATGATCTCGGCGCGTCCGGTCACCGCGGCGAGTGGCAGTCCTCCGCTGAGTGACTTAGCGGTCACAAGCAGATCGGGAACCAGACCCAGGCGCTCGCAGGCAAACATCTCGCCCGTGCGGCCAAAACCGGTCTGCACTTCATCAGCAATCAGCAAAATTCCGTGCCTTCGGCAGATGTCAGTGAGAATGGGAAAGAATTCGGGCGGCGGCGTGATGAAGCCCCCTTCGCCCATGATTGGCTCGACAATTACCGCGGCGACAGACTCGGCTGCGACTACGCGCTTGAAAGCATCTTCAATATGGTGCGCGCAGTATATTTCGCATGATGGATACTGCAGCGAATAGGAGCAACGGAAGCAATAGGCAAAAGGCACGCGGTAAACATCGCCGGGAAAAGGTTCGAATCCGGCTTTGTAAGGATGCGTTTTGCTGGTCACGGCCATCGCCATGTAGGTGCGGCCGTGAAAGGCATCTTCAAAAGCCAGAATGGCCGGGCGCTTGGTATAGCAACGTGCAATTTTTATAGCGTTCTCAACTGCCTCTGCGCCGGAATTTACCAGAAGAGTCTTCTTGGGGAACCCGCCGGGAGTGAGTTCGTTCAAACGCTCCGCCAGGCGCACGTAGCCTTCATAGGGCAGCACGTTGAAGCTGGTGTGCAGGAAGCGATCGAGCTGGCGGCGCACCGCTTCGACTACCGCGGGCGCACGATGTCCGGTATTCAGGCAGCCGATCCCGCCCGCGAAATCGATCATTCGATTACCGTCTACGTCCTCAATAACCGCGCCTTCGGCCTTGGCTACGAACACCGGTGTGGCGTGGAAAGCGCCCTGCACCACCGCTGCGTGGCGGCGCCGCATCAGCTCCTGGGAGCGCGGTCCGGGAATGGAAGTGCGCAGTTGAATGGTCGCCATTTCAGTACCATCCGATTGGCTGTTCGTTAAGATTGATGTGAACCTGCTTGGTCTCCAGGTACTCTTCAATGCCCCACGGGCCGAGCTCGCGGCCGAAGCCGGATTGCTTGTAGCCGCCCCACGGAGCTTCCACGTAAGTAGGTTGCATGTGGTTGACCCACACGATTCCGGCGCGCAGCGACTTCACGGCTCGGAATGCCTTGAAAATGTCGCGCGTCCACACGGCGGCAGCCAGTCCGTAAGGCGAATCGTTAGCAATCTTGACCGCGTCTTTTTCGTCTTCGAACGGAATCACTGCGGCCACCGGCCCAAAGATTTCTTCTCGGGCAATGCGCGCGCTATTGTTTACGTCATAAAAAATCGTGGGCTCAATGTAGTAGCCCTTGGCAAACTTCTCAGCCCGCCCGCCCCCACTGGCCAGCTTGGCTTCCTTCTTGCCGATTTCCTGGTAGGAGCGCACGCGGTCATACTGCTCCTTGCTGACTACCGGACCCATCTTCGTATCGCGATCAAGCGGAGCGCCGAGCTTGATCTTCTTGGCCTTCTCAGTCATCGCGTCAACAAATTTCTTGTAGATAGGCTTCTGCACAAGAATTCGACTGCCCGCGGAGCAAACTTCGCCTTGGTTGATAAAAACTCCGAACAGCGCGCCATCAATGGCGGCTTCGAAATCGGCGTCCGCAAAGAAAATGTTGGGAGACTTTCCACCCAGCTCAAGCGTGACGCGCTTCACGGTATCAGCCGCTTGTTTGACTATGATCTTTCCGACCGCAGCGCTGCCCGTGAAAGCGATCTTGTTAACATCGGGGTGTTGGACCAACGGTGCGCCGGCAGTTTCACCGAAACCGGTGATCACATTAGCCACGCCTTTCGGCAACCCGACCTCTTCGAACCACTTCGCCATCTCAAGCGCGGTAAGCGGAGTTTGCTCGGCCGGCTTGAGCACGCAAGTGCAACCGGCCGCGAGCGCCGGAGCCAGCTTCCACGCTGCCATCAGCAGCGGGTAATTCCAGGGAATAATCTGCCCGGCCACTCCTACTGGTTCTTTCAAAGATAGACTGACCGCATTGTCTGGAACTGGATTTACGTAGCCCAGAATCTTGGTCGCTAAGCCGCCGTAATATTCAAAACAGGTTGCGACATCATTGATGTCGTACTCGGCCTCGACAATGGGCTTCCCGCAGTTGCGCGCTTCGAGTTCGGCCAGCAGAGCCAGATTCTGGCGAATTTTATCCGCAAGCCGGAACAGCACGCGGCCTCGCTCCTGGGCGGTCGTGCTTGACCACGGGCCTTCTTCGAAGGCAGCTTTGGCAGCCGCGACAGCACGGTTGACGTCTTCAGCATTGGCATCCGGAACCTGGGCGATGACCTCTTCGCTCGCGGGATCGTAGACAGGAAATGTCTTATTGGAATTGCTGTCCACCCAGTCGCCATTGATGTACATCTGATAAGTGCGAACCTCAGTTTTTACTCCGCCCGTCGGCATATGTTTCTCCTGCAGAAAATCTTGTGAGCTTTCTCGCCTGCCCATTCTGGGCCCATACTTTACTAACGAGCCGAGCTGTGCTCGGCCGGGAGGACCGAGGCGGTCGTCCCCACGTGTTCTAGGCGCAGCGCTTTGCGCCTTCCATACACAAAAAAGAAAAATGCGGCCAGTCCCACGAAAAACAACGTGCCGCCAAACATCCACACTTCGTAGAGCCAAAGTGAGGTGATCTGCTGGGCCGGGAAAAATACCAGCGCCATCCCTAGAGTGGTGGTTACCAGGCCGCTAAGCCCAGCTGCGGCCAATGTGACTTTGCCGTACCGTCCCTTGACTGCGGTTTCCGTCAAAGCAAATTTGAGCAAGGCGCCGAACATATAAAGAAATGGCGCCAACTGCAGCACCACCGCTAACGACAAAAGTTTCTGGAATGTTGCCTGCACGCTCTCGCCACCCAGAAAGTTAACGACCACGAGGCAGGCGGAAACGATGGCCTGAACAATCAACGCTGCGTAAGGGGTCGCGTACTGCGGGTGAAGCTTGCCCAGCCATGAGGGCATATAAGAGTCGAGCCCGGCAACAAATGGAATGCGAGCGGAACCGCCCATCCACGCAGACCCGATGCCGGCAATCGAGAAGCTCAGCATAAGCGCGAAAGGCGCGATGATCCAACTCAGCCCCACTCGGCCTGCCATGTGGCCCACGGCTTGCACGATGCCTTGCAGCACACTGATCTCGTTCTTACGGATGGCGACCAGCAATATCAGTGTGACTGCGATGTAGAGGAATCCGGAGATCACGCCACCCCACGCCACCGCTCCCGGAAGCGTGCGTTCCGGATGCCGGATCTCATCACCCATCACGGATGCCAGTTCCAGGCCCACCAGCCCAAAGCAAATTATGCCGAACGAATTTAGGACAAACCGGGGATTCGCAGGAATCCGAAAATCCGCCGTCGTTACCGTAGTCCCAAAGCGTAGCCAGATGAATATGCCAAGGCCGATCAGCGTAGTGGCAGCAATCGCCGTGCCGATGCCGCCGAGATTGTTGAGCCACTTTCCCACGCCCAAGCCGAGAATGTTCAAAATCGTGAGCAGCGCCAGGAGCGCCAGCGAAGCTCCCAGAGCGAAAGCTTTATTGTCGGCAAGCGACTGATGCCCCGTTCCGAGCACATAAACAGAAACGCCGACGAAATAAAGCATGACCGTCGGTACATACAGCATGTTATTGGTCCAGTAACACCAGCCGGAGAGAAAGCCATGGAAGTCGCCGAAGACTTCCTTGGCCCACAAATACACACCGCCTTCGCCGGGATAACGATGGGCAAGCTCAATCACCGCGATGCCCTGCGGCCAGAAGAACAGCAGAAGGGAGATGATCCACAGCCAAACCGTCACCCCACCGTTGGCGGCGATCGACGGCACGACATTGAGATTGAACACCGCGACGACGAAAAGTAGTACCAGGTCCCAGCGCCCGAGGACGCGCTTCAAATGAGGCGGGTTGGAGTGTTTCTCGGTCATATCGGGACATCGGGTGACCGGGTCATCGGGGAATTGAAAATCCGATCACGATCTTTTCAGATCACCAGATGTCCAGATGACCCGATGGCCCGATTTCTTAGTGTGCCGCTACTGCCGTCCGCTCCTGCTGTGCCGCCGCGAGGGCAGAGGCAATATCCTGAAATGCGGCGAGGTGCTTGTCAATGTCGGCTTCGGTGTGCTGCACGGAGATGGTCCACTGCTCGTCCCACCAGTAGGGTTGTGCCATCACGCCGCGGTTGACCATTCCAAACCAGTAATGCCGCCAAAGATCCGTGTCTACAGTTATCCAGTCGCGATAGTTGCGAATTTCCTTCGGATAGAACATCAGCGCGCCATTGGCTCCGGCACTGGCAATATATGCTTGCAAGCCGACCTTAGCCACGGTTTTGCGATAGCCCTCGTTGAGCTTCTTGCTGAGTTTGTCCACGTGCGCGTAATTCTCGCGAGTGAGCACCTCACGGAACGTGGCGAGACCTGCCGCCATTGAAACCGGATTCGTGTTGTACGTGCCACCATGGAAGACCTTGTGTTGCGAGATCAGATCCATGACCGACTTGTGCGTACCGAAAGCCGCCAGCGGCAATCCACCGCCAATCGATTTCGCCAGGCAGATCATGTCAGGCGTCACTCCGAAATATTCGGAAGCGCCGCCCCAGCCGAGCTTTGCTCCAGTCTTGACTTCGTCGAAAATCAGCAGGGCGCCGTTCTTTGTCGCGATATCACGCAAACCTTTGAGGAAGCCGGGCTGCGGCATGCACAAACCCACGTTCATCATGATGGGCTCAAGAATGATAGCCGCGATTTCGCCGGGATTTTCCTTGAAACGCCGCTCGACGCTGGCGAGATCGTTGAATGTAGCTACAGGCACATTCGCAATACTGGCTTTGGGCACGCCTAGACCCCCGGGAACTGAGGTGGGAGCGTTGACATCCCCAAACTCGGGATCATGCGGCTTGACGCTGACCAGCGCCGTGTCGTGCAGGCCGTGGTAGCCGCCTTCGAACTTGAGAACCTTATCGCGGCCAGTAGCAGCACGAGCCAGGCGACAGCAATGCATGGTGGCTTCCGTGCCGCTATTGCCGAAACGCACCATCTCCACCGGAAAGCGCCGGCAAATTTCTTCCGCCAGCTCCCATTCCATGTCATGCGGCATACCGAACATGGTGCCGGTGCTTAAACGTTTTTCAACCGCCTTCATGACGGCCGGATGGCAATGCCCCGCCATCAGCGCGCCAAAGCAGAGATTGTGGTCGATGTATTCGTTGCCGTCGAGGTCGCGGAACTTGCTGCCGCGGGCGTCCTTCACAAACATAGGATACGGCTCGTAAGCGCGGTAGTTGCTGGCAACTCCCAACGGAATGCGCCGCAGGTTCTTTTTGTGCGCTTCCGCCGATTTCGGCGTGCGCCGCTCAAACGTAGATATTTCTTTCTGCAGATCGGGGTACATCATGTCTCCAGGGAGAACTCAGGCCGTCAGGCCATTAGATTGTGCCCGGGCGGCAACAACCGCCCGGGACTTCGAGCTAGAAGAAAAATTTTAACGCAAACTGCATCAGGCGTGGATCGCGGGCCTGGGTGACTTGGCCGAACTGCGAACCGTCCGAAGTGTTGCCGTCCGGCGTGAAAAACTGCGTGTGGTTGAAGAGATTGAAGAACTCCGCGCGGAAATCAAGGTGCTTCGTCTCCGACAACGGGATGGTCTTCAGAATGGCGAAGTCTGTCTGGCTGATGTGTGGTCCGCAGCAGATGGTGCGCTTGGCGGTGCCAAGCGTCCCAAACAACGACGGATCGTAGCATCCAAACACGGGTTGCTGAGAACAGAGGTTGTTAACGTTCCCCAGGGCGTCGAAAGTCGGACTGCTCGCATTCTCAGTGAAACTGTTGGGATCGAAAAAGTAGTTGCCGTTAGATTGGGGCCTGAGTGTACGGAAGGGCGCTATTTGCGCGGGTTCGCCCGGCAGTTCGAAATCGAAGCTGTACATCAGCTCGTTATCCGCCAGCGACTGAATACGAATCGGGAATCCAGTCTGAAAAGTGGTAATTCCGGAAAGAGACCAACCATTGAGGACTTTGCCGGCAGCGCCGCTGTAATGGCGCAACGGCAATTCCCAGTAATAGCTGAACACGATGCGATGCCGCGCATCGAAGTTCGAGAGCGAACGGCTGATACGCGGGTCGATCGGATTTAAGATGCCCTCGAAGCTGGAGGCTTGGTCGAAGGACTTGCTGAACGTGTAAGCAGCAGTGAACTGGAGGCCATGCGCAAAGCGTTTATCGAGAGATGCCTGTAACGAGTTGTACGAGGAATTGGCAATCGTATCCTGGGCAAAGATGCTGCTAAACACAGGAATCCCGTCAGCCGGACAGCCAGTGCCGGTCAGCGGATCGCATTGCGGGGAGGAGTAACGACGTAGGCCGACAAGCGTCAAGCCGTTTGTAAGGGTAGTCCCAGCTGGGATAACTGAATTATTTTGAGCATAAGGCAGGTGAAAAGGCACTGTAAGGACCGTTCCCGCCGGAATTGTGAAGACACTGTCGGCAAAATACTGGCCGCACGTACCGGCGCCGAGCACGGCGTTCAGGTCCAAGCATGTCTGGGGATTTCCATAATTGATGTCGTGGGTTGCCAGAAGACGACTTGCAGTTTCAGATCTCGAGTTAGCTCACGCTCGATCGTGAGGTTGTATTGCGCGGAATACTGACTTCGCATATTCGGCTGAAACTGACCGAATAACAGAATGGGGCGGAACATCCCCCAGTCCACCGCCTGGTTCCGTGGCGGGTTCAGGATACCGTTAGCACCGCCCAGCGAGGGCAGGCCGAATGGATTGGGATAAGAAAAGCCCCCGCTCTGGTCGAGAAAAGGAGTGTTGAAGAAAGTATTGAACGGGAAGGTGCTTCCACCGAACGGTGGCTCGGCACTGAACTGCTCCAACACAAGCTGCTCAATCGGGTTATAGAACAGTCCCCATCCAGCTTTAATACTGGTCTTGCCTGAGGTCCCCGGACTCCAGGAGATGCCGATTCGCGGGGCAAAAGCTTTGTAGTAGGTTTGCGTCAGGGCATTGGAAACGCCCGCATCCCCCGGGACAACCAAGCCGACCGGTGTCATGGAAGAACAGTCGGTGTTGGCTGTGTTTTTGCATGGAAAGACGGTGCTCACCTGCCCGGGGCGGAAGGTTTGGACGTGCTTGCTAATATCGGCAATCGGCGTGTTGAGTTCCCAACGCAGGCCGTAATTGAGCGTCA
>Ga0209577_10003523_pt1 | contig 14753 bp, 16 predicted proteins | sample GraSoiAngelo_109_FD_185874 | JGI IMG/M metagenome (GOLD analysis project Ga0209577, IMG submission 185874) | Grasslands soil microbial communities from the Angelo Coastal Reserve, California, USA - 14_0903_12_20cm (SPAdes) (version 2) | ecosystem: Environmental > Terrestrial > Soil > Grasslands...
GCAGATCGGCAACCCCGCCTGGCAGGCGGAGGCCGGCGCTCGCGACGTGGAGCGGATCCTCGCCCGGGTGCGCTCCGAGCTCGGCGACGGCGCTCTCGGCATCGGCGTCCTCGTCGGCTATGCGCCGCGCGTCAGCCCCGACGAGTACCTCGCCGTGGCGCGTCTCGCCGCCGAGGCCGGGGCGCCCACGTACACCCACGCCCGCGAGCTCGTCGAGGCCGATCCGACCACCCCGATCGACGGCTCGGAGGAGATCGTGCGCGCCGCGGCCGAGACCGGGGCGCACATGCACCACTGCCATGTGAACAGCACCTCGCGCAGGCACGTCGACCGGGTGCTCGCGCTGCTCGAGCGGACCCGCGCCGAGGGCTCCCGTGTCTCCGTCGAGGCCTACCCCTTCGGCTCCGGCAGCACCGGCATCGGCGCCTTCTTCCTCGACCCCGACCGCCTGCCGGCGTGGGGCATCACTCCGCACGCGATCACCTACCTCCCCACCGGGGAGCGTGTCGCCGACGCCGACCGTCTTCGAGAGCTTCGCGCCACCGATCCCGGAGGCGTCGCGATCATCGACTTCCTCGACGAGAGCGATCCCGCGGACGCGATCCTGCTGCGCCGTTCCCTGCTCTTTCCGGACACGATCGTCGCCAGCGACGCGATGCCCCCCATGCCTCCCCGTGGCGCCGACCTGGACGAGTGGCCGCTGCCGCCGGGCACCGTCACCCATCCGCGCACCGCCGGCACCTTCGCCAAGTCGTTGCGGACGATGGTCCGTGAGGCCGGTGCCTGGTCGTGGGTCGAGGCGTTCCGGCGCTGCAGCCTGCTGCCGGCGCAGGTCGTGGCCGAGGTCGCTCCGGGCATTCGCACCAAGGGACGGCTGGCGCCCGGGGCGGACGCCGACCTCGTCGTCCTCGATCCCACCGCGATCGGCGAGGAGGCGACCTACGCCGACCCGGTCCGTCCCTCGCGCGGCGTGCGCCATCTCCTCGTGGCGGGCCAGGCGGTCGTCCGCGACGGCGCCCTGGTCCTCGACGCATTTCCCGGACGGCCGATCCGCGGCGTCCCCGCATAGCCGGTGCCGACGGTCCGATCGGCGACGCCCGAGGACGCGGCCGCCGTGGCGGGCGTCCACGTGCGTTCGTGGCAGGTGGCGTACCGGGCGACCCTTACGGTTTGGAAGGAATATCGTGTCATGACTTACACAGCCAAATGTTGCCGTTGTCGAATAGGCTTTCATGTTCATGGACTCCGGCCGTCTTCTCCTCGTCCAGGCACAGGTCGTGGCGACCCGGCGAGCGGCCACCAGGGGGCACGTGCTGGCGCCGTGGGAGGCGGGTACCCGGTATCCGGGGGGGCAGCAGGACTGGTGGGCGCGCTGCAGCCGCTGCGACGGGCTGGTCTGGGTGCTCGGCCTGGAGGACGGCCGCGGGATGATCCAGGACGTCCCCGCTGGCTGCGAGCCCTGACCTCTTGACCGGATCGCCCCACCGGGCGCCTCCTCCGCAACTCTCCATCGATGTCCGTCAATTGGTAAACTCCGAGCCGTGACCGTATCGCTGCCTCGAGCGCTCTTCGTCTGCGTCCACAACGCCGGTCGGTCCCAGATGGCGCAGGCCTTCTGGCAGAGGCTCGGAGGTCCAGCCAGGTCGGCGGGATCCGACCCCGCCTCCCACGTCCACCCCGAGGTGGTCGATGCGATGCGCGAGGTCGGCGTCGACCTCGCCTGGCGTGTGCCCCACCGGCTCGACGAGGCTGATGCGCAGTGGGCGGAGGTCGTCGTGACCATGGGGTGCGGGGACGCCTGCCCGTTCATCCCAGGCCGGCGCTACCTCGACTGGGAGCTCGAGGATCCCAAGGGGCAGGGGCTGGAGGCGGTTCGGGCCATTCGTGACGAGATCGAGCGGCGGATCGGCGAGCTCGCGTCCGGGCCCGGCTCCTAGGCGGACCGCAGCGCCGAGAGCAGCGCGGCGGCGACATCGCGGTGGGTGTCGAGCTCCGGCGTCCCCATCCGCAGGATGAGATGGCGCGCGCCCGCGGCGGCGTAGGTGGCGACCCATTCCGCGGCCGAGGCGACAGTCCCGGTGTGGCAGGCCTGGACGCCGGCCATCACCGCTGCGGGCACGCCGTAGTAGCCGAGCATGTAGCGGTCGAGCTGCTCCGCGGAGACGGAGGGACGGTCGTCGACGGCGACGGTGAGGTACGCGGAGGTCTCGATCGCGCGCGGGTCGCGCCCGACGCGCTCCGCCTCCTCGACGACCACCGCATGAGCGGCGGCGTAGGCGTTCGGGGTCGGGGTGAAGGGCATCCAACCGTCGAAGAGACGTCCGGCGAGGCGAAGCATCCGCGGGCCGTTGCCCCCGAGCCACAGCCGCGGCCCGGAGGGCGAGAGCGGCCGGGGGAGGAGCTCGACATCCTCGGTCTCGCCGCGCCAGAGCCGGCGGCAGCGCTCCACCTCGTCGAGCAGGGCGGCCACCCGCCGGGTCGACGCGACCCCGACCGCGGCGAGCTCGGCGTGGGTCCCGGGCACGTCGCCTCCGACCCCGACACCGAGGATGATCCGGCCCGGAGCGAGCCGGTCGAGGGTTGCCCCGATGTGCGCGAGGGTGAGCGGATGGCGGAGGAGGGGGAGGAGCACCGCGGTGCCGAGCTCGAGCCGGGGGGTGGCCGCGGAGAGCGCGGCGAGAAGGGTGAGCGGCTCGAAGCGCGGACGGGCGAGGAGGGAGTCGCCGACCCAGGCGGAGTCGAACCCCGCGTCCTCCGCGTGCCGGGCCGCACCGAGCACCACCTCCGCGTCCGCGCCGCCCCAGAGCAGCGCCTCGCGCGACGGCAGCAGCAGTCCGAATCGCGGGCTCACCCGCCGAGGCTACGACTCCGGGGTGACGGCGGGGGGCGCCGCCGGCCGGTCAGGAGCCGACCGACCAGCTGGAGGAGAGGTCGAGCACCGCCTCCCATGCCGCCTGGAAGCTCCGCGAGGGAAGGGCGGGCTCCGGCGCAACGGGGACGGGGGCGGACGCGGCGGGCTGGTCGAACATCGCGTGAAGGGGCAGCTCGCAGTCGTGGCAGACGATCCAGATCATCCCCGCGGTGTTGACCGGGCGCTCGAGGCGGTGACGGCGGCCGCAGTCGTCGCAGGTGATGGTGACCCGGGTCATGTCCTGTCCCTCCCCTGTGGCTCGGTCCGGGTGTGTCGCCACCCGGCGCCATCAGCCTCCCACGGAGGGACCGCGACCGCGGTGAAGCCCCCGTTCAGAGATGTGAAGGCGCTGCCGCGATCCTGTGAACGTCGCGGGTCACGCCTGCGCGGCGAGGAAGCGGCTGCGGGCGCGGAGGAGGTCCACGACCTCCGCCGGAGCGCGGTGCGGGGAGCCGGCGTCGAAGGGGGGCTGCGGGTCGTACTCCACCCCGAGCTGGATCGCCTGGGCGACCTGCTCGCCGGCGATCCGCGCCGCCAGGGTGAGGCCCATGTCGATCCCCCCGGAGACGCCCGCGGCGGTGATGAGCCGGTGCTCCTCCTCGACCACGACCCGCTCGTCCACCGGCTCGGCTCCGAGCGCGCGCAGCTGGTCGACCGCGAGCCAGTGGGTGGTCGCCCGCCGGCCCGCGAGCAGCCCCGCGGCGCCGAGGATGAGCGAGCCGGTGCACACCGACGCCGTCTAGGTGGTGGTGGTGTGCACGGCGCGCAGCCACTCGAGCGCCGCACCCCCGGCGCGGACCGCAACCTCGCCCGGGCCGCCGGGGACGACCACGACGTCCGGCCGGCGCACGTCCTCGAGGCCGAGCCCGGCGACCAGGGTGAGGACGCCGGTGTCGCTGGTGACCGGCCCGGGAGCGGTCGCGACGAAGGCGGTGGTGGCGCCGGGGAGGCGGCACAGCACCTCGTACGGGCCGACGGCGTCGAGGGCGGTGAAGCCGGGGAAGACGAGGATGGCGATCTCCATGGTCCTGCCTCCGATGTGCGGTCAGGCGCCGCGCGGGGTCGCGGTGCGGAAGCGGCGTCGGTACTCCGACGGCGAGACGCCCAGAGCGCGAAGGAAGCTGCGCCGCATCGTCTCGGCAGTGCCGAAGCCGCAGCCGGTCGCGATGCTCTCGGCGGTCGCGTCGGTCTCCTCGAGCCGCCAGCGCGCGGCCTCGATGCGCACCCGATCGACGTAGCGCGCCGGGGTGGTCCCCACCTCCCGGAGGAAGGTGCGAGCGAGGTGGCGCGGGCTCATCGCGGCGCGCGCGGCGAGCGCCTCGACGCGGAGGTCGTCCCCGGGGTTGGCGGCGATCCAGCGCTGGAGGTCGCGCAGACCGTCGCGCTCCGCCGTCTGCGCGGCGAGCTGGGCGCTGAACTGCGCCTGGTTCCCCGGGCGTCGCAGGAAGAGCACCAGCCAGCGGGCGACGGTGAGCGCGGCCTCGTGGCCGAGGTCGTCCTCGACGAGCGCGAGCGAGAGGTCGATGCCCGCGGTGACTCCGGCGGAGGTGAGGACGTCGCCGTCACGAACGAAGATCGGGTCGGGTTCGACCCGAACTCGAGGATGACGGCGCGCGAGTGCCTCGCACGCGGACCAGTGAGTGGTCGCGCGCCGGCCGTCGAGGAGCCCGGTGGCGGCGAGCACGAAGGCGCCGGTGCAGACCGACGTCACCCGGCGGGAGTGGCGGGCGAGGGCGCCGACGCGGCGGACGAGCTCGGCGTCGTGGGCGGCGACGCGGGTGCCGTCGCCGCCGGCCACGACCAGGGTGTCGAGCGGGCCGCGGATGGTGTCGAGATCGGCGTCGGGGACGACCTGGAGGCCGCTCGAGGAACGCACCGGCACGGCTCCGCGGGCCGCGATCACGACCCGGTAGCCGGGGTCGCCGCTCCCGCCTTCGCGCAGCCACCGGGTCGCGCCCGCGAACACCTCGAGCGGCCCGCACACGTCGAGGCTCTGCACTCCGGGGAAGCAGACGATCACCACGCGGCGGGGCGGCATGGAGTCGATCCTGGCAGCCGGCGCCCATGTCCGCAATGACCGATATCCCACGATTCCTGCCACCGGCACCAGGCGGTACGCTAGGCGGATGAGCGACCACAACCGCGCCATCATCGAGGAGTTCCGCGCCAACGAGGGTCGCGTCGGCGGCCCCTTCCAGGGCGCCCCGATTCTCCTGCTCCACACCACCGGCGCCCGCAGCGGCCAGGAGCGCGTCAACCCGGTCGCCTACCAGTCGGTGGGCGACGAGCTCGCCATCTTCGCCACGAAGGCGGGCGCGCCGACCAACCCGGACTGGTACCACAACCTCCTCGCCGCCCCCCGGGCCCGCGTCGAGGTCGGTACCGAGAGCTTCCCGGTCACCGCCCGCGTCGCCGAGGGCGAGGAGCGCGAGGCGATCTGGACGCGCCAGAAGGAGGCCATGCCCGGCTTCGCCGAGTACGAGGCCCGGGCGGGCCGCTCCATCCCGGTCGTCCTCCTCCGCCGCGCCGGCTGAGACCTACCCGGCCGCGCCGCCCTCGGCGCGCAGCGCCACCACGAAGGCGGTGCGCTCGGCCACCTCCGCGCGCCGCCCGTAGCAGCTCACCCAGCCGCGCTCGAGGATCCCGGCGTGCTCGCCGTGGAGCAGGGCGGCGCGCGCGGACTGGACGAGGACCAGCCAGGTCACCTCACGGTAGGCGGCGCGGGCGCGCTCGAGGTCCGCCCAGAGGTCGGCGCGGGCGAGGTCCCAGACGATGGCTCGCTTTCCCGCGGCGAGCATCTGGGCGAGCGAGACCACCTGCCGCCCCCGCAGGGGGACGTGATGGGGGAAGAGGCCGAGGATCCGGTCCTCGATCTCCAGGACCTCGACCACGTCCCGGGCCCGACGCCGGCGGTCGCGCGGGCCGGCGCGCTCGCCGAGGCGGATGTTCTCCCCGCAGACCAGCCCGGACTGGAGCACCGGGGGATCGAGGATCGCGCCGAGCCCCGAGCGCGGCGGCAGCGGGCCGCGGGAGAGATCGTGCTCGTCGTCTCCCACCCGCACCCGGCCGCGGGCGGGCTCGCTGCCCATCAGCACCCGCACCAGGCGGCTCTTGCCGGCGCCCTCGCGGCCGGCGAGCACCGCGGTCTCCCCCGGGGGGATGCTCAGGGTGGCGCCATGGCCCACCCCCCCGAGCGGGGCGACGTCCTCGAGGGAGAGCCCCACCGCCGCCGCCAACGCGCGCCTCCGTGTGGCCTGGGGCTCCGCATCATAGGTGGGGGAGGGGGCGGCCCTCAGCGACTGCGGCGAACCCCGGCCGAGGCTCGCCCGATCAGGTCCATCGGCAGGGCTCCGTGCACTGCAGCCGCGATCGCCGCGTCCGGGCTCTCCACGGGGACGGAGCGGTCGGCGCCGGCGCGCATCGCCAGGCGCCCTCCGGCGCTGCGGGTGAGCACGACGATGGTCGAGTCCGGGACCCTCGACCGGATTGGTGCGGTGGCCTCGATGCCGCCGAGCTCCGGCAACTCTGCCTCGATGACCACGAGCTCGGGCTGGTGCCGCTCGGCGAGCTGCACCGCCGTGACCCCGTCCGACGCCTGGGCGACCACGGTGTAGCCACCCGCCGACCGCAGCAGGCCCACGATCCGTCCGCGGTTCCGCTCGCCGGCGGCGACGAGCGTTCGGATCCCCATCTGGCCTCTCCAAGGAAATGACATGACAACTATAACATCAGGCTGCGCCGATGGGGAAGGGCGTTCGTCGCCCACCTGCACTGAAAGAAGCGGGCGCCCCGGCCGTTATGAGTAGCAGGAAGGATGCCCAGTGCATGCCATGGCAGCAGGGTGCCGTCCCGGGGAGATCGACATGGCCACGGTCGGCATCCGTGAGGCGGCACGACTGCTTGGTGTCAGCACCGACACGATCCGGCGCCGGATCGAGCGGCGCGACCTGCCCGCGCACAAGGATCCGAGCGGCCGCTGGCTGATCGAGCTCGACGACTCGCTCATGGTGCCGGCGGCGCCGGCCTCGACCGAGATGCCGAGCGGCGAGCGCGAGGAGCTGATCCGGCTGCGCGCCGAGAACGACGCGCTGCACATGCTCCTCGACGAGGTGCGCACATCGCGCGACCGCACCGTCGAGGCCGAGGCGGAGCTCCGCCGCATCGTCACCGTGATCACCTTCCGCCAGCAGGGCATCGCCGCTCCGGAGCACCCCGAGACCGAGATGATCGGGGCGCCGGAGCCGCCGCGGCGCTGGTGGCATCGGCGCCGTACCGAGGCCGAGCTCCACGGAGAGCGCTCCCAGGAGCCCGGCGCCGAGGACTGAGGGCGGGCGCCCGACCTCCCACGGGCGCCGGAAGCATGGGCACCCTGCATGGGCATGCCCATGGCGGATGCGCAACCTTGCGCACGTTTGCGTGTATACTCGGAGGCACCTGAACTTGTTCCCCCCCCTCTCGGGGCGTCCCTGGATTCCGGGGGCGCCCTTTTTTACGCCAACTGGCGCAAACGTGTGGCCTGCATAGGCAGACCGTTCGCGCCGTCAGCGCGGGGAACGCTCCTCCGTCGCCGGCGCACCGTGGCGCCCCGCACCGCCGCTGAAGCGCGCCGCTCCCGCGCGGGTCTCACCGGAGCGGACCACCTCGATCCCGTGGCGGAACTCGTTGTCGTGCGCCGCGCCGAGGTCGAGCGACCACTGCTCGAGGCTGCTGAGACGGTCGGCGCGCATGCACCGCTGGGGCAGGGCGGCGAGGTCGTGCGCCAGCTCGCGGGCGGCGTCGAGCGCGGCGCCGGCGGGCACCAGGCGGTCGGCGAGACCCCAGGCGTGGGCCTCGGCGGCACCCACCGGCCTGCCGGTGAGGATCATGTCGAGGGCCCGTCCCTGGCCGACGATCCGGGGGAGGCGCACGGTCCCGCCGTCGACGAGCGGCACCCCCCAGCGCCGGCAGAAGACCCCGAACACGGCGGTCTCGGAGGCGACCCGGAGGTCGCACCAGAGCGCGAGCTCGAGCCCGCCCGCGACCGCGTGGCCCTCGACTGCGGCGATCACCGGCTTGCCGAGGGTGATGCGGGCGAGCCCGAGGGGGGCGTCCCCGTCGGGCTCGAGCCGGTTCATCCTCCGGTCGCCGGCGCCGATGGCGTGGAGGTCGGCGCCCGCGCAGAAGACCCCGCCCGCGCCGGTGAGCACCGCCACGCTGCGATCCGGGTCGGCGTCGAAGGCGCGGAACGCCTCCGCGAGCGCCGCCGCGGTCGGACCGTCGACGGCGTTGCGCACCTGCGGCCGGTCGATGGTCACCACTGTGACCACCCCGTCGTGCTCGACCCGGACCTCGCTCATCCTCGATCCCCCGCTGGTAACCCGAAGGCGTCCTCGGCGGCGCGGACGATGCCCACGTACCCGGTGCAGCGGCAGAGGTGCCCACCGAGGCAGTCGATGATCTCATCGCGGCTCACCTGGTCGCGCCGCGGCCAGAGCTCGGCGAGGGACATCAGGATCCCCGAGGTGCAGAAGCCGCACTGCAGCCCGTGATGGCGGTGGAGGGCGTCCTGGAGCGGGTGGAGCCCGGCGTCGCCGGCGAGCGCCTCGACGGTCGTCACCTCGGCGCCCTCCGCCTGGACGGCGAGCAGCAGGCAGGAGCGCACCGCCACCCCGTCGAGGAGCACGGTGCAGGCGCCGCAGACGCCGTGCTCGCAGCCGAGGTGGGTGCCGGTGAGCAGGGCCCGCTCGCGGATGAAGTCGGCGAGGGTGGTGCGCGGCTCGACCCGGGCGGTCACCGGACGGCCGTTCACGGAGAGGCGGACCTCCCTCATGCCGCATCCGTTCCGAGGGCTGCGAGGGCCCGGCGTGCGACGACGCCGACGAGGTGGCGGCGGTAGGCGACCCCACCGTGGAGGTCGCCCGACGGCCGGGCGGCGGCGGCGGCGCGCTCGGCGAGCCCGGCGGGCGGCCCGTCGAGGCGGTACGGGCGCGGCGCCGCGCCAAAGACCGCGAGGCGCGCATCGCCCCCGGCCGGATCGACCCCGGCAACCACCCCGGCGAGGGCGAAGTCGCCGGCCCGTCGCGCCACCTCGAGCACCCTCCAGCGCCAGCCCGCCGGCGGCCGCAGCCGGAGCGCGACGGCGAGCTCGTCGGGCTCGATGGCGGTCGAGAAGGGACCGGTGAGGAGCTCGTCGACCGCGACCTCGCGCCGCCCCCGGATCGAGCGCAGCTCGAGGCTGCCGTCGAGGGCGAGGGCGACCGCGCACACCTCGGCGGCGGGGTCGGCGTGGCAGACGCTCCCCACCACCGTGCCCCGGTTGCGGATCGCGGGATGGCCGACGAGGGCGAGCGCCTCGCCGAGGACGGAGAGCGCTCCGGAGCGCTCCACCGCCCGCTGACGCGCCAGGGCACCGATGCGGAGCGCGCCGCCGGGCTCGGCCTCGACGCCGCCGAGCTCCAAGCCGAGGCGGTTGAGGTCGACGAGTAGCGTGGGGCGCGCCAGCCGGAATGCGAGCAGCGGCATCAGGCTCTGGCCGCCGGCGAGCACCTTCGCCTCGTCGCCCGCCTCGCCGAGAAGGGCGACGGCCTCCTCGACGCTGGCGGGGGCGGTGTGCTCGAGCGGCGGCGGCTTCAGCTCAGCGCCCCTCGTACTCGGGGTCGCGGCGCTCGAAGAAGGCGGTGACCCCCTCGTGGTAGTCGTGGGTGCTGCGCAGCATCGCGTACGCCTTGCGCTCGATCTCCATGGCGGCGCGCAGGTTGGTGTCCATCCCGTGGTTGAGCGCCGACTTCAGCGTCGCCAGGGCGAGCGGCGAGCGCGAGGCGAGCTCGTCGGCGACGCGCAGGGATGCAGCCTCCAACCCCTCGGGTGCGGTCACCTCGCATACCAGCCCGCAGTGCAGCGCCTCCTCGGCGCCCATGCGCCGGCCGCGCAGGATCATCTCCCGGGCCCGTGACCAGCCGATCAGCCGGGGCAGCCGCTGGCTCCCGCCCGAGCCGGGCATCTGGCCGCGGGTCGACTCCGGCAGGGCGAACTCCGCCCGGGTGCTGCACACCCGGATGTCGCACATCAGCGCGAGCTCCATCCCGGCGCCAAAACAGTACCCGTCGACGGCGGCGATCACCGGTTGGGGCACCGCCTCGACGGCTGCCAGGTTCTCGCCAAGGTGGGCGAATTCATACGGCTCGCGCTCGAGGAAGCCCCGCATGTCGCCGCCGGAGCTGAAGTACCCGCCGGCGCCGGTGATCACGATCACCCGCACCGCACGGTCGCGCCCGAGCTCGGTGACCCGGTCGGCGATCTCCTGGCGCATCTCCCAGGTGATGGTGTTGCGCTTCTGCGGGCGGTCGATGACCAGCCGGGCGACGGGGCGGTCCTCGAGCCGCTCGACGACGATCTCGCTCATGGTTCTCCTCGCTCTCGCGTGTGCAGCCACTCCCAGATCCGTCCGCCGTGCACCGGCAGCTCGGTCACCTCGACGCCGTGCCCCGAGAGCGCGTCGGTCACCGCGCTCGCGATCGCCGCCGGCGCCGCCATGCAGGTTCCCTCGCCAATGCCCTTGGCCCGGCTGGGGACGAAGTCGGTGTCACCGCGCAGGTGGTGGATGCGCAGCTCCGGCATCTCCCGCACCGTCGGGCACAGGTAGTCCATGAAGGACGTGGTCAGCGGGTTTCCGTCGGGGTCGTAGGCGAGCTCCTCGTAGAGGGCGCCGCCGAGCCCGTGGGCGAGCGCCCCGGCGACCTGGCCGTCGGCGAGCAGCGGGTTGAGGATGCGCCCGGAGTCGTGGACGCTCGCGTAGCGCAGCAGCGTCACCGCGCAGGTGTCGGGGTCGATGTCGACCAGGCAGAGGCCGCCGACGCCGCCGTAGCAGATCGAGGAGTCCACGGTGTCGTCGCCCGCGGGGCTGCGCGCCAGCTCGCTGCTGAAGGAGGCGGTGACGCTGAGCAGCGGCTCGACGCCGGGGGGGAGCGCACCCGGATCCCAGTGCGCCACCCCGGCGACCCGGCGCAGGGGCACGGCGCGGTCGCTGCCCCGGGCGCGCACGCCGCCGCCGACGAGCTCGAGGTCCGCGGCGTCGACCTCGAGGATCTCCGCGGCGATGGCGAGGATGCGCTCGCGGAGCGCCGCGCAGGCGCGGTGGATCGCCGAGGCGACGATCGGGGCGAAGCGGCTGGAATAGGAGCCGGAGGAGACATTCCACACCTGGGACGCGGTGTCGATCGACGGATCGACGCGCACCGCCGCCATGGGCACGCCCAGGGCGTCGGCGACGATCTGGGCGGCGACCGTCTCGTGTCCCTGGCCCTCGGGCGCGGTGGCGATGCGCAGCCGCACACCTCCCATCGGGTCCATGGTCAGCGTCGCGCTCTCGGTGCACCCCGACTTGCCGAGCCCGCGGCCGCGCTCCTCGGGGGTGCGGGCCAGGTCGATGTAGCCGAGGTTGGTTCCCGACGGGTCGACGATCATCGCCATGCCCACCCCCGCAAGCCGTCCGGCGCGGCGCAGGCGGTCGCGCTCGGCGAGCATCCCGGTGTGGTCGCCCTCGCGCAGGAGGGTGTCTAGCAGGGCGGGGTAGTCGCCGGAGTCGTACACCCCGCCCGTCGGCGTGCGGTAGGGCATGTGCTGAGCGGGGATGAGGTTGCGGCGGCGCACCTCCACGCGGTCGAGGCCGACCCGCCGTCCCACCATCTCCACCAGCCGCTCCAGGGTGAAGTAGAGCTGCTGGCCACCGAACCCGCGGTTGAGCCCGGTCGGCGGCCGGTTGGTGAGCACCGCCCGCGCCTCGACTGCGAGGTGCTCGACGGCATACGGGCCGACGAGATTGCCGAAGCAGCGATAGAGGGTCGCCGGCTCCGGTGGGCGGAGGTGGGCGCCGACGTCGTCGAGGATCTCCAGCCGCAGTCCCAGGATCCTCCCCTCGGCGTCGACGGCCGCGGCGGCGCGGGTGAGCCGGTCGGTCCCCGCCTGGCTCGCCACCAGGTCCTCCCAGCGGTCGGCGGTCCAGCGCACCGGCACCCCGGCGAGGCGGCTGGCGAGGGCGATCAGGGGGATGTACGCGTACACGCCCGACTTGATGCCGAAGCTGCCCCCGATGTCGGCGGGCACCACCAGGCGCAACCGGTTCTCGGGGATGCCGAGGCTGGCGGCGATCAGCGGCTGCATCACGAAGGGGCCGTGGAAGTTGCTCCACACCGTCGCCTCGCCGGCGGCCGCGTCCCACTCGGCGACCACCGCGTAGCACTCGATCGGCGTCGAGCTGTAGCGGGGGAAGCGGAAGCTCGCCTCGACCCGGTGGGCGGCCGCCGCGAAGGCCGCGTCGGGGTCGCCGTAGCGGAAGGATCGGTCGCTCACCACCCGGCCCGCCTCGACGTCGAGGACCGGAGCGAGCGGCTCGTAGTCCACCGCGACGAGGTCGGCGGCGTCCTCGGCGACGTAGCGGTCGCGGGCAACGACCACCGCCACCGGCTCGCCGGCGTAGCGCGCGGTGTCGAGCGCGAGCGGCCAGTACGGCTCGGCTCCCCCGACACCGACGCCGAAGGGGCGCAGCAGCCGGCGGGCGTCATCGGGGGTGACGACCGCGATCACGCCCTCGAGGGCGAGGGCGGCGGAAGCGTCGACGGCGCCGACCCGGGCGTGGGCGTGGGGACTGCGCACCACCGCGGCGTGGTGGATCCCGGCGATGGGGGAGAGGTCGGCGACGAAGCGGCCTCGGCCCCGGAGCAGGCGCGCGTCCTCCACGCGGGGGACCGGCTGGCCGACGAGCGGGCGCGAGGGATCGACCTCACTCACCCCCGGAATCTAGCCGAGGCGGCCGCCTCGACGCCCGGAGGCTATGCGCTCCGGCGCAGCCGGGCCGCGCGGCGGCGGGTCGCCGGCCGCGGCTGGGGCAGCGGAAGGGGAGCCGTGGACTCGGGTCCGGCCGCTTGCGGGGGGTTGGCGGCGACGAGGGCGGCCATCTCCGAGGCCTCCATCGTCTCCACCTCGAGCAGGCGGAGGGCGACCGCGTCGAGGGCGTCGCGGTGCTCGACGAGGGTGCGCCGGGCGCGCTGCTCGGCCTCGGCGATGAGCCGCTCGACCTCGTCGTCGACGGCGAGCGCCATTCGCTCGGAGTGGTCGCGCCCGAGGCTGTCGGCCCCGGTGCCACTGAACGTACGAAGCCCGAGCGGGCTCATGCCCCACTCCGTGACCATGCGCCGCGCCGTCTCGGTGGCGCGCATCAGGTCGTCGTGGGCGCCGGTGGTGACGTGCTCGTCGCCGAAGACGAGGGCCTCGGCGCAGCGGCCGCCGAGCATGGCGGCGAGCTGGTCGCGGAGCTGGGCGCGGCTGAGGAGCACCCGCTCCTGCTCCGGCAGCGCCATCGTCCAGCCGAGCGAGCGGCCGCGGCTGACGATGGTGATCTTGTGCACCGGGTCGCAGTGGGCGAGCACGTGGAAGACGATGGCGTGGCCGGTCTCGTGGTGGGCGATGATCGAGCGGTCGCGCTCGCTGATGACCCGGCTGCGCATCGCCGCGCCGCCGATCACCCGGGCGATCGCCTCCTCGAGGTGCTCCATGCCGACCGCCGCCGCGTCGCGTCGCGCCGCCAGCAGCGCCGCCTCGTTGAGCACGTTGGCGAGGTCGGCGCCGGAGAAGCCGGGGGTCTGCCGCGCCACGGTGCGCAGGTCGACGGCGGTGGAGAGCTTCTTGGTGCGGGAGTGGACCTCGAGGATGCGCTCGCGGCCGGCGACGTCGGGCACGTCGACGGTCACCTGGCGGTCGAAGCGGCCGGGGCGCAGCAGCGCGGGGTCGAGGACGTCGATGCGGTTGGTCGCCGCGATCACGATGATGTTGGACCGCTCGTCGAAGCCGTCCATCTCGACGAGGAGCTGGTTGAGGGTCTGCTCGCGCTCGTCGTTCGTGGTGAGGCCGCTGCCACGCCGACGGCCGACGGCGTCGATCTCGTCGATGAAGATCAGGCACGGCGCCTGCTTTCGCGCTTGCGCAAAGACGTCACGGACTCGGCTGGCGCCGACGCCGACGATCATCTCCACGAACTCCGACCCGCTGATCGCGATGAAGGCCACCCCGGCCTCGCCGGCGACCGCCTTGCTGAGCAGGGTCTTGCCCGTCCCCGGAGGGCCGGCGAGGAGCACGCCCCTGGGGATGGTCGCGCCCAGGCTGCGCAGCCGCTCGGGGTCCTGGAGGAACTCGACGATCTCGGCCAGCTCCTCCTTGGCCTCCTCGACGCCGGCGACGTCGGAGAAGCGGACCGTCGGGCGGCTGACGTCGCGGCGGGGCATCGAACCGAGACCGAGCCGGCGGCCGGCTCCGCCCCCGGCGCCGCGCCGGGCGCGGAAGAGCATGAGCGCTCGCCGTCGCCGACCTTGTAGCCGGTCATGACCGTGAGCCCGACGATGACGATCAGGGGCAGGGTGAGGAGCATCCCCACCAGGGACAGGACGAGCAGCCGCAGGCGAGGGTCGCGCATGGGAGCACTCTGAGCCCTGCTCCCGTCACCCGCCGCCCTGTCACGCTGCCGTGGTCGGCCTGTCAGCCGGCGGTGACCGGGCCGGCCGCGGGGCGGTGGGACGCTGGGGTCACGGCGCGCACCCGCGTCCCTGTACAGTTTGACCCCCTCAATCCGATGTCCCCCAGATCTCCTCAGCAGCAGCAGCCCTCCCGATGAGCGCCGCCCGTCGTGGCGCCGTCGCGGCGACCGTTCTCCTCGCCGGATTCGTGGCGCTGCTTGTCAGCCCCGCCGCAATTCGCGCTGGGTCGCCTGATCCGGCACCGACGCAGTCCCTGGTTCCGCAGGCAAGTCCTAGCCCTTCGGCGCCTCCGACCTGTCGGCCACTCATCACTCCGTGCCCTCTACCGATCACGAGCA
>Ga0209577_10003525_pt1 | contig 14749 bp, 16 predicted proteins | sample GraSoiAngelo_109_FD_185874 | JGI IMG/M metagenome (GOLD analysis project Ga0209577, IMG submission 185874) | Grasslands soil microbial communities from the Angelo Coastal Reserve, California, USA - 14_0903_12_20cm (SPAdes) (version 2) | ecosystem: Environmental > Terrestrial > Soil > Grasslands...
CCGCCAGATCACCGCCAACGCGCTGACGCATGCTCACTTAGACCACTTCGGCTCAAGCCACGCAATCTGCGAGCAGCTCGGAATCCCGTTGTGGTGCGGCGCGGAGGACGCGCAGGCAGTAGAAGCCGGCAAGATGGTCGTCCGGGGCGGGCGGCTGGTGCCCGCCGCGAAGGCGCACCCCGTTTCCCGCACTCTGAAGGAGGGAGACGAGGTCGCCGGCTTCAGGGTGCTAGAAACCCCCGGTCATTCGCCCGGTCACGTCTCCTACTGGCGCGAGGCGGACCGAGTGCTGGTCTGCGGTGATGTGATGTGGGGACAGAACCCGTTTCTCCTCTCGGGCGGCATCCAGGAGCCGTTCCCGTTCATCAGCCCCGACCCGAGGCTGAACCGGCAGTCTGCACGCAGGCTGGCCGAGCTCGAGCCTTCGCTCGTGTGCTTCGGACACGGCAAGCCGCTCAGGGACAGCTCCCGCTTTCAAGCCGCGGTGGCGGGGCTTGCGCGCTGATGGCCGCGGAACTGGTCCGACAACACGTGGTTGTCACGGGTCGGGTACAAGGCGTCTTCTTCCGCGACTCGCTACGCCAACGGGCCGAGGCCCATGGCGTCGCCGGGTGGGCGTCCAACCGGGGCGACGGCGCGGTCGAGGCCGTGCTCGAGGGATCGCCCGACGAGGTAGGACGGCTCGTTGACTTCTGCCGTACGGGACCGCGGGGGGCGGAGGTCGAAGACGTCGAAGTCAGCGAGGAGAAGCCGGAGGGGCTGAGCGGGTTCTCGATCCGGTGAGGGCGGCGGGGAAGAGACCGGACCTCAACGTGTCCTAGAGCACATCCATCGAGTTACGCGCCGCCAGCGTGCTCAAAAGCACCCTATGCGTGACGCCATGCACAAATCGGGGCAGCTCGCGACGGTTTGTGCTCTGGAGCACGCTGGCCGCCGGGCGATGCGATCGGCCCCGCGCCGTCCAGGCGCGACGCGTCGTCAGCCCCCCAGCGCCCGCTCGAACGCCTCTCGCGCCTCGGCGCCGCGCACCGCGAACACGATCCGCTCGAGCTCGCTGCCGCCATCCAGGTGCTTGCGAACTTCGGAGACCTCGATCCGCGCGGCCTCTTCGAGAGGGAACCCGCCGACTCCAGTTCCAAACGCGACAAGCGCCAACGAGCGCGCGCCCAGCTCGTCGGCGCGGCGCAGCGTCGAAGCGGTCGCGCGGCGGATCACGTCTGCCGATGTGGGGCCGCCGAGCTCCATCGTCGCGGCGTGGATCACCCATCGGCAGGGCATTTCGCCGGCGGTGGTCTCCACCGCCTCCCCCAGCCCGACCGGCGCATTAGCCCGGCTCTCCCGGAGAACCGCCTCTCCGCCGGCTCGTGCGATCGCCCCGGCGACGCCACCTCCATGCATCAGCTGCGTGTTGGCGGCGTTGGCGATCGCGTCGACGTCCAGCTGGGTGATGTCGGCCTCGAGGACCTCGACCGAAGCGGACACTGCCGGAGCCGCTAGGAGACCTCGGCCGGCTCCTCTTTGCCCGCCAGTCGATCGCGCCCGCGCTGCACGGCCGCGATGAACTTCGTCAGGTTCACCTCGAGCGTGTTGAGGATCTCGTCCGCGTAGTCCTCGGCGCCCAGGCGGATCTCGCGCTCGCGAGCGCGCGCGTCCTCGATGATGTCCTCGGCCGCGCGCTCGGCCTGCTTGGTGACCTCCTCCTCGGAGATCAGCCGCTCCTGGCGCTCTCGGGCCTCCTTGACGATTCGCTCGGCCTCGCGCTTGGCCTCGGCCAGCATCTCCTGGCGCTCCTTCACGATCCACCGGGCCTGCTTGATCTCCTCGGGGATCGTGGCGCGCATCTGGTCGAGGATGTCGTAGATCTCCTCCTTGTCCACGCGCACCTGGTCGGTCAGGGGAACCGGTTTGGCGTTGTGAACGAGATCGTCGAGCTTGTCAATCAGTACGAGGACGTCCATTGCAAGACCTCTGTTTCGTCAGCGGCTGAGCCGTTCCTTCAATGCCTTCGCCACCTCTTGGGGCACGAGATCATCGATGTCACCGCCGAAGGTGGCGAGCTCCTTGACCCCGCTGGACCTCAGGAAACTGTACTTCGCTGAGGCCATCAGGTAAACCGACTCGATGTCCGGAGCCTGGCGATGATTGAGCTGGTTCATCTCCAGCTCATACTCGAAGTCCGAGATCGCCCGTAGTCCCTTGACGATCGCCATGGCTCCAGTGGCGTGCGCGAACTCGACCAGCAGCGTGCTGAAGGGCTGCACGGACACGTTGCCCATCGACCTCGTGGCGTTCTCGATGAACGCCACGCGTTCCGCGGCGCTGAACAACGTCTTGCCCTTGCGCCAGGGATGGTTGACGACGCCCACGATCAACGAGTCGTACATGCTTGAGCCCCGGCCGATGATGTCCAGGTGGCCGTTGGTGATCGGGTCGAACGTGCCGGGGCAGATCGCGACGCGGTTATCAGGTGGGGACATGGAAGATGAGAATCAGGGTGTCTCCGTAACGGCGGCGGTCCAGAGGCGCCAGGTCGAGTTCAAGCGGTTCCCGCCTGTCGCTTTCGGCGACGACGCGAGCACCCGGGGCGAGCACCGGCGTCAGCGCCGCCGAGAGGCTCTTTCTGAGGCCGCTCGCCCGGCGGTACGGCGGGTCGACGAACACAAGATCGTATTGACGTCCGTCCCGCCGTGCTCTTTCGAGGAACGTGTCCACCCTCTGCCGAACGGCGGTGGCCTCCAATCCGAGCGCCTGGAGGTTGCGGCGGATCGCAGCGATCGACTGAAGCGATGAGTCGACGAGAGTCGCCGCCGCGGCGCCGCGGGACAGCGACTCAATGGCCATCGCTCCCGACCCGGCGAACAAGTCGAGCACCCGCAGGCCGTCGACCGGGCCGAGAATCGAGAACACGGCCTCGCGCACCCGATCCGAGGTGGGACGGGTCCGCATTCCCCCGGGCGCCACCAGCGTCCGGCCTCCCAACCGTCCTGCGACAACTCTCATGCTCAGGCCCGGATCGGGGCCAGCGCCTCGGCGCCGTACCTGCCCCGAAGGGCATCCGCCAGCAGCGCGTGCTCGGGCAGCTGAAGCTCGGGGTCGTCGGACTCGATGCGCTGGGCGTACATTCGGGCCCGCTCGAGCAGCTGGGCGTCTGCCGGTAGCTCGGCAAACCGAAGCTCGGCCAGGCCGTGCTGGCGGGTTCCGACCAGCTCCCCTTCCCCTCGCAGCTCCAGATCGACCTCGGCCAGGCGGAACCCATCCGCCGTGCTCCGTAGCGCGCGCAACCGGGGCGCCTCCCGGGGACCGAACAGCAGGCACAACGAGCTGTGCGCTCCACGTCCGATGCGGCCTCGCAGCTGATGCAGCTGTGAGATCCCGTAGCGGTCGGCGTCCTCCACCAACATGACCGTCGCGTTGGGGACGTCGATCCCCACCTCGATGACGGAGGTCGCGACCAGCACGTCGGCGGCGCCCGAAGCAAACGCCCCCATCGCCTGTTGCTTGGCGCCAGGGCGCATCTGCCCGTGCAGGAGCACGACGGTGAAATCTCGGAACTCCTCCGCGCTCAGCCGCTCGAATTCCGCGGTCGCAGCTCGCGCTTGCAGCAGCTCGGACTCCTCGACCAGCGGGCAGACCACGAACGCCTGGCGGCCAGCGCGGAGCTCCTCTCGGATTCGATCGTAGGCCCGTGCCCGCTCCCGCTCGGTCGAGCACACGAACGTCTCGACCGGCCGGCGTCCGCGTGGGAGCTCGCGGAGCACCGTGAAGTCGAGGTCGCCGTACTGCGAGAGGGCCAGCGTGCGCGGGATCGGCGTGGCGGTCATGTGAAGCACGTGCGGGCTTGAGTCGCCCGGGGCCTTGGCGTCCAGCGCCGCGCGCTGGCGCACGCCGAATCTGTGCTGCTCGTCGACCACCGCGACAGCCAACGACGCGAACCGAACTGGATCCTCGATCAGGGCGTGGGTGCCCACCACAAGCGACATTTCCCGGGTCTCGAGCTTCGACAGCAGATCCTCGCGTCGCCGTGCCGGGGTCGAGCCCGTCAGCAGGCCAATGGCCATCAACTCGTGAGGCAGCAGAGACTGGATGGTCCGGAAGTGCTGCTCTGCCAGCGTCTCGGTGGGAGCCATCATCGCCGCCTGCATGCCGTGCTCCACGGCCCGCAGCATCGCGTAGAGCGCGACGACCGTCTTGCCCGATCCGACCTCGCCCATCAGCAGCCGTTGCATCGGCCTGCTCGAGGAGATGTCGTGGTCGATTGCCTCGAGCGCCCGCGCCTGGTCGTTTGTGAGGGGGAACGGCAGCTTCTCCGAGAGCCAACGGGCCGTGAGCGCCCGCTCCGAATCGATCACCGGTGCCGCGCTCGTATCCCGGCGCAGAGCCCGACGCCGTAACAGCGCGAGCTGCAGCAGGAGCAGCTCCTCGAACGCCAGCCTGCGGCGGGCCGCGCCGTCTCCGCTTCCGAAATGCGCGAAGGCAAGCGCCGCGGGCCGGTCGGGGAGGCGCTCGGTAGCTCGGACCGCGGCCGGGAGCGGCTCGAGCACGTTCGCGAGCCCGCCTGCGTGGCGCCGGACCAGGGCCAGCAACTCGGATGAGGTAAGCCCTTCGGTCGTTGAGTAGTGAGCAACCGAGCCGTTGCCCGCTGCCGAGCCGCCAGTCCGCGCGTGGTCCTGGACGTTGAATCGCCGCCGGGCGTTCAGGGACCCGTGCAGGACGAGTCGCGTACCTGCGGGGTAGCGACCGACGAGCCAGGGCTGGTTAAAGAATGTGGCCTTGATCCTGCCCGTCTCGTCCGCGACCGTGGCCTCGACCAGCGGGCGCATCCCCCGTCGGCGCACGGACCGCGATGTGATGCGCCTGACCTCGACCACGATCGTGGCGCTCTCCCCGGGCACGAGCTGCGTGATCGTGCGCGCCTCGCGACGGTCCCGGGGTAGGTGCTCGAGCAGGTCGCCCACGGTGTGAAGGCCGAGTGCCGCGGCGGCGCGGCTTGCCTTGGGGCCGCTCAGCTCGAGGGCTACGGCCAGGCGCGAGGGCCGCGGATAGCGGATCGCGGCGGCCTCGAGCTTCTCGTGGTCGAAGGGCTCTGAAGAGGCAAAGCCGGTGGCGGGCATGGCGGCGAGACGGATGATCGCGCGGCGACCGGTCGGCCCCGCAGCCCGACCGGGTGCCTATTCAGCGCTCAGCAGCCACCAGTAGCTCTGCTGGCCGCCGTTTGAGAGCTCGAACTCGACCTCACCGGCGGCCAGGGCCTGGACGGTCTCATCGTCCAGCGGGACGTCGGCGCCCCTGAGACAAGTGATGAGCTCGGCGTTGTCGGCGAGCTGTTCGAGCACTCCGCGAAGGGTTTCCCTGGGGTTGCCCCAGGCCACGATCTCCTCCTCGACGAAACCCACCGCCTCGCCCTCCCGGAAGCGACCGTGAGCGTCGTCGCGGGCGGCGGGAGCCACTGCTCCGGTCCGGATGCGCTCGAGCGTGTCGATCATGGCCGTCGCGTTCTGCTCCGCGGTGCGAGCGGAATCCAGGCTGACGGCCGCCGCCAGACCAGCCTGCTGTGAGCGGGAGCGGACGACCCGCACGGTCTTGTCCGACAGCTCGGCGGCCCGCTCCGCGGCCAGCACCACGTTGGGGCTGTTGGCCAGCACCACCACCTGCTCCGCCTCTGCCGCGTGTATCGCCGCCAGCAAGTCGTAGATCGAGGGGTTGAGCGTCGGGCCCCCGTCTAGGACGTAGACGCCGAGGCTCTCGAACAGGGCGCGCATGCCGTCACCGGTGGCCACCGCAACCGCTCCGCAGACGACCGTTTGCGTCCCAGCGGTAAGGCGATCGTCGCGCCGCCTGACCTGGGTTCGCATGTCGGCCACGTCGAGATGGGAGACCGATCCCGACTCCGTGAACAGCGCCGTGGCTGCATTGGGATGGTCGGTATGAACGTGAACCTTGAGGGTTGCCGAGTCGCCCACCACCAGCACCGAGTCGCCCAGCTGCTCGAGCGCGTGCAGGTAGCGGCGGGGGTGGAGACCTGAGGCGCGCCGCCTGCTGATGCGCGAGCGGCGGCGGCTCGGATCCCCGGAGCGCACCGATGATTCCGGCCAGGATCACGGTCAAGCCGTAGCCTCCCGCGTCGACCACGCCCGCCTCGCGCAGCACCGGCAGCAGGTCGGGCCCGCGATCGACCGACTCCTTGCCGACCTCGAGCGCCCGCTCGACGACCTGGGCGATGACCGCGTTCTGCTCGGTGGCGGTGGCATCCTCGGATAGCCGCCCGTCCCGCATGTGGGCGACCTCGGACGCCAGGCGGGCGGCCATCTCCCGCACCACGGTGAGGATCGTGCCCTCGGCCGGCTCGCGCACCGAGCCGTAGGCCTGGTCGGCGGCCCGCGCCATCGCGGCCACGATCAGGACGGGGTCCACGAGCTCTCCGGGGCGGCTCGCCAGCTCCTCCGCCGCTCCGCGGATCAGCTGCGAGAGGATGACTCCGGAGTTGCCGCGGGCGCCGAGCAGCGCCGCTCGTGCCACCGACGCCACGATCTCGTCGCGGCCGATGTCGTCGATCGTCCGGTCCTGACAGGCGCTCTCGAGGCGGTCAAGCTCTTGCACGACGGAGCGCAGCGTGAGCACCATGTTGTCGCCGGTGTCCCCGTCCGCGACCGGGAACACGTTGAGGTCGTTGACCTCCTGCCGCCGTGCCTCCAGCGCGGCGAGTGCGGCCTCGACCACCGCGCGGAAGCGGACGATGCTGGGATCGGACACGTAACCGCGGCTAGCGGCCTCGGCGGACACTAGCGGGCTTTGGTTACCTTGCCGGCCTTCAGGCACCGAGTGCAAACGTACACGCGTCGCGGCGTCCCGCCGTCATCGATGCGCACGCGTTGTAGGTTGGGCTCGAACCGGCGTTTGGTCGCGACCATCGAGTGGCTGCGGCTGTGTCCGAATGCGGGGCCCTTTGAGCACACGTGACAGACCTTCGGCATGGGCGCGAGTATATAAAGGCGCTTAGAGCCCGACCTGGAGGCACTCAGAGCCCCAGCTTCCGCTTGATCGCCAACGCGGCGAGCGCAGCCTCTGCCGCCGAGCGCCCGGTGTCGCGCTTGGAGCCGCCGGTCACGCGTTCGAGCGCCTGGTCCATCGTGTCCACCGTCAGGACGCCGAACCCGCAGGGGACCCCAGTATCGAGCTGGACCTGCTCGATTCCCCGCGCTGCCTCGCCGCACACGTACTGATAGTGGTCAGTCTCGCCCCGGATCACCGCGCCGAGACAGACGACCGCCGCATAGCGCCCGGAGCGCGCGGCGTAGCTCGCGACCAGCGGCAGCTCGAAGGCGCCCGGAACCTCGAAGGAGTCGACGTCTGAGACGCCCGCCTCCTCGAGCGTCGTCCGCGCCCCCTCCACAAGCCTGCCCGCGAGCTCCTCGTAGAACCGCGCCACGCACAGCGCGACGCTTACGTCGTTACTCACTCTCGCGCTGCTGCTCCTCGCGGAGCATCTCCTCGTCGAGCGCCAGCCCCTGGTGGTGCAGCGTGTGGCCGAGCCGCTCGCGCTTGGCGCGGAGATACGCCTCGTTGTGAGGATTGGGCAGATGCTGAATCGGGATCTGGTCGGTGACCGACAGGCCGTAGCCCGACATGCCCGAGATCTTCTTCGGGTTGTTGGTCAGGATGCGGATGCTCGACAGCCCCAGGTCGGAAAGGATCTGGGCCCCGATGCCGTAGTCGCGCAGGTCCGCCGGCAATCCGAGACGGAGGTTGGCATCGACGGTGTCGAGCCCTTCCTCCTGAAGCTTGTACGCGCGCAGCTTGTTGAGCAAGCCGATGCCGCGGCCCTCCTGGGACAAGTAGAGGAGCACGCCCATACCCTCGCGCTCGATCATGGCCAGTGCCGACTCGAGCTGCTCACCGCAGTCGCATCGGAGCGAGTGAAAGACGTCGCCGGTGAGGCACTCCGAGTGCACGCGCACGAGCACGTCCGGCTTGCCCGCGACCTCGCCCTTGACAAGCGCGACGTGGTGCTTGTTGTCCACCAGCGACCGGTAGCCGACGGCCACGAAGTCTCCAAAAGCCGTCGGTAGCGTTGTCGACACCACCCGCTCGATGAGGTTGTCGTGGCGCCGGCGGTAGGCCACCAGGTCGGCGACGGTGACCATCTTGAGACCGTGTCGCTCGCAGTAGTCGATCAGGTCTCCCACGCGGGCCATGGTCCCGTCGTCGTTCATGATCTCGCAGATCACTCCGGCCGGGGTGAGCCCGGCCAGCCGCGTCAGGTCGACCGCAGCCTCGGTCTGGCCGACGCGCTCCAGGACTCCCCCGGCTCGCGCTTTCAACGGGAACACATGACCGGGCTGGACGAGGTCCCGCGGCGCCGACTCGGGGTCGATCGCGACCTGGATGGTCCGTGCCCTATCAGGGGCGGAGATGCCGGTGGTGACTCCGTCCCGAGCCTCGATCGAGACCGTGAACGCCGTCTCGAAAGCTGATTCGTTCTTGGCCGCCATCAGGTCCAGCCCCAGCTCGTCACACCGCTCCGGGGTAAGCGCGAGGCAGATCAGCCCTCGCCCCTCCTTGGTCATGAAGTTGATCGCCTCTGGGGTCACGAACTGGGCGGCGATCGTCAGGTCACCCTCGTTCTCCCGACTCTCGTCGTCCACCACGACCACCATCCGCCCGCGGCGGATGTCCTCGATCGCCTCCTCGATGGTCGCGAAGGGGATCCGCGTGGATGTCATCTGTTGATCAGCCTCTCCACGTATTTCGCCAGCACGTCGACCTCCAAGTTCACCTGGGTCCCGGGCTGCGCTTCGCGCAGATTCGTGCGAGCGAGCGTCTCGGGTATGAGAGAGACGGTAAACGATCGCTCGCCGCACTCGGTGACGGTCAGCGACACGCCGTCCACCGCGATCGACCCCTTCGCCACCACGTAGCGCAGCACCTGTTCGGGCGCCTCGATCTCGAGCCGGCGGGCGAAGCCGTCCTCGCTCACCGAAACCACTCTGCCGACGGCGTCCACGTGTCCCTGCACCACGTGGCCGCCGAGGCGGTCGCTCGCCCGGAGCGGCAGCTCGAGGTTGACGGCCGCGCCGGGGCCGGCGTCCGCCAGTGATGTACGGGACAGCGTCTCGTTCATCACCTCGGCCGTGAACGAGTCGCCGTCGACCTCGCTCGCCGTCAGGCAGACGCCGTTTACGGCGATCGAGTCTCCTTGCTGTAGCTCGCCCGCGAGCGCGCTGGAGACCGTCAGACGGACGCCGTCGTCCGAGGACTTCTCCCGCGCGACCGTGCCCAGGCTCTGTATCAAGCCGGTGAAGATCACCACTCCTTGAGCCGGGCGGAGATCAGCACGTCCTCTCCGACTTGCTCGCACTCGAGCCCCGTCGCCTGGACGGCATCCGCGATCGTCTCCATTCCCTCGCCCTCCAGCGCCGCCCGCGCCGTGCGCCCGCCGAGGACGATGGGCGCCAGGAACAGTCGCAGCTCATCGATCTCGTGCGCGTCGAGAAACGCTCCGGCGAGGTGAGGGCCGCCCTCCAGCAGGATCGAGCTGACGCCCATCACCCCGAGCTGCGCGAGCGCGGAGCGGACGCGGGCCGGCTCGTTCTCGCCGGTCGCCACCAGCACCTCGGCGCCGTGGGTCTCGAGCGCGTCGGTGGCCGCTCTGGGCGCGGCCCGGGACACGACCACGGTCAGCGGCACCCGCGCCGCGTCGCGGACCAGCTTGGAGTCGGTTCCCAGACGGGCCAGCGCATCGAACACTACGCGGCGAGGTTGTCGGTGCACGCCCTTGACCCGGGCGGTCAACTGGGGATCGTCGGCCAACGCGGTACCGATCCCTACGGCCACCGCATCGCATTCGGCTCGCCAGTGATGCGCCCGGAAGCGGCTGGCCTCGCTCGAGATCCATTTCGAGTCGCCGCGCTGCGTGGCCACCTTCCCGTCCAGCGTCATCGCCGCCTTGAACAACACCCACGGTCGCCCGGTTCTGGCCCACTTGCGAAACGGCTGGTTGAGCAGCCGGGCCCTGGCCGCCAGGTGCCCATCGGCGAGGATCACCTCGATTCCCTCGTCGCGCAGAATTCCCAGGCCCCGGCCCGAGGCGTGCTCGCTCGGGTCGTCGGAGCCCACCACCACGCGCCTGATCCCGGCCTCCAGGATCGCATCCGTGCAGGGAGGCGTCTTACCGCGATGGCAGCAAGGCTCGAGCGACACGTACAGCGTGGCGTCGTCGAGCTCGCGCCCCGCGGCGCCACGGATCACCTCCACCTCGGCATGTGGAGCGCCGAACGCGCCGTGGTAGCCCTCGGCGATCGTCTCCCCGTCGGCGGCGATCACGGCTCCCACGAGCGGATTCGGGCTGACCCTGCCCCGCCCCTGCTCGGCTAGCTCGATGGCCCGGGCGAGGTGCCGTTCGTCGATCGAGGTCTTGAGCGCCATGGTCCCTTTCAGCTTAAGCCTAGGAGCACGTACCGCCCGTAAGCCGGTACACGCTCATCTGTGACCGCGAGTATCCCGCTACCGTTCCCGCCGTACGCAGACCGCTGCCCTGGACCATGCTGCTGCGCGTTCGATGACAGACCCGCTGACCTCGGTCGATACACAGCCACAGGCGCGCGCCGGAACCGAGTCGCTGAACGGGCGGCCGGAGGCGCTGTCCAACAAGAGCTTTGCCGCCGGCGCCCGCATCCTGTCGATCGGCATCGCCTCCACGGGGATCTTCACGTTCCTGTATCTGGCGACGGCCAGCCACGTGCTCGACCCGGCCTCCTACAGCCGGATCTCGCTCTGCTGGGCGGTCATGTTCGTGATCCTGTCGGTGATCTACCGGCCGATCGAGCAGCTGCTCTCCCGGATGATCGCCGACCGTCGCGCCCGGGGGTTGCACGGCCACCCACTCCGCATCCCGGCGGCGATCCAGTTCGGCTTCGCCTGCGCGTTTTTGATCGCTGCGCTCGTTTTCCGGGACCGGATCCAGCAGGGAGTGTTCGACGGCTCGGCCGCGTTGTACTGGATCCTTGTAATCGGGGTCCTGGCGTACGCGGCCAGCTACTTCGCCCGGGGTTGGCTGGCGGGACACCAGCGGTTCGAGCTGTACGGAGGCTTGGTGTTCCTGGAGTCGACCTCGCGCTATCTGTTCGCGCTGGCCGTGGCGGTCGGGATCGCCAGCGGCCAGGGGGCCGTCGGGCTGGGGATGGCGGTGGCGCCGTTCGCGTCGTTGTGCGTGATCCCATTTGCGTTCTCGCGCATTCGCGTGAGTGCTCCAGCCGGCATGCCGGCCGCCGACGCCGCCCGCGAGGGGCCGGCTCACGCCCAGCTGGAGGAAGCCGCCACCGACATCACGCTGCGTCACGGGACGGCATTCGCGGTCTCCGTCGTGGGAATCATGCTCGCCGAGCAGACCTTGATGAACGCCGGGGTCCTGATCGTCGCCGCCAAGTCCGGCGGGGTCAGCGTCACCGTGGGACTGACCGGCTTCGTGTTCAACGTGCTGTTGATCGTGCGCGCTCCGCTACAGCTGTTTCAGGCCATACAGACCTCGATCCTCCCCCACCTGGCCGGACTTGAGGCCCACGAGAGCGCGGACGAGTTCCGCCGCGCGATCCGCATCACGATCCGGGCCATCGCCGTTTTCGCCGGAGCGGTGGCACTCGGGCTGCTGACGATCGGTCCGGCGGTGATGACTGCCTTTCTGGGCAACAAGGGCTTTCACTACGGCCGGGTTGGCCTGGCGCTCGTAGGCATCGGGATGGGCCTTCACCTCGTCGCTGGCACGCTGAACCAAGCGGCGCTGGCGCGGGGGCGTGCCGCCTGGGCCGCGCTCGGCTGGCTGATCGCCGCCGGGCTGTTCGTGGCGTTCGTGGCGGCTCCCACGATCAGCAACGAGGTCACACGGGTCGAGGTCGGCTACTTCCTGGCCGCTGCCGTGCTCTGCGGGCTGCTCACCGCCGTCTACGCCCGCGGCCCAGCCGCCGGACAGGCCAAGTACGCCTAACCCCCTGAGGCCAGGCTCTTACAGGTTGAGTCGTTGGCGGCCGCGGAGCGGAGCTGCGAGTTGTTGGCCGGCGTGACCGAGGACATGTGCGTCAATGAATTTCGGACATCCGTCTGGACCTTGTTGGCCGCGGCGTTGAATGCGCTCTTGCTGGTGGTAGGAATGGCACGGGCGTCTGACTGAGCCCGCGACAGACTGTTCTCCGCCCCGGTGAAGGTGCCAACGAGCGTCGAGGCGACCGACTTGCCGCCCGAGACCGACGGCGTCCCAGCCGAGGAGAGCTGATGTGCGGCGTGGCCGGTGGCGTTCGCGACCGTCCCCACGAACGCCACGTAGTCGGACTTCGTCTGTGGGAGCGACGTAGTGGCCGAGAGCGACTGAAGCCTCGCTCCGGCGCCTACGATGGCGTTCTTCCAGGTCGCCGCCGCGGTGCACACGGACCTCACGTACGAAGCGGCCGTGACTCCGGAGGAGCCTCCGCAGGCCGCGAGGGCCGCCACCGACGTGCAGAGGGCGACCACCTGAAGGATCCTTTTCACAGCGCCTCGGCCAGCTCAGCAATCTCAACGTAAGCGGCCGCCGGGTCGGGCGAGCCGAACACCGCGGAGCCGGTGACCAGTACCGCCGCGCCCGCCTCCACGCAGGCCTTGACCGTCTCCTGGTGCACACCGCCGTCGACCTCGAGCGCCACGCGATCCGGGAGCGCCCCCCGCATCCGGGTGAGCTTCTCGAGCGCCGCCGGGATCAGCTCCTGCGCTCCCCAGCCGGGGTTGACGCTCATGCACAGAGCCAGGTCGAGCACGTCGTGGGCGACCTCGTCGAGGCTAGCCGCGGGAGTCCCAGGGCAGACGGCGGCGCCGGCGCTGCACCCAGCTTCCCTGATCGCGTCCAGCACGTAGTGGAGCTGCGCCGTGGCTTCGAAGTGCACCGTGATGTTGTCCGCCCCGGCGCTCGCGATGTCGCGCACGTGGCGCTCGGGCTGCTCGATCATCAGGTGAGCGTCGACGACGCCCCCGGCGTCGTGAACTCGATCCGCGACGGCCTCAACGATCACCGCTCCGAACGTGATGGGCGGGACGAAATGGCCGTCCATCACGTCGACATGGATCACCCTCGCGCCGGCCGCCAGCACCTCGTCCACCTGCGAGCCCAGCCTTGAGAAATCAGCTGAGAGAATCGACGGCGCCACGCGGCGCTCGTGCAATACCTCCGTCCCGGCCACCGCCCCTAGACCGCCTTCAGCATGCTGCCCTGGCAGTGGTTGCAGGCGGTGACGGACGTGCTCGACATGCGCACGATTGTCGAATGCTCGCCGCAGTTGGGGCAAACGGACACCAGCTCGAACCGCTGAAGGCAGTACACGCAGCGGTATCGGCCCGGCGCGGCCGTGGGGCGAAGCCAGGGCTCGCCGCAGTGCGGACACTCCATCCCCAGCTTGCTGTCGAGCTCGCTCACAACCACCTCAGCTTAAAGGTCGAGGCGGCGCAGCCTGGCGATGAAGAAACCGTCGGTCTGGTCGCGGTGCGGCAGCAGCTGGACGCGCTCTTCCAGCTCGAAGCCATCGTCCTGGTCCAGGAACCGATCGATCACCCCCTGGCCCTCGGCGTCGGAGATCGTGCACACCGAGTAGACGAGAACGCCACCCGCTGCAGTCGCGGCCGCGCCGGCACGCAGGATCCGCAGCTGGATCTCCGCAAGCTCGGCGATCGACCGAGGGCTTGCCCGCCAGCGGACGTCGGGCCGCGATTGCAGGGTTCCAAGGCCCGAGCACGGCGGATCGACCAGCACCCGGTCGAATGTGGGGCTCGAGGAGATCTCGGCGGCGTCCGCCACCTCCACCCGGACGCCCGTCGCACGCATGCGCTGACATGTTTGCGCAAGTGCCCGCGCCCGTCCCGGATGGCGCTCGACGGCGACGATCTCGCCGCTGCCATCTTGCAGCGCGGCCATGTGCGTCGTCTTGCCTCCGGGCGCGGCGCACAGATCAAGGACGCGGTCCCCTGCCCTGGGCGCAAGCATCCGTGCCACCCGCATCGATCCGGTCGACTGCGCCATCACCGCGCCCCCCGTCCAAAGCTCTGAGGACCACACGTCGAACGGGCCTTCGAGCACCAGGGCCTCGGGCAGTCCGGAAACGGGCCGCGCATGCACCGGCAGGCGCGTGGTGACAGCGTCGGCGCTGCTTAGGAGCGTGTTCACCCGCAGCGCCGACTCGGCCGGGTCATTGATCCGCTCAAGCAGCGCTCGAGCCTCGTCGCCTCCGAGCTCGCGCCACCACTTCTCGGCCAGCCAGGTGGGCACGGAGTGAATGGTCGCGGCCCGATCCGGGGTGGAGTCGTCGAGCCGCTCGAGGATTGCCGGACCCTCGCGCACCGCCCGCCTCAGGACCGCGTTGACCAGCCGCGCTCCACCTGCCCCGCCTACCTTCGCCAGTTCGACGCTCTCGTTGACCGTGGCATGCTCGGCCACTCCATCCAGAAACAGAAGCTGGAACAGGCCCGCCCGCAGGGCGGCTAGCACTGGCGGGGCGAGCTTGCGCACATCTCGCTCGGCCAGCCGCTCGACGACGTGATCAAGCGTCGCTCGCCGCTGGACCGTCCCGTAGGCGATCCGCATCGCCAACGCCCTGTCGCGAGGGGACAGTGAGCCGCGGCCGGCCTCCGCCGCGAGCGCCCGGTCGGCGTAGGCGCCGCGCTCGAAAACACGGCGAACCACCTGGAAAGCACATGCTCGGGCGGGGCTTACGTGAACTGCCGCGGCGGTCACCTCCGC
>Ga0209577_10003527_pt1 | contig 14745 bp, 17 predicted proteins | sample GraSoiAngelo_109_FD_185874 | JGI IMG/M metagenome (GOLD analysis project Ga0209577, IMG submission 185874) | Grasslands soil microbial communities from the Angelo Coastal Reserve, California, USA - 14_0903_12_20cm (SPAdes) (version 2) | ecosystem: Environmental > Terrestrial > Soil > Grasslands...
ACAAATGGCGCCGAAAACTCGATAACTTTTCCACCAATAAAAAGAAGATCGAGAGCCGCGTCGCCTTCCAGATGGCCACCTTTGAGAAGGATTGCAGTTCCAAATTTTCTCTCCAGCTTTTTCCCGGCACGACGCATCGCTTGCCGGTCTTTGATTTCCGTTCCGAGCAATCGCTCCGCTTCATTGAGATTTGGCGTAATCAAGCTGGCGAGCGGAAATAATTCCTTCTCGTAGGTTTCGATGGCTGCCAGTTCAAGAAGGAGATCGCCGCTCGTGGCGACAATGACCGGATCGATCACAACTGGAACAGGTGACGCAGAATTTCTGTGCATGCTTCGTATCGCCTTCGCCACGGCAGAAATGATTTCCGCGGAGCAAAGCAGGCCGGTCTTAATCGCGCCGATCGGGAAATTTTTAACAAGCACTTCTATCTGCTCGCGAACAATCCTCGCGCTGACGGGTTCAATTCGCGAAACTTTGCCGGGAACTTCCGCGACGATGCACGTCACGGCGGTCAATCCATAAACACCGAGAGCGGAAAACGTTTTCAGGTCGGCCTGAATGCCCGCGCCGGCGCTGCTGTCCGAGCCTGCGATGCTTAGTGCGACAGGAATTGTAGCGGCGCTCTGCCTGCCACGCCGAAGCTTTGCGGAGGCGGCTGAGCGCCGATTGCGTTGCTTGGCCATGGGATTCGGCGTTACAAACCGCCGCTACAGGATTACGCGCCGTTCCCGTCGTTGCCGATCGCTTCGACCGGACAGCCTTCCATGGCTTCTTTGCAGAGTCCCTCTTCTTCTGGCGTCTCCGGCTGTTTATAGACGTACGAATGGCCACCGTCATCGTTCCGCTTGAAATTGGCAGGCGCGGTTTCACGGCACAAATCGCAGTCGATGCATTGATCATCGACGTAAAATTTGCCCGCTACGTTCTCGGCGTATTTGTTTGCGGCATCGGCCATGGTTTTCCCGTAAAATGAAGTGGAACGTTAGAAGGAAACGCTCCCCACGCAATCAATTTGGCCGCTGAGGAGCTTGCGCGCAACCCTCACGCCCAGTTGCCGCGTTAAGTCGCCTGCTCGCGAATTCATTCGGAGTTGAAACCTCGCAGCCGAAAGCCCATCATCGCTCGATTCTTTACTGTAACCAACCTGCTGATTCCGCGACTTGACGGTTCAACCCTCCACTTATCTCTGCCTGGATGAAAAAACAAGCTGCCAAAAGTCTGCGAGCCTTTGCCATTGAACTGGCGGTTTATTCGGTTCTGGTCATTTGCTATTTCTTTCTGGTTCTAAATCTCCTGGGGAACTGGCTGTACGGGCTCGAAAGTCAGCATCGCTACATCTATGCCGGGGTAGCCCTTTCGCTCATCGTAGGGCAAGCCGTTCTTCTGGATAGCGTGACGACGCTCTTATTTCGGCTTCTGCGCGGCCGCCTGAAATAATCCATGTTTTTTCCAATTTCTCACGCGCACATCAACCCGATCTATCTCGCGGTTGTGGGATTTATCATTGGAATTCTGGGCGGGTTTTTTGGCGTGGGCGGGAGTTTCATCGCCGGCCCGGCGCTGCGCGCGATGGGCGTCGACTGGAATTTTGCCGTTGGAACGGACCTGGCGCACATCGTCGGCAAGTCGATCGTAGCGGCGAAACAGCACCGCGCGCTGGGCAATGTTGATCTCAAACTGGGATTGATCATGGCGTTTGGAACAATCGCGGGCGCCGAATGCGGCGCACAGTTGATTCAGGCGCTTAAGCGCGCCGGTAACGTGAACACAGTGGTCAGCTATGTCGCGATCGTCGTCTATTCAGGCATCGCGGCATTCATGCTCTGGGAGAGCCGAAAAACGCTGCGATCGGCTAAAGGGCGATCACAGCGCGGGCTGATCAAGGGTGCAAAGTCCAAAAAAGACCACTCCGCATTCGGTCCTGTCACTCGAAGTATTCAACGGCTGAAAATTTGGCCGATGATCACGCTGCCCACTTCAGGCATACGAATTTCACTCTGGACGATCCTTCTGGTCGCCTTTGTTGGAGGCGTCTTCAGCGGTTTTCTTGGGGGCGGCGCCGGTTACATTCGGATGCCGTCAATGGTTTATGTTCTGGGAGTACCGACCCACCTCGCAGTGGGAACGGACCTTTTCGAGATCGTGATTTCAGCCAGTTATGGAACGATCACCCATGCGATCAAAGGCAACGTGGATATTCTCATAGCACTGGTCATGCACACCGGTGCTGCCATCGGCGCGCAAATCGGCGCAGTCGCTACACAATATTTTACCGGTCCAAAAATCCGGCTCGCCTTTGTCCCGTTGCCATTGATCGGCGCGGCCATCGTGATTTATACGCTCATGACCGGCCACAAACTCTAGCAATGAAAATTTTGATTTGCAGCGACGGAACGCCTTCGGCCGAAACAGCGATCCAGCTTGGAGGATCGTTGGCTGGACCACTCAAGGCTGAGACCACGCTGCTTGGAATTGCGGAAACAGCTCAGGACCAGGGGCCTTTGCGGGAGACGCTTCAAGAGCAGGCACAATCGCTCCAGGGACGCGGCGTATCGGTGGATATCATGGTGCAATCCGGCGAGCCGGTGCGCCAGATTACCGACCAAACCTCAAAAGCCGCCTATGATTTGGTCGTCATCGGTGCGCGGTGGACTGGAGCGACGGGGCATTACTGGCGCTCGGAAAAGACGTACGAAGTAATCAAAACCGTTCAGCCGCCGGTGCTGGTGGCCATTGGCGAACGCAAACAATTAAAGCGTTTTCTGGTTTGCACAGGCGGAAAAGAATTTATCGAGCCAGCGGTACAATTTACCGGCAAGCTGGCCGCCGCCGTGAATGCTTCAGTGACATTGCTGCACGTCATGGCTGAGCCCCCCGCCATGTACGCCGACTTGGTCCGCCTGGAAGAGAATGTCGAACAGCTGCTCGAATCGAAATCGGAGCTTGGGACGAATCTGCGCCGGCAACGAAGAGAACTCGAACGCCTTGGCGTTTCCGCTGACGTGCGTCTTCGGCACGGGATTGTGATCGATCAAGTTTTCGACGAAGCGCGCGAGGGCGATTACGATTTGATTGTGACCGGCACGTCGCAAGCGCGCGGCCTGCTGCGCCACTACATCATGGGAGATTTAACGCGCAGCATCTTGAATCGCGCCAGTGTTCCCGTGCTCGTCGCGCGCGCAGGCGCGCCCAAACCGGCCCGAACTCTCTGGAAGGCTGTTAAAGGAATATTTAGCAGAAGCTGACAAGTGTTCTGGGCGCGAAAATTCCCGTCATTATCAACCTCAAATTCCGGCGAGGCGATTACTTGTGAGTTCAGCATTTTTTAGTCATTGAGTTGCCAGGCGATCGAGCTCCACTGAATAAAGCTCGTTATGTGGAAAACGCTTATGAAGGTCGCTCAGAATATCGCGGGCCTTTTCAGGCTGCTTGTCTCGCAAAGCTGCAACGGCGAGAAGAAGCTTCGCGAACGGCTCGAGGTAGTAACCTTCGAGTGCCGTCTTTCGTAGCTGCTCAAGGCCTTTCTCGCGATCGACCTCTGATCCGGTGAATCGAAGCAACACCCGCAGCGCGACTGGCTTTAGGCTTAACAAATAATTCTCAACGCCGGGGCCCAGATAGGCGTCGTATGCGTTAGGTTGCAACGCCAGCAGTTTGTTTGCGTAGACGCGCCCTGATTTCGTGTAGCTCAATGCTTTAAGCCCGCGTCCCTCTATCAACGCGACGTAGTCTGCGCGGAGTCCGTAGGTAAGGATTTTTGCAAACAGAGCGCGAGCATCGCCTCCCGATTTCTGCAGTGCTGCGTCCGCCAGGCCGTCCGCCTGCTTGATTCGTTTGGTGAAAGAATTTTTCACCTCTGGGTCCGGATCCCACGTTTTCCAATTCTTAAAGCGATTATCATCGGTGAACAGCTCGGACTCGAGAACTCCCAGCCGGGTCAGCTCCGAGAAGAGGTAAGCGGCAGCGTCGGAGGCCGGCCCGAGCGAATCATCTGGGTGACTCTTTTGCCAGCGTTCTAATACGATGTGGGCGTCTTGGAACTTGAGATCGTACATTTGCAACCACGCCGAATACACCTCCTCCGATTTCAGATCAGAGCCGGCCAGATCTGAACTAACGAAGGCGATCAGGACGATAAGAGGGCTAATGGTGACACGCATTTCGTTTACGCCGCGTAGGAATATACTCTGCGCAAATTTCGCTCGATCAATCTCGCCGGAAGCATTCGGATCACTATGTTGCGACCGTTAACGAAAGCGGAGCTTGCCATTGTCCAGTGTATCCCATCACGAGCGAGCGCTGCTGGATATGCTTGGTGCGATGAAAGCGGAGTGATTCATGCCGAGGCAAAGCCGCTTCTATCGGCAAGCCGCTACCAAGGCACTTTGCGAGAATAACCGCATCTTCAAGGGCCATGCAACCACCCTGACCGAGGTTTGGCCTGCACGGATGAGCGGAGTCACCAAGCAACGTCACCGCTCCTTTTCCCCAATACCGGAGTGGTGCGCAATCGCGCGCACCGTTTTTTAGAATTTCGTTTTCATCCATCGATTCCAAAAAAATCTGCAATCGGCTCATGCCAGCCGCTAGACAATTGTTGGAGCTCGCATTTTCGGCCCGACGTGCTGTCGGGATACACGCACGGAGATGGCTTCGACAAATGCTGAGCACGCACGTTCAATAATCTTGCAAAAAAAGCGTATCGAATCGGAGTACAATACCGCCTGATGGAGATACATGCACATGACGGGCGTTCTGATACTCGGCTGAATACGAGCGGCGGACGCTCCGCGACACAAGATTGGTCTTATTTTAATCTCACCGCTCAGTCCGAGATGAAAATTAGTTCAGCGAAACCAAACTTAAGGAATCCACGGGTGCGGCGGTGGGCGTCGTATTTATGGCGCGAAGCAATATTGAAGAGCCGCGGGCCAATCGCGCCGGCGTTCATCAAGCCAGAGCCTGCAAGGTGGAGCGACGCGCGGGTCACAGTCGCTTGGCTTGGGCATTCCACCGTACTGATCAATTTCTTCGGCGTGAAAATCCTGACCGATCCTGTTTTGTTCGAGCGCATAGGAATTCGGGTCCCGTTTTTGTTCACTCTCGGTCCGCAGCGACTCACCGCACCTGCGCTCACTTTTAAAGAGCTCCCAAAAATCGACCTCATCCTTTTATCGCACGCGCACTTCGATCACATCGACTGGCGAACGCTCTCACAATTCGATTCTTCTGTGGCCGTCGTCACCGCTCCGCGGACACGCGACCTTCTTCGATGGACCAAGTTGTGCGACGTGACAGAGCTAAAATGGAATGAGGATACGTCAATTGATACTTCATCTGAAATAACCAAGATCACCGCGATTCAAGTGAAACACTGGGGCGCGCGCAAGCGGCGTGACGACTATCGCGGCTACAACGGTTATCTCATCGAGAGAAATAATCGCTGGATTCTCTTCGCCGGCGATACCGCATTGACAGACAGCTTCGCCGAACTGCGGCGATACGGAGCAATCGATCTCGCGATCATGTCGATTGGCGCTTACAACCCTTGGATACGCTCACATTGCACGCCCGAGCAGGCAATCGAAATGGCAAACGCCGCAGGAGCGCGCTTCATCATGCCAGTTCATCACCAAACCTTCCGGCTTAGCTTCGAGCCAATGCGAGAACCCATCGAACGCTTCGAAGCGGCCTTGAGCAAAACTCCCGAGCGAATTGCGCTTCGCGAAATCGGCGAGACGTTTGCGCTTCCGTGACGCAGACAATCGTACCTGTGACGTTCGGAGGTCCGCGTTTACGCGGCCTGCAGGACGCGCGCCGAGGTCGCCGCCTAAAGATGGAGCTCCAAACTCGCCGGAAGCGATTGCGTGGCCACTCGCTTGCTCGCTCTGTCCACGGATGCAATGTTTGCCCGCTCCGCGCCGACGTAGCTCAGCTGGTAGAGCAGCGGTTTCGTAAACCGCAGGTCACGGGTTCGAATCCCGTCGTCGGCTCAGCCTTCGCAATGACCAATTTGTCCAGACCACCCCACTCCGTCTCGATCATCGTTCCTACTTTGAACGAAAAGGAAAATATCGCGCCGCTGGTTTCCCAAATTACTGCGTGCGCTGTTCCCTTCCGGGAAATTTTGTTCGTCGATGACCATTCCACCGACGCCACTCGCGAGGAGATACGTGCTCTAGAGAAGAGTCAGCCAATTCGCTTGATCGAACAAGACGGAGCAGACGTCGGACTGGCGAGCGCAATTATGTTGGGTGCCCGTGCGGCACAAGGAGAGATTCTTCTCGTCATGGATGCGGATCTGAGTCACCCGCCGGAGCGGATCAAGGATTTATTGGCACCACTATTCGCTGGCGGCGCAGACCTGGTGGTTGGGAGCCGATATGTAAAAGGTGGATCCACACCTGGCTGGCCAATCTGGCGCCGGGTCATGTCGCGAACAGGCGCAGCGCTCGCCTACCCGCTCACCGGCCTGCACGATTCGATGTGCGGGTTTTTCGCCATTGGCCGTTCTCGACTGATCGAGCTGGCGCCCCACACAAGCGGGTTCAAAATTGTTTTCGAGACGGTTGTGCGCGGCGGCGGCATGCTGCGCGTACAGGAAATTCCCATTGCCTTTCGCGATCGCGCACGCGGGAAATCAAAAATGTCGTTCAGCGTTGCGCTGCGATTTTTTCTTCGCTGGCTGCGCGCGATGTTTCAATACGTCCTGCCTGGCGTACGTCGCCGTGAAAAGGGTGCAAAACTGGCTCGCGCGGCGAAGGCCTTACATCAAGAGGCCCCAGGAAAGTAAGGCGGAGGCGTCGCGCCAAACCTTGCTGGAGCTATCGCCCAGCACAACAACAATCACATCTTTGCCGGGCCGCGTGCCACTCGCGATCAAACATTTGCCAGCGGCGTCGGTGTAACCAGTCTTCATCCCGTTGCAGTACGGGAGCCGTCTGAGAAGCTTGTTCGTGTTTTCAAGTTCGCGTGTCCGGCCATTGGCGTAGCGGAAGACAAGCTGCGGAAGACAAACAATCGAGCGTATCGTCGGATTCGCATAAGCTGCACGGGCAATAAGCGAGAGGTCTCGCGCGGTGGAGTACTGTCCGGGTATGGGCAAACCATTCGGATTCACAAAGTGCGAGTGCACAGCACCGAGTTGCTGGGCGCGTCTGTTCATGATCTCCGCAAACGCTTCGATACTGCCAGCATTGTCTCGCGCCAGACATCGCGCGACGTCATTCGGACTTTTCACCAGCAGCGCTCGCAGAAGATCGATCCGCTGATATGTGTCGCCCGCTTTGATGTTCAGTTTCACCGGCTCAGCCAGCGTATCCACCACTTGAACCGTGACCGTCCGCTCCAGAAAACCGCTCTCAGCCACAACGAGTGCGGTCAGCAACTTTTGCGTGCTGGCTGGGACTCTGGTTTGGTCCGCGTTTTTTTCGTACAATATTTTGCCGCTATTCGCGTCCACTACGATCGCGGAGGCTGCGCTGGTCTTCGGGATTCCTTCGGGAGTGTATTCTGTCGGCGCGGGGATTGATTCTTCGGTTTCTTTTTCTTTTGCGCGCTTCCGGTGCGACGCGGCATGAGTGGACTTAGACGTCTTTGTCTTATGAGCGGCAGTGGACTCAACATCGGCATCTTCTGTGTCTTTCGCCGTGACCGCTTTTGCTTTTCGAACCGGGCCGGAGACCCCGCTCGGCCGCACCGCTTGCGAGTCAGGAGCGTCCTGACTCCACGCGTTCAGCGCGAACACTGAGACCAACGCGCAAAGGAAGAAAAATCGTTTGCGCCACTTCATGGTCGAAGAATTAGCGATAAAACTTTTGCCCGCGCAAGCGTCGCGGCACATTCGGGAGCACAATCGCTACGACTATCATCTGCGCTCGGCCGAGTGTCATCCTGATCCCGCAGTTGCTGGAGAAGGATCTCTCGAAGGCTCCGGCGTCACGCATGGTAATTTGTGTAACCCATGCTCCAATGGTCAGGTTCCTCGCTCCGCTCGGAATGACACTGCTTATGATTTCCCTCCCCGCTCGATCAGTTCGATCTCGTATCCTTCAGGCGCATCGACAAAAGCAATCTTGCCGATGCCACTCGGATGCGGTCCGTCGGATAACGGGTAACCCTTTGCCGCCGCCTCTTTCGCGAACTTTTCGAGGTCGTCCACTTCAAAGGCGAGATGGGTGAGATCGGGGCCGACCACTACCGGCCCGCTTTCGTCAAATTTGCAAATCTCAATTTCCTCGTCGCTACCGGGCGCTTTCAAAAAAACGAGTTGCGATCCGCGACCCGAGGTCTGACGCCGAATCTCATCGAGCCCGAGAACATCCTTGTAGAACGATACGGTTTTCTCCAAGTCATGTACGCGATAGCGCGTGTGCAGTAGTTTCTTAACCATGGGTTACCGTAACGAGCACCGGTATCGATTCAAACTCCCGTTCTGGACAAAGCCGTTAAAACGGCTTCATTGCGCTTCGCGGAAAGCACCGGGCTCAAGCCGGGTGTTAATGAGATAGCGCGGAGTCCTCGCTGTTCAAGCTTTCCATTTTGCGGCTATCCGTGTAATCCGCGAAATCCGCGGTTCAATTTTACTATGAAGAAAATCGGAATTCTTTTTGGACAGGAACAGAGTTTTCCGCCGGCGTTTGTCGAGCGGGTGAACCAGAAGACCGGCGGCAAAGATATTGCCGCGGAGTTCGTCAGGATTGATAAAGTTATCCAGGGGGAACCGTGCGGTTACGACGTGGTGATCGATCGTATCTCACAAGACGTGCCGTTCTATCGCGCGTGGCTCAAGAATGCAGCACTAACTGGCACCGCGGTGGTTAACAATCCATTTTGGTGGAGCGCCGACGACAAATTTTTCAACAACGCGCTGGCGACCACGATTGGCGTGGCAGTTCCGCGCACGGTTTTGCTCCCGTCAAACCAACTGCCACCGGACACGAACGAAAAATCGTTTCGCAATCTTGGTTACCCGCTCGATTGGGAAGCCATTTTCAATTACGTGGGCTGGCCGGCGTTTTTCAAACCGTTCATCGGTGGCGGGTGGAAGAACGTCTATCGAGTGCACAATCGTGAAGAGTTCTTCCGAGCCTATGCCGACACCGGCCAGTTGGTGATGATGTTGCAGGAGGAAATTAAATTCGACATGTACTTTCGCTGTTACTCAATCGATCAGCGCCACGTCCGAATTATGCCCTACGAGCCACGGAATCCGTTTCATCTGCGTTACCAAACTGAGTGGCACGCTCCGAAAGAGATCTTGCAAAGAGTCGAGGAAGGCGTGCTCCGACTGAATCAGTTTCTCGGCTACGATTTGAACACGGTGGAGTTTGCCATGCGCGATGGCGTGCCGGTCGCGATCGACTTTTGCAATCCTGCGCCCGATTGCGAAGCTGCGTGGATTGGCCAGCACAATTTCGAATGGGTCGTAGAAGCAATTTCGGAAATGGCCATCCGTAAAGCGCGCGAGCACGTCCCGGACCGCGACAACCTGAGCTGGGGCAAATTCCTTCAAGCCGCAGTTACGAAAAGCGATCTGGCTTAAGACCTGTGATCACCATTTCGCTGTCATCCTGAGCGAAGCAAAGGATCTCACAACAGCTCGAGCGTCACGCTGGGATGTTAGGGTGATCCGATAACTTCTGTGAGATCCCTCGTCGTCTTCGCGACTCGGGATGACAGCCCATGGTTTTTGAGGAACATTTGCACCCCGCCATGAGCGCGAAAAACCACACGTTTACTCTCGGCATTGAAGAGGAATTCGCGATCGTCGATCCGGAGACGCGCGAGCTGCGTTCCCATATTCAGGAAATCCTCGAGGGCGGCAAGGTTGTGCTCAAAGAACAGATCAAGCCGGAGATGCACCAGTCCGTCGTCGAGCTCGGCACTGAGATTTGCGATTCCATCGAGCACGCGCGCGCGCATGTGATTGATCTTCGCAGCAAGCTGGCTGATCTCGCGGCCAAAGCGGGACTAAAAATCGCATCCGTCGGCACACACCCCTTTTCGCACTGGCGCGACCAGCACATCACCGAAGGCGAACGCTACAAGCAGATCATCGAAGACATGCAGTTGCTCGCACGTGCGAATCTCATTTTTGGTTTGCATGTGCACGTGGGTATCCCGAACCGCGAAATGGCCATACACGTAATGAATCAGGCGCGCTATTTTTTGCCCCATCTTTACGCGCTCTCGGTCAACTCGCCGTTTTGGGTGGGCGAAGACACCGGGCTGAAAGGTTATCGACTGAAAGTGTTCGAACGTTTTCCGCGCACTGGCATTCCCGACGCGTTCGAATCGCTTTCCGAGTACGAAGACTACTGCAAACTGCTGGTGAAGACCGGCTGTATTGACAATCCGAAGAAAATCTGGTGGGACATCCGGTTGCATCCGTTCTTCGACACATTGGAGGTGCGCGTGTGCGACGCACAAACGCGCGTGGGCGACACGGTAGCGATCGCCGCGTTAATTCAGGCCATCGTCGCGAAACTTTTTAAGTTGCTTCACCAAAACACCACGTTCCGGATTTACCGGCGCCGTCTTCTGGATGAGAATCGCTGGCGCGCGGCGCGCTATGGAATCGATGGGAAACTAATTGATTTCGGCAGGGAAACCGAAGTGGACGAACGAAGTTTGTTAAACGAGCTGCTAGAGTTCGTCGCAAGTGAGGTGGACGAGTTCGGCACGCATCGCGAGATGGCGCACATCGAACGGATCATGCGCGAAGGCACAGGCGCAGACCGACAACTAGCCGTTTGGGAACGCACCCAAGACATGACGGCAGTAGTCGATCATATCGTCGCGGAAACGTACGAAGGTTTAACAGCGACGCAGTGAGGCTGGGACTTTATTTCTGCGTCAGGTTGTGACTGTGTACACAACGGGTAAAATCAGGAAATACGTTAACGCTTTAACAGTGACGTAGTCATGATCGGTACTGGCATACTTAAAGGGATGGCGGTGACGGCACGGAACTTTGTCGGAAGTTATTTCGACAAGGAACGGCTGATCACGGTGCAGTATCCGGAGGAGCGCATTCCGCTACCGGAGAATTATCGAAACTTTCCGATTCTGATTTACGATGGCGAGGATTCGCAAGCTGGCCTGCGCTGTGTAGCGTGCAAGATTTGCGAAAAGGAATGTCCGCCGCAGTGCATCTACATCGTCAAAAGCGACGACAAAAAGCCCGATTATATGGGCAAACCGCAGTTTTATCCGAAGGTCTTCGACATTGACATCTCGGTTTGCATGAGTTGCCAGATTTGCGTCGAAGTTTGCCCGTTTGAAGCGATCAAGATGGACAAGGACTTTGAGCTAAGTAAACGCGAACGCTTCGACAATCTCCTCTTCCGCAAAGAGGATTTGTCCAAGCCTAACGAATATTACCACAAGATTCATCCCGTCGAAGCTGCGGCCGTGGACAAAAATCTGGCTGACGCAGCAGCGGCGGCCGAAGCGAAGAAGAAAGCCGCGGCCGAAGCGGCGGCCAAGGCTGCGGCGGCAAAGGCAGCCGCAGCGGCATCAACGCCCACGTCGGAATCGCCTTCAGCGAGTTGATCGGCGCGCCCGGCGGTCGCGCCCTACCAGCACAGGGCGTCTTGCAATCGCAAATCGCAAATCTAAAATCAGAAATCCAATTGCCAGGGTGGCGAAATCGGCAGACGCGCCAGATTTAGGATCTGGTGGAGAAATCCTTAGGGGTTCGAGTCCCCTCCCTGGCACTTGAACGAAAGAGGCAAACGCTCAACGCCGAACATCCAACTTTCAACGTCCAATTCAGACACCGCCAATTGAGCATTGGACGTTTGGACGTTCGACGTTGGGTGTTGGACGTTGAATGGGGCACAATAGGCGCCATTAAGTTCGAATGAATGAGTTGAGCTTATCATTCCCCGCGCCTAACAGGCTGAGCGAGCGCGGCCGATGTGATACTAAGGTCTTATATCCTTCTGCTGCGTTTTGCCGGAGCCTTGTGCTGTGCGAAAGTGGAGCCCCTTTACTGTCTGCTTGCTCGATGACGATCCCTCTGTGCTAAAGGGGATGGCGCGCCTCTTCGAGTCGGCTGATTTGCATCTGGAAACATTTAGCAATCCCGAGACGTTTCTTGGCTACGCGCGGACTCATCGCCCACAGGTTGCGCTAATCGATGTTTGTATGCCGCAGATGAGCGGCTTGGAAATTCAATCTCAGCTTCAGAAAATTTCGCCTTCCACACGCGTTATCGTTTTCACCGGAAATGATGATCCACTGGTTCGTTCCACAGCCTTGAACGCCGGGGCTTCAGCCTTCCTCACCAAACCTTTTGACGACGAGGAGCTCCTTACCTCCGTACGGCTGGCGTTCGCTTCCGCGACATGAAATTATAATTTGCAAAGGCTCGATGAGCGGGTAAAGCCCTGTGGACGGAAACAGGGACCGGGATCATGGGAAACTTCCAGTCTGCCAATTTCTGCAGAGCAAAAACCAAAAAACGCGGTGTCTCTCACCGTTGAAACCCGTTAGAAACCACCTTATGAAAAAGCCATCTATTTTAGCGTTACTTCTGTTTGGATTCGCGACCGCTTCGCTGCGAGCCGGCGGACCCGAGGTTTACAAGCAAGTTGCCCCGCCACCGCCGCCCGTTTACGGGACCGGTTTTTACGGCGCGATCGACCTGGGCGCGAATGTCTTTCAAAACTTCCCGGACAGCAGAACTTTTACGGATGATAATCCGAATTCACCTTTTTTCGGGGAATCTCTCGAAGTCTCCCCTGACCATAACGTCGGATTTTTCGGCGGCCTCAAATTGGGTTATGTCTTCGGCACTGGCGTCATTCGGCCGACCATTGAATTAGACTCCTTTTATAACGGCTTTGATACTGACACTAACTTCACCCTGAGGGAGCCCGATGGGGATGTAATAGGCCGCGCCAGTTCGAGTAACAGGCTTAACAGTGGCGTGTGGCTGGGGAATTTCATTTTGCGATTCGCGCCCGGAAATCAACGGTTCCAGCCGTATGTCGGCGCCGGGGTCGGCCTTTACTACGCGGAGGCCGATGGTTTGTCATTCACGGGACCCAACGGCGAAACCTTCAACACTGGCGGCGGGCGAGGTCACACGGACCTGGCGTGGGATGTGGTTGGTGGTTCCGATTACTTTTTCACGCCTAAGGTCAGCGCGTTTATCGAGTATAAATTCCTCGAGTATACCAGTACCCAATTCAATACAGATCACGACCGCGCTCTGAATCAGCACTTGGTTGGCGCCGGCGTCCGGTTCTTTTTCCCATAACTGACCGACAACAATCTCCCTGCTAGGCTAAGTGAATCGGCCTCCTTTCATCGGGAGGCCGATTTCCTTTGAGAACGGCGCAACCGTCGATCCAACCCCCATACAACCGGACAACGACGATGAGACCAACTCCAGCTCACTTTGTCCAAGCAGTGAGATAATCCCCCTAATTGATTGAACGCATCTCGCTACTGATATAAGTCTAAAGTCCAATATGCAGTCGACGCATGTCGGTTACATTAGATCGTTTACTGACCACGATGTCACTGTCTTTGAGCGAATTGGCCGCGATCGAGCGCCCCGCTACTAATTCCAGGATCTTTGCGCACACGCGCTGGGACGCGATTCCGGTTGCCGCCGCGGTTCTGCACTGCGTTTACTTCTTCGGGATGTTTTATCTTTTCCCGCGCGTTCCGCTTTGGGTGATGCTGATTCTCGGTTTTATCTATTCGGTGAGCATTTCGTGGAACATCAACGGCGTCTCTCACAATTTCATTCATAATCCGTATTTCCGCTCGCCGCTGCTCAATCGTCTGTTCAGCATCCTGGAATCAATCACAGTCGGCTTTGGCCAGGTGTTCTACGAATGCATTCACATGCAGCATCACAAGGGAAATGCTGATCGCCCCGACGAGCGCGGGGAGACTACTGATTGGATTTCGATTTACAAACATGGTCACGACGGCGAAGCGGAGGCTGCACTGAAATACACTTTCTTGAGCTTTTTCCGCGAAGATCCAAAGACAGTCTTGAAGGAATTGAAGCGCAAAGATCCACGCGAAGCGTTTTGGGGAATCTTTGAACTAGCATCGTTCGTCACGACTTTTGTCATCCTTGGAATTCTCAACTGGCGTTACATCTGTTTTCTTTTGCCGTTCTGGTACTTTGGCCACTGCCTCTCTTATTTAAACGGCTACTATCGGCATTATGGCGGCAATCCGGACGAGCCGATCGCATGGGGCGTGAGTACCTATGGGAAGCTCTATAACTGGAGTTGGTTCTACAACGGCTACCACGCGGAGCATCATTTCCGGCCGAAGGTGCATTGGACACGAGTGCAATCGCTCCGCGATCAAATCCGAGAGCAGCAACGCGCAGCCGGGGTGCGGGTAATCAAGGTGCCACACGCGCTCGGCTTTCTCGACGCTGACCTCCCGTCCGCTAATCGACCACAAGAACACAATCGACTCGAGTTCAAACCCGCTTCCCCGCGTTCCTGATCGCATCGCTGCCTTGGCGAATAACGAATTCATTCGTTGCCCCAATAACAGTCCGAAACTAAGTAGGAGAATCTATGACTAACAAAGCATTCATTATAACTGCAATAGCCAGCTGCGCATGGGTCGCGACCTCATTCGCCGCTACAATCCCTGCCGGCACAACTCTGGTTGTGCGAACACTCAATACCATCCAGTCAACCGACCGGGTTGGCAGAACTTTCAGCGCACAGCTTGATCAGGATGTGGCGGTGA
>Ga0209577_10003528_pt1 | contig 14745 bp, 13 predicted proteins | sample GraSoiAngelo_109_FD_185874 | JGI IMG/M metagenome (GOLD analysis project Ga0209577, IMG submission 185874) | Grasslands soil microbial communities from the Angelo Coastal Reserve, California, USA - 14_0903_12_20cm (SPAdes) (version 2) | ecosystem: Environmental > Terrestrial > Soil > Grasslands...
TACTCGGCCTAGTCCGCGCCGATCCGTCACCTTCTTGATCCGGTCCCTTGCCTAGTCCGGTGGCCCTTCGATACAAGAATTCGATTACTCGGAATACGAAGTCTCGGTGCGATCAGCCGGCTAACGCGTTCTTCAGCGAATTGCGATAGGCCCTTGCATAGCGGGCGGCCATCCGCCGTGGGCTGAAGCGATCCCGCGCGCGCTCCGCGCATCGCTCGGGATCGATCTCGCCGACCTGGCGGACACGCTCGACCAGCTCATCGACAGATCGCGCCAGGTAGCCCGTGACGCCGGGCTCGACCAGTTCCCGGGCGGCACCCCGGCCGAACGCGACAACCGGTGTGCCAGATGCCATCGCCTCGACCATCGCCAGCCCGAAGGGCTCCTCCCACTGGATCGGGAAGAGCAGGGCCGCGGCTCGACCCAGAAGCTTCGCCCTCTCCTCGCCCCGCACGTCCTCGATCCAGCGAACCTTGCCAGACAGTCGCGGCTCGATCAGCTCGGTGAAGTAGCGCCGCGACTTCGCGTCGCGATCGACCTTGCCGGCCAGGACCAACGGCATCCCGACGCGTTCGGCAACCTCGATCGCGATGTGTTGTCCCTTGTCGGGCGTGATCCGCGCCAGCTGAACAAGGTAACCATCCTTGCCATCCTCGACGGCGAAATCGTCGACTCTGATCGCGTTGTGGACCACCGCCAGCCAGCGGACATTGGGCGCCTGCTTCCTTTGTGCCTTGCTGATGGCGATCAAGTCGATCTCCTCGTCGACCTCCTCGAGGAAGGTGACGACTTCTTCGCTGATCCCACCGTGGACGGTTGCGAGACGGGGGAGGTCGAAACCGAGGAGGCTGGCGCAGGCCATGCCCGGGAATTCGGTGTGCAGGTGGACCACATCGAACTCATGCCGGCGCTCCTTGAGCTCTTGATTGACGCGCACCTCATAGGTGGCCTCCCGGACCGCCTGCGTCGAGGTGCCGAGGTCCTCGCTCCAGTCGTCCGGCGCCATCGAGACGGCTCGCAGGCGTGGGTCGGAGCCCTCCGCCGCGAATGTCGTCACCCGGTGGCCCATTTCCCTGAGCTGGGTCCCCAGTAGGTGGACGACGGCCTCGATGCCACCGTAGCCCCGGGGAGGCAGCGGAAACCAGGGCGGCGCCACCAGGGCGATGCGAAGCGGACGGCGCGTTGCTCCCTTCCCCAACCGGCTCTCAGGCCTTGCTGATGCGACCGGCCAGGACGCCGAGGGTGGCGCCGCGGGCGACGTGCGCGGCGACCATTGGCAGCTGGCGGCCGAAGCGGTCCTTGCGGACGGGTGCGACAACTCTTATGACCATAAGACTATTACATTACCTGATAGCGCTACTGCCACTTGCGGGCCGTCGAAGACATCGCAGACCAGTTGATCCGCAACTGCCGGGTGACTGACACCATCGCGCTTACTTGGGCATCCAGATAGCCAACCTTCTGGGCGCGCCAGGGGTGCTCATCTACGCTGTTACGAGCGCGGGCCGGCAGACGGAGCTGGTCTCCACACCGGGCAGATCGTCGCCGCGATCGATGGCCGGCCGACGCCAGATTGCCAGAGCGATGCCGCCGTCCTCGCCGGGCCAGACGGTCCATATCGACAGCGTGAATTCGGACGGCTCTCGAAGCGCCAGGGAGGTGACGCTCGGGGAGCTCCTTGGTTCAGCCTGACCGGCATTGCGCCTCCGGGGCTGCTCCGATGCTTGCACCCGACGGCGCATTTTGAAACAATTTCTCGTGGGTATTCCACGGAGGTGAATGAGGTGGTTGGCAGTCACGGGCTACCTCACCCTCGGTTCCGTGAGCAGCGGCCCGCGGAGCTCGTGAAAGGCCCGCGAGTCCGTACCCGCGATGGTCGCCTCGTCGGACAACCGGAACGCCGTCGCGGCGAACGGAGATGCCCCCGCCAGCCCACGTGCCTATAGAGCGATTGAATGGCGGCAAGGCCGGCCACAGAGATGCCGAAGCGGTCCGTGTGGGGGCGCGCCAAATCCGGCGCGACGGAGCGCATCGAGGACCAGGCAATGGGGGGATGATGGGCGAACAGGCAGACGGTCAGCCCCCCTGAGCCATGCACGGCGAGTTCAATGTTTAGCCCGATTTGGTGGCGGGGCAAGAAAGCTTAGGGAGCTTCAACTCCATTACATCCAGAGGAGGTAATTCAGATGATTCGGTGGAGCCCGGGTACTGAGTTGGCGAACCTGCATGGTGCGATGGATCGGCTGTTCGAGGACTTCTTCAGTCCGACCTCGGCGGGCAATGAAAACCAGCGCCAGACGATGTCAACCTACTTCCTGCCGCTCGACATAAAGGAGGCGGGGAACGGCTACGAGATACAGGCGCCAGTTCCAGGGTTCAAACCCGAGGAAGTGGAGATCACCTTCTCGGAGGGCGTGCTGCATATCGAAGCCCAGCACTCTCAGGAGTCGACGCAGCAGCATGGTGGTTACCTGCGCAAGGAGATTGCCCACGGCAACTACCAGCGGAGTATTCAACTGCCCGGCGATATCAAGGCTGAGGAGATTACAGCTAACTTCGAGAACGGCGTGCTCACCGTTATCGTGCCGAAGGCGCCCCGCCCCCAGCCGAAGAAGATCCAGATCTCGGCGAAGCCCCTGAAGCAGGTCAACGCCAAGACTCTCTGAAACCGAGCGCGCCGCCCCTAAAGAAGAGCGGATGAGAGACTGGCGCAGCCTCTCATCCGCTATCGATTGCCGCGACTCGCATTCATAACCGTTGCCGTTTGGCGAGCCTGCCTGTACGTCAATGCCTTTCCGATTCCGGCCGCGTGCGTTCGCGAATGTCTACTTGGCGCCTTAGCTCTACATCTGGCAATGACTGGGGTGGGCCGACAGGGTTTTCCTCGGGTTCACGGCCGCGTCTGGAAATCGTCGACGTGTCCAGTAGAGTCACCAAATGCTTCGAGTAGCGATCGGGTCAGCACTTGGTGCGATCACCGGAGCGACCGTCGTCGCGGTCATCGTCCTTGCCAAATTCGGACCGCTGGTGAACACCCCGCGATCAGCGCACGGGATCCTGATCGCCGCACTGATCGCGCTGCCCGCCCTCGTCGGTGCCGTGGCTGGGTACGCATCCCGAAGGGCACCCTAACGTTCCCATTGCCGGCAAGGGCATGGCGGCCCTTGTGCAAGGCGTGGAAGTCAGCAGCCGAGGCGGGAGGCGAGGTCGAGCAGGTCGGTGGCGTCGACCGTGGCGTCGGGGTCGGGCAACCTGTCGACCGCGGTTCTCGGACCGAACTCCAGGGGACGCTGAATAAATGCCGCGCCCAGGCCCACCGCCTGCGCCGCCCGGAGATCGGGCTTGTGCGCGGCGACCATCATCACCTGAGAAGGGGCCAAGTCCAGCATTTCGGCCACCATGAGATAAGTCTCGGGGTCCGGCTTGTAATGGCGACAGAGCTCAGCCGAAAGAATGCAGTCGAAGTGGAGCTGAGCGTTCCGGACGAGGTTGGTGAGCAGCGCAAATCCGCCGTTGGAGAGCGTCGTCAGGAGAAAGCGCGACGCGAGCCGGTCGAGGCCTTCACGAGCGTCAGGCCAGGGCGGCAACCGGTGCCACGCGAGCACCAGCTGGCGTCGCACCTCGGGCTCAAGTGAGTTCGCTCCGAACTCCAACAGCACCTCGTCCAGGGAGCGGGCCTGCAGGAGATCGAGATTCATCCAGGGCAGCTCGCCACGCCGGACCCGGTCCATCGACGGCGCATAGCGCGCCCGCCAGGCGTCGGCGAACCGCTCTCCGTCGAGGCCATGGACGGCCGCCGCCTGGGCGATCCCGGTGCGCCAGTCGACGAGGGTACCGAAGACGTCGAAGGCGAGGGCGCGGAACCCGTTGGAATGCTCCACGCGTTGCAGTTCGCCGGCTGGAAGCTCCATGCTGGTAGTGGAAGCCATCGTACGAAAGGAAGGGAGGATCGAATCTTCCTGGAGGTGCGTGGCAGATGCAGGACCTGGAATCGGCGCCGCGAGCGCCAGAACGCAACCAGCTGGTGAGGGCGATCGTCGCCAGCACCGTGGGGACCACGATCGAGTGGTACGACTTCTTCCTCTATAACACGGCGGCCGCGCTCGTCTTCGCCAAGCTCTTCTTCCCGCACGCTGACCCCACGGCCGGCCTCCTGTCGGCATTCGCAATCCAGTTCGTGGGCTTTGGCGCGCGCCCGATTGGCGCCTTCATCTTCGGCCACTTCGGCGACCGCGTCGGACGCAAGGCGACTTTGATCGTGACGCTACTGACGATGGGATTCGCGTCAGCCCTGATCGGACTCCTGCCGACCTACGCGCAGGTTGGAATCATGGGCGCGGTCCTGCTCACGGTGTTGCGCCTTCTCCAGGGCATCGCCGTCGGCGGCGAGTGGGGCGGCTCGGTGCTGCTCTCGATGGAGTGGGGTCACCGCGGGAAGCGCGGCTGGGTGGCCAGCTGGCCGCAGTGGGGTGTTCCGGCCGGGCTTGTGCTCGGCACCGGGGCGATGCTGATCTTGAGCTCGACCCTTTCTGAGTCCGCTTTCCTGAGTTGGGGCTGGCGGGTGCCGTTCCTGCTCAGCCTGGTCCTGGTCGCGGTCGGCCTGTACATCCGCCTGGGGATCCTCGAGACCCCGCTGTTCACTCGGATCCTCGACGAGAAGCGCGTCGAGCCCGCCCCGTCGCTGCAGGTCCTTGTCAGGCAGCCGCGCGAGATCATTCTCGCCGCCCTGATCCGCACCTCGGAACAGGCGCCCTTCTACATCTTCACCGTCTTCGTGCTCGCCTATGTCACCACGACCCTCAAGCTGAGCCGCGGCTTCGCCCTCAACGCCGTGCTGCTGGCGGCCGCCCTCTCGCTGGTGAGCATCCCTCTCTTCGGCTACCTCTCGGACGTAATCGGGCGCAAGCGCATGTACCTGATCGGCGTCGTCTGCACCGGCCTTTTTGCCTTCCCCTACTTCTGGTTGCTCAACAGCAAGGTGGGCGCTCTGGTGGTGCTGGCCATCGTCGTCTCTTTGATCCCGCATGACATGCAGTACGGCCCCCAGGCCGCGCTGATCGCCGAAAACTTCACGGGGCGCTTGCGATACAGCGGTGCGTCGCTCGGCTACCAGCTCGCCTCCATCGTGGCCGGCGGTCCGGCACCCCTGATCGCGGTGGCGCTGCTGGCAACTTACAAGAGCTATGTCCCGATCGCGGTCTACATCGTCTTCTGCGCGGTGGTCAGCCTGGGTGCAACTCTCCTAATTCCGGACCGATCGAAAGCTGACCTCTCGACCGAGTTCGCTACCGAGGGGCGGGAAGTGAGGAGGATAAGTCCGGCCGGTTGAGCAAAACCTCTCAACCGTGCCGGGCCGACCCACAAGTCAGCCAGGACTACGTCGCCTACTAGGCTGCCTCACGAACTCCACGTCCCGGTCGGCCGATTACATCAGACTCGACGGTAGCTAGGTCTGCTTCGGCCGGTCATCCACCTGGTCTTGGTCGAGTCGCTCTCCCGCTTGACTGTGCCTAGCCTGGGCTCGAAGTCCGAGATGATCGACTGGATCTTCTGAATACCATGCCCAGGTCGGGACGTCCGCAGGAGTCCGTCGGGGTCGATTTCGTATTCGAAGTAGCTAGCGGCCTTGGCCGATAAGTTTGTCGAAGTCCGCACCGTGGGGCAACGGGCACGTACGTGGAAGATCAGCGGTTGAAGCGCCTCCCGCGATTGAATGCCGCCTCCTGAGAGCGTCTCAAGTCGAACTCGCTCAACGGCGAGTATCATCGCTGCTCGATTCCCGCACGGCTACGGAAAGTAGCCAAGTCAGATTTGGTTAAGGACCCGGTCCGGAATAAGAAATCTGGTGCACCCAGCTTTACACAATGAGAACCTTTCTCCGATCGTTCTTGGTCGAGTCATCGAGCTGAGTGGGCTCCACGCCAAGATCCGCCGAGATGGCTATCGCGTGTCTCGGGGCCGGACGCAACCAATGGTGATGCCTACCTAGGATGAACAGCTCCGGAGATCTGTAGACACTTCTGGACCTCCCGGAAATAGAAGCGGCGGCCCATCCGGTGGGTGCTCTACGCCCATAGGGAGGTACCGCCGTGACTAATGATGACCTTCTCTACCGACATCGGCTGCTGGTCTTCGCCAGGGCAGCTGAAGAAGGGGTAAGCCGCGCCTGTCAAGCGCTCGGCTACCACCGCTCCTGGTTCTACCGCTGGAAGGGGCGGGTCGAGCGGGAGGGTCTGGAGGTGCTCAGGCCGCGGGAGCGCCGGGCACCGCGGATGCCGAACCAGATCCCGCCCTGGCAGGAGAAGCAGATGCTGGCCATGGCTCTGGCCAACCCCGGCTTGGGTCCTCGCCTGTACGGCTCACGGGATGCGGCGACAGATTGGTCGCATCTGCCGAGTCCGCCAGGAGGGCCGGCACCCAGGCCGGCCACTGTCGCCTCATCTTGTGAGCCGGACACGCTAGCCCTCAGCCCCCAGCCGCGGTCGACATGTTGTCCGATCAGGCACTCTGCCAGGACCCGAAGGGCGGACAGAAGTCCGCCCCTACGAATCCGCCCCTACGAATCCGCCCCTACGAACCCACCAAATGCGCGGTGAAGCCACAGCAGGAGATCGTCTGGGTGGGGGCAACCGAAGTCTGCTGGATGCTGACGTTGTGAAGCGTCCCTGTCGTGTCCTCGCTGTCCGCGACCACGGCCACTCCAACCTGCCCGCCCACTATCGAGTCGTTGGACAGTGCGTTGTCACCGTCCTGGATGGCGGCGCCGAAGTAGCGGTTGTTCGTGAGCGTGTTGCCAGAGTCCGAGCAGCAGCCGCCCGCGAATATCAGGTAGGTGCCGATGTCGTTGTTGGTCAGCTGGTTGTGAGTGATTGCAGTACCCGGGCGGCTGGCAACCAGGATGCCAGCCGACTGAACCTGGCCGATCGGATCCGGTCCGCAGATAGCCGGCAGGTCACACAGATTGTTCGATATGGTGTTGTCGGAGAGGGTCGCGATGGCGCCAGCCAGGACTTCGACGCCGTTTGGTAGGGCGAGGGTTCCGGAGCCGGGCCCGGTGATGCGGTTCCTTGTGATCGCGCCGGTCGATCCGAACCCACGAACGACTATCCCATCGCCGGTGTAGCCACTCACGGAAACACCGGTCATGGTGAGCCGCCCGGAGAGCGGCTGGCCGTCCACTCCTCCGTTACGCAACCCTGCACGGACGCCGCTCGTGCTGCGACCCGAAAGACTGCAGCTGCCGCTGATGGACCCGGCATGCATGTCCGTGATGCCGCCGGAGCTCATCGTCAGCGCGGCGTTCTGGACGATCAGGACGCCCTCCTGGAGGCTGGTGGGAGAGTTGCACGGCTCGGTACCCGGACCGGTGATGTACACGTCGGAGATGTCGACGTTGGCTGCGTTCAGGATGGTGAGGATCGAGCGCCGCCCGGCGACCGGGCCGAAATGGAGCGCCGACGGGGCTTTGATCGTGCTGGTCCCGCTGCTGGCGCCACGCAGATTCAGGTCTTTCGAGATGGTGACCTGCTCGGCGTAAGTCCCCGGCGCCAGGGCGATGGTGTCCCCCGCAGCGGCGGCGTCAACAGCCGCCTGGACCGTCGGGAAGTCGCCCGGCACCTTGAAGGTCTGGGGACTGCGGGGGGTCGCCGGTGACAGCTGCGTCGCTTGGCCGGTTTCCCAGATGCCTCTTCCGAAGGTGGCCGCTCGCAGCAAGCCGCCGTCCGGCGACAGGTAGAGGCTGAAGACCTGGACCGCCGGCAGTCCACTGCCAAACAACTGCCAGTTCTGGCCGCCGTCGGTGGTCTGGTAGATGCCTAGAAACGTGGCTGCGTAGACGGTGTTGCCGGTCGGATCCGCCGGGCTTGCCAGCAGATGGTTGATGGGCACGTCCGGCAGACCGGCCGCCGCGGCCACCCAATGCGCTCCGCCGTCAGATGACTTCGCCACCCGCGGGTGCGGGAAGGGGGACGCGCTGGCGGCGTAGAGCACGCTGTTGTTCCCCCAGGCCACAGTCGAATTGAAGCCGAGCCAGCCTGGCACCTGACCGTTGATGTGGGAGGCCGTCCAATGGCGGCCGCCGTCGGCTGTGACAAAGATGGCGCCGGCGTTGCCTACGGCGGCCACGTGGTTTGTAGCCAGCGGACTCACGCTGACCGGGTTGAGGGTGGGACGAATGAAGCCGCCTCTGAGGTTGAGGATCGAATTCCAATAGCGACCGCCGTTGTCCGTCTTGTAGACGTGATGCAGGGAGGTCGTGTAGAAAACCTGCCCTGTCGGGTCCGCAACCGGCGAGGGGGAGGTCAATGCCGTGAAGAAGGAGGCATCGCCAAGATTGATGCCGCTGGTATGCGGCTCCCAGTTTGGCTGGCCCGGATTGGACGAGGTGAAGAGGCGGTCGAAGTAGACGCTGCCCATCGCCAGGTCGCCATTGGCCTGGCTCCAGGCGGCGCCAAAGCCGTCCCCTCCGAGAGTCCCGTTGAATGTCGACGTGCTGCCCTGGCGAGCCCGAGTGCCCAGGTCCTGCAGCCCCGTGAGGATGCTGTCTGGGTGCGTCGGATCGGTGGTCACGCTGTAGTCCTGAGTGTCGACCAGCCCCTGGTTCTTGTCGGTTGAGAACGTGGCGCCGCCGTCTGTGGTGATGGCCAGCCCGCCGTCATCGCCGAAGAAGATGGTTGGCGATGGGCCCAGGCTCGAGAACGCAGCGGCGTGGAAGTCTGCGTGTGCATATGTGAGGCCGAACTGGGCGCGCCAGTTGGTCAACAGCGTCCAGGTCTGACCGCCGTCTGTTGACTTGGCGCTGCTGAGCATGCCGGCCAGGTACACGGTGTTTCGCGAGGCGTCAGACGGATCGATAAGGACCAGCTGGTTGTACCAAGCCTGGCCTCCCATCAGGTTCATGTCCGGCTGGTCGGGATTGGGGTTGGCCGGCGCCCGGCTGCTGAGATTGAGGGGAGTCCAGGTCTGGCCGCCGTCGACCGAGCGGAAGAGGTCTGCCTGCCTGAAGCCGTCAGGCGTTGCGGCGAACGCATAGACCACCGAGTCGCCGGTAGATCCGATCGCCAGCGTCGTGCGCCCGGCGCCACTGTAGCCGCCGCCCGAATTGCCTATCGGCTGCCAGCTGGCGCCCCGGTCGATGGAGAGGAAGAGCGAGCTCGGACCAAACCCCGCACAGCCGGCGCCACAGCCGGCCTCTGAGGAGGCAAGCCAGCCGGCGCTGGTGTGGGCGAGGCTCCAGACCACTGACCCGGCCGGGATGCCGGCCACAGCGCTGTAGGTCAGGCCGCCGTCAGTGGAGCGAAAGAGCCCGTTGTCAGTTCCGACCAGGACGGTATCCTGCGGCTGCGAGGTGTCGACCTTGATCTCCACGACCATTCCCGCTCCGGGCAGGCCGATGAATGGTGCGGGCGTCCAGGTGTCGCCGCCGTCCGTCGAACGGAGCATCGCTCCGCCGGCCAATGGCTGGCCGTTGAAGGGGTCGCCCAAGCCGAGGTAGAGCGTGTTCGGGTCACCGCCCAGCGCCAACGCACCACCCGAGGTCGTGAAGACCCCATCGGTCTTCGGGACCCAGGTCGGGTAAGGACGGGTGAAGTTGGTCGTCTTCCACACTCCGCCTCCCGCGGCCAGGACGTACACGGTGTCTGCGTCGCTCGAGTGCGGAAGAATGGCCTGCAGGCGGCCGCTGTCGGTGACCGTCAGCTTGTTGCCGTTGAAGTTGCGGACATCCCGCGTGGGACCGACTGACCGCCAGGCCGGAAGTCCGGGAGCAGGCTGTGCTCCCGCGACCTGCAGCGGATAACGCGTCTGCTGGTTCTGCAGCTCTTGAAGGAGCCGGCCGCTGACGCCAGACGGTCGGCTGGTTCCGAAGATCCCCGTCAGCCAGTCGTTGCGGGCCAGTAGCGCGTAAGGATTGCCCTCGTCCGTGCCGCCAGAGGTCACCTGGTCGGCCGTGTACGAGCCCGTGTTCGAATCGTTGGCCGCCGACGGGGTTCCCGCGTCGACATAGGGGTCCGTGTACGAACTGTCGCTGTCCGCCGGCAGGCTGGTGCTGGCTCCAGCGCTCGATGCCCCCGGCACGAACAGCCCGACGAGGACGACAGCTGACGACACCATCGCTGCGCGGGCCATCCGGCGGCCACGCCATACCAAACCACTCATCGGACTCCCCCCCATCGCGTGACCGTGACCTGGCTGCGCCGAATCACGAACCTCCCACATCCCTCCACCTATGCCCAGGACGCCCCGGGCCGGCAGGGCACGCTGCCGATCGGAGGATCTCGCTAAGGCGCACGGGCCGACCGAGGTCGAGCCCGTCCAGGATGGCCCGCGAATCAACGACCAGGTGCATGCGCGCGGGCATCATAGTCCCGCACTGACCGCTGCGCAGGAACTCGTTGCGCAGGTTAAGGTCGAAGGGAGCGCCGCCATCCACCCAACCTTCTGGCTGGCTCGCTCAAAGGTTCGCAATCTGTCAAGGGTGGTGCGCCCGGCAGGAATCGAACCTGATGCCTTGCGGTCCGGAGTTCTACGCATCTCCGTTCCGACCTTCAGTCTCGAATTCACGGAGTGCCGTTGCGTACTGCCTGGTGTCGACATTTCCCGGCCTAATGCTGTACGGAGGTATCCGCGACGCTATCACTATTCATGGGCGCCACGGGGTCAGAACGCTGCCCTCTGTCGAGCCGGCATAGGCTGGTCGTATGCAGGAGCAGCTCCGGATCTACAGCATCAAGCCGGGCGAGATGGATGAATGGCTCGCCGAGTGGCGGGTGAAAATTGCGCCGCTTCGCGAGAGGGAGGGCTTCAAGGTACTAGGAGCGTGGACGCTCGAGGCGCAGAACCGTTTCATCTGGATCCTCGGCTACAGCGGAGATAAGGAGTGGCAGGAGGCCGACGAGGCCTATTACCAGCTGGCCGCCCGGACTTCCATGGAACCCGACCCGGCAAGGCACATCGCCAAGTCAGAAAGCTGGCTTCTAAGGCGCCAGTGGCTGGATTCTTGAGGTCCGGCCACCTCTGCCGAAGACAGCGGCGGACGCTCACGGTGCGCTACTAGATCCGAATTCACCGGTCGATCGCCTTCGTTCTGCCGCGGACTCACCGGTCTCGCCTGGGAGCGGACAGTTAGGGGCCCCGTCGACACTGTGTCCGCTGCGTGGGTCGGTCTTTTGGGACTGGGTGCGGACGATTGGATGATGTCTCTGTAGTCAGCAATAGCCCGCGCAATCTCGCTTGGACGCCGTCTCTTACTTGATTGGTGCGACGTGGGACGCGGTCACGTCCCCGGAGGACTCCATCGAGGAACTGCTTCAGGCCACGAGCGAACCAGACGTGCTGTCCTGGATCTCGAACGCCTCGACCTCGGTGAATTGGCGCGCGGGGTGGCACGACATCCCGGCTGGCGGGTCGAGTGCATTGAACCAAGCTCGACGGCGGTCGTCGTAGCCAACGCATCGCGATTACATCCATCTTGGAGGAGCTGGTCTTCAACGCCCTTGGAGAACTCTGGCGAGGCGGTGGTCAGGCTGCGAGTGACCGGCGCCAGCCCCTCGCGAGCACGCATTTGCCGCCCATCTTGATGGCGACTGTTTCGAGGGGCAGCAGTTACCTCGTCCGGTTCAACACACGCATCCAGTGCCGGATCGCAGCTAAAGCGGTCTGCCGTCCCGCAGTCCGTCGACCGTTGCCCGGACAGAATCGCAGTGGAAGTCAGGGCCTCCAAGAAGCCCGTCGAGGCGGCTTGGTTCGCCCAGACACCCTTGGTCACGATCCGGCGCCGGGCTACGTCTAGGAACGCCCCCCCGGCGCTCCTGGTGGACCTCGAAGTTGACGCACCGCGGCACGCTGTCGATCTGGTATCGCCTGTGCCCTCTGTACATACTACTTGGTACAATTGCGTGAGCATGCGGACCGCACACCGATGAGGGTCGCCGCCAGCGCCGGGACCGGGGAGCTTCCAGTCAGTGCCCTCTAGTAGACCCCTGCCGACGTTGCTGGAGCGGCTGCCGCTTCCAATAGTCCAGGCGCCTCTCTCGGGGGGCGCATCAACACCCGACCTGACCATCGCAGCGAGCGCAGCAGGGGCATTCGGGATCCTGGCCGCTGGGTACCTGACCACCGAGAGAGTTCGCGAAGACATTCATCGGGTTCGCGGCTCAACCCCTTCACCGTTCGGCGTCAACCTATTCGTGCCCGATGAGGATTCGGCCGACCCAGCAGCGCTCCGTTCCTACGCGGAGCGCGTTCGGGCAGAAGCATCCCGAGTTGGCGCCCAACCCGGGGATCCCAAGTGGTCCGACGACGAGTGGGAGTCCAAGCTGGAACTGGTCCTGACGGAACGGCCGGCTGCGGTCTCGTTCACGTTTGGCTGCCCCGGACGCGACGTTTTCGGCGATCTGCGCCGCGCCGGAATCGAGGCTTGGGTGACGGTCACCGAGTCCGACGAGGCCGAACTGGCCGCTGAGGCCGGAGCCGATGCGCTGATCGTGCAGGGCTTCGAGGCCGGCGGGCACCGCGCGAGCTTCGCTGACCAGGATGGCGTCGGAGAGGTCGGCCTCCTGACGCTCATCCGATTGGTCTCGCGACGCGTTCAACTGCCTTTGGTCGCCGCCGGCGGCATCTGCGACGGCTACGCGGTCGCGGCGGTGCTGGTGGCGGGAGCCAGGGCGGCCCAGGTCGGGAGCGCGTTTTTGGACACAATCGAGGCAGGCACTTCGGCGCCTCATCGGGAAGCGCTTCGCTCTCGGAGCCGGACCTCACTCACGCGCGCGTTCAGTGGCAAGCGTGCCCGAGGGATAGTCAACGGCTTCATGGAGCGCAACCTCGCCGCGCCCGCGGCGTACCCGCAGGTCCACTATCTGACGGCACCGATGCGAGCGCAGGCGCGGGCCCGCGGCGAGGCCGGCGTGATCAACCTCTGGGCGGGGCAGGCTTACGAGTTGATGGAGCACGGAGTATCGGCAGGACAGGTCATCGGCGGAATGGCAGCTGAGCTCGAAAGCGCACTTGGCGCCAAGAGCCGCACAGCTCGCCGGGGCCCAAGGCGCCAATAGGGGATGTCCAAACGCGACGCGATCGTTCAAGCCGCAAAAGAGTTGATCTGGGAGGACGGTTACGTAGCGATGAGTCCGCGCGACGTAATGGAGCGCAGCGGCGCGGGCCAGGGCAGTCTCTATCACCACTTCAAGGGCAAACGTGACCTGGCGGGACAGGCGCTATGGGAGATCAACGCTGAACTCCGCGCCATCGCCGACCGCGTCTTCAGCCACCACGAGCGGCCACCGCTGGAGCGTTTGCGGCGCTTCCTGGATGTGCTCGCCCGCGACCCGCTGAAAGGATGCCGGGTCGGGCGCCTTGCGGTGGAGTCTTCCATCGAGGACGAGGCCATCCGGGCACCGGTGGCAGCCTGGTTCGATTACGCCGAGGGCAAAGTCAAGGAAGCGCTACAGCAGGCTCAGGTCAACGGAGAGTTGAGAGAAGGCGTCGACCCTGGTGACCTGGCACTCACCCTGATGGCCCTGGTGCAGGGTGGCTACCTCCTAGCGCGGGCGCACCGTGACCCGGCCGCGATGCATCGCTCGCTCGCCGGCGGGATGGCGCTCCTGGAGTCGTCTCAGTCCTGAGAACGATCCGGAGTCAAGTAGCTAGATTCGTTTGAGACGCGGGACGGGCCCCACCGTTGTCGGCGCAGCTTTCCTCAGTCTCATCCAGACGCACCGGCAGGAGGTAAACGCCGCCCAGAGTACGCCTCCGCACGGCTTGGGACAGCCGCGTGAAGAACTCCATTGCAGCTGCTACCGTCGACGTTGATATGGCCCCTTGGCGGAACGATACCGATTCGTTGATGCCAACGATCAGTTATCGATAGCCATGGATAGCCTCTGGTTATCATGAACATTTGCTGGGCCGGATCGCTCTGGCGCCACTGATGCCCGTCGAGTGGCCACGGTCCCGCCATTTGAAGGGCTTTCGCACCGTCCCGAGACGGCTGCAGAGCCGCAGGCTTCCAGGCAATGGAGAACCTGGACCCGGACTACGGGATCGAGCTCTACTGGCTACCGATCGGTGCCGGGGGAACCGGCTTCGTCCGGCTGAACGGTCGCGTTTACGAGGCGGTTAGCTCCTGGCTGCAGCGGCGGCGGCCCTGCGAGCTGTACCACTCAGGCCTCCAGGTGCGGGTGCCGGAAGGGTGGTACGTGATCGAGCAGACGCCTGCGGCTCCCGGCGGCGAAGAGCGGGGAGTCGTGGGCGTGGGGCCTATCGGCGCGCGCTGGCTGGCGGCCCGTGCGCCCCTCTTCCGCTACGAACTCCGGTGCTGGCTGGGCGGGGCCATCCCAGACGCTGACGAGGCCGTCGAGAGTCCTCGCCGGCTGACCAGCGACCTCAGAATTGCGCGCCGGTTGCTCGACCTGGCGCCCCGGGTGCCAATGCTGACCTGGGGACGCGACGAGCTAGGAGCCGGCGAGATGTGGAACTCCAACTCGCAGGTCGCATGGCTGCTCGCCCGCTCTGGCCTCGACGCCGAGGCGATCCAGCTGCCCTCGAACGGTCGCGCACCGGGTTGGCAGGCCGGCCTGTTGGCCGCGGGTCTGCTTGATGATGTGAAGTCATTTGGGCGGATTTCATGTACTCGGCCATCTGGGTGACGGCTTGACCGAGCGCCAATCGCGGGAAGCTCACGATTACTCCGCCGATGAAGAGCCAGAGGAAGAACGGAGCAAGCAGTCCGAGGCTCGGAGCGGTCATTTG
>Ga0209577_10003529_pt1 | contig 14744 bp, 16 predicted proteins | sample GraSoiAngelo_109_FD_185874 | JGI IMG/M metagenome (GOLD analysis project Ga0209577, IMG submission 185874) | Grasslands soil microbial communities from the Angelo Coastal Reserve, California, USA - 14_0903_12_20cm (SPAdes) (version 2) | ecosystem: Environmental > Terrestrial > Soil > Grasslands...
AGCGTGGTGGGGCCAAGGTTGGTAACCACGTTGCGGATCGCCCAGGTGCCGTTGAAGCCTCCAACTCCGACTCCCGCCACGAGCGCGGTCCTGACTCCAGTAGCGTAAGGGTCCAAGGTGGCAGCGTCGGCCAGGCCATAGCCGGCGGCGGTGGTGATGGTGATGATATTGGTGAGGATGGTGCCGCCGCCTGAAAGGCCCAGGCCGGATTGGGTCGAGATGAACTGGAAGACGGAGGAATCCGGCTTAAGAATATTGGAGATGACCCAAGTGCCGTTGTAGCCGGCGATGCCTGCTCCCTGGATGGTGATCGAGTCGCCTACCTGAAGCAGCGAGGGCAAAGTGGGCGGCGCGGTCAAGGTCACCGTGACCACGTTGTTTTGCTGCGAGAGTCCAACGCCAGAGATATTGACTAGGTAAGTGTTGTTGGCACCGTTGGGCGCAGCGCCGATATTGAGCGCCTGCACGATGTCGACCGCCTGCGGCGCCGCTCCCGGCCCGACTTGCGACACTCTATCCCAGTTGGTGTCGTCGTACTGCCGGGGAATGTCGTACCCGCCAAGCGAGTTGAAGAATGCCTGATACTCCCGCCCGAAAAGCGTAGTCGACTGGTAAAACAAGTTCGTGTACGGCCGCGCCGCCAAAACGTTCAGCGTGCCCTGCGGATTTTCCCTGTACAGATTCCCCGCCGAGTCCCACGCCATCAGCCGCTGGGCCAAAGTCGGAGTGAGATAACTCTTGAGTCCATTGACTGACGCGTTGGCCGGAATGGGCGCGCCGGGGAAAAGATTCTTCAAGCCGCCCCGCGTCCTGACCGCGCCCTGGGGAAAGAAGACGTCCTGGGCAACGGCCGCCGCTCCCGGAGGCAAATCCGCCGCGGGAATGGCAGGCGTGTAGCCGCCGAAGGGGTCAATCGCCAAATCGGTGAGGTCGGGGAAAAGCATGGCAGGCAAAACCGCGATTTCGTTTAGAGGAGTTTCGTGAACACGGCAAAGCCGGTGATGACGTCGCCAGTCAGGGCCGCGGCGTAGGCGCCTGCGCTCAACTCCGTACCGAAAGTGTTAAGGGCGCCGATTTTCAACTTGACCCCAGTCTGCGGATTAATCGTCGCCGGACTCCCCGACGAGGAGACGATGGCCGCATACTGGTAGCTCAAAAGTCCCCCTTGCGACTCCACCGAAATCTGCAAAAGAGAAGAACTCTCAATCGCCGCCACCAGGCCGATGAACGCTGGGTCTTGCGTGACTGGCAGAGTTCCGCCGCCGGCGAAGTTGAGCGGATCGCCGCCCGTGGGGTAGCTGCCCGACAGTTTGACGGTGAACACTACATAGATATTCTGTCCCGCCGCGTCGACCGATTGGATCTGTACTTGTGCTGCCATTGAATTTCTCCTTAATTTCTCAATTTCTAAATTGCTAAAGAATGGGGGACTGCCGCCCGCCGCGGCCTGAGTAAGGTTTGCGCCGGACCTGCTTCCTCTGCCGCCGCCTGACCGACAGCTGCTTCAAAATGAAAATCTCTTCTGTGGCGTTCAGCTTGGCTTGGGGCGCGATGGCGCCGCCCCGCGACTCGGCAAAAATCTGCGCCGCAAAGTACGCTGCCGCATTCACTACCCCGCGAATCGGCACCGGATCGCCTGCGGCAGCCAGCTTCGCCAGATGCTTTTCGTAGAGAATCTTGACGTCTTGGGATTGCGTGGCGCCGCGAAACCTGAGCCCATCCGCCTTCCACTCCCAGTCGACCAAAGTCTGCTGCTGATTTTGTTTGAGCAGCCCGCCGTTGGGCTGAATCATCGCGGCCGCAGAGTTTGAGGTCCCAGCCTGCCGCTCCCAGAGCTTCAAAGGCGCAATCAAATCGACTGGCAATTGCGGGGTGAGCGAAAAAGTGTTGCCCACTCCCGAGGGGTAAAAGATGTTCGTTCCCGTATCGTCGACCACCAGGCGGGCTTCCGGGTCGAGCGTTGGCATGGTGGGCAGAGCCAAAAGCCAGGCTTCCGCCGTGTAAGTCTCGACCCCAACCTTTGCCAGCTCGACCTGCACCCGCTCAAAGGCCGCGTTCAGAAGGTCGAAGGAAAAAGGCGCGGTGTCGGTGATGATGTCGCCGCCCGTAATCTCGGAGTCATTCAAAATCACCCGCAGCCGTGCGAGCACATCTTCGGCAACGTTGTAGGCGCTTGAGGCAAGAATGGGCATGGAGGGGAGTTAAAACGAAGTGCCGAGTTACGACTGCTTGGCTTTCCCTTGCCCCCCGACTGGCACTGACTCAGCGTACCGCTCCGGGTACAAACTCATAGCCTTCTGCTTGGGAGTCATCTTGGCGTAAAGCGCTGGGTCTTCGTCAAAAATTGCTCCGCAGTGTCCGCAGGTGATGACGTTCTCCTTAATCATCGTGCCGCAGCCGGGACACGCCCACAAAGATTGCGGAACATAACACCATGGCCGCTCCTGGCCGAGTCTTCTGCAGGCGCGCTTGTGAATCTCGTTGATGTTCGCCCGTCCCGCCTCCGGCCCCGCCCAGATGGTGTCGCCTTCCGCCACCAGGCGCGCATCTTCCCTGGCCAGATTTTCCTTGGCCTTCTGGATTTCCGACTTCTGGACTAGCTTCCTGCACTCTTTCTCGAATTTCTGCTTCAGCTCCTGCACGCGAGCCGAGAGGGCAATCTTTTTCTCCGTCACTTCGACCGGCTCGACGTTGACCATCACTCTCGCCCCGGTAGCTTTGTCCTGGCGGGTTTTGTGGTCGGGTGGATTGTCGTTCAAAAACGCAATTTCTTCCTCGTAAGCGGCGAGCAATTCTTTGGGTACGTCGGGCTCGGATTCGCACAGTAGCAGCCCCCATTTTTCCTTAGACCCCGTCGACCCTGCGGTGTGCGCGGCGGCGTCGGAAGTCAGGCCCACCACGTCGCGGGCAATCAAAGACGGTTTCGGCCAATGGACAGTCTTTCTCTGGTCGCCGATATCCTGAATCTCGGGCGTGGGCATGACTACCAGCATGGCGCAATCTTCTCCCGCTTTTTTCCCCAAAACGACGAACGTTCCCGAGAGGCCGTTGGAATGTGAATGAGTTTCCTCGCTGACGTTGATGATGATCTTGGCTTGTGACATAGAGTTCCCAGCCCTCCTTGGGCTTGTGTGTTACGGAATAACTTCACTGAATCATCTTCGGCACGGTGACGAACTGCTCGCCCGCAAACGGCCGCAGGCCGTCCTTGAGCATGTCGACGTTCTTGCGGGTGAAGCCGTCTTCCTCCCGCACCAGGCGCTGCTCGATGGCCGCCTTCCTCTGCTGGAAGGAGAAGCGTTCCTTGCTGACCCGGACCATCTGCACAATTTCCTCGACCACGTCGGCCACCAGCGGCAATGGTCTGCCCCGCGAGGTCCCATCGTCGGTCAGGGGATAGCAGAGTTCCCACTCGCCCCGCTCGGGATATTCCCCGGCGGTGTCGACGGTGAGCCCTTGGATGACTTCTTCGCCTCGCTTGCGCCAGTCTTGGGGTCGGCCATACTCTTCCGGCGGCCGCCACATCTCTAAATGCCAGGCGTTCGCGGGCAAATATTTCGGCACCAGGCGCGTCTCGACCACCGAGCGCACCAGCTTGACGTAGGGCCGCGACTCGGCGTAACCAGTAACCTTGTCGGTCAGAGTGGCGACGCCGTGCTCGAACTCCTGCCACTCCCCGGTCATGGGCACGATGCGGTTGTAGCCCCAGACCACCCGGAAGTTTGCCTCGCCATACCGATTCACTCCGCCGGCGATGCGCAGCCGGCGGGCAATGGCTTTCGGGCAGGCGTGGTGCTCGACGATCTCTTGCGATTTCTGGCGCATGGATTAAGCCTTAGCGATCCAGCTTTTTGGCCAGCTGTTCGTCGAGTTTGGCTTGCTCCTCGGCCGCTTCCTTGGCTTTCGCAGCCAGCACGCGCTCGACGCCAAACTTCTCGACATCCGCCTTGGCTTCGTCGCGGCTGAAGCGCTTGGCTTGCAGATATGCGATGGCTTCCTCGCTCGGGGTGAGCTTGGTTGCAACTACCGGAGTGGGCTCAGACACTGCCACCGCAGTCTGCACCTGGATTCCGCCCGATGCGGTTCGCTGTACAGAAATGACCCGCGCCGAAAGCTTCGCCTGCTCCGAGCAGATGGGGTTGGGGCCATCGTTTTCGATGACCGAGGTAAGAATGTTAACTCCGTTCTTGTCGACGTCTTTGGTAGTAACGTGCATGAGATTGTCTCCTGAAGAAAAATTGAAAAATCGGGCGGAGACGCCTCGTGGTTGCGAGAGCGTCCCCGCCGCTAGCTAGCTAAAAACAAAAAATCCATGAACGGGTTGAAACTCAGTACCCGCCCACAGGCAGCGCCAGATTGTCTGCAAACACGCCGTACCTAGGTTGATCCATGAACACGTTGAACACCGTGTCGAAGTACGAGATGTACCCCGCCAAGAGGCCCCCCGACTGTCCGTAGAGCTGGAACACGGTCTGTCCGCCCTCTTCGAACAGGTCGACTTCCTTGGTCACGCCTCGTCCCCAGTGCTTGAGCGCGATGATGTCGATTCTCTGAATCGTCGCGTGGATACTGGTTTTGATGGGCAGGCCGCCGAAAGTCTTGGCCGGACGGCGCTTGAGCATGTCCTGGGAAGATTCCCCCGAAACCTGCGCCTGGATGTTGGTGGTCACCGTGATGCCCACATTTTCCCAGGCCGCTTCCTGGTCGACGTTCATGAACGCCACCAAGGGCTCATCGAAGTCGACGCCCAGAACGCGGCGCAGTTTGTTTTCCATCAGCCGGCGCATGCCGGGGGTGATGGTCGCGCCGCCCGCCGCCACGTGCGGCGTCTTCAGCGCTTCCGGATAAGTTGAGCGCGCCAGGTTGTTCCACGAGCCAGAGGAAGAATCGACGTGGTTGTAGAGCAAGCCTTCAAGCGAGACCGGATTAGCTCCGCCCGCGCCTTGCGAGATGTTGATTACCAGCGCATCGCCCGTAACCGTGCCTGCCGGCAGAGCGTTCAGGGTGATGGTCTTGAGCAGTGGATCGACCTGGGTGACGGTCGCCAGTCCCCTTGCCGCCGAAGCGAGGCCGGTGGGGTAAACCTGGACATCCTGGTTGAAGAAGAAGATATTCGGGTTGCTGACGGTCAGCGTGGTGCCGGAAATTGCCGAAATGGTATCCAGCTGCCCGGTGCCGTTGGTGTTGTAGACGCAATCGAGCGCCCGCTTGAACATCTTCATGGCTTCGGCGACTTCGCGCACGGCCACGTCTTCTACCGCCTTGTCGTTTCCTTTGGTCGCGTACTCGGCGAGCTTTGAGACTTCGAAGGCGAAGCGGAACTGGAGGGTAGACAGAGTCCCAACGTCCCAGGTCGAGCCTGAGCCGCGTCCCATGTCATCGAAGTCCGCCGTGCCTTGCGAGAACTTTCCCCCTGGCCGGATCAGCTGGGGTAAGCGAATGTTGCGGGTGGAGGCGTCGATCACGTCGCCCCTTTTGTCGATCATGTCCAGCAAAACGTGTTCCTGCTCATACGCAGTCGGCACGTTCTTGCGGACCTTTTCCAGTTGCAGCGCAACTGATTGCAGATTTGTGGGTGGGGCCATAAGGCCACTCTCCTCGTCTTAGAATTTGGTTTTCAGAATTGCTACCGCAACGAGGACTCGGGGGAATGGACCCGGAGGAACGGCATTCGCTTCGCTCGTTCTACTGACAGTTACTCTTCGTGCTTGCCCAGCATGATTTCCGCGGTCGAAAAGCGTGACCCGTCGGGCTTGTACCACTGGCCGCCCTGCCGGTAAGGCTTGGAAGGGCGTGTGTCGCGCGTATCGCCGGCTTTGGCGGGAACTCTGGCCGCGGGCGCGCCGGCGCGGCGCCTGACAGCTTCCCGGTTGCTCTCTACCATGGCGGGAGTTTCCACCCGCAGTACTTCTCTAACCATCTTGTTGAGCAGCCAGGGCTGCGCCCAGGCCGCTTTCTGCAAGGTCATAGTCTCTTGTAAATTGCGTCCTTCGTAAGCTGGGCGCAGTTTGCGCATGAAGGAAGGCGACTTCGCCAAAAGCTTTTCCATGCGACCACGGATCTCGTCGGCAATCTTCTGCCGCTTCTCCGGGGAGATAGACTTCACCTCCGCCAGCTTCTTCATGGCGGGGTGGTTCTGGATGACGTCGAGCTGCAGCTTGCGCGACTGCGCGGTAAAGGTGTTATGAAACCTTTGGCCGTCTTCCTTGGCCCGGTCCTGTTTTTCCCGCTCGAACCTCTGCCGGTCTTTCGAGAGGCGCTGCTCATCTTCCGTAGGTTGGGGCTTTTGTTTCTGGAAGCCCTCGACCCAGGCGGAGAGTTTCTTCAAGGCTCCCGCCAGCTGCTCCTGCTTGGCTTCGCGGGCCGATTCGATCATCTCGCCCAAATAATCCGCGATGCCGCCCTTGGCTAATGTCGCGCCGACTACCGAGCGCATGACGTCGTGGTAGCTGTCCGGGTCGAGCCGCGCCCATTCTTTCGGAAGTGTGCGGAACAGGGCGACCGCCGCCTCGCGGTTGTCCTGAAACATATTGTTCAAGATGGTCGCGTGGCCGGGGTAATTGCCTTCCTGATCGCGCGAGTAGAAGTCTTTATCCAAGGCTTCTACTTCTTTGTTGTCCTCGATCAGCTGCGAGACGTCGGAGAGTCCGTTGGGGAAATGCTCCCGCATCTGGCGGGCCTCGGCGATGGTGGGAAAGACTTCCTTGAATGCGGCTTCCCTGCGGAACGTAGCTTCAAACTGCTCCTGAATCTTGGGATATTTCTGGAAGACTTGGGCCAGCTCGGGAGCCTGTTTGGCTAAGCCTTTGAGGCGGGCCGAGACTGCGCCTTTAAACTCGGTGGCTTCCGGCTCTTCCCTGTCCTGAGTGGTTTCGGTGCGCTGTTCGCTGCGAGTAGTTGCGTCCGCGTCGGCGTCATGCCCGTCGGAAACATCTCGACCCCCATCGCCCGCAGCATCAGTTGTTCCATCTGACGAAAGACTGTCGGCCCCAACGTCAGCACCTGCTTCACTTGTGCCTCCTAAATCGCCCACGGTTGACCCGGCGGCAAACAGCAGCATTCCGCCCGAGATGAGATACAGCCAAAACTTATTGAATAGGTGAAGCATTTAGATTCCCTCCGGGGCCTGCCGGCGGAGTGTGTCCGGGGGCGGGCTGTGGATGTGTTGGTGATTTCTTCATGTGCTCCATCATGGCTTGCATGATGAAGTCTTGCGGCGAAACCTGGATGCCGAGCTTTTGCTCCAGCCACTGCGCTTGCGCCTCGGGCGGCAGGTCTTTATAGTTGATCGACTCGGCGGGCGGCTTCTCGATGGGCTTGGGCGCGGGCATGGCGGCCTGGTGTTTCATCATGTGCTGCTTGACCGCCATCCAGCCGGGAGGATTTTCCCGCTTCATCTTTTGCCCTGGCTCGGAGTTCAGCCAGTTCTTGCAGGTCTGGGCTTCTATCGCGTGGTCGTCCGACTCGGGATCAACTTCAACCATGGGGGCAATGCCGGACAAAAGTTCGTCGCCCTGGGGAATCTGGGTAAGCTCGGCAATCTCTTTCAATTGCTTCCTGCGCGAAGCCATGCCGGGGATTTTCAAGTCCGGTATGCCGGTCAGCTTGCCAAACAGCTCCGAGTTGTCCGGGTCTTGCGACAGCGCCTGCCCGTAAGGCGTTTCCATGATCTGCATCATGGTCGAGCGCTGCTGGTTCCAGAGTTCGGGGAAATTCTCATCACCTTCCGGATACGCTTCCGCATCGCCTTCGAGAGCCGATACGTCGACTGATTCCGACTCGAAGTCTCCCGAAGGCCCGAAGATGGGAATCTTGACCACGCCTTCGGCGTGGGCTTCAAAGTCTCTACATGCGAGAGTAAGTATGTCGGCGTGGGCCTGCTTCAAATTCACGTAGAAGACGCCCATGCGCCCCATCGCCTGATCCCGCTGCATCGACTGCTGGCCGAGCGTTTCTGGCTGCTCCGCTCCGCCCGCGCCGCTCAATGCCGGGAAGGCTCCGGAGATGTACTGCGTGATCGGCCCCATCAAATCCATCATGTGCTTCTGCATGTCGGGCGAAACCGAGTCGGCCCGCACTTGCATGATCTTTTGCCGGATGTCTGATCCTGGCTGCAAGAGCACTTCTACTTCAAGGCCCGGCGCCGCCCGCTGGTCTTCGTCGGCTTCCGAAGCAAAGGTGTCCGCATCGCGGTAGGTGATGGGAATGCCGTATTCGTAAGTCTCAGTCGAGATGTTGCACAGGGTGTTGAAGCGGTCCTGAATCGACAGCATGGCCGAGCCGATGGCGGGGCGGTGCTGGCCGCGTCCCGGCATGGCGTGCGCGGTGACGATGGCGTCATCCATCGACTGCGCCTCTGACATCAGGTAAGTTGTGCCGCCAAACTCGGCGCGGCAGCCGCGGGGGAAAATCTCCAACAGTTCTTTGCGGTTGGTTTCATCTTTCGCCATCCAGAAAGCCGATGGCCGGAACCACACCGAGGCCCAAGTAACTAAGTTGGCCTGCTTGGCTCCGGTCTGGGTTAAAAGTTTCGTGTTCTCGGCGACCGACAAGCGGGCATTGCGCTCAAATACGTCGTCGGCGCCGAAGGTCAATCCCGGCTTGATCTGGTCGGATTTGTCGGGGTAAGCCGCGCGCAAGGTCGAGTAGTGAATCTCTTCTTCGATCGAGAAGTAGTGGTAGCCGGACTGATGGCTGGCGTGCTGCGGGCGCTTGCAGTTCAAGGCGCCATAAATCTTGATGACCTGCCGTCCCCGCGGAACTTGCTCTTCCCCGCCGTCTTGGGGAACCGGGATAGCTTCTTCCTGCGAGATATTCTCATCCGTCAAAGGCTTGCCGCATTGCGGGCAGGGCACCGGCGGCTGGGCTTCATTCGCGGGAGCGGACCAGGAGCAGTCGGGGCAGGTAATGGTTGCCTCGGGCGTCTCTTGCTGCTCGCCCAGCGTGGGGAAGGAATCAAAGCCCAACTTTTCCCCGTCCGGAACGTACTTGGTCCACCAGCAGACAAACCCGCCCGTGTAGGCGTGGTAAGTCTCTTCCTGCAAAAGTTTCTGCGGCGGATTCCATCGCTGGATAAGCTTGGCGAGCTTGGTGCGGCCTTCGGCGGTGCCTAAATCATTCTCGTTGTCAGCGTCCGAGGGAAAGAATCTGACCCGGGGGGGCGCTCCCGCTACCGCACCGATTACGGTTAGTCCCGTGGCCTGATAGATGTTGGTGACAAACTCAAAGCGCGGCATGTCGTCGAGCGACAAGTCGCCATAGTTGACGTTCTGCGCTTGCGTGGGCAAAGACCACTGCTTGTCCTGATTCGACCACCAGATGTACTGCCGCCCCGCCCAGTAAAATTCCGCCTGCTTGACGTCTTTGACTTCGATCAGGCGCGGGTAGCGGTCTTCGGCGGAGCATTCCAGGTACAGATCGAGCAGCGCCTTTTGCAGGTCTTCGCGGCCCGCCAAAGGATCGTCGGAAGCTGCCGCGTCCGGCTCAGCGTCGTCGGTGTCGAGTGCGGACACCTCTTCCGGCTGATCAAGCAGATTGGAATCGTTGTCGTTCATGGCGTGATGGGGCTAGGCGGGGTGAAGCCCTGGTAAATCTTTTTGACTAGTTCCCGGTCGCGCTTCTCCCAGTTCTGCTTGTGAATCTCGCGGGCCAGCTCCCGCTTTTGCCGCCGGGAGAGGGAAGGCGCGGTTTTCCACGATAAGGCTGCGCGCACTCTGAGCTTCGCTTCCTTGCGGCCGAGCTGGCGAAGCTGCTGGCGCGACAGCTGAACCTTTACCGGGGCGATGGCTTGGACGGTCGCCGGGAGCCTTATCTCTGGCAGGATTTTTGCGCAGCGAGCTTCGCCATCCCCCTTGGCTCCTGTCTCCGGCCCGCATGATTCCAGAGACGATAGAGAACATGAGGTCCCTGTCCTGAAGTCGCTCGTCAAGGTAGGACTGGAGTCGTCCGTCATCGGCGCACACGTCTTCTATCTGCTTGCCCAGTTGGCGCAGCTTGGTTAGGCGGCCCACTCATTTCTTTTTGCGGCGTGGGATGACGTGCGATTTCTTGCGTTCGGGGAGCGAGCCTTTAGGAGTTGCCGAGTCCCACTCCCCGACTTTGTCTTTGCCGCCTAGTGCGCGCAGGCCGGAGGGGGAATGCCCCCAGCGCGCCTGCGCTTTGGATCGCCAGGGCATTTACTAGTCTTGTAGTCTTAGTCTGAGGTTAGTTCAGCACTTCCAGCGTGGCTGAGAGTCCCTGGGCTCCTGGGTTGTTGGTCGCGCCCGTGCCCACGAAGTACACCACGATGCGGGCTGGGGCGGTTAAATTGATGGAGCTGCTGACCGCCGTGCCGATATCGATCGTGTTGCGCACCAGCGTCGTGGCGCCGGCAGCTAGGCTCTGGGCGGAATAGCCGTTGGCCAGTGCCGTGCCGGTTGCGCCGGTGGTGGCAACTTTAATCGTGCAGGTGTAGTTGCCGTTGTAGGCAGCCGCTGTGCCGGTGGCCGTGTCCACCATGTCACATACCACCGTGGGGAGCGTCGTACTATTGGTCCCAGCCGCATCCCACATCACCCGCACCTTGGTTGACGTGTCGCCGCCATCGGTGTAGGTGAATTTCCCCGAGACTCTAAATTCCGCGCCCACATAGTTAAAGTAGTTGGCGGGAATCGACCACGAGGCAATCGCATTCGGGATGGTGGTTGCCGAAGAGCCGGAGGCGGCGTAATTCACCACGTTCGCCGAGCTGATTCCAGGAGCGCCCACTCGATTCGAGGGAGCGTAGGAATAGGAGACGGAAGAGTTGCTGATCGGCGTCAAGGAAGCCGCCGTCATCGCCACCGAGCCCAGCGCCGGGAAGTGCATTCCTGTGTTCACCGGGTAGCTGGCAATCTGGGCTCCGCCGTTGAACAAGGTATTTTTCCCGAAGGTTGATGTCACCTGGTTATAGGTGGTGTTGGCTATGGCGCAAGCCGGAATGACAGTTTCCAGTGTGGTCAGTGTGCACACCGAGGAAGTCACCGGAATCTGATACGCCTGAGCATAAGTGCCAGCGGAGAGTGAAAGATAAGGAATCCACCCCACCGCGCCAGTCGCCGCCGCAGGCGAGGCGATGTTGATCGCTTTTGACGCCACCGAGGTGAAGCTGGCGGTAGCCGAGCAGGGACCTTCGTTGCCCGCGATATCGACGTAGGTGACGCAACCAAAAACCGTACCACCCCAGCTAGCCGAGCCGGCGACGTTAGCGTCGGAGCAGAACTGGTGGGTGGCATCGCAAGCCGCCTGCGCCGTCAGCGTGGTCGGAGCCGCAAAGGCTGCCCCGGTCGGAGTGACATTCCAAAAGCGGGGAGTGCCCCCTCGAAAATCCTCAACCGACACATTGGCGAAGGGAACCAGTGCGCTGAGCATGGCATTGGTTCCACCCATGGTGGCCCAGACCCCATCGACTATCACTACACCACCTCCGAGTTGGAAGGCGTAGTTGGCCGCAGTCTGCGCACCATAAGAGCCGTCAATCACTACCGCCGACTGTCCATGCGTGTTCGAGAACGAGCCGGTGAAGGTGACGCACTGCATCGAGCCGCCTACCCCAAGGTTCCCCGCGGGACAAGTGCCGATAGAGACTGCGGTAGGGGTAACCGTCTCCTGGTTGCCCTGGCCGAAGTCAATAATTGTCGGGGTGAGAGTCGAGAACACGGTTCCGAGCGAAAGCGTGGTGCCATCCGCCAGCTGCAGCCCGCCAGTGCCGCCGCCCGCCGAGCCCGCGATGATGATCGACTGCGAGCCGGTGCCCGTGTTGCCCGAGATGACCCGCCCCGACCAGGTAGCATAGCCGGGGGCGTAGTAAGTTCCGCCCTGGTGGGAGATGGTGGAAGCGTTTTGTGGAACAGGGAGTTGAGCGAAGCCCGCCGCCGCGAAACTGATAGCTACGAGGAGCGCGCCCAGAAATGTGCTGAGTGCTTTTTTCATTGACTTAGTTTTCTCCATGGGGAATTTCGCGGGGTTGGTGTGCCGCGTGGGATTTTTATTGCTTGTCCGCCACACAGCTAACCTTGACGGTTGTCCGTGAGATGGCTTGAGCTTTGAACATCATGCCTGGAGCGCAGGTGATTGCCACCTGGTCCGGGGATAGCTTGGAAATCTCAAAATTGCGGACCTTGGCGATGGCCGCGAGCGCGCCGAGTAAAAACGCGCTGGCCAAAATCAGCATGACCGCAAGTGTCTTCATTCCGCCTAGACTCCCGGCCCCGAGCCGTGCTCATCTTCCATCGCGCTGCCGGAGGAGTAGCCGTGGTCCTGGCCTTCGCCTCCGCCAAGGTGCCGGTGGATGTGCTCCGCGATGCCGTCGGAGTCGCCGTGCGCGTGCTCATGCTTCTCGTGGCGTCCGTCGTGGTGCATAACATGCACGGTGTGCCCTTCGGAATGGGAATGAATGTGAATGTGAGGCGCCTGGTGCGCGCCCGATTCCTGCGAGACGTCGCCTGAAGGCTTAGGCTCGTGGCTCTGGGTTTCGCTTGCGCCCATGTGGCGGCCCCTCTGCTTGTTCATGAAGTGCATAGTGGATTACTCCTGTTCCTGAATTGGTTGCTCGCCGTGTTCCTGCTCTTGCGTCTCGTTGTGCGCCGACTCAAAGAAATTGCAGCAGCCTTGGGGATCAACCTGGCCCCCTACTTCTGGGTCGCTCACGACTTCGGGCTGATTGCACTCACTCGGCGGCTCGAAGTGGACGCAGTTCTCGCACTCGAAGGGGCCAAGGTCGGGCGTAACGTAGCCGGATTGCTGGGTGCCTGATGGTGCCCCTGAGGGAGCCTGTTGTACATCTTGTACAGGCCCGCGCAGGGCCTGCGTAATTCTGTCTTCAGCCACGGTTGACCAGCCGGCCGCCGTCGGTCGCCTCGTAGAACCTTTTTCTCTGCTCCCAGGTCATCCCGCCCAGTTTCACCTTGCGCTCTTCTCGTTTCCCGAGCGGCACGTCTGCCAGAGTTTCGAGCACTTGCCCGGTTTCGGGATTCCTGCGGGTGATGAAGTGGCGCTCGACATCGAGCGTCCTGGCGTCAAGGTCGGTTACGCCCAGCCACTTGCGCAGAAGCGTTCTCATTTACGCCAGCCTCGAAATCTTGCAGGTCAAATTCACCGCATTAGTGCGCGAAGAGAGCAGCACGCGCAGAAACTTGCCGCCCGTGGGCGAGAGGTCGACGCGGAACTGCTGATTGGTGCCCACTGCTGTGACCGTGTAAGCCGCGGCTGACGGCGTGGTGTAGAAGGCGTCGGCGTCGGTGTCGGCCTCCTGGATCTGCACGCTGAAGGCGCCCGGGGCGCCAGAGAAGAGGCCCTCGACGCACACCATTGGCGGAGAATTGGTCTCTGACGATTGCAGGTTGACCGCAATCGAAGCTTGCGGCGCCGCCGGCTGCTCGCCAGTGACGTTGCCATCTTGTACCGGCAGCTGCGTCGCCCCACTTTTGAGCACGCCAAAGACGTAAGCCGATTCGCCCTTATGCAAGGCGATGGGGGAAAGATTGGAGGCTGCGGGAGCCGTTGCTGCCGCCGCGCCAGGATAGTTGGGCATTTACTTCACCGCCTGCTTGGGATTGGCTTTCGGTTTCTTCAGGTAAAACTGGCGCAGCTTGCGCCCTTCGATCTTCTGGCGCAGCGTGGGATGCTCGGGGAAGATGAGGATCTTGGCCATCTGCCGTCCAACCTAGAACGTAAACGTCTTTGTCCAGCCGTTGCCGCCCGATCCGCCCGTGCCTGCCGTGGTGAATGTGCTCTGGGTGTAGGTGGTTCCGCCGCTGGCTACACAGGACAGAACTGCACCACCGCTCATGGTTGGAGTGATGGTGCCAGCGGAGTCGCCGCCGCCCACGGGAACAAATGTAGGCGTGCCGACGCAACCTGCACCCGCTGTCGATACGGTACAGCCAGTAAGCGCTCCGGTCGTGACCGTGAGAGTGAGGACCGGCAGAGTGGTGCAGCCCGCGCCGGAAGTAATCATCGCGGCAGGGACGGAGACAGGCACGACTGGCCCGCCGTTTGTGTAGATGTTACCGGTAAAAGTATTCGTATGTGATGAAGCGATGTAAACTCCACCTCCGCCCGAGGAGCCTGCGCCGGTGGAGTTGGCTGCGGGAGGAGTGCCGTAGCCGCCGCTCAGGTCAATCGTTCCGTTTCCGGTGATAGAGTTGCAAATGAGAGTGATGCCAGTACCAGCATTGCCCTTTGCTCCGCCAGAGCTGCCGCCTGCCGCACCATCCGCCCCACCGAATGGATAACCGGAAACAGGCCCTAGAGCCAGAGCGCCCTTAACAAAGCCAGTGCTCACGAGCACGGTCGTCCCGTTTCCCCCATTGCCGCCCGAGCTGCCGCCTGCCGTACCGCCACCATTGTTAGAGGGAACCCCACCAGAATTGGGCAACCATCCATCGCCACCGCCAGCCGTTCCAGTTGCCGCGCCACCGCCAGAGCCGCCGCCTGTAGAACCTATGTAACCTCTGCCGCCTGCTCCGGCTGTGATGCCGCGACCATCAATCGTCCCATTGATGGTGCAAGCGCCAGTTGAACGAATGGTTACGCCAACGGAATTGTTGATTGAGCAAGTATTCCCGCCGCTGACAGTGAAGGACGAGTACCAATGCTCTCCGCTGAGCGTGGTCGAGCAATTTCCCGCTCCCTCCGAGCCATCTCCTAGCCATCTAGCCCATGCCGGAGCGTTTTGGTTCTGATCGACGTAGGCTGTCGTGGCAAGTTTGGTGGAGTTGTCTCCG
>Ga0209577_10003531_pt1 | contig 14737 bp, 9 predicted proteins | sample GraSoiAngelo_109_FD_185874 | JGI IMG/M metagenome (GOLD analysis project Ga0209577, IMG submission 185874) | Grasslands soil microbial communities from the Angelo Coastal Reserve, California, USA - 14_0903_12_20cm (SPAdes) (version 2) | ecosystem: Environmental > Terrestrial > Soil > Grasslands ...
CCCCGGCGATCGCGCCGCTCGAGCCCCCGCCGGTGATGAGCACGCTGCCGTCGAGCAGGCGCGTCGCGCTGTGCCGGCCGGGAGCGGTGTTGGGTCCCAGGGTGCGGGTCCAGGCGTCCCTCGACGGCGCGTACACCTCGGCGGCCTCGAGGAGGTCCTCCTCCCCCCGGCCCCCGGCGACGAGGACGGCGTCGCCCTCGAGGACGGTGGCGGAGTGGAGGTGGCGGCCGGCGAGCATGCTCGCGGCGCGGCTCCAGGAGTCGAGGACGGGGTCGTAGATCTCCACCGAGGCGAGCCGGGCGACCGGGTCCCCGTGGAGGGCGGAGCCGCCGCAGCAGAGCACCGCGCCGCCGGCGATGCGGACGGTGGCGTGGTGCGCCCGGGGCGTGCTCATCGGAGCGCTCTCGCTCCAGCGGTCGGCGACCGGGTCGTAGACCTCGACGGTGGCGACGCCGCCCCCGTCGGCCGCGCCCCCGGCGACGAGCACCCCACCGCCGTCGAGCAGGGTGGCGGTGTGGCCGGTGCGACCGCAGGCGAGCCCGGCCGCGGGTGACCAGGTGCCCGAGTCGGGGTCGTAGACCTCCGCGGAGCCGAGGAAGCCGGCGGTGTCGTCGAACCCGCCGGCGACGAGCACCCGCCCGTCGTCGAGGAGGGTCGCGGTGTGCCCGACGCGGGCCTGGTGCATGAGGTCGGCGGCGTGCCAGGCGCCGCCGCCGCACCCCCCCGCGTGGGTGGGGTCCGGCCACGGGATGGGGGGCGCCATCGTCTCCCGTCCTCCTCGTGACCACCTCCCCAGTGGCGGCGGTCGTCCCGAGGGTAGGGTGGCGTCCGCGCCGGAGCGTCACGGATCCCCGTGATCTTTTTTACCGGAGGGGCCTACGACCCCCCGCTCCCCCCCCCTGCTCCTGAAAACCCCGTCCCACGAGCTCGAGACGTGAGCGCACCCCGAGCTTCGAGAAGACGTGCTTGAGGTGGGTCTCCACGGTGTTCACCGACACCGAGAGGTGCTGGGCGATCTGCTGATTGGAGCGGCCGGTGGCGACCAGCTCGGCGACCCGCCGTTCCTGGGCGGTGAGCCGCTCGGGCTCGACCAGGCTGCGATGGCGGCGTCCGCCCGCGACCGCCAGCTCGGCGCGGGCATGCTCGGCGAGCCAGACGGCGCCGGCCCTCTCGGCGAGGTGGAGGGCCTCGGCGAGCGGGGCGCGGGCCGCCGCGGGCCGGCCGGCGCGCCGGAGCAGGGCGCCGTGCTCGACGAGGGTCTGCACCCTCTCCAGGGGCAGGTCGACCTCCGCGTGGAGCGCGAGCGCCGCCTCGAGCTCCCCCTCCGCGGCCGCGAGATCGCCGGCGGCCTCGGCGAGGTGGGCCCGGCCGCAGTGGCCGGCGATCCGCGGCCAGCGGCAGGGCAGCCGGGTCGCGCGGCCGTCGAGCCACTCGAGCACCCGGCGGGCGTTCTCGAGCCGCCCCGCGGCGACGTGGGCGGCGACCGCGTGGCGCGCCCAGGGGACCACGCAGGGCTCGCCGATGCCCGCCGCCAGGGTGAGCTCCTCGGCCCGCGCGAAGCGGTCGCTGGCGTCCGCGGCGCGGCCGTCGGCGAGCAGCCGCCGGCCGCGGACGTGGTGGATCCAGAGCAGGGCGATCGCCGGGGGGCGGTGGAGGGCCTCGACCAGGTCGCACCAGCGGTCGCTCTCCTCGCCGCGTCCCGTGAGCTGGGCGAGGAGGGCGCTTCCCGCCGCCCCGAAGGGCACCATGAACGGCACCAGCTCGCCGATCGCGGTTGCCCGCCCGGCGAGGCCGAGGGCCTCGTCGAGCCGCCCCGCGCGGATCAGGGTGTCGCCGAGGCTCAGCGCCACCGCGGCGATCGCCTCCACCGCCCCCAGCCGCTCCGCGGCGCCGAGGGCGACCTCGAGCACCCGCGCCGCCTCGTCGAGCCGTTCGGTGTACTTGCCGGCGTGTCCGTGGGTCATCAGCGCGCCCCAGCTCGAGGTGAGCTCGGAGAGGTGGGCGGGGAGGTCGCGCTCCACCTCGGCGGCGGCCGCGGCGGTGGCCTCGAGCCCGGACGGGTCGCCGCCGAGGAGGCCGATGAAGCTCCAGGCCGCGCCGACCCGGACGCGCAGCGCCTCGTCGACGTGGAGGGAGAGCTCGCGGGCCCGCTGAACCGCCCGCAGCGAGTGGCCTGGGCCGGTGGCGAGCCAGGAGGTCTGCGCCTGGTCGAGGAGCACCTCGACGGCGGCGGGGAGCAGCCGGCGCGCTCGGCGAGCGCCGCGGACTCGCCGAGGTGGCGGTCGGCGCGGTCGGTGGCGCCCGCCGCCCAGTGGGCGTGGCCGAGGAGGCGGAGGGTCGCGGCGCGCTCCGCGGGGGCGAGCCCATGGTTGGCGAGCAGCCGCTCGCCGACCTCGATCGCCTCGGCGGGGCGGCCGCCCGCGAGGAGCGCCTCGGCGAGCACGGCGAGCAGCGCCGGGCTGGGCCGCTCGCCGGAGAAGTCGAGGGCGGCCCGGAGGTGGTGCACCGCGGTCTGCAGCGCGCCGCTGCGCAGCGCCGCGCGGCCGGCGCTCTCCAGCACCGCGATCGCCGCCGGGTCGCCGACCAGGTCCGCCCGGATGGCGTGCTCGGCCGCCTCGGCCTCGAGGCCCTGGGCGGCGAGCACCGAGACGGCGCGGGCGTGGAGGCGTGCGCGCACCGGCGCCGCGGTGTCCTCGTAGAGGGCCTGGCAGAAGAGGGGATGGACGAACTCCAGGGCGCCTCCGTTCGAGGCGCGCACCAACCCGCTGCGCGAGAGCGCCTCGAGGGCGGAGTCGAGGTCGCCCTCGTCCATCCGCGCCACCTCGGCGACCGGGCGGGTGCGGAAGCGCACGCCGAAGGCGCTCGCGGCCCGGGCGAGGCGCACCGCCGGCTCGGGGAGCGTCGCGAAGCGCGCGAGCAGCAGCTCGTCGGAGATCCAGGGGCGCGAGGTGTCCGAGGGCTCGGGCAGCTCCTCGCCGCGGCGCAGGCTGCGGGCCACCTGCTCGAGGAGCAGGCAGTTCCCGTTGCAGAGGGTGAGCGCCTGGGCGAGCACCGCCTCGCGCTGCCGGCCGCCCCCGTGGACTGCGAGCAGCTCGAGGGCGGCGTCGTCGCTGAGCGGCCGCAGCCGCTCCATCTCCGCGCAGCCCCCGCCGACGAGCGCGCTGGCGACCTCGCGGGCGCGGGGTGGCCACGGCCGCAGCGTGCCCATCACCGCCACCGCGCGGTCGCCGATGCGGCGGCAGAGGGAGGAGAGCAGGGCGAGTGAGTCCTCATCGGCCCAGTGGAGGTCGTCGAGGGCGAGGAGGATCGGCACCGGCCCCTGGGCCTCGATCCAGCGCAGCACCTGGTAGAACGTCGCGCCGGGAGTGGCCGCCGGGATCCCGCTTCCGCCGCGCAGGTCGGGACCGTCGAGCATGCCGAGCGCCTGGCTGAAGAGGCCGAAGGGCAGCGCGGATTCCATGGGGTCGCCGCGGCCGGCCCCGACCCGCGCCCGGCCCGCGGCCAGGCGGCGGGCGTGGTCGAGGATCGAGGTCTTGCCCAGGCCGGCCTCGCCGACCACCAGCAGGGTCCCCCCGCGCCCCTCCCCGGCGGAGTCGAGGAGCCTCCCCGTGGCCTCGAGGACGGCCTCCCTTTCCCACATTCCGGGTCGAGCGTATCCGAGTCGGAGGGTGGAGGCACAACTCCGGATTCCGGCGACGGGTGGCGGGCTTCCGCCGCCTGGAGCGCTCTCGCGCCTAGACTCGGCCGGCCCAGGGGAGAAAGGAGAAAGATGGATCTGGCCGACCGGCTGCTCGAGGGGGACGTGCGCGCCCTCGCCCGTGCCATCAGCATGGTCGAGGACCGGGCCGAGGCGCTCCCCGAGCTCCTGAGCGCGGTGCGCGGACGCGCGGGCCAGGCCCACGTCGTCGGGCTCACCGGCCCGCCCGGCAGCGGCAAGAGCACCCTGGCGGACGGGATCGTCGAGAGATGGCGGGCGCTGGACCGCGCCGTGGGGGTGCTCGCCATCGACCCGAGCAGCCCGTTCAGCGGCGGCGCCATCCTCGGGGACCGGGTGCGCATGCAGCGCCACGCCCTCGACGGCGGCGTCTACATCCGCAGCATGGCGGCGCGCGGCCACCTCGGCGGCCTGGCCAGCGCGGCCCGCGAGGCGATCCGGCTCATCGACGCCAGCGGGCGGCACCACTGCCTGCTCGAGACCGTCGGGGTCGGCCAGTCGGAGCTCGAGGTGATGCTCACCGCCGACACCGTGGTGGTGGTCACCACCCCCGCCTCCGGGGACGGGGTGCAGCTCATCAAGGCGGGGATCATGGAGATCGCGGACATCTTCGTCGTCAACAAGGGCGACCTCCCCGGTGCCGACCGGGTGGTGCGCGAGCTCCGCCGGCTCGTCCACGAGAGCAACCGCAGAACCCGCTGGGAGGCGCCGGTGCTCACCACCATCGCCTCCAGCGGCGAGGGCATCGCCGACGTCGTGAGCGCGATCGACCGCCACCTCGCCTGGGCTGAGAAGGACGGCGAGCTGCAGCGGCGGCGGAGCCGGCGGCTGGTCGCCGAGGTCGAGTCGATCGTCGCCGAGCGCGCCGTCGACCGCGCTCGCGACGCGCTCCGCGAGTGCATCGACACCGAGGACCTCGGCGACCTCGCCCGGGTCGACCCCTACGCGCTCGCCGACCGCATCCTCAACGGCCGCGGCGCCCGCTGAGCACCGCGGGTGCGGGCGGCGAGCTCGTCGAGGAGTGCGGCGACGAGCGGGACGAACTCGAGCAGGTTGTAGAGGAAGTGCAGGTACGGCCGCTGCAGCGGGCCGCCGAGCAGGCCCCCCGTGGCGAGGATCCCGTTGACCCCGCCGTGGAGCGCGACCGCCGGGTCGAGGGAGACGGTGTAGAGGTAGATGTGCTCGACGTCGTGGATGCCGGCGATCGCGAAGGCGACCCACAGCCAGCGGTTGTGCCGGTAGCGCAGCAGCAGCGCCGCGCACCCGATCCACACCGCGGAGGTCCAGACCAGGTGGACGAGCTCCTGGTTGAGCCGGGTGAGCACGCCCTGGGAGAGGTCGGCGTTGCCGCCGGTCACGAGCAGCTGGGTCACCTGGACGAGGTGCTCCGTCTGATGCAGTCCCTGCAGGATCACCAGTGCCGCCAGGGCGCCGAGCGACGCTCGGGCGGGGAGGGCGAGGCGGCGGCCGCGCCCGGTGGCGATGAGCACCACGAAGACGGCGTCGACCGCGACCACGAGCGCGAGCGCGGCGACCACGACCGCCGGGCGGCGCAGGCTCGCGGGCCAGAGCCCGCGGAGCGCCGCGAGGTGGGCCGCGACCGGCGAGCCGGGATGGGGGACGCGGTGGGCGGCCATCCAGAGCATCGCCGCGGTGGCCACGAGGAGGACCCCCGCGACCCAGGCCAGGCGCCGCCGGTGCAGACGTCCGGTCACCATCGCTGCCACCGCGTCATTGTAGGGGGCGGGGCCTCCACGATCCCGCCATACGCTTCAGAGTTCGACCGCTGATGGAGTACACCGACTACTACGCCGTCCTCGGCGTCCCCAAGACCGCCGACCAGGCGGCGATCAAGGCCGCCTACCGGTCGCTCGCGCGCAGGCTCCACCCCGACCTCAACAAGGACCCGGGCGCCGGCGAGCGCTTCACCAAGGTCAACGAGGCCCACGCGGTCCTCGGAGACCCCGAGAAGCGGGCCAGGTACGACCGCCTCGGGGCCGACTGGGAGCGGTTCGAGCAGCAGCCCGGCTTCACCGGGCAGCAGCGCGGCGCGGGGCCGCGCGGCGGCGGCCGCCCCCAGGCCCACAGCGACTTCTTCGAGACCTTCTTCGGCGACGGCGGGCTCGACCTCGACGAGCTCCTCCGCAGCGGCGGCACAGGGCGGCGCGGTGGCTTCCGCACCCGCGGTCCGCGGCGGGGCGCCGACATCGAGGAGACCGTCGACATCAGCCTCGAGGAGGCGGTTGGGGGAGGCGGGCGGCTGCTGACCCTCGGCGAGCGCCAGGTCGAGGTGCGCATCCCCGCCGGGGTCGCCGAGGGCTCGCGGGTGCGGGTCGCCGGCAAGGGCCGGCCCGGCGTCGAGGGCGGCGCCCCCGGCGACATCTACCTCCGCGTCCGTCTGCTGCCCCACCCGCGCTTCACCGTGCGCGGTCGCGACCTCTCCGCCGACCTCGAGGTGCGCGACCACCAGGCGGTGCTCGGCGCGGTGGTCCGCGTCGCCGGCCCGGTCGGGCCGCTGACGGTCACCGTCCCCCCGGGCAGCCAGGCCGGGCGCACCCTGCGGCTGCGCGGCAAGGGCGTCCCCGGTCTCGGGGATGCCGCTGCCGGCGACCTTCTGCTCACCGTGCGCATCACCGTGCCGCCGGCGCCGGTGCCCGCCGAGCGCGAGCTCTACGAGAGGCTCGCCGCACTGCGCGAGGGCGGGTCAGCTGCCGGGGATCCCTCCGGGACGTAGCCGGGCGATCCACGGGGCGGCGAGCGTCGCCGGGGCCGCCGCGAGCGACGGCGGACCGTGGACGTCCATGAAGTACGAGAGGCTGAACTGACTCAGGTCGGCGTAGCCGCCGGGGTCGGGACCGCTGCGGATCTCCGGACCGGCGACGCCGCCGTCCTGGTGGGTGTTCCAGGGCCGGTGGTTCCCGTCGAGGTAGCTGTCGAAGCCGTCGTTGTGGACGTCGATCAGCGCGCCGACGGCGCCCATCAGCCCGCAGCCCTGGTTGCAGTGCGAGAGCAGGACGCTGGTGAGGTTGAACATGTTGAAGTCGCGCATGAAGAACGTGTCCGGCGGGGCCTCGACCGCGCGGAAGGTGTTGTCGCCACCCATGGCCAGAACCATTCCGACGGCGCCGCCGAGCAGGCCCACCCCCTGGAGCGAGCGGGGCACGTTGTCGCAGATGCCGCCGGGCTGCCGGTCGGGCACGCCCTTGCGGCTCTGGTGCTGCCCCTTGCCCTCCTCGCTGAAGAGGCCGGCGTCGTTGACGATGCCGCCGGCGCCGTCCTCCTCAGCCTTGGCGAGGGGGTTGAGGGGGCGGGGGAGGTAGTAGTCCCAGGTGTTGTGGTGGCCGAGGTCGATGACCAGCCCGGTGCCGCCGAGCAGGCCCATCCCCTCCGACGTCGCGACCGCGAGGTAGCGGTTGTCGCCCGCGCCCTGGTCGAGGAGCAGGCCGACGCCGCCGAGGTGACCGGTGCCGATCGCCTGGGCGCGGCCGATGTAGGTGTTGTGGCTGCCGCTCTCGATGAGCATCCCGACGCCGGCGGTGCCCGAGCCGGCGGTGCCGATCCGCGACTCCTCGAGGTCGGCGGTGCAGTTGTCGTCGGGGAACTGCGGTGCGGTCAGGGCGCCGAACTGGTCGTCGCCGCCGGTGGCGAGCACCAGTGCCGCGGTGATGAAGCATTCCGGTCCGTCGTTCGACAGATGGCGCTGGCCGTCGGCTCCCTTGACCACCCGGCCGCTGGTGAAGTCGGGATACGGCTCCTGGCAGCCGCGTGCCGGTCCGGGCATGCGGGCGAAGGGCTGGGGCCCGCGCTTGAGGTCGATGAGGTTGCCGCCGGCGTTGTTGAGGAACTTCGCGTGGCCGCGGGTGTCGACGATGAGCGCGAAATCCTCGGTGTACGTCGTGCCGGGTATGGTGGACATCCGCACCACCGGCCAGATGTCGAGCGGCTGGGGCTGGAGGGCCGGGAGCCGTGCCTCGAGCTGCAGGGCGCGCTGCTCGACCGTCTCGGCGCAGGAGCGGATGGCGCGGATCGCCGCCGCGGGCAGCGCGACCTCGGCGTCGACGCCGTGGCGGAAGGGCTCGCCGGCGGTGACCGCGGCGCTCAGCCGGTGGCAGGTGTCGAGCGCCTCGACGGTCCCGGCGAGCAGGCCGGCGAGGGCGTCGGAGAGGTGCGCGGCGGCGAGCTCGGGCGCGGGGTCGCGGGGGATGCCGAGGTCACGCGAGAAGCGCGCGATCGCCGCCGCGAGGTCGCGCTGGGGGAAGGCTCGCGGCGCCGGGGCGGCGAGAGCCGGCGGCGATACAAGGTCGTGGACGAGCGGATCGAGCGGCAGCCCCGCGAGCATCGCGGGGTCGACGCCGGGGAGTGTGGTGGCCGGCGCCGGCGCGCCCGCCGGTGCGGCGACCGGGACGGGGACCGCCGCCCGGGCCCCGGGAGCGGTCGTGGACAGGGCCAAGCCGGCCGCTGCGGACAGCACCAGCACGCCGAGCCGCCTCCGGTGATTGCGGGTGCGGACATTCATGGACTGATCTCTCGCTTCCTCGCCCAACGGGATCGACCTCCCCACCCCTATACCCTGAGACTCGCGCCACGGTAAACCGTTGTTTGCATGGGTCGCCCCGGTCTGGTGATTTTCGATCCGGAGCGGCGTCCCACTCCGGGACACCCGTTCGCCTCTGTAGACTCTCGGCTGATCGATCCACTTCAAGCTGGTCCGGAGAGGTCGGCAAGGGGATCGTGGCGCCTCCGTGCGCTGCGCGCCTCGACGCCGTGCCGAACCGCCGGTCGATGGAGGCCACGGTGATGGTGACAACGGCGCAGCCCCGGCTCCTCGACCACGTCGTCAGCGCTCACCAGTTCGACCGCGACCTGCTCGAGCACGTGGTCGCCCGGGCCTCCGCCCTCGACGGGGTGCGGGACCGGCGCCTCGACGGCCGGATCATGGCCACCCTCTTCTACGAGCCCAGCACCCGGACCCGGCTCTCCTTCGAATCCGCGATGGTGCGGCTGGGCGGCTCGGTGATCGGCACCGAGGCGGCGCGCGAGTTCTCCAGCGCGATCAAGGGCGAGACCCTCGAGGACACGATCCGGATGGTCGAGGCCTACGCCGACGTGATCGTCCTCCGCCACGATGAGGCGGGGGCGGCGGGCCGCGCCGCCGTGGTGGCCCGGGTCCCGATCGTCAACGCCGGGGACGGGCCGGGCGAGCACCCGACCCAGGCCCTCCTCGACCTGTTCACCATCCACCGCGAGCTGGGCCGGGTCGACGGCCTCCACGTGGTGCTCTGCGGCGACCTCCGCCACGGGCGCACGGCGCGCTCGCTGGCACTGCTCCTCACCCGCTACGAGGGGGTGCGGATGTCCTTCGTGGCCCCCGCGGTGGTGCAGATGGAGCCGGACATCCTCTCCCTGCTCGAGACCCGGCGGGTCCCCTACACGGTGACCGACAACCTCCGCGGGGCGGTGACCGACTGCGACGTCGTCTACCAGACCCGCATCCAGAAGGAGCGCTTCACCGATCCCGGCGAGTTCGGGCGCGCTCGCGGCGACACCCGCATCGATGCCCGGCTGATGGAGCGACTGCCGCAGCGGGCGATCGTCATGCACCCGCTGCCCCGTGTCGACGAGATCGACCCCGAGGTCGACGCCGACCCGCGGGCCGCGTACTTCCGCCAGGCGCGCAACGGGGTGGCGGTCCGGATGGCCCTGCTCGAGATGCTCCTCGGGGAGACGTCGCCGGCATGACGGCGTCGCCGCCCCGGGCCTGGTCCCGGCTGCTCGACGGCGCCGAGCTGGCGCGCACCGTCCGCCGGCTCGCCCACGAGGTGCGCGAGCGGCATCCCGGGCTTCGCGGGGTGGTCCTCGCCGCGGTGTGCGACGGCGGCGTGCCCCTCGCCTGCCGGGTGCGCGACCACCTCTCCGAGCTCGGCGAGCCCGAGCCGCCCGTGCTCGCCCTCGACGTCCGCGACTACCGCGACGACCGGCCCCGACCGGCCCGTCCCGCCGCCGGGGCGCTGAGCCCGCTGCCGCGGGTCTCGGAGGGCGGCGAGATCCCGCCGGCGAGTGTCGAGGCGGCGACGGTGGTGCTCGTCGACGACGTCATCCACACCGGGCGCACGCTGCGGGCGGCGCTCGACCTGCTCGCCGACCACGGCCGCCCGGCCGCGGTCGAGCCGCTGGTGCTCGTCGACCGCGGCCGGCGCGAGCTCCCCCTCCGCGCGACCTACGTCGGACGCAACCTCCCGGTCGCCGCCGGCGCCTGGGTGGAGGTGGTCTGGGAGCCGGCGAGCGCCGGCGCCTGGCTGGTCGAGCCGGAGCCCGCCGCCCTGCACGAGCAGGGCGCCGGGGGATGACGGTGAACGTGGTCCTCCGCGGCATCCGGGTCATCGACCCCCTCGCCGGGCGCGACCAGGTCGACATGGACGTCTGGTTGCGGAGCGGGCGGATCGAGGCCATCGAGCGGCGGATCCGGACCGACCAGGCGCCGACCCTCGACCTCGCCCGCGCCCCCGGGCTGCCCGAGGTGGTGCTCTGCCCGGGCTTCATCGACCTCCACACCCACCTCCGCGAGCCCGGCGGCGAGGCCGCCGAGACGGTGCAGAGCGGCGCCGAGGCGGCGGCGGTCGGCGGCTTCACCCAGGTCGTCGCGATGGCCAACACCCGGCCCGCCATCGACACCCCCGAGCGCCTCGCCGACTCCCGCCGGCGCGCCCGGCTCGCCCCGGTGCGGGTGCTGAGCGCCGCCGCGCTCACCCTCGGCCTGCGCGGCCGCGACATGGTCGACACCGCCGCCTGCGCCGCCGCGGGCGCCGCGGCATTCACCGACGACGGGCGCAACGCGGCGCCGACCCGGCTCCTCGCCGAGGCGCTCCGCGCCGCGGCCGAGGTCGACCGCGTGGTGCTGGTGCACCCCGAGGACGAGGCGATGGTCACCGCCGCGAACCCCGACGTGCCCTCGGTGATGCGCTGCCCCCACCGGCCGCCGGACTGCGAGGTGGTGGCGGTCGAGCAGGCGCTGCGCGCCCTCACCCAGGCCGGTCGCGGCCGGCTCCACCTCCAGCACCTCTCCTGCGCCGGCTCGCTCGAGCTGCTGCGCACCGCGCGCGAGCTCGACTTCCCGGTGACCGCGGAGGTCACCCCCCACCACCTGTCGATGTGGCTGCCCTTCGAGCGCGAGCCCGACCCCCCGTCGCTGCGCAAGGTCAACCCGCCGCTGCGGACCGAGCAGGACCGCCGCGCCCTCGTCGAGGGCCTGCGCGAGGGGCTGATCGACGCGGTCGCGACCGATCACGCCCCCCACCCCGCCGAGGACAAGGTGGGCGACTACGCCGACACCGCCCCGGGGATGATCGGCCTCGAGACCGCGCTCGCCACCTGCCTCACCCTCGGCGGGATGGGGGGCGAGTGGCTGCCGACCCTCGTCGAGCGGCTCACCGCCGGCCCATGGCGGGTTCTCGGCGCCGCCGCCGGACTGCGCGAGCCGCGCCTGCGCCTGGGGCAGCCGTGCAGCTTCGTGCTCTTCGACCCCGAGGAGGAGTGGGAGGTGGGCGCCGAGCCGCTCCGCTCGCGGAGCGGCAACACCCCCCTGCTCGGCGTCCGGCTCCGCGGACGGGTGCTCCTCACCGTGCACGAGGGGACCATCGCCCACCTCTCCCCGGCGCTCGAGCTGCCGGGACTGACGGCGATCCCGAGTGCCTGAGCGGGGGCGGCTGGCGCTCGAGACGGGGCGCTGCTTCGAGGGCGTCCTGTTCGGCGCTCCCGTGCCCGAGGGTGTCACCGGTGAGGTGGTCTTCAACACCTGCATGACCGGCTACCAGGAGGTCGCGACCGACCCCTCGTACGCCGGTCAGGTGGTGGTGATGACCCACCCGCTCATCGGCAACTACGGCTGCCGTGACGAGGACGCGGAGTCCTCGCGGGTGTGGGCGCGGGCGATGGTGGTGCGCGAGCTGTCCCCCCAGGTCGGACACCCTCGGGCCGAGCGCGGCCTCGACGAGGAGCTGCGCCGTCACGGCGTCCCCGGGCTGCGCGGCGTCGACACCCGGGCGCTGACCCGCCATCTCCGTGACAACGGCACCGTGCGCGGGGTCATCGCCCCGGCCGCGGCGCTGAGCCGGGACGAGCAGCTGGAGCGCGCCCGGCGGGCGCCCCACGTCACCGACGAGGACCTGGTCTCGGAGGTGACCCTGGGCGAGCCCTGGGTGCGCTGGGACGAGCCGCTCCACCCCACTCTCGAGCGCGCGCTGCGGCTCAGCGGCGGCCTCGGCGCCCATCCCGGGGTGCGGATCGTCGCCGTCGACTACGGGGTGAAGCGCAACAGCCTGCGCGCGCTGCGCAGCCGCGGCGCCGAGGTGGTGCTCGTGCGCGCCGACGCGACCGTCGACGACGTGCTCCGCCACCGGCCCGACGGCGTGCTGCTCTCCAACGGACCCGGCGACCCCGCGGTGCTCCCCGAGGCGGTGCGGCTCTGTGCCGCGCTGCTCGAGCGGCGGGTCCCGCTGCTCGGCATCTGCCTCGGGCACCAGATCCTCGGCCGGGCGGTCGGGGCCACCACCTCACGGCTGAAGTTCGGCCACCACGGTGGCAACCACCCGGTCCACGACGCCGCCGGCGGGGGGGTCTTCGTCACCTCGCAGAACCACGAGTTCCAGGTCGACGGGCACTCCCTCCCCGCGGGCTCGGGCTGGTACGTGAGCGAGCGCAACCTCAACGACGGCAGCGTCGAGGGCCTTCGCCACCGTGAGCTGCCCGCGTTCAGCGTCCAGTACCACCCCGAGGGCGCTCCCGGGCCCCAGGACCGAGGCGCCGTCTTCGACGAGTTCCTGTCGATGGCGGCGGGAACCCGCGGGCCGGCGGTGATCCGGGCGGCGCCGCCCGCGGCGGAGCGGCCGCGGTGCGTGCTCGTGGTGGGCAGCGGCCCGATCGTCATCGGCCAGGCGGCGGAGTTCGACTACGCCGGCACCCAGGCCTGCCGGGCGCTGCGCGAGGAGGGCATCCGCGTCGTCCTGGTGAACAGCAACCCGGCGACGATCATGACCGACGACGAGAGCGCCGACGCCGTCTACGTCGAGCCGCTGACGGTGCCGGTGCTCGAGCGGATCATCGAGCTCGAGCGTCCCGACGGCCTGCTCGCCACCCTCGGCGGCCAGACCGGTCTCAACCTCGCCATCGCCCTCGCCGACGCCGGCGTGCTCGACCGCCACTCGGTGCGGGTTCTGGGAACCCCGCTCGAGGCCATCCGCGCCGCCGAGGACCGCGAGCTCTTCAAGCAGCTGCTCGTCGGCATCGGCGAGCCGGTGCCGGAGTCGGCGACGGTCTCCTCCGCGGTCGAGGCGCGGGCGGCGCGCGAGCGGCTGGGACTCCCCCTCGTGGTGCGCCCCGCCTTCACCCTCGGCGGCACCGGTGGCGGCGTCTGCGAGAGCGAGGCGCAGTACACCGAGACGGTGGCCGCCGGGCTCGCCGCCTCGCCCATCGGCCAGGTGCTCGTCGAGCGCTCGCTGCTCGGCTGGCGCGAGCTCGAGTACGAGGTGATGCGTGACGCCTCGGGCACCTGCATCACCGTCTGCAACATGGAGAACCTCGACCCCATGGGGGTGCACACCGGGGACTCCATCGTGGTCGCGCCGTCGCAGACGCTCACCGATCGCGAGCACCAGCAGCTGCGCAGCGCGGCGCTGCGGATCATCGGCGCGCTCGAGATCGCCGGCGGCTGCAACGTCCAGTTCGCCCTCGCGCCCGACTCCCACGAGTACTACGTGATCGAGGTGAACCCGCGGGTGTCGCGCTCCTCGGCGCTCGCCTCCAAGGCGACCGGCTACCCGATCGCTCGGGCGGCGGCGAAGATCGCCGCGGGCAGGCGCCTCGCCGACATCACCAACCCGGTGACGGGACAGAGCTGCGCCGCCTTCGAGCCCGCCCTCGACTACTGCGTGGTGAAGATCCCGCGCTGGCCCTTCGACAAGTTCCCCGAGGGCGACCGCCGGCTCACCACCCAGATGAAGTCGACCGGCGAGGTGATGGCGATCGAGCGCTCCTTCGAGGCGGCGATGCTCAAGGCGATCCGCTCGCTCGAGCAGGCGCGGCCCGACCCCGCGACCCTCGGCTCGCCGGTGCTCATCGACGCCGCCAACGACCGCCGCCTCTTCGCGATCCTCGAGGCGCTGCGCCGGGGCGTCCCCGCCGCCGAGCTGGCGGCGCGCAGCGGCTACATGCCCTGGTTCGTCGAGCGGCTCGCCACCATCGTCGCCGCCGAGGAACGGCTGCGCGGCGAGGGGCTGGCCCTGGACGCGCTCGCCGCCGCCAAGCGGCTGGGCCTCGCCGACGTGCGCATCGCGGCGCTGAGCGGGGTGTCGGTCGCCGACGTGCGCGCCGCCCGCGACGCGGCGGGGCTGGTGCCGACGTACAAGTGCGTCGACACCTGTGCGGGGGAGTTCGAGGCGTCGACGCCGTACTACTACTCGACCTTCGAGGAGGAGGACGAGGGACCGGCGGGGGTGCCGCGCGACGGTGACGGCGCGGCGCCGGTGGTGGTGCTGGGCTCGGGGCCGATCCGCATCGGCCAGGGCATCGAGTTCGACTACTGCAGCGTCCAGGCGGCGATGGCGCTGCGCCGCCGCGGGGTCGAGGCGGTGATGGTGAACAGCAACCCGGAGACGGTCTCCACCGACTTCGACTGCAGCACCCGCCTCTACTTCGAGCCCCTCGACGAGGAGGCGGTCGCCCACGTCATCGAGGCCGAGCGTCCCCGCGGCGTGGTGGTGCAGTTCGGCGGCCAGACCGCGATCAACCTCGCCGCGCCCCTGGCGGCGCGCGGCGTCACCCTGCTGGGCAGCGGCGTCGACGCCATCGACGCAGCCGAGGACCGGCATCGCTTCGAGGCGCTGCTCCGCACCCTCGGCATCACCCAACCCCCCGGGGCGGCGACGATCGACCCCGAGGAGGCGATGGCGACCGCGGAGCGCATCGGCTTCCCGGTGCTGGTGCGGCCCTCGTACGTCCTCGGCGGCCGCGCCATGGAGGTGGTGCACA
>Ga0209577_10003532_pt1 | contig 14737 bp, 15 predicted proteins | sample GraSoiAngelo_109_FD_185874 | JGI IMG/M metagenome (GOLD analysis project Ga0209577, IMG submission 185874) | Grasslands soil microbial communities from the Angelo Coastal Reserve, California, USA - 14_0903_12_20cm (SPAdes) (version 2) | ecosystem: Environmental > Terrestrial > Soil > Grasslands...
ACTCTGAGAGTTCCACCGGGAACGAGTCCTTTGCCCGGAGTGGACCGGTCGGGGCGTAGCGCAGCCTGGCTAGCGCGCCTGGTTCGGGACCAGGAGGTCGATGGTTCAAATCCATTCGCCCCGACCAATTTTTTCAATTACTTACGCATCCTTGGTTTGCTGCAAATTGGGTCCATTTGGGTCCAACATCGGCTTAAACAGTCCCACTTCCACTGCGACTCGCTCACGGAATTCGGGGCTGATGTGCGTATAGCGGGATGTTGTTCGCAAACTGGAATGGCCAATCCACTCTTTCACCAAGTCTCCAGGTACACCATTTTCCTGAAGGACGGACACCCTGCCGTGACGAAAGGCATGGAGTCCCCCTCGCTTCAAACCGAGTTTGAGTAGGACGGACACCAATTTTTGCCGAACATGGTCCTTGGAAAATGGCGTGCCGTTCCTGGTCTCAAAAACGCGTCCTGATTTTCTACCACCTAAATGCTCGCGCAGCATCTCAGCCAGAGCAGGTTCGATATTCACGGTTCTGTTTCCACTTTTAGTCTTGACCGTGACTTCCTGTCCATGCCAAACGCTGCGACGAACAGAGATGCGGCAGGATGCCAAGTCCAGGTCTTCAAAGTGTAGCCCGAATACTTCGCCACAGCGAAGACCTGTTCCGGCCATCGTTGCAAATAGAACGCGCCACTGCCCAGTTACGAAATTGATGATTTTCCGCATCTCATCCTCGGTGAAGTAGCGCTGTTCCCTTTCCGGCACCTCTGGAAGGACCAAGTTCCAATCCCTCCAGCGGCTCTTTCCGAGAATAAGCTTCAGCACTCCGATAATGTTGCGAATGGACTTCGGAGCGAGTTCCGTGCGGTTCAGTTCAGCAATGAACTCCTGCACTCGTCGGTCATCCACAGCATCAATCGAAAGTTCGCTGAATCTGGGTAGCAGATATTTATCGATATGGCTGCCCATTGTTTCCTGACAAGACGGTTTGAATAGCGAAAGCTTGTTCTGCCTCCACCATACGGACTCCTGCTCGAAGGTTCGGCTAACGTTCGTTGCTTTGAGCAAATGGGCTTCCGTATTGACGCCCAATTGTGCTAGCAACTCTCGCAGTTTCCGCTTGGCTTCTGGTTTCGTCAATTCGCCTATCGGACCTAAAGGCACAGACATCCGTTTACGTCGGTCCTGAAGGTCAACGTAAAAGCGTCCGTGCCAATTATTGCCTTTCTTAACTAAACATCCTGACTGACCGTATCGGCGGCTCATGCTTCTACCTTTCCGATTCGGTGTCGCGGGGGAGATACTACCACACGCCACTTGGGGAGACACAAACGTCCTCACTGTTCTGACCCATTTGTGGTTTGCTGCTGAAATTGCTCCGGTGGAGGGAGCAAAAACTGTTTACGAAGAGATTGACCGTCGGCCCCACGTGGCCCGAAGGAGCCAACGAGGGCATAAAATTCCTATTTTCTAGATTTGCTTCGAAAGTGGACGACTACTCGCGGTGGGAAGCTCGAGGGCGGAACTATTGCCTAGCACTTGGCTAATTCAATTCCCACCCGTTAGAGGGTCCTGTCTGACGGAATGGCAGCACGAGCGCGCCACGCCCCATTTTTTTGAGTAGAGTTTACGCCATAGAAATATGGGATACTTCACATCTGTGTTCAAAGATTTTCAATTCACTCTTTACGATATCTTCGGCTATCTGCTGCCAGGCGCAGCTATACTGCTCGCAGCCATCTTGTTTTTTTGGACATTTTTCTGGCCAACTAGTTCACTCACGTTGCCATCAACGCTTCCAGTTCTTACAAGCACGTCCTTGCTCTTTGGTGCGTACCTAGCAGGTCATGTGGGGCAAGCCCTGGGAAACCTCTTGGAAAAGCTGTCCAAGGCAAGAGGAAAACTGGACACAGAACTTCCACTCTCACCGGAGATGGCAAAGTTGTTTATCCAAGAAGTGGTTACTCGTTTCGGTGAACAGGCTAGGCAATTGAAGGCGAACGAATTGTTTCATCTGTGCGACCAGACCCTCGTCCATAATTGCTCGCCCGGTGAACGGGAAATATTTACTTACCGGGAGGGCTTCTACCGGGGCAACGCAGTCGCACTCAGTTTTGTGACTCTGGCCCTCGTCGCAAGGCTCGTTTCTGCACCAGCCCTCGTGGTGCTCTTGGGCAGGGGCTTTGAACTACACCGAGGGCCGCTCGCCTTCGCCGCAGTGTTGACCAGCGTCGGTGCATGCCTGTGCTACAGCAGATTCCTCAGATTCGCCAAACACAGGTATACAAGCTGCTTGCTCCGGTTCTTGGCATTTTCAAAAAGTACCCGTCAAACGTGAAGAAGAGCCACGAGCACGTGGATGAAGAGAGGCAGTGACGGCACATCGAAAGAAAGCCGCTCAGCCTTGCCTGCCCAATTCAGGAATGGCTTGCTCATCGCCTTCAATTTCGACGCGGCTGCTTTAGCCTCTTCGACGGTCTTAGCTTCGAGCATCTGTTGAATCAGATGTTCGCCCTGTTCCCGCGCCGGGTTCTTCCCGTCCCAATCGAGCGCAGGCGAGAGCGATGAATCATAGCGGTAGGCCTTCGGTGGGAGTCTTTTCTTAAATTGCGCTTGAGTCCCAACCTCAGGCCGCATCGGGCTTTCGGATTCAGGATGCTTATAGTTCTTGGCAGGCTTAGTCTTCGGCGCTTTCGTCTTCGACGCCATGCAGTGGAACTCCCCCAGTTAAAGACTGATAACGACATGATTCTAGCACCGTCACACGTTCAACTATCAAATAAACACAGGATTTCGAAAGCCGCACGATGCGATTGAGCATTCTCCATTTTCAGACAGTCGGACCAAATCTGAAATGTTTGTGGCATATCGAATTTATATTTCCCCATCATTGATGAGCTGCCACGGGCGCACTTCGCGGCGGGTAGTCCAAATTTACGGCACGCTCGGGCTCGTCCGCTCAGTTCTGCAAGTCTCCCTCGTTAAATATGGTTTCGTTAATAGGCTTGCGCGGGAGATTGCCGCCGACCATCTCATGTAGAGTAATTTCGATTTCACTGTACTTGCCGGGCTCGTCCCAGGTGGGCTCTATTTCAGTAAACTCAAGCTGTCTTCCAGCTTGGTAGAACTCTATGTTCCGCCGGAACTTCCTGGTGCCCGCATCCCAATCAAGACCCAGAGCGAAGCGAAGCAAATAGCTTCCTACGGCAATGCTTCCCACAGTTGCGGGTTCGCCCGCACGGACGTACAACATCCAAACAGTTTTTGGCGGGGAATCCACTGTGACAAGTTTAACCACCGCGTCGAGTCCCGTTCCGTTTTCGATCTTCAGAACACCGTTCCCTGCTATCCCACGACGAGGTCTGATCCAAGTGCCGGTTCGGAGGGATACTGCAACACGTTTGGGAACCCAGGGAGACGGCAAGGGTGCATTCGGCTGCACTTTGGTGGGCACGGGCATCTGAGCTTCGGGTACCCTAGTAGACTGTTCGTCCCGGTTCGAAAATCTGGCAAATGATATCCAAACGACTAACGCACCTAGCAGCACTCCTCCAAAAGCAAGCTTAAGCAGCGGCAAGCGCCGCCTGCCCCACGCCCTCCAGACGTTAACCGCTGCGGCCACAGAATATCGTGAAGATCGTGAAGCCGTGCATGAAAGCGGAGTCTTTGGCTCAATTGTTAAAAACCGACCACATTTTCTGCATTTGATGTGACCGCCGATATGCATCTCATCGGCGTAGTAATCTTCCCCGCAGCAATGAAGAATGATCATTCGTGACCCGCTTTCACCACGATTAAAGTAATCCGCAGGCGTCCCCTCTGATTTCGCGTGCCAGAAACGAGTTCCCACTTGGCCACTGTTAGCCTCGTTTCGGTGTCAAGTGGCCTTCGCTTCGCCTATGGCTTCCGGAACCGCAAGTCATAAATAGACCGCTTGACGGTGTCGGGGATGTTTAGTTTATCGATGCGAGCTATGAAGTCGTCGGGCGAAGACGCCTGATAGAAGGTGTCCCAAGCGTCTTGGCGTGTAGCGTCGTCTATAGGCGCGTTACGAAGTATGCGTAGTAGCTGGTCTCTTTGCGACATTTTCTTGGGCTGAGCCGTTGCTTCCGCTTTTGGCAGGACATTTCGTCGAAAGAAAGCCGCGGCTAACTTCGGATCGCGGCCTTTAAGCTCCTGATAAATCCGCAGGACTTGCTCGCGGTCTCCCTTTTTCGCGTATGCCATTCCCACGAGTACCAGGATGATCGATTTCTTGCCGTCAGGAGCGACCTTCTCCTCTTTCTGCCAAGCGTCTATTGCCTCGGCATAGGATTCGATATCGAAATAGTAAGCCCCTAAATTTTCCCAACCCTCCCAGTCGCCGGGCGCAAGGCGCGTATATTCTTTTGCGGCTGAGATAGCTTGACCGAATTCTTCTCTCGCCTGATCGCCCGGGGGCAAGAAAGTCGATTCCATCGAGAGGTGCGCCGATGCCAATTCGCGCCATGCTTCGGCGTAGTCCGGCTTTAGCTCAATCGCTTTCTCAAACGCAGTGATGGCCTTGATCTCCTTCTCTTGAATTGTCAATCGAAGAAAAAATCCACCAGACGAGTCACACTTTGCTTCGCGCGAGGCGGTTGAACAAAGCCATGCCTTATATGCATCAGAGGTGGACTCCGAGAGCGAGAATACTTTTCCTAACTCGAACCATGCCCGAGCGGCATCGGACTGTTTAAGATCGGCGCACTTACGGAAGGAATGTACCGCGAGGTCGTACTCCTCTTTCTTTACCGCCTCCAAACCAATCTCTAACCATGCTCTGGATTCAAGTTCTACATCGCTCAGATGGGTAGAGGATTTTGCGCCAGCTTCGGTTGAGCTGGACAACATGCCACTCACCCATTCTCCGGGCAAAGCGAAATTTAGACTTTGCCCCTCCTTGAGATAGAAAGTTGTGACCCCCACGAGATTCCCTTGAGCGTCGAAGAGCCCTCCACCGCTCGATCCGGGCGAGATGGGCGCGCTTGTCTGAATCATGCGAACGGGGTTCGCCCGCACGGACGTTGCGCTCGGAGACCATTCAGGAACCTCAGTCTCTCGAAGCGCAGAGATGACGCCTTCCGAAAAGGTGAGTTCCAATCCTTCCGGTGCGCCGATGGCATACACCCTTTCCCCCGTAACGAGCGTACGTGAAGGACGAATACTAACGGGAGACAGTTCGGCAGGCTTGTCGTCAGTGGTAAAAATGATCCGGCCTTGCTCATTAACGGATGTTGCAATCTGGCCGCTCGCCCCTGGTCTCAGTTCACAAAGGTCGTGACTCGGTACGGCCTGGATGAGTCTCGCGGTCCAGTGCTGCTTGCCCTGGCTGACCCTCAGCGAAGAGCTACTCTGAACAACGTGACAATTTGTGATAAGAAAATCCCGAGCTATAGCCACACCACTTCCCAACATCAGGTTTTTCCCATTCTCGTCTAGGGCTTCAACGACAAAGACTGAGGGCGAGACCTTCTGAAAGAGTTCCACGGGCGAAAGCGTTTGACTCTTTCCAAACGGGCTGGTGCTGTGGGAGCACCCTATTTGAAAAAAGAGAGCCGAAAGAAGCGCACCCACGACTAAGTAGACGCAGGCACAAAAAGAGGACGCGCAACGTCGTGTCGAGGCCGAATGCGACCGAAGGCACTCGCGGACGCAGGCCACAATCCCGGCAATAGCGCAAATGATTAGCCACGCCAATCCCGATGTCGTTTCGCGGTTTTCGATGATTGCCCACGTCACAATTGCCGTCTGCAAAATCGCAACGAAAATCGTCAAACATATCGAAGTGATGTGCCGATATGCTGCCGCAACGCTAGAACCTGCTGAAACAAAAGCGGCGGGGCACAGCAATGCACTAGCAAACTGACCTACGTAACTGAGATCGGTATCAAACCATTGGCGGGCCGCCAAAGCATTGAGGACGACGATTAACTGGACCCCAACTCCCGCTCCAATCGCAGCCGGAAGCACGAGAACCCATTTCAGCCAAGGCTGCACGTGTATTCCACTCCTCTAGGTAAAGACTGCCCGAGTGAGGGTGCGTTCTCAGAAATCATGATACTCATAGTCCGTGGACACATAAACAGCCTGAGACACAACATGACTCCAAAGCGTAAATGGACATCCGAATCCGCTTCGGTAAGGCGTTGCGCCAAAAGCGCAGCAAGATGGGGGTCTCTCAGGAGGCATTTGCAGACCTGTGCGGATTGGACCGGACGTATGTCGGCGGTATCGAACGAGGCGAGCGGAATGTTGCACTGGTTAATCTTGAGAAGATTGCCAAAGCGCTTAACCTGTCCCTTTCGGAGCTATTTCGTCATGTCTGATTTCTTTCAATAAACTGGTGCTTCTCGAAAGCCGCTACGTCCACTCCACTGAGGCTTAGAAATCAGTTGGCACCTGAGCCTGCACCAACACTTCTACGTCCATTCCCATTCACTTCGAGTCGCAACATCTCGATCCCGTGGTTTTCTTCCACGCGGTGCTGATAAACTGTCCCGACGGCTAGCATTTCGAAGTCGTCGGAATCCCATAATGGAGTTCGACTAGTGCACAGCGGACCCGAACATGCTTGAAGTCGTTTACGGTCAAACGAAGAAGAAGCTGATCGCCGATAAGGTGGTCTCAGCCCTTGAACCCATGTCTTTGCATGGAACGCTCTATATAGGATATCCAGTTATCGCCTCGGCCGATGAGCCCGTAACTATTGATGCGCTGCTGGTTTGTACAGAACACGGCCTCGTAGCATTCGCGTTTGTGACTGCGGTGCCATCACCAGATGACTCAGAGGGCTGGAGGAACCTCAAGGACGAGCAAGACCGCCTGTACTTTGCATTGAGCACGTACCTGTCAAAACATCCGTCATTGCGAAGCGGTCGAAGTCTTGCTTTCGAAGTACAGATTTTGACGGTTGTGCCGACGCTGTCGACACCTTCGCCTGACTCCGACCTTCAACTGAGTGACATCCCAAGCCTCCCGGAGCGACTCGCGTCACTGCCTCGTTTGCCGCCGAGCTTCGCGATTCCGCTCAACGCCGCATTGCAGCGTGTGACAACTCTTCGTCCGCCGAAAAAGCGGGCGTCAGTTACGGCCAACGCTTCGCGAGGCGGGATTCTCAAGAGACTGGAGCAGGAAATTGCGAATCTTGACCAATGGCAGAAGGCTGCAGCGATTGGGTCGCCCGAGGGTCCTCAGCGCATTCGGGGCATAGCCGGATCTGGGAAAACTGTCGTTCTTGCTCTGAAAGCCGCATACCTGCACGCGCAGAATCCAGACTGGACGATTGTGGTGACATTCTATTCTCAGTCGCTCTACCAGCAATTTACGGACCTAATTCGTCGGTTCGCCTTCGAGCAGTCGGGAGACGAGCCGGATTGGTCGAGATTGCGGGTTATGCACTCTTGGGGAGCACGGGACAGGGCTGGGCTGTATGCTGAAATGGCATTAATGGCAGGGTTAACCCCGAGGGATTTTCTTTATGCTCAGGAAAAATTTGGTCGGGATCAACCCTTCGCAGGCATTTGCCAAGAACTCCTGACGTTGATCGGCAACAGGAAGCTCGCGCCTGTTTATGATGCCGTCCTAGTAGATGAGGCGCAAGACTTGCCCGAACCTTTCTTCCGCCTAATTCACATATTCACGAAGGAACCAAAGCGAATCATCTGGGCCTATGACGAATTGCAAAATCTTTCGGAGACCACAACGCCACCGCCGGAAGTACTATTTGGAAAGGACGAGAACGGCCGAGCACTGGTTCAGCTAGCCAACTCAGCTGGTCAGGCGCGACAAGACATTATCCTACCAGTTTGCTATCGAAACACGCCGTGGGCCCTGACTCTTGCTCATGCGTTGGGGTTTGGGATTTATCGTAAAGAGGGATTTGTTCAGCAGTTTGATGAGCCCGCTCTTTGGGAAGAGATAGGTTATGAGGTAACTGCTGGCGCTTTGAGACTCGGCGAGAGCGTTACGCTCCAACGTAGAGCGGATTCATATCCCCACTATTTCGCGGACCTGCTTACTCCTGACGACGCAGTCATTTGCATGAAATTCGAAGATTCTTTGTCTCAAGCCGAGTGGGTAGCTGAAAGTATTGAAAACAATCTGAAGAAAGATGAATTGGAACCAGATGATATCCTCATCGTTCTCCCCAAAGCACTAACTGCCAAAAGGGGTGCGAGTATGGTTATCGATGCGCTCTTGCGGCGTGGGATTCCTGCGCACCTTGCTGGAGTCACTGGGAGTCGGGATCAGATATTCGACAAGCGGTCTGTCGCACTTGCAAATATTTATCGATCCAAAGGTAACGAGGCACCGATGGTGTACGTAATCAATTGCGACGAGTGCGTTTTTGGATACGAACAGCTCAAGCTGCGGAACACGCTGTTCACTGCAATTACGCGCTGTCGCGCCTGGATCCGACTATGCGGGTGTGGCCCGGCCATGGACTTGCTTGTTTCCGAGGTGAATACAGTGAGACAGCATCAGTTCAAGTTGGAGTTCAAGATTCCTAACGAAACTGAGCTTCAGAAGCTGCGCACGATTCATCGTGAACTGACGGCCGCCGAGCGCGCCAAAATCCAAAAGGCTGAAAAGGGACTAAACGAATTTCTGGAAGCTGTACAGCGCGGGGATCTTCCCTTGGAAAGTCTACCGCTAGAGATGCGCACAAAGCTAGCCAAGCTGATCGCTTCATTGGGAGACGAAAATGATAACTCCTAGGTTTCTGGCGACTCAGGTTAGAAATCTCCTCAGCCTGCTCCTAGAAGCTGAAATCGCGGTCGTAATCAATCCGGTTGTCGAGCAACATCTAGGCTCCAGCAGAAGGGTCACGTGGCAGTCCCCGCTCGTCGCAGCGACTTCGCTGCAGGGCTTCTCATTTGCTACCGTGGGGGAGTACTCACATTTCATCGGTTCACAGATGTATTCCGCGGTGCTATTTGATGGAGCATTACTGCAGATATCTTACGATTTCGTGGGTCGCGACATTGTAGGGCATCGGTTGTGCTACTACCCATGCCCTTTCGACGTTGACGAAAATCTCTTGCGAGAGGAGCCTCTTGCGGATGTGATCGATGTTTATAAACAGAGCTACACGTCAGATGCGAACCTTCGCTCGCCCTGCAGGTTTGACTTCGATGAACAAAGCACTGCGCCTATGCATCCAACGGTTCATCTACATATAATCAGGCCACATTGCCGGTGGGCGGTAACAACCCCCCTCAGCATTGGGGATTTCATCGATTTTATTTTCCGGCATTTCTATCCGCAGATTTGGACCGTTCACCCTTTCCTCAAAAGCTGGCCTAAGGAAAGGATCGGGCGTCGCACAATTAGCAAAACGGAGGAGATTGATATGCACATTTCGTGCGGGCAAAAGTTGATACCCACACTTCACAAAGCCTAGCTTACTTTTCCGAGAAAAATGCGGTCCGGCATGCATCAAAAACATCTGTTTATGGACAGGTTGAAAGGGTCAAGAGCCAGCACGCAGAATCAGGCAGTTACGGAAGTGGAACGCGAGGGGTTTTTGGACAGGTTGTAGAAGGCTCGCTTGGCCGTACCGGCACTGATGCCTAGCTGACGGGTGATCGTTTGCCAGGATGCCCCGGACGATCGCAGGCAGGCAATCCTTGCGGCATCCACGGTTACACGCGGTCTGCCTAGCTTCTTTCCTTTGGAGCGTGCGTTACGCAATCCGGCCCGGACTCGTTCCACGATCAGGCTGCGCTCCAACTCGGCCACTGCCCCCAAGACGGTGAACACCATCTTCCCGGCGGGGGTGGAAGTGTCCATCTGTTCCGAAAACGAAACAAAGTCAATTCCGAGAGCCTTGAAAGTCTCCAAAGCACGTAGCAAGTGAGAGACGGAGCGTGCAAACCTGTCGAAGCGCCAGACGCAAACAATATCAAACCGCCTCTTGTGGGCATCGGCCATCAGCCTGTTCAATTCTGGCCGGGAGTCTTTTGCTCCGCGCACTCCCTCATCGATGTATTCCCCCGCGATCGTCCAGCCTCGTGCTTCCGCAAACTGTCGTAACTCCCGCGTCTGCATGGAAACGTCTTGGCCGTGGTTGGTCGTGGAAACCCGAGCGTAAATCGCTACCCTCTGTGCACAATCGGATTGCACTTAGTTGCCCCCTTCCGTCTCGGATTCGCTGGCCTGAGACTTGCCGAGAATGTAGTCACTGGCCTTTTGCGCGTGAGAGGCCGCAGACACAAGCAAGCGAGAATCGCCGCGTAGCTTCCTGATCCAACCTTGCAGGTACGCTACAGAATTGCTGAGCGTGGCCGGGGAGATACCGGAAACCCCGCAAAGAAACGCGCTTGTCATCTCCGCGACTAGCTCCTCTTTCGAATAGCTTGTGCTGGCAAACGCGTTGACGTTTTCGATTCCCTCACGGCCCACGCGGGACGGATGGCCAGTAGAGTGGCCTAGCTCATGGAAGAGGGTCGAATAATATTCCTCGCTGCCAGCGAAGAGGGATTTATCCGGCATGCCTACCGTGTCCGTCAAAGGCCGATACGATGCCGCGTTAGACGTTTCCATCTTCGGACGGTTCGGCATATCCCTGACAATCCGTTCGCATCGCTCAATGTCAGGTACTGGTTGCCCAGATTCGCCGGTTACGCTGAGGCCGAGTTTTTCAGCGATTCCCTCTGTCTGGCAGAGATTGAAAACCCTGTAATAGCGCAGCACGAAACCGTCGCGGGTTTCGTCTTTGCCAGTCTCTTCGATGCGCCGCGTGTATGGTGAACGCTTCCAGAAAGTCACAATGCTGGAATGTTCGCCTTGCTTGACGTGGCCCCCTAATACCTTGGCCTGATTGAACGTCAGCCAGTAGGGGGATACATAGCCTTGCGAGGCCAGCAAGAGCACGTTGAGGCCGCGATAGTCCTTGAGGGTTCGCAGATTCTTCGGGAACTCTGTACGCCACGGTTTACGCCACGGCGCTACGCCATTCTCCAACTGCTTGACGATCTGCTCAGTGACTATTTCGTAGACGGATGCCATCGTTTTCTCCCTGAGACTCTCTGCCGACGTTTGAACGCACATTGCAGTTGCGGGGAGGGCACTTCCCAGTCGCGTCCAATAGCAGGTCCTGACTTACAATCCATCGCCTTCCCCGTTGCGACCACACCCAAATCCACGTCGGCTGCGACAGGTAGTTCATCTGAGTGAAGAGAAATGGAGCTTTGACCTTGAATGGTTGTGGAGTCATTTTGCCCTTCCACCCCTCAGGGAAATTCGCCGCTTCTAGTTACTGCTAAAAGAAAGAAACTGCTGCTTCGCGTCCCAGGAGCCAACTTGTTGGTAGATAAGGCTTTAGCCAGGCCACCCCCTTAAAGGAAACTGTGGTGGGTCTCATACAAAATTTTGAGAATTAGGAATCCTAAGTTGTTGAAAACAAAGGACGAAAGGTACCCCTCAAGCCCTCATTGTACCATCGCGTATATATATGATAATACAGGGTTTACACCATATATGGAGAAATATGCTGATGATAAAGGACTTAGCCCTAAAGTGTCTGTAAGTCATTGATGAGATTCAATCCCATCCCCATTTGTCGATCAGGGGGCCATCAGAGGTCCATAGGGACCCTCTGGGGGGTGGATTCTTTCTGCAGCGACCTGACCACAAACAATCAGAGTAGCGTGTTCCGGGCAGAGGATTCAAAACACTGCAACGTCTCCTATAGAGGGGGGAACTTAGTGCACGGTTGCGACTGGAGACTAACTATGCAGCAAGTTCCCAGGGGCCAATAAGCGTATTGCACGCTTGGCAAGCAATTTTTTGAGTTTCTCGGAAACGCCGTCACGCTTCTGGATTCACGTCTAGCTCTGGGGGCGGCCATACCGGAGTACCGACAAGTTCGATCAGCTTCGTATGTCCGTCTGGGACCTCGTGTATTGCGGACGTTCCATCCACAAGCCGTAACTTTTTCAGTTCTTCAAGATATTGTCTAGCCGTTCGGTTCCCTCTGTCATAGCGCCTCTTGGTCTCAGCAATTAGCTCGGTTTGCAGTCGCGGGAGTAAATGGAGGAGCGGGTTAATCGGATAGAGCCGGAAATCCACTCGGTCAAAGAAAAGCGGAAGTGGATCGGACTTCTCTCCCTCGCGGCTTTTGCCCCACGAAAACTCTGCCATTGGAACGCGGTTATCAGGCCGGGTCATTTGATAAACGGCATCGGGGTCTTGAGACATTCGGCCTGAGCCTGCAATCTCCGCATTGCCGGGATTGTTACCCGCCTTCGCATCGTGAGGGGGTTTCCGGTTGTGCGCCAGGATCAATACGGTCGGAAGGCGCTGGAGTTGATTGAAAACTTCACTTGCTAAATCTTGGCGCGAGATGTCGTACCCAGGAGGAAAGAGTTTCGACATTGAGTCTATGCTCACAAACTGCAACTGTTCTGATCGCGCCCAATCAACGATTATCCTAATCCGGTCTGCTGGCTGCTTGGCAGAAAGCACTCCCAAGCGCATCTCTTCCGGGAGCACGGCAATGTTGGGGGCGTTTTTCGACCAGAAGTTTTTCAACCGTCGAGAAAATGGCCGCGCTTTAGTCTCAAGCTCGGCGATGCCGGTCCTCAGTCCTCCCTCAACGTCCCGAAGCAAAAACTCTCCGCCACACGTCAGCACTTCGTGTAGCTGAAGCATGAGCATTGTCTTGTAGCATTCTTCCAAACCGTGTAGGACATGTACGCCGTCTTCAAGAATAATGTCAGGGACGTACCAGCGAATTGGGTTCTGTTCGCCCCACGTGATGAGTTCCGCAACGGTCGAAGGCGTGGCTGCGCACGGGACCGATTCAAGGTGGAGACTATTAGCGGCCATGTGCTCCTACCCCTTGACGTGTTCCGCGCTGAGAGTTGTACGCGTCGAGCACAGCGTCAGAAATTCGTCGAGTCAGATTCTTCGAGAACTCAATGGTCGGGACGTAGCGTTGTGATCCATCGAGGTCGGAAAGCGACTGCGTATGATAGCCGACCCACAATTCGCCGCTTCGATTGCGAAGCACTCGTGCGTCGAGGATCGACACGACATCTGTGTCATCTTCGCTGGTGAGTTGGACACTACATGATGCGAGGACATGGCTTTTAGTGCCACGGCCAACGCTTACTACATTTATTTTCATCATTGTGTTAATTCCTCTTCTGTTAGGTTCAATAAATCAGGCGCAAAATCGCGCCCCAAAAACAAAAAATCGCCGAATCCAGGACTCAGAGCATCCGGGTATCGACGATGGCGAAGCCCACGGGTGTTCCGTCTGGCGAGAAATTTTGGAGATAGCGGTCTAGCGAGCTAAATCAGCGGGTTTGAGCGTTTCTTCCTTGCGTAGCGAGACGATATTTCCGGCCTCAAAGCTAATCGTGAGTTTGCCGTAAAATCCCTCCCGTCCTAGCCTTGCGAGCAGGCGAATCGTCTGCGTCAAAGCGGGCTGGCAAGGAATCTGAGTGCCGGGAACTTTTGGTGCGTCCGAGGACGGGGTCATAGTCTCACACAGGGCAGGTCACATAGGGGCACATGCGCTTTACTGGTGCCACAGAGAGGCTAAACTGGTTCATAGCTCTCAACTGTTATACGTTTAAAATCGGGAAAACTTTAGCACAGTCCAACAGAACCATTACGTCGGCTTGCAATGATGTAGCCATCTGGCTTCATCTCTTCTCCTACAAACAGTTAAACGTTTGAAACAGGCAAAAGTTCAAGCTTCTTAACGATTTTACGCCATTTATTCCAGGTCCACCCCGGATTCACCGAGCGTTAGATTGGGTTAGCATCTTTTTGGGTCCAAACTTGGGTCCAACTTAGCCCGCAAAAACGCCATTTATCTTTGTTAAGCGACACCGAATCAACGAGATTATTCTTGGTTCGGGACCAGGAGGTCGATGGTTCAAATCCATTCGCCCCGACCAATATTTTGTTGTTGCTGCTCAGGGGCTTACGGGCATACCCATATCTCGGTTTTGAACTCCCGCGGGGGCCTCGGAAGCTGCCTGACAAACGGATCAGAATTTCTCTGGGAATTCTCTCGAAGCTCGAAAAACGGTTGCCACTTCAATTGCTGCACCACGAAAGCGATACACAACCCGAAAACGTCCAGCGATGATTTCCCGAATTTCAGGATCCTCCCTCTCCGGAACGATGCGTCCTGAGTGTGGAAATTGGAGAAGTTGCTCGACAGCGGAGAAGATTCGCGCAATCGTGAGATCCGCTTACTGCTCAGAATCTTTGGCGATATAGTCGCGGATGGCGCGGAGGTCGCGCAGCGATTGTGGCGACCATACAATCTGCATCAGAGTCCAAAGCGGCTTCTGGCCTCATCATGGGGAAGACCCTCGGACCTGTCCAACTCGCCCAACCCACTCTCGATTTTGGCCAAGAAGACGAGCCTCTCTATCGCGTCATCGACCGTGGCGTCTGCAGGCATGGTCTTCAGTACTTCGATAATACGATCTCGAGTGAATGGCTCTTGCATGACTTTATTGTAATGCAGGTTATCGCACCCAGTTTCGGGCAGCAACCCAACAGCTTTCCAAATCTCTGATCAGAACCGCCTGCTGTACGAAAGTTCGAAAATCGTCTGCTAGCCTAGGGCCGACCAACATTTTTGTTGTTGCTGCTCAGGGGCTTACGAGCACACCCATATCTCGGTTTTGAACTCCAGCGGAGGCCTCGGAAACTGCCTCACAAACGGATCAGAATTTCTCTGGGAATTCTCTCG
>Ga0209577_10003533_pt1 | contig 14737 bp, 13 predicted proteins | sample GraSoiAngelo_109_FD_185874 | JGI IMG/M metagenome (GOLD analysis project Ga0209577, IMG submission 185874) | Grasslands soil microbial communities from the Angelo Coastal Reserve, California, USA - 14_0903_12_20cm (SPAdes) (version 2) | ecosystem: Environmental > Terrestrial > Soil > Grasslands...
AGGGATCTCGTCGAACATGAAACGGCGTCCCTGATTGTTTGTCAGGATTCCGCCTTCACCGCGCACGCCCTCGGTCACTAAAATTCCCATCACGCTCGGCGGCCAGACCATTCCGGTGGGATGAAATTGAATGAACTCCATATCGATGAGTTCCGCACCGGCCTCGTACGCCAGCGCGTGTCCATCCCCTGTATATTCCCAACTGTTGCTGGTGATTTTAAACGCGCGACCGACTCCGCCCGTGGCCAGCACCACTGCTTTAGCGCGAAAAATTTTGAACCGACCACGCTCGCGTTCGTATCCAAACGCGCCGACCACGCGATCTCCGTCCTTGAGCAGCGAGAGAATCGTATGCTCCATGTACACGTCCATCCCCTGATGAACGCCATGGTCCTGCAATGTGCGGATCATTTCCAAGCCGGTGCGATCACCCACGTGTGCGAGCCGCGGATATTTGTGTCCGCCGAAATGTCTTTGCAAAATCCGGCCGTCTTTGGTGCGATCGAAAACAGCGCCCCATGCTTCAAGCTCGCGCACGCGATCCGGTGCTTCTTTCGCGTGCAGCTCGGCCATGCGCCATTGATTCACATATTGACCGCCGCGCATCGTATCCGCGAAATGCACTTTCCAATTATCGCGGTCATCGACGTTGGCCAGGGCCGCCGCAATACCGCCCTCGGCCATTACTGTGTGCGCTTTGCCCAGAAGCGATTTACAAACCAGGCCCACTCGAACATCTGCCGCTGAAGCTTCAATCGCCGCGCGCAAACCGGCGCCGCCAGCACCAATGACCAAAACGTCGTGCTCGAAGGTTTCGTAGTTGGGCATGGGAGTCGTTGAAGCGTTAAAGAGTTGAAGCGTTGAAGCGTTCGTCGGCGAGTAATTCAATTTGCTTCAACGCATCTCGCTTCATCGCTTAAACGATTCTGAAATCGTGCCAGATTCCCATTGCGCACATGCGCACGTAAAGATCAGCGAAACCGACCCAGAACAGACTTAGCCACGCCCAAAGCATGTGGCGACGATTGAAACAGGTCACGCATGCGTACGCGCGATAGCATGTTTGGGCTCTGGAAAACTGATCCAGGAATCCGCCAGCCAAATGCCGCAGCGAGTGACAGCCAAACGTATAGCCCCCGAGCAAAACGACGTTAATTGCAAGCACGATGGTCCCAACACCAATTCCAAATCCATTTGGAAACCACGCCGCCTTCCAAACGTCGACGGAGAGCACGATCAGAAAAAGCACCGCGAGATAGAGAAAATATCTATGCACATTCTGCATGATGAGCGGGAAGGATCGTTCGCCCCAATAGGTCTTGCGCGGCTCGCCCACGGTGCAGGCCGGCGGGTCGGCCCAGAACGCTTTGTAGTACGCGCCACGATAGTAGTAACAAGTCAGGCGAAATCCCCCAGGAGCCCAGAGAACTAATAGCGCGGGCGAGAAAATGAGCCAGCCCGGCCACCACGCGGGCTTGGCTCCGAACCAGCTGTGTGGTGAATTGCCCAAGATCTCCGGCGAATAAAACGGCGAGATGTAATTGCCGACGTAATAATTCTTCCCCTGAAACGCCGCCCACGTGGAATAGACGATAAACGTCGTTAAGCCGAGAAAAACGAGCAGCGGTTGCAACCACCATATGTCGGCGCGCATCGTCTCGCCAAACGAACGCGGCGTGACCCTCACCTCAATCCTCTCCCCGGCAGGGAGAGGCGGACGCGAAGCGCCAGGTGAGGGTGCTCCGCCCGATATAACGTTCATTCGCCGTCGGCTCCTTCGATTGGCAGCTTCGCCTTTTTCCATGCTTCCCAACTGCCGGGAACATTCCAAAGCTCCTTAAATCCTTGACGTTTCAAAATGCTTGTGGCGATGCTCGCACGATAGCCGCTGCCGCAATAAACCGCCGTCGGTTTCTTTCGATCGAGTTCACTCATCCGTTTGCCAAGTTCGGGGACAAAAATGTGACGTGCACCGGGAACATGGCCCTTTTTCCATTCACCGGGCGAACGCACATCGATGACCTGCAATGAAGATTTTCGTTCATTCAATTCGTGCACGCTCATCTGCCCGATTCGTTCGAGCGGGAATCCGACCGCATGCCACGCTTTCATTCCGCCCATCAAATGGCCCGCGAATTTCGTGTATCCGGTTCGCACGAACAGGCGCACGATTTTTTCAAGATCGTCATCGCTTTCCATTACGAGAAGTATCGGTTCTTCCGGGTCGAGCATCCAGCCCGCCCAGATGGAGAGAATCGGTGTACCGGCGATATTGAGTGCGCCTGCAATATGGCCGCCACCAAATGCCAGCATGTTACGCACGTCGACGAGGACGCCAGCTTTTTTCTCGATGGCTTCTTTGAAAGCCTTGTGAGCGAGACCGGGAACGCGTGGAAGATTTCCGAGCACTTTGGGCCCGTCCGCATTCACTTTTTTCATTACGGGATAGTAGTGCGGGACCGGCGGCGCGGTTTTGATCGCAAAATCGCTGAAGCTTTTCGCGTCAGCGAATTGCAGAAATTTATTGAATTTCCGTTCGTAACCGATGGTACTGCTCAAGCGCGCACCGATGTCGGCGCCGCACGGCGAGCCTGCGCCGTGATTGGGATAAATGATCACATGATCCGGAAGCTTGAGATAGAAATCGTGCAACGTGTGGAATTGCTGTTCGGCGAGTTGCTTCGTGTGTTTCTCCCCTAGCAAATCTGGACGACCGGCCGAAGAAACAAAGAGCGAATCGCCGGTGAGCACGGCCCACGGCTCGTCGGGATGCTCGGCTTCAGCCAGCAAATACGACATGTGCTCAGGTGTATGCCCGGGAGTATGCCGCGCCGTCACCAGCACTTCGCCGAATTCGAAGCGGTCGCCGTCTTTGATCTTTTCAGGCTCAAAACCGTAGTCTGCGCCGCCTTCGCCGCTCGCATAAATCTTCGCCGATTCCAGCTGCGCGCACAGTTCGCGAGATCCGCTTACCAGATCGGCATGAATATGCGTTTCGAAAATGTGTGTGATCGCCACGCCGGCTTCGCGAGCTGCATCGATGTAAACGTCGCAGTCCGCGCGAGGATCGAACACGGCGGCAATTCCTTCGTCATCGTCGCCGACCAGATACGAAAGCTCGGCGATCCCTTCGGTTTGAATGGTTTTGAAAACGAGCCCCATTGCTCAGATTTAACGCGAACCGGCGACGTAATTCAACAAAATCGAGATTAGAGATCTGGGTAGCGCACGCGTCCCGCCGAAACAGCCTTTCGTTGCGATTTCAATAACAGCGACAAATTAGCCTCACTGGAAAAGTTCGCGAACCCGAGACGGCTTCGCCAACACGCGAGACGCGTGTGCTCCCCGGAACAGTCACCGCACTTCCACGGTAATCGGCAGCAGGTGGTTGATCATGTAAGTGCCTCGATCAGCATCGCGGAACACCGGTTGCGTTCGGCCGAGTGAATCGGTTGCGCGCGCGATGAGCGTTTGGTTTCCCGTCGCGGCGGACGTTTGCCAATTGAACTCCCAAAGCCCGCCACGCGTTGGGTTGCGGTTCGCCGAGCAAATTAGTCTCGTTCCACGTTGATCCGCCATCCGTGCTCAGTTCCACCTTTGCGATTTCGCCATTGCTTGTCCATGCGGCCCCGTGCACACGTACGCTGGAATTTGCCGGAACTGTTTCGCCTTCAGCCGGCTTCGCGATTTGAGCTTTGAGTTGCATTTCTGTCAGCGGTGTAAGCTCACCGACCTGCGCTCGCCTCTTCCAGTAAGCGTAATCGATCGTCTGATAATAGCCGGCAAACGGTTGGTCTGTGACGATGATGCGCTGCAACCACTTGATCGACGCCATCGCATACCAGCCTGGCACAATCGCGCGCACTGGAAATCCGTGTTCAGGCTGAAGATCGCTGCCATTCATTTTGCAGGCGAGCAAAACGTCAGCGCGCGCTTTCTCCAAAGGAATGCTCCGGGCAAATTGCAACTTACCCGGTGGACCCTTGGGATCTTCCAGCATACCGCCATCCGTTCCTTCCAGAATTACCTCGCAGGCGTTTGCTTTTACACCAGCACGATCGAGCAAGAGCGACAATGCCACGCCAGTCCATTCCGCCGTGCCGACTGCGCCAAGGTGCCATTGCACCCCTTTGACTTTTGGCTGGAGAAAATTGCGATTGTTCCCCGCGCATTCCAGCGTTACCGGGATGGTCACCGATTTCAACTTGAGAAACTGTTCGTAATTGATTGCGAATGGACTCTCAACTTCACCTTCGAGATGCAGCCACCACGCATCTCTATCGATCGCGGGAATCGGAAAATGCGTGCGAACGTAAAATGATTCGGTTGGCGTGATGAACCCCTCCAGCTTTTCAAATGGCATCTCGAGATTGAGCGGGCTTTCGCCGCGCAGAATTTTCCCGCCGATGAGCTTCTGTGAATCGTCGGCGATCAAATCACTCATACGTGAACTTTCATAGCGCGCCACGTACGCCAATCAAGCCGTTCATTATTTTCGGGGCGATCGCTCCGATAGTTTCGCGCCGCGGTAAGCGAGACTTGAACTAGTAACTTTGATCGGTTTGGAAACTTGACGGGGCGTCAGTCTGATACAGCCCCAGCGTCTCGACGCTGGGTTCGTCAATCGCTCCCGTAATTGGCAAGCCGTAATCCCGCTGGAAATTCGCAAGAGCCGCTCGCGTTTCACCGCTCATCGAGCCCGTAATCGGACCGGAATAGTAGCCAGTATCTTGCAGCGCGGTCTGAACGTTTGCGATCACCTCGTCAGGAAGCAAATCGCCGTACGTGTAAATCGGGCCGTCGTAATCGTTATAGCTCTGCAATGGATCGTAACCCCAGGCCGGGTACCAATAGCTTCCGTCCAGAAAATAATATCCGGTGGCAACGAAAACGATCGTGTCACAATGACCGTGCCACCAATTACGATCATGCCACTCGTGCCAATGACGGCGGCACGCGTCTGAATAGCTGGGCCGATCATTTCTGTCGTGCCATTTTTTTTGCGCCAAATCTGCTGGTGAGCCGTGCGTTCGCAATTGAGGTCGCGTCCCCGGATCGTGGGTCGTCACGGGCCGTTGAGCATTTATCGCTCCGAGGGTTCGATTCTCAGTTCCAACGGCACGCCGTTGACGCATTGTTGCCAGAGTGCGTAACTCGTTTTGACGCGTCGCCGGATCAAGCGTGATCGCTTCCCGTACATCGCTCCGTCGAATCCGCTGCGCGTTAATCGCTCCGACAGCAGGATTCAATGAGCGCGGAACGACTGGGAAATTCGGCAGAAGATTCGGAGCAGATTGGCCGACAGTGCGAGGGACGAAGCCTGTTGGCCTCGGCGCGACGTGCGGTGCAATTGCCGGCTTCGCAATCGGCCTGGCCGCCGGTGCGCCACGGCTGGGCGCCGGGCGCGAAGTGGCATTTTGCACGATTGCGTTGATCACTTGTCCAGAGCCACTCTGGATATGTACGAAGAGCGCCGCGATAAAGCAGAGCGCCGAAAATTTAAATTCTTTCATAAATCGCTCCGCCTATTGAACATCACAAAAGTTTCTTCGTTGCAAGCTTTGACTGAAACACTTTCAAAGTTATTCAGGCATTGGACTGCTTATTTGCTTGCCAAGAATTAGTCGGAGCTGTCCGCTGAGATTGTGCGCCTTAAAAAACCAGCACACGAGTTGCAATCGGCAATCTGAAATTTACAATCTGAGAATCTTTCGCCGGGGTCTTAGCTCAGTTGGTAGAGCGCCTCAATGGCATTGAGGAGGTCACGGGTTCGAATCCCGTAGGCTCCAAAGCCCCAGGCGTGGAGCCGAAATCCAATTAAAGGGCTTCAGTGTTGGATGCACTAGCGGGAGAGTAATCCCGTAGGCTCCACTTTCATCTTGATGATAGCGATGGTCGCCATGGATTCAGGATGCCATCTCGGAATTGGACAATGCGCTGGCGCCGAATTCGCGCAGGTAACAACCGTGTAACTTTTCCCATATAGCGCGCGATGCAGTGAGTTTCGATTCTACTGATATGAAAACAATAAATGAAGCAACCGGAAACAATTTCACTGCACATCAAGATGATCAGTTATCAAAGCCAGTAGCCAAAGGCAGATCTCTGAAAAACGGTATTAGCCGCCGGTTGTTCCTCGGCAGATCGCTTGCCGTGGGAGCAGGAACAATCGGAGCGGGACTATTAGGCGGGCTCCGAACAGCAAGAGCGAGTGGCGCTCTCACGCCCGGAGACGCGGCACTGCTCCGGTTCCCGGCGGCGCTGGAAACTCTCGAGGCCGACTTTTGGATCCAATACAATGAATTGGCCGGTGTCCAAGACCGGGAAGTTCCAGGTGGCACTGGCAATCGACAGTACACTGCCGCGCTGAACGTCCTTGACGAGGACATGGCTCAGTACGTCCACGACAACACTGACGATGAGATCACTCATTACCAGTTCCTCAATGGGTACCTGGTCTCCAAGGGAGCGGCTCCTTCAAATCTCCAGCCGTTTCGCACTCTGAGGGGCAGTACCGCCACAGGAGTAAACCACGCCATGATCGGGAGACGGCTGACCAACCTAACCCAACTGACCCTCGATACGAGCTGGTGGACGCGCTACCGCGATGACAGCCATAACCCGGACCTTGATCCAAACCACGTCTTCCCGCAGGCCGTCCCAACCTTGGCGGTTCACCAGCACACGGCGATTCCCAGGACTGACGCGGATACCATGGATCGTAATTTCTTGCAGGCGATTGCCAATACTGCTGCTTTCCATTTTCCGACTATCGAGCAAGGTGGCAACAGCTTGTATCCCTCGCTGGCCCAGAGGGCCACGAGCGTGGAAGTTGTGCGCATTCTGATTAGCATAGGCCCCACCGAGACCATGCACTTTCAAACATGGGCGGATAAAGCAGGTAATGCACCGCAATTGACTAACGTGATCGATCCTGTGACTGGAGTGTCGGTGACGTTTCCGGATCTGAATATTGGCGGGGTGCTCTTCCATACGAACCGGATCATGCCGGAGCCGTGTCCGTTTCTGAGCAGAAGCCTCCCGATTGTTTCGATCATTCGGCCAACTAAGACGGAAGGGGCTGCCATGGGTGCTTTGCGGTTCCTAACGAACATGGGTCTGTTCATCGGCCAATCGCCAGCGTTTTTTGCGTATATGACGCAACTGGCACAGGAAGCTGACGCAGCAACGCGCGGCTGTTGAGCCTCTGCCGATCGGGCACCTGATGCAAGAGGTCGCGAACGGTCGTTCCGAAGTGGCGACCGTTCGGACCTAAGCGCCTGCCTACGTTCGACCAAACATTTTTTCCCTTTCCCGAAAACGATTTTCGAGGAAGGATGGCGTGTTCGATGAGAGCCGCGCAACGTTGGCAGGTCGTGCGGTTTCAATGTGGAGATCGACAGCAACAAAAATGCACAAGACTAATTCGCTCCTCATGCACGCGCCGAAAACCGCGATCTTCGAGGCCGCAGCAAACTTGGAGCTGTGGCCAAGAATCCTGCCGCATTATCGCTATATCCGATTTCTCGAACGTGGCCCCGATCGCAACGTTGTGGTAATGGCAGCGCAGCGTTCCGGGATTCCCATCTCATGGACATCCGAGGAAATCATCGATCGTGATCGATTCGAGATTCACTTTCATCATTTGAAAGCCTGGACAAAAGGGATGCGCGTGGTCTGGACATTTTCCGAGACCGGCAATGGCGTGCTGGTAACGATTTCACACGAGCTGCGATTTCGCATTCCCGCCCTTGGGGCAATTGTCGATCCGATCATCGGCGATTTTTTTATTCATAACATCGCCAATAAAACCTTGCGCTGTATGAAGGCTTATGTGGAAGCGAGGGCAACCACGGTGACTGCATGAGTCGAAGACGTGCGGTCATCACCGGTATCGGTCCCATCACCTGCATCGGCACCGGGGTCGATGATTTTTGGAGCGCAATCCTCGCAGAGAGGAGCGGCGTCAACAGCATCACAAGCTTCGATCCCAGTGTTTTCCGCGTGCGTTGCGCCGGCGAGATTCCGGGTTGGAATCCTGAAGAGTTTTTCTCACCGCACCGATTGAAACGGCTCGATCGCTACGCGCAGTTCGCAGTCGTATCTGCAAAGCTCGCGCTAGACGACGCGCACATCGATTACTCCCACGAAAAACCACAAGATCGCATCGGGGTCAGTTTCGGCACTGCGCTAGGCGGCGTCTGCAAAGCCGAAGAGCAATACATCAGGTATTTGAAAAAAGGTGCGCGCGGAGTCCAACCCACACTCGCTGTTCAGGTGTTCGGTGGTTCCGCGCACTCGAATATCGCGATCGAATTCGGATTTCGCGGTGCGGGCACGACAAATTCAAACAGTTGCGCCAGTGGCACAGTGTCGGTCGGCGAAGCGCTCCGTTACATTCGAGATGATTTTGCGGATGTAATCGTCGCCGGAGGAGCCGAAGCGCCACTGACCGCAATTACCGTCGGCGCATTCGACATCATCAAGACGATGAGCAGATGGACAGGTGACCCAGCGCTGGCTTGTCGTCCATTCGACCTGTTCCGCGACGGATTTGTTATGGGCGAAGGCGGTGCCTCGCTGGTCGTCGAGGAACTCGAGCACGCGCGGGCACGTGGAGCGAAAATTTACGCCGAAGTGCTCGGTTATAGCCTAAACAATGACGCGTTCCACATGACGACACCGCTGCCGAACGGCGAATCGTGCATTCGTGCGATGCGCGAAGCCCTCGCGGACGCACGATTAGCGCCCGAGCAAATCGATTACGTCAATGCACACGCCAGCTCGACACAGCTCAATGACAGCGCTGAAACGGCGTCGATCAAACAAGTGTTTGGCGAGCATGCGCAGCGAACCGCTGTCAGCGGAACGAAAGGCTATTACGCGCATCCGCTGGGCGCGACTGGCGCCATCGAGGCGGCGCTTTGCGCACTTGCCTTGGATAAGCAATGGATTCCACCGACCATCAACTATGAAAATCCCGATCCGGCGTGCGATCTCGACATTGTGCCGAACCATGGACGCGCTGCAGAGTTGAATTACGTCATGAGCAATTCATTCGGCTTCGGCGGGATCAATGCTTGCGTGGTGTTGGGACGCGTTTCTGCGTAGCGCGCGCGTCTCGCGCGTTGGCGATTGCGTCCCGCGGTCGCAGACCTTTTCTGAAGGTTTCAATTGTCCGCTGTGGATGAGCTTCCAGGAAAGATTGTTTCGGCGCGACGCCGAAACCAGCACGGGAGACGCGTGCGCTACCCAGACTCACTAACTCAGCAAGTCCGGGCGATTTTGTTTCGTGCGTTTGATCGCCTGCTCTTTTCGCCACTTCGCGATTTCGGCGTGATTTCCGGAAAGCAAAACGTCCGGGACCTGCCAACCGCGAAACTCGGCGGGCCGCGTGTACTGCGGAGCTTCTAGTCCGGAGCTTTCGTGGCTGAAGCTGTCGTCAATTGCGGATCGTTCGTGACCGAGCGCCCCGGGCAGCAGACGCACGATTGCATCAACGAGTACGACCGCAGCGATCGCGCCATTGGTGAGCACATAATCGCCAATCGAAATTTCCATATCGACAAGATGTTCGATCACGCGGTGATCGACTCCTTCGTAATGGCCGCAAACGACGATCAGATGCGATTCCCGGGAAACCTCCGCCGCCAGCTTTTGGTCCAAGCATCGGCCCGCAGGTGACATCAGAATGATTTTCGATTCTCGATTTTCTATTTTTGATTGCGCGCGGGACGTTTGCCGCTTCAGGTCTTCCACCGCAGCAAAAATAGGCTCCGGCTTCATCACCATCCCCTGCCCTCCACCAAACGGCGCGTCATCCACGATGTGATGTTTGTCCGTCGTCCAATCGCGCAGGTTATGAATGTGGAGTTCCACGATTCCCTTTTCCTGCGCGCGTTTCATGATGCTCTCGCTCAATGGCGCGCGGCAGATTTCAGGGAACAACGTGACGATATCGATCTTCATCTGAAAGAAACGTCCAGCGCTCAACGCCCAACGTCCAACGCCGAATTGTAGCGGCGGTCTGCGACCGCCGAAATAACGGACTGCGCTCACAGAGCGCCGCTACAGAAACTATTCCACAATCTCCAACATGGCTCGTTGACCATGGCGGGCAGCAGAACTGGCGAGCAACGCCCGAATAGCGTGGATCGTCTGGCCGCCGCGGCCGATCACACGCCCAACATCCCCGCGTCGAAGTTGCAATTTAAAGATAGTCGTCCTGCCACTTGGAATTTCCGTCAGCACCATATCGTCAGGAAATTCAATGAGCTGTCGAATGACAAACTCGAGGAATTCTCTCATTCGTAAAAAACTAATCACGAATGGAGATGAATACACACGAATTTTTGAGGGGTTGAACCAATGCTGTAGTGTCCCCTGCTCCTAGCGGATTAGATCTTCGTATCTGCGCTGAGGACAAATCACCCTACAGCAGAGTGAAAATGAAGCCCAGTCGTTAGCTGGAACTCTCAGTTGGAGCCGGCGGAGGTACAACTTCCTCTTGCGTCGATTGTGAGCTCTCTTGTTCTGATTGCGACGACGGCTCGGCGGCAGTTGTCATTTTCTTATTTCTTTTTATCAAGCTGCGCACTGTGTCTGACGGCTGGGCGCCTTTGCTGATCCAGAATTCAGCCCGTTCCACGTTCAACGAGCTATTGTGACCAGGTTTTTTGGGATCGTAGGTGCCGATCACCTCGATAAATTTTCCGTCGCGCGGGCTGTGGCTGTCGGCCACGACCACCTTGTAATACGGGCGATTTTTCGCGCCCTCCCTGCGTAATCTAATTGAAACAGCCATAATAAAGAATATAAGTTAAAAACGTTAAAAAATTTGTAACGATATGCCGAGTAGCGATCTAGCGATGTAACGGTTGTAACCCTTTTAACATTTTTTTCATTTTGCCCGCGCTTTTCATCATCTTGCGCATCTGCTCAAAACGCCGCAGCAAATCGTTCACCTCCGTGACAGTGCAGCCGCTCCCGCGTGCGAGGCGCTGCCGCCGCCGCGCATTCAGAATGTCAGGGCGCGCCCGCTCTTCGTTTGTCATCGAAAGCACGATGGCTTCCGTGCGCTTAAGCTGCTTCTCGTCAATCGAGAGGCCCTGCACATTACTCATGCCGGGCAACATGCCAAGAATATTCTCCAGCGGTCCCATCTTTCGCATCATCTTGAACTGCGCCAGGAAATCGTTGAAGTCGAATGAAGCCGTGCGCAATTTGCGTTCAAGCCGAGCTGCATCTTCGGCTTCCACCGCTTCGGCAGCTTTCTCGACGAGACCAACCACGTCGCCCATTCCCAGAATTCGACCGGCAAGCCGCTCCGGAATGAAAAGCTCGAACTGATCGAGCCTTTCGCCGGTGCCGACGAATTTGATTGGGCGGCGTGTCACTTCGCGTATCGACAAAGCCGCCCCGCCTCGCGCGTCGCCATCGAGTTTTGTTAGAATGATTCCCGTGATTAACAAAGCCTCGTTGAAATGCGTCGCCACGCTGACCGCCTGCTGACCTGTTGCCGCATCCACAACGAGCAAAGTTTCCTGCGGCTGCAAAAATTCCTTCAGCTTTTTAAGCTCCTCTATCAACGCCTCGTCGATTTCCTGGCGACCCGCGGTGTCGAAAATGTAAATGGTTCGCGGGCCCGACGGATTCGCTTTAGCAAGTGCTGCAGCCGCGGCGCGTTGAACATTTTTCTCACCAAGGTCTGGCGCGACAACGGCCGCGCCAATTTGTTTACCAAGCGTTCCGAGTTGCTCGATCGCTGCCGGCCGTTGCAGATCGCACGGGATAAGTACCGGTGAATAATCCTGTTTTTGTAAAAACCGGGCCAGCTTGGCAGAGGAAGTCGTCTTGCCCGAACCATTGAGACCGACCACCAGAATACGGCCCTGATCCTCCAGATGAAGCGGCGCCGAATTGCCTCCCAGCAACGCAGTCAATTCGTCGTGGAAAATTTTTACGATCTGCTGTCCCGGCGTAATACTGCGAACAACTGTTTCGCCCAGCGCTTTCTCCCTGACGCTCGCAATGAATTTTCTGGCGACCTGAAAATCGACATCCGCTTCGAGTAGCGCCAGCCGTACCTGACGCAACGCAGCGTCGATATTCGACTCGCTGATAACGCCATGCCCACGGAGATCCTTGAAAATCTCCTGAAGCTTGTCGCTAAGTTGTGGAAACATAATTTGATAACGTGATCGCAGCTACCCGATCTCAGCAGGCGAGGCGCGTACCTCCGGAATTATTTTTTCGGGGTTGGCGCCGGAGATGTTATCCCTCCGGCCACGCCTTCTTCGATTCCGAAGGTCCAATGCGCCTCGACCTTCTTACCCGCGGATTTCGCGGTGACAAATACACTGCACGATTTCTCGCGCAGCTTTTGCGTTACTTGATATGACACGATTCCCGTTTTGGGATCGTAGCTGGCGGGGACAATGCCGATGCCGCTCACGCGCATTTGGACGCTGCCAGGTTCAATTTGCCCGATGGCGCTGAGGTTGGCTTTTATGAGAGGAAGCGCAGTGCGCACCGTTTCGCCGTCTGCTGGTTGAGTCGCCAGATCTTTCGCGCCGACCTCAGCTACTGCTGGGCCGCCAGCGCTCGAAGCGCCGATCATCTTCACGGCATCCTCGAATACCTTGGGTTTGTTCGCTTCAATCGCGTAACGGCCAAGTGAATCTAGAGCCGAGGTAAAGGTGATGGGCTGACCGTAAACAGTAAACATCGCTTCGTAACCGGCGTTCCGCGCGAGTTCTTTGACGTGCTCGTTGTAATTTCCGAACGGCACAGCAAAACAGTTCACCTTGATGCCGAGTCGCTGCTCGAGCAGTTCCTTGGCGCCGACCACTTCGCTTTGCACCCATTGTTCATATTGGGGCCCGGTCAGTTTCGTTCTGGTCCTTTTACCGCCTGGGCTCGCCAGCATTATGTTGTGCCCTTCACGCAAGTCCTGATGCGTGGCGGTGTGCGCCTCAATATCGACGCCGTTGTCGCGCATGTCGGCGAGTTGTTCCCAGGTGATCGCTTCCCCGCCGCCTAACGAGCCGCCGCGTACGCCTTCCGTGTAAATAAACATGGTGAACGGATACTCGAACTTCTTCATGATCGGCCACGCGACTTCGTATTGCGATTTCCAGCCGTCATCGAATGTGATAACCGCGCAGCGCGGTGGAATATTTTTTTCACCGCGTTTCCAAGCGAGAAGATCCTGCATCCCGATCACGGTGATGCCGTGGTCCTTCAATTCCTTCATTTGCGCTTCAAACGCGGCGGGTGTGATCTCGGTGCCCGGATAGCGGATCTTATCTACCAAACGATGATAACAAAAAATAATCACCTGGGCCGTCTGATCGACGACCGGCTTCGTTTTCTTGGGAGATGCCGCTGCTACCGGAGCGGCGGGTGTGGGCGATGAAGTGCTCGAAGGCTGGGAGTTCTGGGAAACAGTTTCGTGCCTGTTGCACATCGAAAAATTGAGCGCGAAAAGCAATGGAACAATCGCAAATCTGATCATCATAAAAGTGGTAAGGCTTTAAGCGCAGCGGCGCAAAACACAAGTGATTTTATATGCAATTGGGAGAAACAAATGAACGCTGGGCGCAATGTCGCGGTCACACTTTATCCTGAGAGAAACTTTTTTGTAGGCGACGGGTTTTTTGCTATTAGATCACAATGCCGCGCTTGGTAAATCGGATCGTTACAATTGGGTTTGTCGCTTTGCTACCTGCCTGCGCAAGTATGCGGCACGCTCCCGTCAAAAACACGAGCAAGACGTTTTCTACCGTGGTCGTCGATGCCGGGCACGGCGGCAAAGATAGCGGCGCATATCGGCGCTATGGTCCACCTGAGAAGGTGGTTGCCCTCGATGTCGCCCAGCGTCTCAACCGAAAGCTCCGCGAATCGCAGTTAAAAACGGTAATGACTCGCGACTCGGATGTCTTTATTGAATTGAATGATCGCGTGGCTATCGAGAATGCACAAAAAAATGCAATCTTTGTCAGCATACACTTCAACGATTCGCGTCGGCGCGGCGTTCGCGGATTCGAAACGTACTATCATTCACGCCCTTCATTCGATCTGGCGAACGGTATTCAGGAAAAACTGATGACGATCCCCAATTCTAAGAATGGCGGAGTGCACACGGCAAATTTTCGCGTGCTGCGCAACGCGACGTGTCCCGCTGTGCTGGTGGAGTGCGGCTACCTGAGTAATCGCTCCGAAGGCAGCCAAGCGCGCGATTGGGAATATCGCGAGCTCCTCGCGGACAGAATTGCGGAAGCGGTTGTCGAGCAGCGTTACGGTTCCGGCGTCTATCACGGTTCCCAGCAGACGGCTGCACAATCACCTCAGCCGGAAACACCGACCGGTCTCACGCCCAACGCGGCACATCACTAAAACTCTTTCCCGCGCTCTTCGGGCCCGATTGCGGCGAGCAACATCAACACCAAAAAAATCACGAACGTGAAAAGAGCGAGGGCTTTTGCGTAATCCGGATGCCCATTCGCGTCTCGGAAATGGTTGGCCAATTGGGCTTCCACAACGGCTGTGTTGGCGGCGAATAAATTTCCAAGTTGATAGGCAAACCCAGGGAAAGTTCCGCGCACCGCGTTCGGTGAAAGCTCATTGAGATGCACGGGCACGATCCCCCAGGCGCCTTGCACCATGAATTGCATGGCGAATCCGCCTATTACCAAAAGGGCGAAACCGGGCGAAAAAACCCACAAAGGAATCAGGA
>Ga0209577_10003534_pt1 | contig 14737 bp, 13 predicted proteins | sample GraSoiAngelo_109_FD_185874 | JGI IMG/M metagenome (GOLD analysis project Ga0209577, IMG submission 185874) | Grasslands soil microbial communities from the Angelo Coastal Reserve, California, USA - 14_0903_12_20cm (SPAdes) (version 2) | ecosystem: Environmental > Terrestrial > Soil > Grasslands...
AGCCGGTCGAGCTCGCCGGAGGCGTAGAAAGCGCCGACGAGCGCGCCGATCGACGTGCCGCACACCAGATCGGGCTTCACGCCGCGCTCCTCGAGCGCGCGGATCGCGCCGATGTGCGCCCAGCCGCGCGCGCTGCCCGAGCCGAGCGCGAGTCCGAGACGGAGTTTGCGGCGCAGGGTTTTTAGATTCTCTCGAAGATCGCGGCGATGCCCTGGCCGCCGCCGATGCACATGGTCACGAGGGCGTAGCGCTTCTTCGTGCGCTCGAGCTCGTAGAGCGCTTTCACGGTCAGCAGCGCGCCGGTCGCGCCGATCGGGTGACCCAGCGCCACCGCCCCGCCGTTCGGGTTGACCTTGGCCGGATCGAGACCGAGGTCCTTTGTCACCGCCATCGCCTGCACCGCGAACGCTTCGTTCGATTCGATGACGTCCATGTCGGAGGGCTTGAGGCCGGCCTTTTCAAACGCGCGCTTTACCGCGGGAATCGGTCCGAGCCCCATCACCTGCGGCTCGACGCCGGCATGCGCATAGGCGATCAGGCGCGCCATCGGCTTGGCGCCGGCTCTGTGCGCCGCCTTGGCTTCCATCAGCACCACCGCGGCGCCGGCGTCGTTGATGCCCGAGGCATTGCCGGCGGTGACCGTGCCGTCCTTCTTGAACACGGTCTTCAGCTTGGCGAGGTCCTCCATGCTTGCGTCCTTGCGCACATGTTCGTCGGTGACGAACGACTCTACGCCCTTTCGCGTCTTCAGCTCGATCGGCACGATTTGATTTTTAAAAAGCCCGGTTTCTGCTGCCCTCGCGGCCTTGCGGTGCGATTCCACAGCAAAATGATCCTGCTGCTCGCGCGTGAAGCCGTACTTCGCCGCGATGTTCTCCGCCGTCACGCCCATGTGGCCGTGCCCGAAGGGGTCGTGCAGCGCGCCGGTCATCGCGTCGACAACCGCCGCATCGCCCATGCGCTGTCCCCAGCGCCCCGAAGGCAGGAAATACGCCGCGCGGCTCATGCTCTCGGCGCCGCCGGCGACCGCGACGTCGCAGTCGCCGAGCAGAATGTGCTGCGCCGCCGAGACGATCGCCTGCAGCCCCGAGCCGCAGAGGCGATTGACCGTCAGGCACGGCGTGCCGACCGGCAGGCCGGCATCGACCGCCGCGACGCGCGACAGGTACATGTCCCTCGCCTCGCCGTGGATCACGCTGCCCATCACCACGTGGCCGACGCTCGCCGGATCGACTTTCGCGCGCGCTACGGCTTCCTTGATGGCAACGCAGCCGAGGCGAGTCGCCGCAAGATCCTTCAGCGCGCCGCCGTAATCGCCGATCGCCGTGCGCGTTCCCGAAACCACCACTGCTTCGCGGTCGCTCATTGCAGCCTCCCGTGCAAATCGTGCTCGCCGGCGCGCTCGATCAGGACTGCGGCGAACTCGCCGACCCTGGCGCGGCCCTTGAAGCGTACTACGCCGTCGATCTCCGGCGCGTCGGCGCTGGAGCGGCCGAGACCCGGCTCATCGACGAGAACTTTCATGGTCCTGCCTACTTTCGCCTTCAATCGGGCGGCACTGATCGCCGCCTGCACTTGCATCAGCCGGCCGCGCCGTTCCTTTCTCACCTCGCCAGGAACGGCGTCCGGCAGAGCGTTGGCTGCAGCTCCCTGCACCGGAGAGTAAGCAAAGCAGCCGACGCGATCCAGTTGGGCTTCCTTCAAAAATTCCAACAATTCAGAAAACTCCGCTTCGGTTTCGCCCGGGAAGCCGGCGATGAAGGTGCTGCGGATCGCGATCTGCGGACAGATCTGCCGCCAGCTGCGGATGCGCGCCAGCACGTTTTCGGCGCGCGCCGGCCGCTTCATCAGCTTGAGAATGCGCGGGCTCGCGTGCTGGAACGGCACGTCGAGGTACGGCAGGAGCTTGCCCTGCGCCATCAGCGGAATCGCTTCGTCGACGTGCGGGTACGGGTAGACGTAATGCAGCCGCACCCAGACTCCCAGCTCGCCCAGGGCGCGACAAAGACCGATGAAGCTCGCTTTGAGAGGCTTGCCTCCCCAAAATCCAGTCCGGTACTTCACGTCAATGCCATAGGCGCTGGTGTCTTGCGCGATGACGAGCAGCTCCTTCACGCCCGCCTTCACCAGGTTCTCTGCTTCCAGCATGACCTCGCCGATCGGCCTCGAGGCGAGGTCGCCGCGCATCGACGGAATGATGCAGAAGCTGCAGCGGTGGTTGCAGCCCTCCGAAATCTTCAGATAAGCGTAATGCTTGGGGGTCAGTCTTATGCCCTGGGGAGGAATCAGGTCGGTATAGGGATCGTGCGGCCTGGGCAGGTGCTCGTGCACGGCCTCGAGCACCGATTGCGTGTCGTGCGGGCCGGTCACCGCCAGCACCGCCGGATGCGCGCTCTTCACCACGCCTTGCTTCGCGCCGAGGCAGCCGGTGACCACGACTTTTCCGTTCTCGGCCAGCGCCTCGCCGATCGTCGCCAGCGATTCCTCCACCGCGGCGTCGATGAAGCCGCAGGTGTTGACGATCACCAGGTCCGCGTCGGCGTAGGTCTTGGACGTGACGTAGCCCTCGGCGCGCAGCTGCGTGACGATGCGCTCGGAATCGACCAGCGCCTTGGGACAGCCGAGGGAGACAAACCCGATTTTCGGGCTACTGCTTTTCAGGATCGCTCTTGCCCTGCTGGGAAGCCGCAAAACCCGGGAAGGACAGACCGGAGAACATGTTGCGCGCCTGGCTCTGCATCTGCTCCTGGAACTGCGAGAACATCTTCTGGCTCTGCTCCATGTACGCCTGCATCAGGCTCTGCATCGCCGGTCCCTGCAGGTTCATGAACTGCGCCCACAGCTCCTGCGAGGCGCGCGAGTTATCGCCGTACATGCGATGCGACTGCTCCTGCAGCGCCTTCTGGATGTCCTGGAAGGCGCGGATGTTCCTTTCCAGGTAGCTGCCCATCATCCCCTGCATCGCGTTGCCGTAGGAGCGGATCAACTGCGACAGCAGGTCGGAGGAGAACATCGGCACCCCACCCGATTCCTCCTCGAGGATGATCTGCAGCAGGATCTGGCGCGTCAGGTCGTCGCCGCTCTTCGCGTCGATCACCTGGAAATCCTCCTGCTTCAGGACCATCTGCTTGACGTCGGCCAGCGTGATGTAGCTCGACGTCTTGGTGTCGTACAGGCGCCGGTTGGGGTATTTCTTGATCAGCCGGACCTGGCTCTGCATCCTTGCCTCGCGGCTTTCCTGAGGTGACGCCGACATGTGGCCTAGTCTACTCCTTTAATACATGTGCTGGCCGCCGTTGATGGAAATGTTCGCGCCGGTGACGAACGCGGCTTCCTCGGAGCACAGATAGATGATCAGGCCGGCAACCTCCTCGGGCTTGCCGAGCCGCCCCACCGGGATCTGCGGCAGGATTTTCGAGTCGAGAATTTCCTTCGGAATGGCGGTGACCATCTGCGTGCCGATGTAGCCCGGCGAGATGGTATTCACAGTCACGTTCTTGCGCGCCACCTCGAGCGCGAGCGCCTTGGAGAAGCCGTGGATGCCGGCCTTGGCCGCCGAGTAATTAGTCTGCCCGAAAGCACCCTTCTGTCCGTTGACCGACGACACGTTGATGACGCGGCCCCAGCCCCGGTCGACCATGCCGTTCATCACCTGCTTGGTCATGTTGAAGCACGAGTCGAGGTTGGTGCGCATCACTTCGTCCCAGGCGGCCTTGGTCATTTTCTTGAACGTCATGTCGCGCGTGATGCCGGCGTTGTTGACCAGGATGTCGATCGGGCCGCACTCGGCCTGGATCTGGGCGCACTTGCGCGCGCAGTCGTCGTAACTCACGACATCGACCGGATACGCGGAGAACGTGTGGCCGCGGCCCTTCATCTCCTCGAGCCAGGCCCGGTATTTGGTGTTCGACGGCGAGTAGGTGACGACGACGCGGTATCCCGCGTCGGCCATCTTCGTCGAGATGGTTTCGCCAAGGCCGCCCATACCTCCGGTGACGACGGCGAGCCGCTTTTGCACCATGCTGCCTCTCCCAGGGGGGAGCGGTCAGTCTACATCATGTGCATTCCGCCGTTGACCGAGATGTTGGCGCCGGTGATATAGCCGGCTTCCTCGGAGGCGAGGAACGCCACGACGGCGGCGATCTCCTCGGGCTTGGCGAGACGGCCCATGGGGATGGAGGCGATGATCTGCTCGCGAATCTCCGGCCGGAGCGCCTTCACCATGTCGGTCTCGACGTAGCCCGGCGACACGGTGTTCACCGTGACGCCCTTGCGCACCACCTCCTGCGCCAGGGCCTTCGAGAAACCCGCCATGCCGGCTTTGGCCGCGGAGTAATTGGTCTGCCCGAACTGGCCCTTGATGGCGTTGACCGACGAGATGTTGATGATGCGGCCCCAGCCGCGCTCGCTCATGCCGTCGATCACCTGGCGGGTGACGTTGAACACGCTGTTGAGATTGGTGTTGATCACCGCCATCCAGTCCTGCTCGGTCATGCGCTTGAACACCGAGTCGCGCGTGATGCCGGCGTTGTTGACCAGAATGTCGATGGGGCCGACGATCGAGCGCACTTGATAGAACATCTCGGCGCAGGAATCGAACTCCGCCACATCGCCCTCGGCGGCGTGCACGCGAAAGCCGTCGCGGCGCATCCCGTCCAGCCACGCGTTCTTGCGCTCGTAGCCTGGCAGGCAGCCCGCCACCACCGTTTGCCCAGCCTGGCCGAGGCGCCGGCAGATCGCGGTGCCGATGCCGCCCATGCCGCCCGAGACAAAGGCGATGCGCGCGACTACGGGGATAGTGCGGTCACGCCAGGGTTCCCGAGTCGTCAGCGCCTGGTCCCCATCCACTTCGCCCTTCATCATTTTCCTTTCTAGCGCTCGACGGCGAGGGCGACGCCCATGCCCCCGCCGATGCAGAGCGACGCCAGGCCGCGCTTCGCGTCCCGCTTGTGCATTTCGTGCAGCAGCGTGACGAGAATGCGGCAGCCCGAGGCGCCGATCGGGTGCCCGAGCGCGATGGCACCCCCGTTCACATTCACCCTGCTGGTGTCCCAGCCCATTTGCCGGTTCACAGCGATCGCCTGCGCGGCAAAGGCCTCATTGATCTCCATCAAATCGAGGTCCTTCGGCTCCCAGCCTGCGCGCGACAGGCAGCGCTTGGAAGCCGGCACTGGCCCCATCCCCATGTACTTGGGGTCGACGCCGGCGGAGGCGAAGGCCTTGATGCGCGCGAGCGGCTTCAAGCCCAGCTCCTTCGCCTTGCGCGGCGATGCGAGCACGACTGCGGCCGCGCCGTCGTTGATGCCGGAAGAGTTGCCTGCAGTGACGCTGCCGTTCTTGTCGAAGGCGGGCTTGAGGCCCTTCAGCGCATCGAGCGTCGTGCCGTGCCGCGGATACTCGTCGTCGGCGAAGGCGACCGTCCCTTTGCGGCTGGCGATCTCGACCGGAACGATCTCGTCCTTGAAGCGGCCGGCTTTCTGCGCCGCCTCGGTCTTCTGCTGGCTGGCGAGGGCGAACTGGTCCTGGTCCTCGCGGGTCACCGCATATTCCTTCGCCACGTTCTCCGCGGTGACGCCCATGTGGTACTGGTTGTACACGTCCCAGAGGCCATCGATGATCATGGTGTCGACCATCTTCGCGTCGCCCATGCGAAAGCCATCGCGCGAGCCGTTGATCGCGTGCGGCGACATGCTCATCGACTCCTGCCCGCCGGCGACGATGAGGTCCGCGTCGCCGTGCGCGATGGACTGCGCGCCGAGCATGGCCGCCTTCAGGCCCGAGCCGCAGACCTTGTTGATGGTCATCGCGGGAATCATTTCAGGCAGGCCGGCGCGGATGGCCGCCTGCCGCGCCGGGTTCTGCCCGGTCGCTGCGGTCAACACCTGGCCCATGATGACCTCGGAAACCTGTTCCGGCGCCACCCCGGCGCGCTCCAGCACCTTGCGGATGACGAGAGCGCCGAGGTCGGAGGCCGGCATCTTCGCCAGGCTGCCGCCGAACTTGCCGATCGCAGTGCGGGCCGCGCCGACGATGAAAATGTCTTCCATGGGGTCTCCTAATTGGCCTTCTGCTTCACATACCGGCCGGGCGCAGGCTCGATCGGCTTGTAGCGTGCGCTGCCGGGCGCAGTCGGTGCCGGGCGCGTGCCGCCCGCGTGGCGCGCGAGCCACTCGCTCCAGCGCGGCCACCAGCTGCCGCGCTCCTCGCGCGCGTGTTCCAGCCACGCATCGGGATCGTCCGGATAGGGCTCCCCGACCCAGTAACTGCGGCGCTTCTTGGCCGGGGGGTTGACGATGCCAGCAATGTGCCCGCTCGCGCCGAGCACGAACGTCTTTTCTTCACCCAGCAGCGAAAGCGTGCGGTAGGCAGACCGCCATGGGACGATGTGGTCTTCGCGCGTCGACAGCGCGAACACCGGCAATTTCACTTTTCCCAGATCGACCGGTACGCCGCAGTTCACCAGGGCGCCGGGCTGCTTCAGCCTGTTCTCGAGATAGGTGTTGCGCACGTAGTAGCAGTACATCGGCCCGGGCAGGTTGGCGCTGTCGGAATTCCAGAACAGCAGGTCGAACGCCGCCGGCCTGCCGCCGAGCAGATAGTTGTTGACCACGTAAGGCCAGACGAGGTCGTTGGCGCGCAAGCTCGAAAAAACGAACGCCAGGTCGGACCCCGGCAGCACGCCGCGCTCGCCGATCGCCGCCTCTCGCGCCCGCACGCTCGCTTCGTCGACGAACACGCCGATCTGCCCGGCTTCGGTGAAATCCAGCATCGTCGCGAGCAGGGTGACGCTCGCCACCGTGTCATCGCCCTTTGCGGCGAGCACCGCGAGCGCCGCGCCAAGCAGCGTGCCGCCGACGCAGAACCCGAGCGCGTTCACTCGGTCGCTGCCACAGATCTCGCGCGCAACGCGCGAGGCCGCGAACACGCCTTTTTCCAGGTAGTCGTCCCAGGTGAGATGACTGATCTCCGGCCCGGCGTTGCGCCAGGACAGCATGAACACCGTATTGCCGCTCGCGACGGCGTGCGCGACAAAGGAGTTCTCCGGCTGCAGGTCGAGGATGTAGTACTTGTTGATGCAAGGGGGCACGATCACGAGCGGGTGCGCCGCGACCTGCGCAGTGCTCGGCGCGTATTGGATCAGCTGGATCAACTCGTTTTCGAACACCACATACCCCGGGGTGACGGCAAGATTGCGGCCGACCTCGAAAGCCGCCTCGTCGGTCTGGCTGATGCGGCCCTTGCGCACGTCACCCATCAGGTTCGCCAGGCCGCGCGTCAGGCTCTCGCCGCGGCTCTCGAGCGCCTGCTGCATCGCTTCGGGATTGGTCGCCGCGAAGTTCGCCGGGCACAGCGCATTGATCCACTGCCGCACGGCAAAGCGCGCGCGCTCCTTCGCCTGCGCGTCGAGCTCGGCGCCCTCCACCAGCTCCTCCAGATAGCTCGACGCGAGAAGATACGATTGCTTGAGGTAGTTGTAGTAGGCGTTGTCGCGCCATTCCTTCGCCGAAAAGCGCCGGTCGCCCGGATCCGGATTGGCGAGCGACGCGGACTGCCCGGCGAGCAGGCCCGACCACAGCTTTGACTGCTTCTCGAAGTACGCGGCCTGCATAGCGCCCAGCTTTGCGCTGTTGCGCTGCAGGTCCGCCAGCCACGGCGCCGCGCCGGCCGAAGCGGGCGCGCTCGCCATCAGCCGCATCCAGCCCTGGGTCACTTCATTCGTCGATTGCGCGATCGCGGCCAGGACCGCATCGGGGGAGCCAGGTTGCATGGCGGCCGATTTTGCGACGCACAAGAGCTGCCGTCAATGATTATTAAGCTACTGAAATATAGTACTTTTTATCTGCATCTACACGAGCCAGACCAGCGCCGCCATGCGGCCGCTGGCGCGCTCGCGGCGGTAGGAGAAGAAGCGCTCCGGCTGCGAATACGTGCAAAACCCGCCGCCATAAACGCGCTTGACTCCGCTCGCCTCGAGCCTGCGTCGGGCAACTGCGTACAGATCGAGCAGCCAATGCCCAGGGCGGGTCGCCACGAAAGCGCTCTGTTCCTCGGGGTGAAAGGCAGCGCAAACCTCCTCGCCCACTTCGTAGACGCGCGGCCCGATCGCCGGCCCGAGCCAGGCGATCAATGCCCCGGACCCCATTGCTCGCACCGTCGCCTCGATCACGCCGCGCGACAGGCCGCGCCATCCCGCGTGTGCGACGCCGACGACGCTCCCGTTCGCACCAGCGAGGATCACAGGCATGCAATCGGCAATCAATACCGCGCACACGGTTCCCCGGCGGCGGCCGACGGCAGCGTCGGCTTGCGGCTTATCGCCGGCGCAGTCTGCATCGATCACCTCGTTGCCGTGCACTTGGCGCAGCCACTTCGGCTCCGCGGGCAGGTGCGCGCGCAGCCTCGCTCGACCCGGGGCGCCTTCCGCCATATCGCCAAACGGGCGAGTCGTGACGATCGCCTTCACGTTGGAGGGCGCCGGCCAGTCGGGTCGGATCAGTTCCATCAGCCCTCGTTGCGCAGCCTGTCGAGCAGGCCCTTGAGGTCGCGCGGCAGCGGCGAGTGCCAGCTCATCACTTTCCCGTCGCGCGGATGCCGCAGCGACAGCTCGGCCGCGTGCAGCGCCTGGCGCGGGAAGGCAAAACCATGGCGCGTGCCGCGACGGTACACCACGTCGCCAACCAGCGGATGACGGATGTGCTGGAAGTGAACGCGGATCTGGTGCGTGCGCCCCGTTTCCAGCTTGCATTCGACCAGCGCCGCGCGGCCGAAGCGCTCCAAGACGCGAAACGCGGTGCGAGCCGGCTTGCCCCGGTGCGTCACCGCCATGCGAGTGCGCGCGCGAACGTCGCGGCCCACCGGGGCGTCGATCATGCCGCTCGCCGGCGGATCGCCCTGCACGATCGCGAGGTACACGCGGCGCATTGTGCGATCGGCGAGCTGTTTCACCAGGTCGGCCTGCGCGCTGACGGTTTTCGCCACCACCAGCAACCCGCTCGTGTCCTTGTCGAGACGGTGCACAATGCCGGCCCGCGGCACCCCGGCCAGCGCAGGCGCATGCGCCAGCAGCGCATTGAGCAGCGTGCGGTCCGGCTGGCCCGCGCCCGGATGCACGACCAGGCCCGCCGGCTTGTCGATCACGATCAGCTGCGCGTCCTCGTGCACCACCTTAAGCGGCATGCGCTGCGCCTGCGGCGAGGCGAGCTCGGGCACCGGCGGGGGCTCGAGCACGATGCGTTCGCCGCCCGCGACGGGATGGCTGGGCTCGGCGCTCTTGCCGTCGAGGGTGATATGGCCCGACTTGAGCCATGCCTGCAGGCGGTTGCGCGAGTACTGCGGGAACAGGCGCGCGAGCGCCTGGTCGAAGCGCATGCCGCCGAGTCCGGGCGGGACAGTCGCGCTCATCGCCGCGGCGAAGGCCGCGTCCCAGTCGGCGTTATAATTTTTCCTTCCCATGCGTTCAAGTTTACTTGGTGGTCTCGCCATCGTGACCACGCTGTTGTTGGCGGGCTGCGGACTGCTTTCCTCGGCGCAGGAGGACGAGACGATCGGCTGGTCGGCCCAGCGCCTCTATGGCGAAGCGAAGGACGCGATGACCGCCAAGGAATGGACAAAAGCCATCAAGTACCTGGAAAAGCTCGAAGCGCGCTATCCCTACGGCCGCTTCGCGCAGCAGGCGCAGCTCGAGGTGGCGTATGCGCAGTACAAGGACGGCGAGCGCGCCTTGGCGATCGCCGCCGCGGATCGATTCATCAAGCTGTATCCGAATCATCCGAACGTCGACTACGCCTACTACCTGAAGGGGCTGATCAACTTCAACGAGCTGCAAGGCGGGCCGCTCTCGTTTCTCACCACGCCGGACATGACGGACCGCGACCCGAAGGCCTCGCGCGAAGCGTTCGAGTCGTTCAAGGAGGTAGTGACCCGTTTTCCGGAATCGAAGTACGCAGAGGACTCGGCCGCGCGCATGCGTTATCTCGTCAACGCGCTCGCCTCGCACGAAGTGCACGTTGCGCGCTACTACATGAAGCGCGGCGCCTACTTGGCCGCCGCCAACCGCGTGCAGTTCGCGATCCGGAACTACCCCCAGGCGCCGGCGATCGAGGAAGCGGTGTACACCCTCGCCCGCGCCTACGATTCGCTCGGCATGACCGACCTGCGCGACGCCGCGGACCGCGTGATGCACACCAACTTCCCCGAAAGCCGCTATCTCAAGCCGGAGGGCCGCCGCAGGAGCGCCCCCTGGTGGCGGATCTGGGATCCCGACTGGTGATCAGGCGAGCCTGACCCGCTCGCCGGCGATGTGGCCGCGGAAGAAGCCTTCGACGTCCGCGAGGCGGCGCGTAAATTTCATGGGCGGCAGGCTGCGCAGGATGTGCCGCCCGTACGGGCGCGCCACCAGGCGCGGATCGCACAGCATCAGGATGCCGCGGTCGGTCTCGTCGCGGATCAAGCGCCCGGCGCCTTGCTTGAGCTGCAGGACCGCCTGCGGCAGCTGCAGTTCCGTGAAGGGGTTGCCGCCCTGCGCGCGGAGGTTCTCAATGCGCGCGGCGAGCACGGGATCGTCCGGCGGAGCGAACGGCAGCTTGTCGATCACCACCACGGAGAGTGCCCCGCCGCGCACGTCGACGCCTTCCCAGAAGGACTGGCTGCCGAGGAGCACCGCGTTGCCGAGCGTGCGAAAGCGCGACAGCAGCTCGCTGCGCGATCCCGTCCCCTGCACGAGAAGCGGAAAACCGATCCGCTCGCGCAGCAGCTCGTGCGCGCGCCGCAGCGCCCGCAGCGTGGTAAAGAGCAGGAACGCGCGCCCTCCACTCGCCTTGAGAACGGGCAGCGCCGCCTCGATCAGCGCTTCCGTGAATGCGGGATCGTTCGGGTCGAGCGGCAAGCCGTTGGGAACATAGAGCAGCGCCTGGCGCGCGAAGTCGAACGGGCTTGCCCAGCGGCGCGTCTCGGCTTCGGGCACGCCGAGCTCGCGGGTGAAATGCTTGAAGTCCTCGCCGACGGCCAGGGTGGCCGAAGTGAAGATCCAGGCGCGCGGGTGGTCCATCATCTGCCGCCGGAACAGCTCCGCGCACGAAAGCGGCGTGACGTGCAGCTGGGCCGCGTGTCCGTAGACTTCCACCCAGCGCACCTCGGCCTGGCCTTCGCTCTCGCGCATGCGCGCAAGAACCGCCACCGCGCCGCCCGCTCTGCGTGCGCAGGCGGCCAACCCCTCTGAACGCTCGGCCTGCTGCGCAAGGGGCCGCTCCAGTTCCTTAAGCGAAAACTGCAGCTTTTCAAGCGCGCCGGGGAAATCCGGCAGACGCAGCGCGTGCATCCAGGCGAGGCGCGCGCCGGGCTCGCCGAGCGCCAGGCGCAGGTCGCGTGCCGCCTTGTCGAGCCGCGTCGCTACCAGGTCGAGCTCGGGAGACGCGCCGCCGGCGGCGCGCAGCTCGAGACGGGTATCGCGCGCCAGCTCGATCAGCTGCGTGGTCGATACGCTTTCGCCGAAGAACATGCGCGCCGTCTCGGGCAACTGGTGCGCCTCGTCGAAAATGAGGGTGTTGCAGGCCGGCAGCAGCTCGGCGATGCCTTCGTCACGCAGCACCACATCGGCGAAGAACAGGTGATGGTTCACCACCACCAAGTCGGCCGCGAGCGCATTCCTGCGCGCGCGCATCACGAAGCAGTCCCGGTAGTCGGGACATTCCTGTCCAAGGCAGTTGTCGCGCGTCGAGCTGGCGTGCGCCCAGATCGGCGCGTCCTCGGGAACGTCGGCCAGCTCGGCGCGATCACCGGTCGTGGTGGTGGCGGCAAAGCGCTCGATGCGATGCAGTTGCGAAGCTTCCTCCCGCGAGGCGAGGCGACCTTCGCTCGCCGCGCGTTTCATGCGGTAAAGGCATACATAGTTCGCGCGTCCCTTCAATAACGCCGCCGTGGTGCCGCAGGCGAGCGCTTTGCGCACCGCGGGAAGATCGCGGTCGTACAGCTGATCCTGCAGCGTCTTCGTCCCCGTCGAGACGATCACCTTGCCGCCGGCGAGCAGAGCCGGGACCAGGTAGGCGAAGGTCTTGCCGGTGCCGGTGCCTGCTTCGGCAACGAGCACGCCCGTTCGCTCGATCGCATCGTGGATGGCCGCGGCCATCTCGAGCTGCTGGGGTCGCAGCTTGAAGCCGGCGATGCGCGCGGCAAGCGGCCCGTCGGCTGCGAAAGCCCGCTGCAGCGCTCGGTTCAGTTTCCGATCTCCTCGACCTTCACCCAGACGCGCCGCGTCTCGGATGTGCGTGAAGCGCTTGCCGAACCGATGCCGCGGTCGTCGCGCGCGCCGGCTTCGGCTACGGCGCCAAGAGAGAACCATTCACCGAGCGGCCCGCTCACCGTGCTGACAATTCGCTGCGTTTCACGCTGGGAACCGATCTCGATAAAGACCCTGTCCCCCGCAACGCGCGGCGCCACATCGAAGCCGGTGCCGATGTCCTGCATCACGATGGTTTGCTGCCCCACCACTCCGGCCGGGGTCTGGATCATCTGGCGCTGCATCAGCGGCCTCGATTGTCCCGTGGTGATGAAGGCGCGGCCGCCCTCGAGGACAACGAGCCGCTGGTCGACGCGGTCGGCGGCCGCAGACCGGGCCCCATGCGCGCGCACGTCGACGCGCGAGCCGCCGCCTGCGACCCTGCCGCCTGCCTCGATACCCTGGCTCGCGGCCTCCAGCGAATCGTCAAAGCGCACGGAAATCTGCAGGCGGCGCAGCGGCCGGTCGATCGCCTCCAGCGCGCGCTTGATCTCGGCCAGATTCGCCGGGCTTGCCCGCACGATGAGCTGTCCGGACTGTCCGGTGAGCGCGCCGCCGGGCTCGACGAGCGGCTGCAATGCCGGAAGCACCTGGTCGACCGTCCGATGCCGCAACGGAATGATCTCCAGGGCCTGCTGGGCCAAGCTGTGCACGGCGCAGCCCGCCAAGGCTGCGGCCAGGACTATTCGGAACAGGTGCATGCGGCTCATTTTCATGGATCAACGCGCGATCTGCCGTTGCGTCTACCAGCGATTATGAAACAGCTTTCAGCCCGAATCCTGATCCCTCAGGCTGTAGATCGCCCGCAGCTCGATGATGAACTCCTTCCCGCGCAGCGCCGGCGGGACGGGCACCAGGGTCGTGGCCCGCTTGAACATCTCGAGAGCCTGCTGATCGAGCACCTCGTGCCCGGAGCCGGTCTTCACGCTCGCTGCGGCGATCATGCCGCTCGCGCCAATCACCATGCGCACCACCACGTCGCCTTCCCAGTTGTTGTCCGTGGCAACGCGCGGGTAGCGCTTGTAGCGTTTCGCTGCGCTGATGAGCTGCAACCGGTACTCATCGACCGATTCGGCGTCGATCCGCTCAGCGCCCGGCGAAGCCAGGCCTGACCCGGGCTCCGCCTTTGCGATCGGCGCAGGTGCTGCGGAGGCACCCTCGGCCAAAGCTGCGGGGGACGCCGGGATGCTTGGGGCGAGCGCAGCGGCCGGCTCGAGCTGCTGCGCGGGCGTCAAAGCGGGCTTGGCAATCGGCGCCGGCGGCGCCACGGCAGGCGCAGCCGGCAAGGCCTGCGGTGCCACGAGCCGGGCGGTGATCAAGCCTGAAGCAATGCCCGGCCGCCTCGAATCCGTGTATCCCGGCAGGCCGAACAGCAGCAGCGCGTGAAGCAGCAGCGAGAATGCGAGCGCGTAGCTGAACGCGCGGCTCCCCCGGTCTCTGCGCAGCTCCCCTCGCATGACCGCGCTCATGAGCCGCTCAATATAGCATCTACGCTCCGCGCAAGGCCCGCCAGACCTTCTCCGGCGTGAGCGGCATCTCCAGATGCAGCACGCCGCGCTCGTGGAGCGCATCGAGAACGGCGTGCACGACCGCCGGGACCGCGCCGATCGTGCCGAGCTCGCCGCAGCCTTTGACGCCGAGGAGGTTGGTCCTGGACGGCACGCCTTCATCAAAAGCATTGCGCAGAGGCGGAAGCTGGTCGGCGCGCGGCACGCAGTAGTCCATGAAGGATCCGGAAAGCAGCTGCCCGCTGTCCTGATCGTAGATCGCCTGCTCATACAAGGCCTGGCCGACGCCCTGCGCGATGCCGCCCTGGATTTGTCCTTCGACGATCATGTGATTGATGATGCGGCCGATGTCGTCGCAACTGACGAAGCTCGCGAGCTGGACCTCTCCGGTCTCGGGATCGAGTTCGACCTCGCAAACCTGGGCGCCGTTGGGCCAGGAAGGCGTCGAGGGCGTCTCGGTCGCCGATACGCAGAACGCCTTCTCCGGCTGGCGCGCCGCGAGCTCAGCGAGCCCGATGGCGCGGTCGGTGCCGGCAATCCTGAAGGCGCCGTCGCGATACTCGATGTCGCCCGGCGCCGTCTCGAGCGCCTCCGCGGCAAGCTCCTTGCCGCGCGCAATAGCCTTGCGGCCCGCCGCCACGACCGCCGAGCCGCCCACGAAAGCGGAGCGCGATCCCACGCTGCCGACGCCGTTCGCCAGGTCGGTGTCGCCCTGAACGATATGGATTTTCCCAAGAGAGATCCCCAATACTTCGGCGACGAGCTGCGTGTACGTGGTTTCCAGCCCCTGCCCCATCGCCTGCGTGCCGGAAAACACCGTGACCGTGCCATCGGCGCCGACCCGGATGTCGACCGTCTCGGTGGGAAGGGCACCGGTCCATTCCAGGTACACCGATAGCCCTCGACCCCGCAGCCGCCCGCGGCTGCGCGATTGCTCGCGCCGCGCCGCGAAACC
>Ga0209577_10003536_pt1 | contig 14735 bp, 10 predicted proteins | sample GraSoiAngelo_109_FD_185874 | JGI IMG/M metagenome (GOLD analysis project Ga0209577, IMG submission 185874) | Grasslands soil microbial communities from the Angelo Coastal Reserve, California, USA - 14_0903_12_20cm (SPAdes) (version 2) | ecosystem: Environmental > Terrestrial > Soil > Grasslands...
AGTCCGGCGATGACCGGGATTTCGTACTCGCGCCCGGCGGGCGCGACGCCCGGCGCGGTGTACTCGGCGGCGGCGCGCGCCACTCCCGCCGACGGATCGAGCATGAAGATGACGCAGCGGTCAACGCCGAGGTGGAGACCGAGTTCGCTGGTGGCCGCGCGGAAGACTTCAGTGGTGTCGAGCGACTGGCGGACGGCGCGCGTGATGCGGTTGATGAGCGCCTCGCGCCGGGCCTGCGCCGCGAGCTTCTCGGCGTCGCGCTGTCGCGCGACGAGCTGCGCCGTCTGGCGGGCGAACGCGACCGCGGGCAGCACGCTCTGTCGGTCGGGCGCGCGGCCCGAGCGCGGGTCGTCGAGCGCGATGATGCCGATGAACTCGCCGTCGTTCGTGACGAGCGGCACGAACAACTCGTCGCCGTCGTGCCAAGGCTCACAGCCGTAGCGGGGCAGCGGGCGCGGCAGCCCGGCCTTGAAGCGGGTGGGCGAGAAGGCGTCGAGCACGTGGTAGCGGCTCGGCGGGTAGTAGGCGGCGAAGCCGAGTCCGCCGACCTCGATGCGGACGCCGAGTTCGACGACCCGCGCCACGTCCTCGCGGCGGTACGGCCTGGCGGACTTCTCCTCCAGGTATTCGCGCGGGACGTTCGAGGAGTGGGAGAGGACGCGGCGGTGGTACGGCGCTTCGTCGTTGAAGAGGACGACGAGGCACGAGCGGTAGTCGGTCAGCCCCGTGATGGTGTCGGCAAGGCCGGCGAATAGCTCTTCCAGCTCGCGCCCTTCGCGAGGCGCGGCGGCCAAGGCCGTCAGCGCCTCAAGCTGGCGGACGCTGGCGCTCAGATGCTCGCCGGACTCCGCAAGCTGGTCGCGGTAGATTTCGGACAGGGGCATGGCTTTTTCTCGGAGTGCAGGCCGCACACACGCGCCCGCGGCTTCGATTGCTTCGGTTCTATTTTTTCGGCGAGCGTCGCCCGGAAAGATGTTCGAGAGGAGGGGCCGACGAATGTTCCTCAGCGAGAGCGGGGCGCTCTTCGGTCACGCCCGCGGCCAGCCGGTGAGACGGCGCGGCGCGGGGCAAGTTTGAGTATAACAAAGCGTTTGCGCGTCTGTCACCAGGAAAAGAAGTTACGACGGGGAGAAGGGGGACGGGGTGATGGGGAGATAAGGAGACTGGGAGACTGGGCGAGGGGTGACGGGGAGACAAAGAGGCGGGGACGACGGGGCGAGAAATGGAATGCGCATCACGCGACGCGTCTTGTCTCCCCGTCACCCCGTCCCCGCTTCTCCCCGTCTCGGCTTTACGGCTTCGCCTTCACCCTCGCGTCCACGGCGCTGCGGGCGAAGTAGCCCTGGCGGTAGGTAAGGCGCAGTTTCTGTTTGCTCAGTTCGGGGTTGACGACCTCGATCTTGACCTGGCGGAACGTGCCGTCCTTCGCCTTGTTCGTGGGCGAGTAGGCGACGAGGTACTGCGAGCGCAGCTCGTCCTGAATCTGCGCGAAGGCCGAGCGGAGGTCTTCCTCGTTGCGCGGGAAGTAGGCGCGGCCTCCCGTGCGCTCGCTGATCTTGTTGAGCGAGCCTTTGTCCACGCCGTCGAAGTAGTTGTCGCCGATGCCGATGGCGTAGATGATGGCGTCGGCCTTGAGCGCGGCGTCCACGGCCTCGGAGAGATGCTTGCGGCTGCTCGTGTCCTCGCCGTCGGTGAGGAGGATGATGGCGCGGCGCGTCTTGTCCGAGGTCTCGGAGAGAACCTCGTAGGAGGTGACCCAGATGGCGTCCCAGATGGCGGTCGAGCCGGCGCGCGAGTCGCCGTTGATGGGCGGGGTGCCGACCATCACGCCCCCGCCGATATAGCCCGACGGCGGCTGGAACTCGACGCGGTCAATGGCGCGGCGCACGCGCGAGGCGTTGCCCGTCAACCCCTGTTCGAGGGTGGCGTCGCCCGTGAAGCTCAAGACGGCCACCTCGTCTTTGGTCTGGCGGATGACGGAGTCAACGAAGCGCTGCGCGGCGCTCTTCTCTTCGGGGAGCGTCCGCTCCTCGGAGGCGGAGGTATCTATGAGGATGGCGAGCGAGAGCGGGCGGGCCGTCTCGCGCTGGAAGGTGAAGACCTTCTGCTCGACGCCGTCTTCGAGGACGCGCACGTCCTCCTGCTTGATCGTCGTGACGAAGCGCTTGTCCCTGTCCACGGCGGTGAAGAGGACGTTCGTCAGGTCAGACTCGACGCGCTCCACGTCGTCCTCGTCAATCGTCTCGTCGGGTCGCGCGGGCTTCTGAGTCCGCGAGGGCTGCTGCTGCGCGCCCGTCTGCTGCGGCGTCGCCGCGGCGGTCTGCGCCGGCTCGTCGCCCGCGCGGCGCGGTCGGCTGGCCGGGTCTTGCTGCTCCTGACCCGACGCGCCGCCGCTCACCGCCTGCCGCGCACTCACACGCGCGCGCCCGACGACCGCACACAGGAACGAAGCGGCCAGCGTGAGCGCCAGAGCACGCGCGAATGTCTTGTGACGTAGCATCTTCAACCTCAAAAGCCGGGAACCGTGAACCGTAAACCGTGACAAGAAAAAGCTGTGAGTCATAGACCGCGCACAGTGATAAGAGGTTTTCGTCTTGTCACGGTTTACGGTTCACGGCTTTTTATCATGTCCTTGTCAGCCGTGTAGCCGCGCTTGGCGCTGACCTTGTAGCCGCCGCCGGTGGCGAGCTTAACCTCGATGCGGCGGTAGCGCCCGTCGAAGGGGCCTTCCGGCTTGTACGTTATGAGGTACTGCGAGCGCAGCTCCTCGCCGATCTTCTTGAAGGCGCGCTCAAGCGCGAGCATGTCGCCGGTGAAGAAGGCCTGACCGCCCGTCTCGGCGGCGAGCCTGTCGAGTTCCTTGTCGCCGCTGTCCTTGACCGTGCCGGCCTCGACGCCGGGGACGGCGCTGCCCGTGAACCCGCCCTTCGTCGAGATGGCGAAGATGATGGTGTCGGTCTTCTGGGCGATCTGGATGGCGTCCTCGATGCGGGCGCGGCTGTAGGTGTCGTCGCCGTCGGTGATGACGACGAGCGCGCGGCGCGTGCTGGCGGCTGAGCGCATCTTCTCGTCGCAGAACTGCCAGACGGCGTCGAAGAGCGCGGTCTGCGTCCCCGGCTTCTTCACGTTGTCAATCGCCTTCTCCAACAAATTCAGGTTCTTCGTGAAGTCCTGACGGAGCGTCACGTCGTCGTCGAAGGTGACGAAGGCGGCCTGATCTTTGCGCGTGCGCGTCACGGTGTAGAGGAAGTTCTTGGCGGCCTCCTTCTCGAAGCCGAGCTTGCCGGCGGTTGAACTCGAAGTGTCCATCAGCACGCCGATGAAGACGGGCTGCTTCTCGATCTCCGCGCTCTCGCCGAGGAAGTCGAACTGCACGGGCCGCTTGTCCTCAAAGACCTGAAAGTCGTTTCTGGTCAGGCCCGTGACGGGCTGCCCCTTCTTGTCGAGCACGGTGACGGGGACGCGGACGACGCGCGCCGTCACCCCTTCCTGAACCTCGTCCTGCGGCGCGGGGGTCGCGCGCGGCGCGGGCGGCGTCTGCTGCGCCTGCGCGGGCGTCTGAGCGCCCGGCTGCTGCCGCGGCGTGCGCGCGGGCGTGGCCGCGGCGCAGAGGCCGCAGACGAGGATAACGAACGGAGTCCAGAGCCTAACGATTTTCATAAACGGAAGATAGGGAGCGCGGGACAAAACCTTCGGAGTTTTCAGAGCCGCCTCGGCACGTCTTTCGATGCCCGCCCGGCGCGCGGTCGTTGCTTCCCTTTTGGCGACAGTATAGCACTGCTTTCTGCTATAATCCCGCGCTGTCACATCGCCACGTGCTCCTTCTCAGGCCGCCAAACGCGCCGGCGTTACAGCGGCGGACATTTCGGCCCGCGCCCCTTCGAGATGAATCCCGACTTGGCCTCCGAAACCATCTCGCACTACCGCATCATCCGCAGGCTCGACCGCGGCGGCATGGGCGAAGTGTATCTGGCGGAGGACACGAGGCTCGGTCGCCCGCTCGCGCTCAAGCTCCTGCTCGCCGAGTACACGCGAGACGCCGCGCGCCTGCGCCGCTTCGAGCAGGAGGCGCGCGCCGCCTCCGCCCTCAACCACCCGAACATCCTCACCATCTACGAGGTCGGCGAGGCCGGCGAGCGCCACTACATCGCCACCGAGTACGTCGAGGGCGAGACGCTGCGCCGGAAGATCAAGCGCGCGCCGCTCTCCGTCGGCGAGGCCGCCGACATCGCCGCTCAGGCCGCCGAGGCTCTCTCAGCCGCGCACGCCGCCGGCATAGTCCACCGCGACATCAAGCCCGAAAACGTCATGCTCCGGCCCGACGGCTACGTCAAAGTCCTCGACTTCGGACTCGCCAAGCTCGTCGAGCGGCGCGGTGCGGACGGCGAGGCCGAGACGCAGATGGCCGAGACGAACCCCGGCGCGGTGATGGGCACGACCTGGTACATGTCGCCGGAGCAGGCGCGCGGCCTTCAGGTGGACGCGCGCACCGACGTGTGGTCGCTCGGCGTCGTCCTCTACGAGATGCTCGCGGGCCGCCCGCCCTTCGTCGGCTCAACTTCGAGCCACGTCATCGTCTCCATCCTCGAACGCGAGCCGCCGCCGCTCGACGACTTCCTGCCCGACGCGCCGCCCCGTCTCGAACACATCTTGACGAAGGCGCTGGCGAAAGACCGCGACGCGCGCTACCCCTCGATGCGCGAGATGCTCGAAGACCTGCTCGCGCTCCGCCAGTCGCTCGGCGCGAGCGGCGCTTCGCGCGCGGCCCCTTCGCGCCTCATCCACGAGACCGCCGCGGCGCGCGGTGTGGGCGCGACCGCGGGCAGCCGCGGCGCGCACGCGACCGCCGTCACTGGCGACGACCCGGCCTCGCGCACCGGCGCGCACGCGCGCGCCACGCAGGAACTGCGCTTCGACACCTCGGTGCTCCGGCCCGCGCGCCGCCGCGGGACGACCGCGCTCGTCGCGGCGGTCGTCGCCGCCGTCCTGCTCGTCGGCGCTTACGTCCTCTACACGAGGCTCACTTCCGCGCGCGGCATCAACGCCATCGCCGTCATGCCCTTCCGAAACGCTGGCGGCGACCCCTCGACCGAGTGGCTCTCCGACGGCATCACGGAGAGCCTTATCAACAGCCTCTCGCCCTCGCCCGGCCTCAAGGTGATGTCGCGCAACTCCGTCTTCCGCTACAAGGGCAAGGACGTTGACCCCGCGCAGGTCGCGCGCGAGCTGGGCGTGAGCGCCGTCCTGACGGGCCGGGTCGAGCAGCGCGGCGAAGACCTCCTCGTGAGCGTCGAGCTGATTGACGCGCGCGACGACTCGCACATCTGGGGCGAGCAGTACAACCGCAAGCTCTCGGACGTGCTCGGCGTGCAGCAGCAGATCGCGCGCGAGATCGCCTCGCGCCTGAGAGCGCGGCTCCAGCCCGGCGCGGCGGAGCCGAAGACCTACACGCACGACGGCGAGGCTTACCAGGATTATCTGCGGGGCCGCTACTTCTGGAACAAGCGCACCGAGGACGGCTTCCGCAAGGCGGTGGGCTACTTCAACCAGGCCATCGAGCGCGACCCCAACTACGCGCTCGCCTACTCAGGACTGGCCGACACCTACGCCCTGATGAGCGACTACAGCATCCTGCCGCCGAACGAGGCGATGCCCAAGGCACGCGCCGCCGCCGAGCGCGCCCTCGCCCTCGACGACACGCTCGCCGAGGCGCACACCTCGCTCGCCTTCGTTCGCATGGCCTACGACTGGAAGTGGGACGAGGCGGGCGAGGACTTCCGGCGCGCCATCGAGCTGAACCCGAACTACGCGACCGCCCACCAGTGGTACGCCTCTTATCTCGTGCAGGTCGGTCGCTTCGGCGAGTCGCTCTCCGAGATCAGGCACGCGCAGGAACTCGACCCGCTCTCCTCGATCATCAGCGCCAACGCCGGACTCTTCCTCTACTACGCGCACCAGTACGAACAGGCGACCGCGCAGCTCCACAAGACTCTGGAAGTGAACGACCAGTTCGGCGTCGCGCATCTCTACCTCGGCTACGTCTTCCTGCAACAGCCCGGTCACGCCTCCGACGCCGTCGCCGAGTTTCAGAAAGCGCAAGCCTATATGGGCGACGACCCCGAAACACTAGCCGCCCTCGGCAACGCCTACGCCGCCGCGGGCCGGCGCGCCGACGCGCAGAAGGTTCTCGACCAACTGCGCGAGCGCTCTCAGCACAGCTACGTCTCGCCCTACTGGCTCGCCGTAATCTACGCGGGCCTCGGCGACCGCGAGCACGCCTTCGACTCCCTGGAGCGCGCCTACCAGGATCGCCACCCCGGCATGATCCTCCTCAAATACGACCCGCGCTTCGACCCGCTCCGGCGCGACCCGCGCCTCACCAAACTCATCCAACGCATCGAACAGCCGTCCTAAAGAACGTCGAGTAGGTCTTGCAGCTCGCGCGGCAGAGGCGCGGTGAAGCTCATCCACTCTCTCGTCGCCGGATGGTGGAAGCCGAGGCGCGCGGCGTGCAGGAACTGGCGACCGAGCGAGGCGATGGCCGCACGCAAGGCGGGGGCGGGCACGGTCTTGTCTCGACCGCCGCCGTAGGTCTCGTCGCCGACCACCGGGTGCTTCATCCAGGCGAGGTGGACGCGAATCTGGTGCGTGCGTCCGGTCTTGATCTCCACGTCGAGCAGCGTGAAGCGCTCGAAGCGGCGGCGCACGCGCCACAGCGAAAGGGCCGCGCGCCCGCCCCGCACCACAGCCATGCGCGTGCGGTTGCGCGGGTCGCGCGCGACGGGCTGCTCGATCCTCCCCTTCTCCTCCCTCACGACGCCGTGGACGAGCGCGACGTAAGACTTGAAGACCGTGCGCGCGCGGAACTGTTCTGACAGGTTCTCGTGGGCCTGCGCGGTCTTGGCGACGACGACGAGGCCCGAAGTGTCGCGGTCGAGGCGGTGGACTAGCCCTGGCCGCAGAGCGCCCGCGTGTTCGGAGAGTTGTTTGAAGTGGAAGGTGAGAGCGTTGGCGAGCGTGCCTGAGTGAACCCCCGCCGCCGGGTGGACGACCATCCCGGCGGGCTTGTTGACGACCACGATGTCCGCGTCTTCGTGGACGATGTCGAGCGGGATGTCTTCGGGCGTGAGTTCGGTGACGGGCGGCGCGGGCAGCTCGACCTCGACGCGCTCGCCCGCCCTCAGCTTGTGCGAGGGCTTCGCCGCGCGACCGCCGACGAGTACGTCGCCGTCTTCAATCGCGCGCTTGAGCGTCGTGCGGCTCACGCTCTCGACACGCGCGGCGAGGAAGGCGTCGAGCCGCGCGCCCTCGTCAGCCTCCGAAACGTCGAACACGAGCGCTTCGGCTTCCGGCCCGGCGAACGCTTTGTCGCTCAAGCCTTCGCCCTCGACGTTGGCGCGCTCGCCGCTCATGCGCTGGCGGTGTCAGCGGCCTGTGCTTCATCGCCCGACGCCGCGCGTTCGCGGTTCGCGCGGCGTCGGCGCAGGAAGAGGAAGACGATGCCGGCGATGACGACGATGATGCTGACGAGTTGCGAGGTCGAGAGGCCGGTCAGCGTGGTCAGTCCCGCGATGTCGCCGCGCGGGTCGTCGCGGACGAACTCGATGAGGAAGCGCGTTAGCCCGTAGAGCACGGCGTAGGCAGCGATGACCTCGCCGTCGAAGCGCTTGCGCCGGTGCAGGCGGAACAGCAGGAGGAAGATGACGGCGCAGGCCGCCGACTCGTAGAGCTGTGTCGGGTGGAGGTGGACGCCGACGGGCACGCCCGTGATGCGGTGCGCCAGCTCGCCGAACTCCACGCCCCACGGCAAGTTGGTGGGCTTGCCCCAGCAGCATCCGGCGGCGAAGCACCCCTGGCGGCCTACGGCCTGGCCGAGCGCCACGCCCGGCGCGAACGCGTCCGTCACCTTCCAGAACGGCAGCCTGTAGCGCCGGATCAAAATCACTCCCGTCAGAAGCCCGCCGAGGAAGCCGCCGTACCACACGCCGCCTGAGCGCAGGAAGTCGAGCGAGACGAGTTGCCAGGGGTTCGACGCGTACTCCGGCTCGGCCAACATCAGCAGCAGCTTCGAGCCGACCAGCCCGCCCAGAAGCATCCACAAACCCAAATCGAAGACGCGTTCGCGCGCCAATCCGTCGCGCGCGCCGAGGCGCGCCGCCACGAAGAGCGCCGCCAGAAACGCCAGCGCCAGAAGCACGCCGTAGGTGTTGACGGGGAAGCTGCCGATGTGAAAAAGCTCTGGATACATCTCAACTCAGGGCAAAAGGGGAAAAGGGCAAAGGGTGTAGAGGTCACGGCGCGACGCCCTCCGCCTTCGGCTCTTCCCTTTTCCCTTTCCCCTTTTCCTCTTTTTCCCTTCCTTCTAAAAACAGGTCGAGCGCGAGCAGGGCCGCGCCCGTGCAGATGGCCGCGTCGGCGACGTTGAAGGTCGGCCACTGGTAAGAGCCGATGAAGACCTCTATGAAGTCGATGACGAAGCTGAGCCGCACGCGGTCTGTCAGGTTGCCGGCGACGCCCGCGAGCAAGAGCGCTATCGCGCCGAGCAGGCGGTCGTCCGTGCGCCGCGTGCGGAAGAGGTACGCGAGCAGGCCGACGACCGCCGCCGCGGCGAGCGCCGCCAGCATCCAGCGACCGAACTGCCCGCCCTCCTGCAAGCGACCGAAGGCAATGCCTGGGTTCTCCGCGTAGGCGAGTCGCACGCCGTCGCCAAAGACGTGCACGACTTGGCCGGAGCGGAGGCGACGGACGGCCCACGCCTTCGTCGCCTGATCCGCCAGGTAGATGCCCGCGGCGGCCAAGAGGTAGGCCGCGCGCCAGCCTAAACGCGTCGCGCGCTCGCTCACTCCGCCTCTCCCCCCTCGGCCTCGATCTCTCCGAGCGCCTCGACGCATCGCTCGCACACCGCGGGGTAACGCGTGAACTCGCCGACGCGCACGGAGTAGTTCCAGCAGCGCTCGCACTTCCGACCGTCGGCGCGCTCGACGCGGACGCGCAACTCCTCCGCGTCTGCTTCTTCGAGCAGCGTCAAAGAGACCTGCGAGACGATGAAGACGTAGCGCAGTTCTTCGCGGTAGTGTTCGAGCAGCTCGTAGGTCTTCCGCTTCGCCGCGATGCGCACGCGCGCTTCGAGTCCGCTGCCGATGAGCTTCGACGTGCGCGCCTCTTCGAGCGCGCGCAAGACCACTTCCCGCGCCTCAAAGAGTCGCACCCAGCGCTCGCGCAAGCGTGCGTCGTGCCCGACCCCGGCGACCGGAAACTCCGCGAGGTGGACGGACGCCGTGACAGCGCCGCCCTCATCCGCCGCGCCTGCGTCTGCGCCCCCCCTCCTGCCCTTGACCCCCGGCAGGTTCTCCCAGATTTCGTCCGCCGTGAAGACCAGAATGGGCGCGAGCATGCGCGCGAGCGCGTCGGCGATGTAGTTCAGGGCCGTCTGCGCCGAGCGGCGCGCGTGCGACTTCGGCGCGGAGGTGTAGAGCCTGTCCTTGATGATGTCGAAGTAGCGCGCCGACAGCGTCACCGTGCAGAAGTTGTAGAGGGCGTGGTAAACCGCGTGGTATTCGTAAGTCCTGTACGCTTCGAGCACGCGCGTGATGACGACATCGAGTTCGGCGAGCGCCCAGCGGTCTATCTCCTGCATCTCGTTCAGGCCGACGGCGTCCGTCGCCGGGTCGAAGCCGTCGAGGTTGCCGAGGGCGAAGCGCACCGTGTTTCGTATCTTGCGGTAGGTCTCGGAGACGCGCTGCAAGATTTCGTCCGAGCAGCGCATGTCCTCTTTGAAGTCTGAGGAGACCACCCAGAGACGCAGTATGTCCGCGCCGGAGTCTTTGACGAACTCTTCGGGCGCGACGGCGTTGCCGGCAGACTTGTGCATCGCGCGCCCCTGCGCGTCCAGAGTCCAGCCGTGCGTGACGACTGTGCGGTAGGGCGCGCGGTCGTGCGCCGCCAGTCCCACCATCAAACTGGAGTTGAACCAGCCGCGGAACTGGTCGCCGCCTTCGAGGTACACGTCCGCCGGCCAGCGCAGGCCCTCGTAACGTTCGCTCTCCAACACGGCGACGGAAGACGCGCCGCTGTCGAACCAAACGTCGAGGATGTCGGTCTCTTTCGTGAACTCACTGCTTCCGCACTTCGGACACTTGAACCCTTCGGGCAGCAGGCTCGACGCGGGGCGCGAGTACCAGGCGTCCGTCGTCTCGCGCTCGAAGATGTCGGCGACGTGGTTGATGGTGGCGCGGTCGGCGACCGCCTCGCCACAAGCAGAGCAGTAGAAGACGGGGATGGGCACGCCCCAAACCCTCTGGCGCGAGACGCACCAGTCGGGACGGCCCTTCTGCATGTTGCGCATGCGCTCCTCGCCCCACGCGGGAACCCACTCGACGTTTTTGATCTCGCGCAGCGCCATCGCGCGCAAAGACTCCGGCGCGGCCTCCTCGTTGTCTGTGTAGTTCGTCAGGTCGCGCCCGTCCTCGTCGCGTTCGACTTCGACCGCGTCGCGCGCCGCGGCGTCGAGCGAGATGAACCACTGCGGCGTGGCGCGGAAGATGACGGGGTTCTTGCAGCGCCAGCAGTGCGGGTAGCGGTGCGCGTAAGGCTCGTCGAAGAGCAGCACGCCGCGCTCGCGCAGGAAAGCGACGATGTGCGGGTTCGCCTCGAAGACGCCCTCGCCCGCGAAGTGCTCGACCTCCGCGGTGAAGCGGCCTGCGTTGTCCACGGGGCAGTAGATGTCGAGGCCGTAGGTCTTACCGATGACGAAGTCGTCGTGGCCGTGGCCCGGAGCCGTGTGCACCAGCCCCGTGCCCGCCTTGCCGGTCGCCCGTCGGTCGCGTGCTTCGCTCACGTCAAGCTCCGTCTCGGCGTCGGCCTCGCCGCCGAGCGTGACGTGATCGCCGAGCATCAGCAAGCTGGGGCGGTCGAGCCACGCGTGGCGCGCTTCCAAAAGGTCGAGCCGCGAGCCTGGAAAGCGCGCGACGACGTGCGGCTCATTCAGGGATAGTTTCGCGGCGACCGTCTCGACGAGTTCGCCCGCGACGACATAGACCTCGCCTCCGGCCTCGACGGCGGCATACTCGAACTGCGGGTTGACGGCGATGCCGAGGTTGGCCGGGAGCGTCCACGGCGTCGTCGTCCAGATAAGGAAGTAAACCTTGCGCGGGTCGTCCTCGTCGCCGAGCAGCTCGCGCTTGAAAGCCTTCGCCTCGACCGAGTCCTCGGAGAGCGGGAACTTGACGTACACGGAAGGACTCGTGTGCTCGCGGTACTCGACCTCGGCCTCGGCCAGCGCCGTCTGGTCGTGGATGCACCAATAGACGGGGCGCGCGCCCTTGTAGACGTAGCCGCGCTCGACGAAGAGGCCGAAGAGGCGCGCCGTCTCCGCCTCGTAGTGGTTCGACATCGTGAGGTACGGGTCTTCCCAGAGGCCGAGGATGCCGAGGCGTTGGAAGTCGCGCGTCTGGCCTTTCAAGGCGGCGGCGGCGTGCTCGCGGCAGGCGCGTCGGAAGCTCTCCGTGCTGAGGTCACTCTTCTTCTTGCCCTTCTTGTCGAGCGCTCGCTCGACGTGCTGCTCGATGGGCAGGCCGTGGCAGTCGTAGCCGGGCACGTAAGGACTGTCGTAGCCGAGCATCGTGCGCGACTCGACGACGATGTCTTTGAGGATTTTGTTCATCGCCGTGCCGAGGTGGATGTCGGCGTTGGCGTAGGGCGGCCCGTCGTGGAGGATGAATCGCTCGCGCCCCTGCCGCGAGCGGCGGATCAACTCGTAGAGTCCCGCCTCCGTCCAGCGCTTCAGGCGCGCCGGCTCCGATTGCGCGAGGTTGGCCTTCTGCGCGAAGCCGGTCTTCGGCAGGTTGATGGTCTTCTTCAGATCGAGCGGCGCCTGTGTTGACATTGACTCTTTAGTTTCCTTCGACGCGCGTCACAGTAAGAAGCGGCGGCGTGCCCGTGAATTTCTGATAGTAGCGCACACGCAACCTAAATAAAAATTGAGAATCAGGCTTGCGACGACGACTTGCGGCGAATCTTTTCGCGGTCTTGGATTTGAGAGCCGCAAAACGGACAAAAGATAAGCGCCTGGTCGAACCAGGCAGTACCCTGCTCCGTCTGCGCGTATCCGACGGTCAGGTAAAGTACGTCGTTCTCCTCAACCCTGAAGAGCGACTGCGGCGGCGCGGTCATGGCATCCGACAACTCTTTGCAACAAGGACCGAACTGCTTCGTTCCATGTTTCCCTCCTGCGCTTAATGACAAAAACAAAACGCCCGAACCATCGTCTCTCCGCGGAGAGAATAGTCCGGGCGCTTTGCGCTTCTGTTACGGCCTGAGAGTTCAGCCGATGAACATCTCCTCCTCCGCGTAAGTTTCGTTAATCTGTTTCGGCGCGGGGGACAGGAGCACTTCGAGGCCGCGCCTGATCCCCGCCATAATCGCCGCGATCTCGCGGGCGGGACTGACGATCTTCGAGGTGACGAAGTTGGTCGTCGTCATCAACTGCGCGTGTGTCTCGTCTATCGAGCGGCTGATCATCGCGACCTTCTCGCGCGCCGTCTCGGTCGAGAGGCCGACGACCTCCTTGAGTTCGCGCACCTCGTCGCGCACCAGCGCCATTGATTCGGAGAAGTGCATCGTCGCCGTCGAGAGGTGGCCCGACATGACGCCCAACTGCTCGCCGACCTCCTTGCCCTGCGCGGCGATCCCGCGCACCTGTTCGGCGAGTGCGCCGATGCGCTCCAACAAAGGCTCGACCTTGCGTTCGACGCTCACGACCGCCCGCGCGACGCGGCCCACCACGACCGCGATCATGACCATCGCGACCGCGATCACCACGAAGGAGACGGCGACGATTACCAAAACCCAGAACGCCGGGTCGCTCGTCCTCATCTGTAAAGCCAGGAAAGGCATAAAACGGTAGCCAGTAGCCAGTAGTCAGTAGTCAGTAGTCAGTAGTTTTCTCTTCACCGTGATGGGCTTTAGTCTTAGCCAGAGCGCTTTAGAGCCGACGGCTACTGGCTACTGACTACCGGCTACTCGTTTAAAAATTCTGCGACTGCCCGCCGCCGCCAAGCGCGGGCGGCTCTTCGGAGAGGGCCGACGACTCCGTGCGCTGCTTCTCGTCGCGGTAGGCCTGGCGGCCCGCGTCTATGGCCGCGGAGACGCGCTCGCCCCGGCGCGCGGCGGCCTCGCGTGCGCTCGCGGCCAGCTCGCCGGCGCGGGCTGAGGCGGCGTCGTAATACTCGCCCGCCTTCGCCGAGAGCTGCGTGCTGGTCTCGCGGGCGCGGTCAACGCCCTTGCGCGTGGCGTCGGCGAGGTCTTCGCGCAGCTCGCGCCCCGACTTGGGCGCGAACAGGAGCGCGACGACCGCGCCCACGGTCGCGCCGATGACGAAGTAGGTCAGGCGAGTGCCCGCGTCCGACGACTCCCGCCGTTGATGATCTGACATGGCTTCTCCTCAAGCAGAAGGCTCGCTGCCCAACACGCTCTTCGGCGAGAGACTTTGACCCCTCGCTCACCCTGCCGCGCACTATAACAAAGACGCGCGAAGCGGCGCAATGGGAAGGGTAAAAGGGTAAGAGGGGAAAGGGCGAAAGGGAACAGAAGAGGTCTTCTCTTTCCCTTTTACCCTTTTCCCCCTTACCCTTTCACCCTTCCTTTATCCTTGTTCTTCCGCCTCGGCCTCGTACTGGCGGAGCTTGCGGTAGAGCGTCTTGCGTCCGATGCCGAGGGCGCGGGCGGCGCGCGTCTTGTCTCCGCCGGTGTAGTCGAGCGTGGCCTCGATGGCCCGGCGCTCGATCTCGTCAATGGTGGCGGGCACGGCGACTTCTAGCTTGAGGCTGCGGCCCTCGGCGGCGGCACGCTCACGCTCGCCGCGCGTGCGTGAGCGCTCCTCGTGGACGGTGCGGCTGATCTGTTCGGGCAGATCGTCGAGTTCGATCTGTCGCCCGGAGGCGATGATGACGGCGCGCTCGATGGCGTTCTCAAGCTCGCGGACGTTGCCCGGCCAGTCGTAGCCCGTGAGCGCCTGAAGCGCCTGGCGCGAGATGCCGGGGATGAAGCGGCCCGTCTTCTGCTTGTAGTGTTCGAGGAAGTGTATGACGAGTGTGTGGATGTCGCCGGGCCGCTCGCGCAAGGGGGGCAGCACTATCGGGAAGACAGAGAGGCGATAGAAGAGGTCGAGGCGGAAACTGCCCTGCTCGACCGCGCGCGCGAGGTCAATGTTCGACGCGGCGATGACCCTCACGTCGGCCTTCAAGACTTCGCCCCCGCCGACGCGCGTGAACTCGCCGTCCTGAAGCACGCGCAGAAGTCTGACCTGCGCGGCGAGACTCATCTCGCCGATCTCGTCGAGGAAGAGCGTGCCGCCGTCGGCCTCCTCGAAGCGGCCCCTCCGGCGCTGCCGCGCGTCGGTGAACGCGCCGCGCTCATGGCCGAAGAGTTCGGATTCGAGCAGCCCTTCGGGAATCGCGCCGCAGTTAAGCTTGACGTAAGGCCCTTCCTTCTGCCGCGAGTTGTAGTGAATCAGGTTGGCGAGCAGCTCCTTGCCCGTGCCCGACTCGCCCTGTATGAGCACGGAGGTCTGCGTGTCGGCGACGTTTAAGGCAAGCTCGATGGCGCGGCGGATGGCCGGGGCCTGGCCGATGATGCGGTCTTCGGCGCGGCGCTCGTGCAAGACGTTTCGGAGGCGCATCACCTCCGCCGAGAGCTGGTCGCGCTCTAAGGCCGTGCCGATCTGCACGGCGATGCCT